>ERZ1066120.1206-NODE-1206-length-17195-cov-33.115694_pt1 | contig 17195 bp, 18 predicted proteins | sample MGYA00382767_ERZ1066120 | MGnify/ENA primary metagenome ERZ1066120 (study PRJEB33369, sample SAMEA5778350) | biofilm metagenome | biome: Industrial cooling water; feature: Water cooling tower basin; material: Biofilm | place: United Arab Emirates | collected...
GGGCCGGCGGGGCGGGGGTCCGGGCCGGGCGGGGCGGCGCCGGGGGGGGCCGGCGGCGCCCGGCCCGGGCGCGATGCCTGCCGTCGCGGAAGGGGGCTGTGTCGGGCGTCGCGTTCGGCCTATGGTGGCGCGGAGGCCGGGATCCAGCCCGGCCCGTCGCGGCGGCACTCGAAGTCCTTGGGGGCGTGAATGATTCGGTCGGAGCTCATCCAGAAGATCGCGGACGAGAACCCGCACCTCTACCAGCGGGACGTGGAGAGGATCGTCAACACGATCTTCGACCGCATCGTCGAGGCGCTGGCCGAGGGGCAGCGCGTGGAGCTGCGCGGCTTCGGCGCCTTCTCGGTCAAGCGGCGCGACGGCCGCACGGGCCGCAACCCCCGCACCGGCGAGGCCGTCGAGGTGGACGAGAAGCACGTGCCCTTCTTCAAGACCGGCAAGCTCCTGCGCGACCGGCTCAACGGCCGCGAGGGGGCCGAGGAGGGCGAGGAGGCCCCGGCGCGGCGGCGGGGGCGGCGCGCGGGCTGAACGGCGCCCCCGGCTCGACCCTCGTCGCGCCCCTCGTTGCGCCCTGGGCCCCTCCGGGCTAGGGAGGCGCCATGAGACCTCTCCTCACCGCCTTCTGGGCCGTCGTCGCCGCCGCGCTCATCACGGCCGGCCTGGCCAACCGCGAGCTCGTCCCGGTCCGGCTGCTGCCCGAGTCCATCAAGGCGGCCATGGGCTTCGGCCCCACGGTCGAGCTGCCCCTGTTCCTCATCATCCTGGGGGGCTTCGGCTTCGGGCTGCTGGCCGGCGTGGTCTGGGAGTGGATCCGCGAGATCCCCGAGCGCGCCGAGGCGCGCGCCACGGCGCGCGAGCTGGCGCGGCTGCGCGCCGAGGTGGCGCGGCTCAGGGGCGAGGCGGCCCGGGGCGACGAGGTCTTCTCGCTCCTGGACGCCCCTCCGCGCTGAGCGCCGTGCGGGCGCGCCTCAAGGTCTGCGGGCTGCGCGACCGGGGGGGCCTGGAGGCGGCGGCGGCGGCGGGGGCAGCCTACCTGGGGTTCGTGTTCTTCCCGCCCTCGCCGCGCCACCTGTCGGCGGCAGAGGCGCGCGCGCTGGCCCTGCTGGCGCCGCCGGGGCGGGCCAAGGTGGGGCTCTTCGTGGACCCCGACGACGGGACGCTCGACGCGGTGCTGGCGGAGGTGCCGCTGGACATGATCCAGCTCCATGGCCGCGAGTCCCCCGCGCGCGTGCGCGAGGTGCGCGCGCGCGGGGGGCTGCCGGTGATGAAGGCGGTGGGGGTGGCGGAGGCGGCGGACCTGCGCCGGGCGCGGGCCTACGAGGGGGCGGCCGACCAGCTCCTGCTGGACGCCAAGGCGGCGCCGGGGGCGCGGCTGCCGGGCGGCAACGGGGTGGCCTTCGACTGGGGGCTGCTGGGGGGGCGGCGCTGGGGGCTGCCCTGGATGCTGGCGGGGGGGCTCACGCCCGCCAACGTGGCCGAGGCGGTGAGGCGGACGGGGGCCGTCCAGGTGGACGTGTCCTCGGGCGTGGAGCGCGCGCCGGGCGTCAAGGACGCGGGGCTGATCCGGGCCTTCGCGGAGGCGCTCGGGTGAGGCCCGGGTTCCTGCTGCACCTCGGCATGGCCAAGGCGGGGTCCACGGCCATCCAGGAGGCCCTGGCGGGCTACCGCGACGGGGCCTGGGAGTACCTGGACCTGGGCGAGCCCAACCACTCGGCGACCCTGGGGCTGGCGCTGCTGGAGGCCCCGCCGCGGCGGCTCTACCGGTCGGGGGAGGCGGGGGCGCAGGCGGCGGAGCGGGAGGCGGCGCGAGGGAGGCTGCTGGCGGCGCTGCCGGGCGAGCGGGGGGCGATCCTGTCGGGGGAGGAGCTGAGCGTCGCGTTCCGCACGCGCGAGGCCTGCGAGGGGGTGGCGGCGCTCCTGCGCGGGCACGCGCGGGTCGTGCGCGGGCTGGCCTACGTGCGCGACCCCGCGTCCTTCGCGCGCAGCCAGTTCCAGCAGCGGCTGCGCCTGGAGGCGGTGCGGCTGGACGTGGGGCGGCTCCTGCCCTTCTACCGCCGCCGCTTCCGGCCCTGGGTGGGGGCGCTCGGGGAGGAGGGGCTGGCGCTGGTGGACTACGGGCGGGCGGCGGGGGGGCCGGGGGGGCTCGTGGCCGACCTCGCGGCCCGGGCGGGGCTGGAGCGGGTGCCGCCGGCGCGGGGGCGGCCCAACGCGTCCCTGTCGGCGGAGGCGGTGGCGGTGCTCTTCGCGCTGCGCCGCGAGGACGGGGCGCCGCCCTTGCACGGGCCGGGGCGCGCGGCCAACGCGCGGCTCCTGGAGATGCTGTCGGGCTTCGGGCGGGGGCGGCTGGGCTTCGGGCCGGGGCTCATGGAGCGGGGGCTCCTGCGGCAGGCGAACGACCTGCGGTGGGCGGAGCGGCGCATCGGGACGGCGCTGGCGCGCCTGGAGGCGGGGGCGGACGTGGTGGTGGAGGGGGAGGGGGACCTCCTGGACCTGGCGGCGGGGGCGGCGCCGGCCCTGGCCGAGTGGGTCGAGGCGCGGGGCCTGGGGCGGGCGGCGGCGGGCGAGGGGGCGGCGGCGGTGCTGCGGGGGGCGGCGCGGCGGCTGGGGGAGGCGCCGGCGCCGGGGGGGCGGCTGGCGCGGCGCGTTGTGGGCTGGCTGCGGAGGGGCTAGGGAGGGGCGTTCGCCAGCGAGGTGCCCCGATGCCCGACGACCGCCTCAACACGTTCCGCTCGGGCCCCGACGAGGCGGGGCGCTTCGGCAGCTTCGGCGGGCGCTTCGTGAGCGAGACGCTCATGCCGCTGATCCTGGAGCTGGAGGCGGAGTGGGGGCGGGCCAAGGACGATCCCGCCTTCTGGGCCGAGATGGACGAGCTGTGGGCGCACTACGTGGGCCGGCCGTCGCCTCTCTACCGCGCCGACAGGCTGACCGAGCGGCTGGGCGGCGCCACGGTCTACATGAAGCGCGACGAGCTCAACCACACGGGCGCGCACAAGATCAACAACGTGCTCGGCCAGATCATCCTGGCGCGGCGCATGGGCAAGGGGCGCATCATCGCCGAGACGGGGGCGGGGCAGCACGGGGTGGCGACGGCCACGGTCTGCGCCAAGTTCGGGCTGCAATGCGTGGTCTACATGGGCGCGCACGACGTGGAGCGGCAGGCGCCCAACGTGTTCCGCATGAGGCTGCTGGGGGCCACCGTGGTGCCCGTCACGAGCGGGCGGGGCACCCTCAAGGACGCCATGAACGACGCGCTGAGGGACTGGGTGACCAACGTGAGGGACACCTTCTACTGCATCGGCACGGTGGCGGGGCCCCATCCCTACCCGGCGATGGTGAGGGACTTCCAGAGCATCATCGGCAAGGAGGTGCGCGCGCAGATCATGGAGCGGGAGGGGCGGCTGCCCGACACCCTCGTGGCGGCCATCGGGGGGGGCAGCAACGCCATGGGGCTGTTCCACCCGTTCCTCGACGACCCTTCCGTGCGGATCGTCGGCGTGGAGGCGGGGGGCAAGGGGCTGGAGGGCGACGAGCACTGCGCCTCGTTGACGGGCGGCCGGCCGGGGGTGCTGCACGGCAACCGGACCTACCTGCTCCAGGACCGGGACGGGCAGATCCTGGAGGGGTTCTCGATCTCGGCTGGGCTCGACTACCCGGGGATCGGGCCCGAGCACGCCTGGCTGCACGAGGCGGGGCGCGCGAGCTACGTGGCGATCACGGACAAGGAGGCGCTGGAGGCGTTCCAGCTCTGCTGCGCCATGGAGGGGATCATCCCGGCGCTGGAGCCGAGCCACGCGCTCGCCCACGTCATGAAGATCGCGCCGGGGCTGCCGCGCGAGCACCTGATCGTCATGAACATGTGCGGGCGGGGCGACAAGGACATCTTCACCGTGGCGCGCCACCTGGGCGTCGAGGTCAGGACGTAAACCGGGGTTTAGGGGCCTCGGCCGGGGGGCGGGGGAGGCCGGCCTTGGGCCTGCCGGCGGAGGGACCGGCCGGCGGGGTGCGGGGTTGGCTGGGCAGAGGCGGGCCTTCGCCCGTTGCAACGGAGTATGGACCCATGAACCGTTTCCTTCTCGCCGCCGCCGCGCTCCTCGCCGGGCCGGCGCTGGCGCAGGGCATCACCGACCAGGTGGTCGCCGGCCTCCAGGCCCAGGGCTTCACGCGCATCGAGGTCAAGGAGGGGCCGAGCCAGGTCAAGGTCGAGGCCATCCGGGGCGACACGGAGGTCGAGTACGTCTACGACCTGGCCACGGGGGCGCTGCTCAGCCAGGAGACCGGCCGCGTGGACGCGGGCGACGACACGGCGCCCGGCGTCGAGTACGACACGGAGGACCGCGACTTCGTGGGCGGCGGCCGCGGCGACGACGCGGACGGCGACGACGACAACCCCGGCCGGGGCCGCGACGACGACGGGGACGACGATGGCGACGGGGAGGACCGCGACCGGGGCCACGGCAACGACGCGGACGGCCAGGACGACGACAACCCGGGCCGGGGCGGCGGGGACGGGGCCGATGACGGCGACGATGACGGCGACGGTGGCGGCCGTGGGCGCGGGCGCGGCGGCGACGGGGACGACGATTGAGCCAGGGGCCTGAGCCCGGACGACGGCGCGGGGGGCGGCTGGTCCCCCCGCTGCTGCTCGGGCTGCTCCTGGCGGGGGCGGCGCCGGCGCAGGAGGACCAGGCGGCCGCCGTGGTCGAGCAGCTGCGCGACCTGGGCTACACCGAGTTCGAGGTGTCGCGCACGCTGCTGGGCCGCGTGCGCGTGGTGGCCGAGGGCGACGGCCTGTGGCGCGAGATCGTCTTCAACCCGCCCCCGGGGGGGGTCCTGCGCGACATGGGGGGGCGCGCGGCCGGGGGGACGGCCCCGTCGATCCTGGGCGGAGGGGGCGCAGGGGGCGGGGGCCAGGGTCCGGGCGGCGGGGGCTCGGGCGGGGACGGCGGCGGCTCGGGCCAGGGCGGCGGCGACGGCTCGGGGGGCGACGGCTCGGGCGGCGACCCAGGTCAGGGCGGCGACGGCTCGGGCGGCGGCGAGGGCCACGGGGGCGGCCGCGGCGGAGACGACGACGACGACGACGACGACGACGACGACGACGATGACGGCGACGATGACGGCGGGGGCGACGGGGGCGGGCGGGGCCGGGGGCGTGGCCGGGGCGGGGACGACGGGGCGTGACGGGGCGGGGACCGACGCGGCGGCCGGCCCCGCGCCGGCGCTGGCCGGCGGCCGTGCTGGTGGCGCTCGTGGTGCAGGTGGTGTCGGCCCTGCTGGTCATCGCCAACGTGGGCTTCTCGATCCTGGGCGCGGCGCCCATGGCCTGGATCGTCTACGAGCTGACCGAGCTCCTGGCCGTCCTGGGCCTGGTCCTGGGCATGGCGCTGGGCGCGGTGGCGCTGCGCGCGAGCCTCCTGCGCGCGCAGGAGGCCGAGAAGCGGCTCCGGGCGGCGCAGGCCGCCTTCGCCGACCTCCTCGCCCAGCGCTTCGCGGCCTGGGGGCTGACGCCGGCCGAGCGCGACGTGGCGCTGTTCGCCATCAAGGGGCTGAGCACGGCCGAGATCGCGGGGCTGCGCGGGACCAGCGAGGGGACGGTCAAGGCGCAGACGGCGGCCATCTACCGCAAGGCGGGGGTGGCGGGGCGGCCGCAGCTCCTGTCGCTGTTCATCGAGGAGCTGGTGGGGGATGGGCCGCCCGAGGGCGTGGCCTCGCCCGGTCAGGCTGGGGCGGCGTAGAGGCGCAAGGTCTCGAGCGGGACCACGTCGAGGGCGCGCCGGTGGGTGGAGTCCAGATGCACGCGCGGCGCCTCGCCCTCGGCGTGGGCCTGCAGGAAGCGCCCCGCGCAGAGGCACCAGCGGTCGCCGGGCTCGAGGCCGGGGAAGCGGTGCTCGGGGCGCGGGGTGGAGAGGTCGTTGCCGAGGTACTTGGAGAGGGCGAGGAACTCGGCGGTCATGACGGCGCAGACGGTGTGGGAGCCGCGATCCTCCGCGCAGGTGTCGCAGCGGCCGTTGCGGAAGTAGCCGGTGAGCGGGCGCGCCGAGCAGGGCCGGAGGGGGCCGCCCAGGACGTTGAGGGAGGGGTCGGGGGTCATCGGCGGGCGGGGGGAGCGGGGCGCATGGGCGCGAGGCTGCGCCCGCGGCGCGCGGCGGTCAAGCGGTCAGCGGAAGCGGTCGGCGAGGCGCCGGAGGACGGAGCGCGGGTCGTCGGTCGCCTGCGGCGCGTCGGGGGGGGCGTCGGGGGGCGGGCCGGGGGGCGGGCCGGGGCGGGGCTTGGGGGGGCGGGGGGGCGCGGCGCGCAGCGCGACGGCGTTCTGGAGCGCGGGCCAGTCCTGGCGGGCGAGGGCCTCGGCGCCGTCCTCGATGCCGCGGAGCAGGGCGTCGAGCCAGGCCCCGTCGGCCTTCGAGAAGTCGTGGAGGACGTAAGGTGCGACCGCGTCCTTGTGGCCGGGGTGGCCCACGCCGATGCGGACGCGGTGGTAGGCGTCGCCGATGTGCTGGGAGATGGAGCGCAGGCCGTTGTGGCCGGCGTGGCCGCCGCCCGTCTTGACCTTGAGCCTGCCGGGGGCGAGGTCGATGTCGTCGTGGACCACGGTGAGGTCGGAGGGGGCGAGCTTGAGGAAGCGGAGCGCCTCGCTCACGGACTGGCCCGAGAGGTTCATGAAGGTCTGGGGCTTCAGCAGCAGGACGCGGGCGCCCCCGAGCGTGCCGTCGCAGGCCAGGCCCTGGAAGCGCGAGCGCCAGGGGCCCATGCCGGGCAGGGCCTGGAGGCGGTCCAGCGCCATGAAGCCCACGTTGTGGCGGTGGCCGGCATAGGCCGAGCCGGGGTTGCCGAGTCCGGCGACGATCTTCATGGGGCGCGTTCCAGCCGGGGGGGCCGCGAAGGCAAGCGGGGCGCCCCCGGGGATGCCCCGCGCGGGCCCCTGGGGGCGCCCCGCGCGGGCCCCGAGGGGCAGGGGTCAGGTGGCGGCGGCGGCCCCGGCGCCGTCCACGGCGTCGGAGGCGCGCAGGCCCGAGGGGGCCGAGACGTTGGCCACCACGAAGTTGCGGTCCACCGTCTTGCGGGCGCCGGCGGGCAGCGCGATGTCGTCGATGTGGATGACCGTGCCCACGTCCGTCCCCGCGAGGTCCACGGTGAGGTGGTCGGGGATGTCGCCGGCGGTGACCTCCAGCTCGACCTCCTGGCGCACGACCACGAGGGTGCCGCCGCGCTTGAGGCCCGGCGAGGCGTCGTGGTTCTCGAAGCGCACCTCGATGCGCAGCTTGACGCGGCTCGTGGGAGTCACGCGGCGGAAGTCCACGTGGACGGGGACGTCCTTGACCACGTGGCGCTGCACGGCCTGGCAGACCACGCGCTGGTCGGGCCGGCCCTCGACCTTGAGGTTCCAGAGCGTGCTCAGGAAGTGGCCGGCGCGCAGGCGCGTCAGGAGCGGGTTGAAGTCGAGGTTGATGGGCAGCGGCGGGGCGTCGCCGCCGTAGACGATGCCGGGCACGTGCCCGTCGCGGCGGGCTTGGCGGGCGGCCCCCTTGCCCGTCCCCGCGCGCACCTGGGCCGCGAGGTCTATCGCGTCAGCCATGGGTGGTCTCCAATGAAAGGGGCGCCCCTCCAGGGTGGGCGCCGGGGCGCGGCCTACACGGGGCCCAGGGGAAAGGCAACCGCGGCGCCTTGCCCGCCCGCGCGCCCCGTGCGAGGGGCGCGGGGCTGCCCCCGGAGTTCCCCATGTCCGTCCTGTCCGCCCTCGCGCTGGCCCGGCGCCCCAGCGCCGCCTTCCTGACCATCGGGCTCTTCTGGGGCGCCTGGGCCGCCTACGTGCCCGAGGTCAAGGCGGGCCTGGGCGTGTCGGACGGGGAGTTCGGGGTGCTGCTGATGGGGTCGGCCGTGGGGCTGGTGGCGGCCATGTGGATCGCGCCGCGCACGGACCGGCGCCTCGGCCGGCTCGCCATGCCGGTGCTGGCCACGGCCTTCGCCCTGGCCTGGACCCTGCCGCCGCTGATGGGGCAGCCCGCGGCCTTCGCCTTGAGCCTCGTGGTGGTGGGGCTCATGTCGGGGCTCCTGGACGTGACCATGAACGCGCGCACCTCGGAGCTGGAGGCGGCCCACGCGCGGCCCCTGATGAACGCGGCGCACGGGATGTTCTCGGTGGGCTACGCGGTGGCCGCGCTCTACGCGGGGGCCATGCGGGAGCTGGGGGCCTCGGCGTTCCTGGCGCAGATGGGGGTGGCGCTGGTGGTCGTCCTGCTGCTGGTGCCGCGCATGGTGCAGGAGCCGGCGCAGGTGGAGGCCCCGGCGGCGGGCCGGGGGCGCTATCCGCTCGTGCCGATCCTGCTCTGCGGGGGCGTGGTCCTGTCGGCCTTCATGACGGAGGCGGCGACCGAGTCGTGGTCGGCGCTGCTCATCGAGAGGGAGCTGGGGGGGCGGGCGGCGGAGGGGGCGCTCGGGCCGTTCATGCTGGGGCTGACCATGGCGGTGGGGCGCTTCGGGGGGCAGGTGGTGGCCGAGCGCCTGCGCGAGGTGCCGGTGGTGATCGGGGCCTCGGCGCTGGCCGCCACGGGGGCGCTGACGGCGGCCTGGGCGGGCGCGCCCTGGGTGGCGACGCTGGGCTTCGGGCTCTTCGGGCTGGGGGTGAGCGTCATCGGGCCGATGGGGCTGGCGCTGGTGGGCAAGCTGGTCCCGCCGCATTTCCGCACGGAGGCGATCAGCCGGGCCGCCGTCATCGGCTTCTCGGGCTTCTTCTTCGCGCCCGTCATCATGGGGCTGGTGAGCCAGGGGGCGGGGCTGCGCTGGGCCTTCACGGCGGTGGCCGTGCTGGTGGCCTCGGCCATCCCGCTGGCGCTGCTGCTGGGGTCGCGTCAGGGGGCGGCGAGCCAGAGCGCGGCGTAAGGCGCGAGGCGCAGCCGGGGGCCGTCCACGGCCGCCCCGGCGAGGAGGTCGCGCAGCGGGCCGGAGAGGCCGAGGAGGCCTGCGTCCATCTCCTGCGGGTGCTCGGTGACGTTGAAGAGGCCCGTGAGGGGGGCGGACTCGGCCGGGCGCAGGAAGGCGAAGAGGGCGGGGTGGCCGGTGTCGAGGACGCGCGTGGGCACCCAGGCGGCGAGGGCCGGCGTGGCCTTGCGGCGCGCCATGACGCGGCGGACGCCGGCGAGGATGCGGCCCTGGGGCGTGTCGGGGTGCCTGGCGGCGCGATCGGCGGCGTCCCAGTCCATGGGGGGGCGGTGCATCCAGCGGCCGTCGGCGGCCAGCGCGGGGTCGTCGAGGTAGGCGCGGTCGTTGAGCGTCCCGATCTCGTCGCCCATGTAGAGGAGCGGGATGCCCCCGAAGGAGGCGATCAGCGCGTGGCCCATGAGGATGCGGGCGACGGCGTCGTCCAGGCGGCCCCGGTCGCCGGACGCCAGGGCGGATTCGAGGCCGGCGAGGGAGGCCAGCGAGCCGACCGTGCGGCGGTCGCCCGTGTCCGGGTTGCTCTGGAAGTCGGCGCCGCGCGCGAAGCTGCCGGGGAAGGCGCCGTTGTAGAAGTCGGCCAGGAACTGGCGGTGGTGCCAGGCCGACAGGTGGGGGATGGCCTGGGCGTCCTCGTCGGTGATGGCCCAGCCGATGTCGTCGTGGCAGCGCAGGTAGGTGGCGAAGGAGGCGCGGCGGAAGCTCTCGGGGAAGTGGGCGCGCAGGGTGTGGGTCATCAGGCGGGCGTCGCGGGTGGCCAGCGCCCCCCAGACCTGGACCATGAGGTTGTTGTGGTAGGCGAGCTGGCTCACGCGGCCCTCGTGGGCGCCGGTCCCGAGGTAGGGGACGAGGTCGCGGGGGCCGACGATGGCCTCGGCCTTGTGGATGACGGCGGGGGCGGCGGCGCGGGTGGCGGCGACGAGGGCCTGGAGGATGTCGTGGACCTCGGGGAGGTTCTGGCAGGTGGTGCCCTGGCGCTTCCACATGAAGGCCACGGCGTCCAGGCGGAACACCTCCACGCCCTTGTTGGCGAGGAAGAGGATCGTGTCGAGCATCTCGGCGAAGACGTCGGGGTTGGCCCAGTTGAGGTCCCACTGGTATTCGTTGAACGTCGTCCAGACCCATTTGCCGCTGGGGCCGATGTCCTCGTAGAAGGTGAAGGAGCCCGGGGCCTGGTCGGGGAAGATCTCGACAAGGGTGCGCTCGTAGGCCTCGGGCTCCTCGCGGGCGTCGAACATGAGGTAGTAGGCCTGGTGGCGCGGGTCGCCGGCGCGGGCCTTGCGCGCCCAGTCGTGCTCCTTGGCGGTGTGGTTGAGCACGAGGTCCACGCAGAGCGAGAGGCCGCGCGCGCGCAGGTCGCGCGCCAGGTCCTCCAGGTCGTCCATCGTGCCCAGGCGCGGGTCCACCTCGCGGTAGTCCATGACCGCGTAGCCGCCGTCCGAGGGGCCGGGGCGGGGCCGCAGGCAGGGCATGAGGTGCAGGTAGGTGACGCCGAGCGCGTCGAGCCAGGGGAGGCGGCGCCGGATGCCCTTGAGCGTGCCCGCGAGGCGGTCGGCGTAGGCGACGTAGGCCACCATGTCCTGGGACAGGAACCAGTCGGGGTCCACGTCGCGGTCGAGGTCCAGCGAGCGCAGGTCGGCGGGGCGCTCGCGCCAGCGGCGCAGGAGGAGGTCGCGCAGGCGCCCGAGGAGGGCGGGCGCGGCCTCGCCGTAGAGGCGATGCAAGGGGCCTTCGAGGTCGCGGCAGGCGCGGCGCCAGCGCAGCTCGAAGAGCGGGTGGGCGGGGCGGCGGGCGGCCTTGTCGGGCTTCTGGTCGGTCTTGGGGATGGGCTTGGGCATCAGTAGGTGGCCCGCCCGCCCGAGAGGTCGAAGGTGGCGCCGGTGGAGAAGCTCGCCTCCGGGGTGCAGAGCCAGGCGATCAGCGAGGCGGCCTCGTCCACCTCCAGGAAGCGGCCGCGGGGGATCCTCTGGAGCATGTAGGCGATGTGCTCCTCGCTCATCTGGTCGAAGATGCGGGTGCGGGCGGCGGCCGGGGTGACGGCGTTGACGGCGATGTCCTCGGCCGCGTGCTCCTTGCCCAAGCTCTTGGCGAGCGCGATGACGCCGGCCTTGGAGGCGGAGTAGGCGGCGGCGTTGGGGTTGCCCTCCTTGCCGGCCACCGAGGAGACGAGGACCACGCGGCCGTGGCCGGCGGCCTGCATGAGCGGCAGGACGGCGCGGCAGCAGAGGAACGTGCCGGTGAGGTTGACCTCGAGGATGCGGCGCCATTCGGCGGGGTCGTAGCGGACGGCGGGGCCGGTGGAGCCCGCGATGCCGGCCGAGGTGACGAGGGCCGAGGGCGGCCCGAGGGCCTCGTGGGTGGCGCGGGCGGCGGCCTCCACGGAGGACTGGTCGGCCACGTCCACGGCGAGGGACAGGTGGCCTTCGCCCAGGGACTGCGCGGCCTCCCCGGCGAGGGCGCCGTCGCGGTCCCAGAGGGCCACGCGGGCGCCGGAGAGGGCGAGGCGGCGCGCCACGGCCAGGCCGATGCCCTGGGCGCCGCCCGTGACGATGGCGGCCCGTCCGCCCAGGTCGTAGCCGTTCATGCCGCCTCCTCCCGCGCCGGCCCCCTCTTGGACCAGCGCGGGGGGCGCGGCAACCGCTCAGGAGAGCGAGCCCGCGCCCTGGTGGGCGGCGCGCGTCAGGCGCTGGGCGATCTCCATCATCTCCTCGGGGGCGTAGTCGGGCGAGAAGGCCGAGGGCTGCCCGGCGAGGTCGTGGATCTTGCCGCCGTCGGGCATGCCCTCGACCACGACGAGGTCGCCCGGCGGGTCGCCGGGCAAGGCCAGCTCCCCTTCCCAGACGCCGCGCATGGCCTCGTAGTCGCCGGTGGAGAAGGTGTAGAGGCGGCGGTGGGAGCCCTCGGCCAGGTAGGGCTGGCATTCGGGGATGTTGGCCAGCGGGATGTTGGGGGTGGGCAGCATCTGCTCGATGGCCACGCCCGTGAGCTTCTTGAGGGCGAGCGCGTAGGCGTGGGCGTGCACGGAGCCGCGCACGAGCAGGTAGCCGCAGACGGCGCGGCCGGTGGCGTCCGAGGAGGAGAGCGACTCGTAGACGCGCAGCTTGTGCAGGCGGGCGCCGCATTCGAGGTGGAAGTTGTGCAGCAGGTCGAAGACCACGTTGCCGGTGGTGGTCACCATGTCCACGTTCCAGGACATCGAGTTGGAGTTGACGGGCACGGCGCCGCCGCCGTGGGAGAAGAAGGAGGCCGCCGAGCGGATGTCCTGCATCTTCTCGAAGGGCCCGCCCGAGACGTCGCCGCCGCTCTTGGCGTCCTGGCCGGGCACGTCGGGGCCGTTGTTGAGCATGGCCACGCCGTTGCTCACCAGCTCCACGTGGCCCAGCTCCTCGGCGGTGATGGCGGCCACGAGGTGGTAGAAGGGCTTGAGCTTGCTCTTGGAGCGGAAGTTGAAGCTCTGGAACAGGTAGTTGCCGAGCGTCGACATCTCCCCGTACTTGCCGCCCAGCAGCTCCTGGAGCGCGGCGCCGGCGTTGGGGTCCTGGCGCTTGGGCGCGGGAAGCTCGATCTGGAGCTTGTCGACGCGGAGGAACATGGGGTGGCCTTTCGGGCTGAGGGCCCGAGGTCAACACCCGGGGGGGCCAAGGCGTTCCGGCCGCCCGCCCCCGTCAGGCGTCGTCGTCGGGGGGGCGGCCCTTGCGGCCCTCCTCGGAGCCCATGTTGCGCAGGTGCGCCTCGATGGCCTCCTCCACGTCGTCGTAGTAGGTCATGGCGCCCCCTTCGAGCACCACGCCCGCGTCGCAGACCTTGCGCGTCTGGGTCATGGAGTGGCTGACGAAGATGGCCGAGGAGGTGGCGCGGCGCTCGGTGAAGACGGCCTCGCTCTTCTTCTTGAAGTTGGCGTCGCCCACGGCCGTCACCTCGTCTATGAGGTAGGTGTCGAAGGGGATGCCCATGGAGACGCCGAAGGCCACGCGCGACTTCATGCCCGAGGAGTAGGAGCGCACGGGCAGGTGGAAGTGGGCGCCGATCTCGGCGAAGTCGGCCACGTAGTCGCAGAGCTCGTCGGCGTCCACGCCGTAGACGCGCGCCACGAAGCGCGTGTTCTGGGCGCCCGTCATGTCGGGGTGGAAGGAGCCGGCGAAGCCCACGGGGAAGGAGATGCGCCCGTCCGTGAGGATCTCGCCGGAGGTCACGTCGAGGGCGCCCGAGATCATGCGCAGGAGCGTGCTCTTGCCCGCGCCGTTGCGGCCCAGGAGCCCCACCGAGCGGCCCGTGGGGAAGACGGCGTTGGCGTTGCGCAGGACCGTCTTGCGGTTGCCGTTGAGCACGAAGGTCTTGGTGACGTTGCGCAGCACGATCATGGCGCGGGACCATACCGCGCCGGGGCCGCGCGCTCCAGTCAGGCTCGCGCGAGGATGGCCCGGGCGAGGGCGAGGGCGAGGTCGGCGTCGGGGTCGAAGGGGACGGCCATGCCGTTGGGGGCCCGCGCGACGGCCTCGCCCTGGGCGCCGAGCGCGAAGGCGTAGGTGGGCAGGCCGGTGGCCAGGGCCTCGCGGGTGGTGAAGGAGAAGGTCTCGGGCCAGACGGAGGGGACGATCCAGTCGGTGACGCCCAGGCGGGCGGCCAGGGCGGGGAGGTCGGCCAGCGCGTAGCCGCCCGTGACCTCCACGCCCTCCGGGGGGGGCAGCGCGGGGTCGAGGTTGCCCAGGACGGCGAGGCGGGCGCCGCCCGCCGCGAGGTGGCGCGCGAGGGGGGCGAGGAGGAGGGCGCCCTTGGGGGCGCCGAGGTTGCCCAGCGCGGCCACGACGCGCGGGCCGGCGGGGCGGGGGAGCGGCGGGACGGGCGCGAGGGGGGCGTGGGGGCGGACGCGGACGCGCGCGTCGGGGTAGGCGGCGCGGACCAGGAGGGCGGCGGCCTCGGAGAAGGCCGTGACCTCGCCCGCGATCATCAGCGGGCGCCAGGCGTCCTGCCAGGCCGCGAGGTCCATGGTGCCGCCCCCGGGGCGCCAGGCGCGGTGGGCGCGGTCCCCGGAGCCGGGCGCGCCCGCCACCACGGGACCGCGGAAGCGGCCGCGCGAGTCCAGGAGCGTGTAGGAAGGGGAGACGGGGAAGTAGTCGTGGACGAGCACCTCGACCGAGGCCTCCTCGGCGCCGTCGCGCAGGCTCAGGAGGAGGGCGGGCAGCGCCAGGGGGTCCGCGTCGCCCACGCCGCAGGAGTAGACGATGCGGCGGCGCCCGAGGGGGGCGAGGAGCCGGCGGAGGAGGGCGTCGTCGTCGGTCCAGCCCACGGTGGCGCCGCCGGGGGCGTGCAGCTCCAGCGCCCAGCGGCGCTCGCCGCCGACGCGCAGGACGAGGGCCGCGCCCAGGGCCTCCACGTCCGCGAGGACGCGGCGGCGCAGGTCCAGCTCGGCGCCGCCGCCCAAGCTGTGGCCGAGGTAGAGCGGGACGGTGGCGTCCATGAGCGCGAGGCCCAGGAGGAGGCGGGGGCCGACGAGGGGGTCGTCGGCGAGGAAGGCCTGCACGTCGAGCGGGAAGGCGGGGTGCCGGCGGGCCACGAGCGCGTTGTGGGCGGCGACCAGGCGCGCCTTGCTGGGGCCGAAGGAGGTGCCGCCCCGGTGCTCGACGAAGAGGGCGGCGGTGGCGAGGTGGCGGCCCCCGAGCGCGCGCGCCTTCTGGCACCAGTCCACCTCCTCGCCGTAGCCGCGCCCGAAGGCGGGGTCGAAGCCGGGCAGGCGCCGCAGGAAGGCGGGGGAGAGGGCCATGCAGAAGCCCACGCCCGTGGGCGCCTCGGCCGTGGCCGCGAGGGGGTCGAGGCGGCGGGCGAAGGCGTCGGCGCGGTCGGCGGCGCCGGGGGGCAGGGGGTGGGGGGCGCAGGCGACGGGGGCGGTGGCGATCTCGGCGTCGTTGGAGAGGGGGGTGACGGTGGCCACCGAGGGGTCGGCGAGGAGGGGGGCCAGGAGGCGGGAGGCCCAGGCGGGGGGCAGGAGCGCGTCGGAGTTGAGCAGGACCACGGGGCGGCCCAGGGGGAGGGCGGCGGCGAGGCCCCGGTTGGCGCTGCCCACGAAGCCGAGGTTGGCGTCGTTCAGGAGGAGCGTGACGCGGTCGGGGCGGGCCTCGGCCCAGGCCTGGAGGAAGGGGCGGACGGCGGGGTCGGTGGAGGCGTCCTCGACGGCGACGAGGCGCCAGGGGAGGTCCGTGCCGCTCTCCAGGCGGTCCAGGCAGAGGCGCAGGAGGTCGAGGGCGTTGAAGACCGGCAGCACGACCGTGACGGGGGTCGTGGGCGGCGCGCCGGAGGGGGGGGCGAGCTGGGCGGGGCGGAGGAGGGCGCCCGGCGCGGGGGGCTCGATGGCGAGGGCGCGCTTGACGGCGGCGCGCGCGCCGGGGTCGCCCGTGAGCCGCCAGCGGGCGGCGTGGGGCAGCGCGCGCAGGAGGGCGAGCGCGAAGGGCAGGCGCAGGCGCGCGCGGGCCCTGTCGAGGTCCGGGAGCGGGAGGGGGGCGGCGACGGGGGGGGCGCCCTCGGGCGCGAGGGTGAGGGCGAGGGATTCGCCCGGGGGGAGGAGGGGGCGGCGCAGGCGGAAGGCGAAGCCCTGGGCGCCGTCGGGCAGGTCGGGGCGGGGCAGGGCGGGGTGGGTGGAGGCGCAGAGCGCGCCGCCCGAGAGGGTGACGAGGTCGGCGCGCGCCCAGCCCGCGACCTCCAGGGTGCGGGCGCCGAGGCGCAGGCGCTCGACGCGGCCGAGGGGGGCGCCTGCGGCGTCGCGCAGGTCCAGGGGGGCGCCGGCGGCCTCCAGGTGGGTGAGCGCGTAGCGGTCGAAGAGCCCGCCGAGGCGGGCGCGGAGGCGGGCCGTGGCACCCATGGAGCGGCCGTCAGCCGCCGACGCGGGAGGCGAGGCCGAGCGCGGAGCCCAGGAGGCCCATGACGGTCTGGGCGGAGGTCACGGGGCTCTCGGTGGCGTAGACGAGGTCGCCGTCGAGGATGCGGAACTCCCCCGCGCTGAAGAGGCCGTCGGCGGTGGTGAGGTCTATGGTGAACACGGTGCGGACGTTGCGCGGCCCCGTGCCGTCGGCGCGCACGGCCGCGGGCGGGTAGTCGCGCAGGACCAGGATGCCCTGGGGGTTGGCGCGGGCGTCGGCCACGCCGCCCATGATGGAGAGGGCCTCGATGGCGGTGAGCTCGTCCTGGGGGAAGGGGTGGACGGCCTCGGTGCCGGCGGCGCCGAGCGACAGGAAGCGGCGCGTGTCGGCCTCCACGATGACCTTGTCGCCGCCGCGCAGGGTGGTGTCGAGGCCGGGCTCGGAGAAGAGGCGGGCCACCGAGGTGCCGTAGACGGCGCCGTCGCGCATGAGCCGGACCTGGGGGTTGTTGAGCCCGGCGTCCACGCCGCCTCCTTCGGCGATGAGCGACAGGATGGAGTAGCTCTGGTCGAGCAGGGGGTAGGCGCCGGGCGCGGCCACGCCGCCCACGAGGCTCACGGTGCTCTGGCGGCCCTCGGTCATCTCCAGCTGCACCTGGGCGGAGGGGGCGACCTCCACGAAGCGGGCCTCGATGGCCTCGCGGGCGCGCTCGGGGGCCATGCCGGACACGCGCACGTCGCCGATGTAGGGCATGAAGACGGAGCCGCCCGAGGCCACGGTGATGGCGCCCAAGGTGATCGAGCGCTGGCCGGGGGCGGTCAGGAGCGCGTTCTCCTCGGTGTTCCAGACGGTGATGGCGAGCACGTCGCCGGGGCGGATGATGCGGTTGGGGGGGTCGTCCTGGGCGGCGATCCAGCGCAGGCCGGGCTCCCCGATGGCGGGCCAGGCGGCGTAGCGGGCGAGCGCGTCGCGCGTCACGGGCTCCACGGCGAAGTCGGCGGGGGCGGCGCCGTCCTCCGGGGCGGCGGCGGCCAGCACCTCGGAGCGCAGGCCGGCCCCGCGCGGCAAGGAGCAGGCGGAGAGCAGCAGCGCCGCCAGCGCCAGCGCCCCCCAGGGCCCTACCCGCCGCCATGCCGCCATGCCCGTCCTCCCATGGCCCCGTCACGCGTCCCGTGGCCCCCCGGCCGCGACGGGCCGGGGGGCCGCTCCGGGCCACGCATAGCCGCTTGCGTGTGGCGCGGGAACCCCGTCGCGGGCCCGGGGGGGCGGAAAGCGGCCCCCCCGGGGGCCGGCCCTTCGGCCGCCCGCTCAGCCGATGGCGACGATCCAGACCTCGCCGCGCGCGCCCGCGCCGCCGGCGCCCGAGGCCGCGCCGTTGGTGGCGGCGCCGCCGCCGCCGCCGCCGCCGCCGGGGAC
>ERZ1066120.1207-NODE-1207-length-17195-cov-5.887865_pt1 | contig 17195 bp, 19 predicted proteins | sample MGYA00382767_ERZ1066120 | MGnify/ENA primary metagenome ERZ1066120 (study PRJEB33369, sample SAMEA5778350) | biofilm metagenome | biome: Industrial cooling water; feature: Water cooling tower basin; material: Biofilm | place: United Arab Emirates | collected...
GTCAGGGTGGGTGTAGTTGCCTGTTTCAGTCGCAAACACTGCGCCCGTCTCATTCCACGCATCTTTGGCTTTATCCTTTTCTGCAAGCTGCCTGGCGTGATGGGTCAATAAAAGCAGTTTAAGTGTTTCGGGTACGGGAATGTCACGTTTAGAGTGAATTGTTTTAGGTTCACCAAAGGTAGGCTTACCACTTGGCGTGGTGACATTCTGACGAACACGCAGGACTCCTTTCTCTAAGTCAAGGTCTGCCACCGCAAGGCCATCACCTCACCCCTTCTAAGACCCAATAATGCAGCCGTAAAGAGCGCAGGAAACAATCTACACACGCCTGCTTCATAGAGAGCTAGCCCCAACCTAACCGCTGACGGACCGCAGAGTGTGACTGGGCTTGACAAAACGGCTCTCGAGCAAGCCTTTCCTTTTCACTAAAATTACGTTCGTGTTGTTCCAAGCTTCGTCTCCATAGCCGTCCAATTCACGCTCGTTGCACATTGAAGTGTCGTCTCGAATCTAGGGTCTAGTTCAGAGAGACCCAAACTGAATAGCAACCTCGTTCTTAACGAATAAACTGCTCGACATAGTTACTGCCCAGCCCGACTGTTTCAAAGTGTTTCTGGCACCGCTCGATCTTGGTGAAGACATCATCAAAACCCGTGACGGTGCCTTTGCTATCCATGTAAATCATGGCTCCACTGACCTGAAAGAGTGTCATCATCTCCTCGGTAGTTTGGTCAACGACGAGGGTGTGGGTTTCGCCTGGGGGTTCAAACACAAACATGCCTTCTTGGGCTTGCCAGGTGTGCTCGAGATACCGCCAGGTTCCTTTGATGACGTAACCATAAACCGGTGCAGGATGACGGTGACGACTCAGTACACCATATTTCTTTACGCGCAATACTGTCGCCCAGCCGCCGTGCGTGACATCGAGAATAAGAGGGCGAAACCAGACATTCGGTTCTTGAGGAACCCAGAGGCGTTCATCGTCGGGTATTGCCTCACAAATAAGGTCACTTCTTGCGAAGCGTTCTACTACACTAGCCCTAACATTCGTCACGCTCTATCACCTCACGCCAAAAGTTTTTTCAAGAACTTCACGCCATTTTCCGCGAGCGCATCTTGGCTCGGTTCAAAAGCCCGCCAAATCGCTGCCGCTCGAGCAATACTTTTCACTTTGTTCGTGAACGACTCAATAACGACTGGACCGTCATAGTGAATATCTTGGAGTGCCTTAGCAACTTCATTCCAGGTCACGTTGCCACTTCCTGGCGCACCTCGGTCATTTTCACAAGCATGAAAGTGCGCGAGCCTTTTGCCAGTAGCCCGAACCGCGTCGCCTAACGATTTTTCTTCGATATTCATGTGGAAGGTGTCGAGCATGATTTGACACGAAGGGCTGTTCACGCGGTCAATGACTTCGGTGGCTTGAGCGGCTAGATTGATAAAACTTGTTTCAAAACGGTTGAGCGGCTCGAGGCACAGCACCACGCCCTTGTCGCTCGCGTACTTGCTTAACTCAGTCAACTGCTTAACGAGTAAGTCAGTATCCTTAGCGCGTTCATTGGGGGTTTGTTGCCACACTCTTCCGACGGCTGAATAAATGGGACCCACCAAATTTTTCCCACCTATCGTATGCACAGCGTCCACCGCAACCCGAATATAGGCCATACCGTTATCTCGTACAGCCTTGTCTTCATGAATCAAATCGCGGTCAGGTCCCATCGCAACGCACGCACTTACGCCTAGACCATTGTCTTTGACAATCTGGGCCGCCGTTTTATGGTCAAAGTCGTCTAAGCCCTCGAGTGGCAGTTCAATCCAGTCAAAGCCCATGCCCTTCACTTTCGGTGCGAGCGTTTTTAATTCATCGGTAGTTAAGGGTGAAGTCCAGACCCAAGTATTGACTCCAAAGTGCATGACGTTCCTCCAAAATGTTTGTTTCTAGCCATCCTATGACGGCTTTGCAATTTGAAAGCTCTTTTCCAAATGTGTTTTTGCTCTGGCTAAGTCAGGGCGAACCGCTTCGGCTTTGGCGGTTTCGTACTCGAGTTCTATCGTCGCAACGCGGTTGTAACCAATAACCTCGAGGGCGAGCGCGAGTGCTGCAAAATCTACCGTGCCATCCCCTGGAACGACCATGATGTTTTTACCAATCCCGTCACGTAAGTGAACGTGCTTAACATGCTTGCCGAGACTCAGCGTGACCTCATCTGCTTTTTCACCCGCATAAGTAATATGGCTCGGGTCGAGGGCGACTCCGACGTTTGGATGATTGACGAGTTCCATTAAATCAAGCGATTGTTGTGTATTCGCCATGAGCAAATCTTTGTGAAGCTCGAGGGTTAGATCAAGTCCTAAATCAGCCGCATAATTTCCTAGGTCGCGCACGTCGTTAGCAACACCTCTGGCAACTTCAAACCATTGGCCTGGTTTCGGCTCGATACCAGACTGCATAGTAATGGCATACGCGCCGAGTTTTTTCGCTAATTGTATTGTAGCTTTCGCAAAGGTAATGGCACTGTCATGATGGTCAGGACTGCCAAGGATACCGTCACCCGCGTTGAGCGTTGCCACCTTCAAGCCAAGGTCGCTCAGTTTCTCTTGCAACGTTTCTATGTCGCCGTCACTCGCCGTGAGCGGATTGAAGTGAGGACAATAACTCGGATACATGGCGATGTCAATAAACTGAAACCCTGTGTTTTTTATTTCTTGCAGCGCAACGTCTAACGAATCGTGACGAAAGCCAAGTGTAGACGCACCTAACTCAATCATGCGGCACTTCCTGTGGGTGTAAAAACAACTTTGCCTGCTTGCGCGGCAGCGAAAACATCGTAAGCCTGTTGTGCGTCTTTAAGAGGGAAGTGGTGGGTTAAAAGTGGCTTGACATTGAGACCATTACGATACGCCTCGAGCAAACCATAATAGTCGTTATCTACAAAATACCAAACACCATACGCGGTAATTTCTTTCTCTAAAAAATGTTTCCAAGGATTGATCTTCGCCTCGCGTCCAGCACCCGCAAAAATCATCGTGCCTTTCTTGCTCACCGCGTCTAGGGCTAAATTCACGCCCGCATCTTTGCCACTCGCGTCAATAGAAATATCGGCACTTTTACCATTGGTCAGTTCTTTAATCGTAGCAAGTGCGTCGGTGGCAGTGGGGTCAACGGTTTCTACACTATAGTGCTTCATGAGTTCTCGGCGGTACGGACTCATCTCGACTAAAATCGTGCGAACCCCCAAATAATTCAGCATCGCAACAAAGCCAGAACCGACAGGTCCTGCACCAACGACGAGTGCGGTAGACCTGGGCTTAATTGTCACTTTAGAGAGGGCGTGATAAGCAACGCCGAGTGTGTCACCACCGATGAGCACCCCAAGGTCGAAGGGGAGGTCATCAGGCAACGGCATACACGTGTAAGCGGGTACGGCTATGTATTCCGCGTGGGCGTTCATCACGTAGCCTTGCTGCTCACAAAAGCGTCTGTCCCCTTTGCGACAGGTCGTGCATTTGCCGCAACCCGTGATAATGTTGATGGCAACTCTGTCACCCACTTTACTGTTGCCCGCACCGTTTGTTTCTGTTACTGTGCCGACCAACTCGTGACCAGGATTGAACATCGTGATAGTGCTCGAGTCTTGCGGTGGTGGAGAACGAAACGCACCCATCTCGCTGCCACAAATGGCTGAGGCTTCAACCTTGAGAAGAATCTCGCCAGGTTTGAGGCTCGGGGTTGGCATGTCTTTGACTTCGACCTTTGAATTTCCTAGAAACTGTACACCTAACATTCAATCCTTATCCTTTCACGGCACCTGCGGTGAGACCTTTAACAAACTTGTCCTGGAAAATCATGTAAAAAACGAGTGGCACTAAAACGGCTATCGAGAGTGCGGCGTTCTGCATACCCCAGTCCACGCGGTAACGCCCATTAAAAAGCATGAGTCCCATCGGGATCGTGCTCATCGTGTCGTTTTGCAAATAGAGCAACGGGTAGAGGAAATCATTCCAGACAAACACGAAGTAAAAAATCGCAACCGTTGCGAGGGCTGGCTTTGCAAGTGGCAGGGCAATTCGCCAGAAAATGTCGAGCGGACTCGCTCCGTCTACTTTGGCTGCATCCTCGATTTCCAAAGGTAGTGACCTAAAAAACGTGGTGAGAATAAAAATCCCAATCGGACACCAACTAAGGTAGGTGAAAATCAAAGCCAGATAGTTGTTCATCAAACCGAGCCTCGAGACAATAATAAAAGCGGGAATAATCACCGCTTGCGGCGGAACCATGATGCCAATTAAAAAAAAGATGTAGAGAACGCGGCTGCCCTTAAACTTGAATCTAGCAAAGGCGTATCCCGCTAAGGCAGAAACGAACACGGTAGCTATTACCGACGGAACCGTAATAATCACGCTGTTGAGAAAGAAGAGATTAAAGTCTCCTGCTGTCCAGGCATTAACGTAGTTTGCGAAGTTAAGTGACGAGGGCAGCGCGAACGGGTTGTCAAAAATCTCCCACTGCTCTTTGAGTGAAGTCATAAACATCCAGAAGAGCGGATAGGCGACGATGAAAAAGACGACGAGCATGATGAGGTAGGACACGATTCTCGTCGTGAGTCGCATTCCTAAAGATTGATTGCTCACTGCGCCCCTCCTGTGGTGTCTCTCGAGAACACTCTCAGTTGCACGAGCGTAAAAACGAACGTCAGCACGAGCAGCACGACGGCTACAGCAGAGCCGTAGCCCATTTTGTTGTAGGTGAACCCTTGCGAGTACATCCAGGTCGTTAAAACTTGCGAAGCGTGGTTGGGGCCGCCTGCGGTCATGACGTAAATGAGGTCAAAAAGTTTGAGGGTATTGATACTCGTGAGAATAATGACGAGTACGGTAACGGGCCACAGGAGGGGCATGGTAATTCTCCAGAACGATTGCCAAGGAGTTGCGCCGTCAATCTTGGCTGCTTCAAAAATTTCAGCGTCAATGCCTTTGAGACCAGCAATAAACAGAAACATGCCCAGACCAAAATTTCGCCACACGTCTACGGCAATAACTGTAGGCAATGCCGTTTGCGGGTCGCCGAGCCAGGCTTTTGCTAAATGTCCTAAACCTAGTTGACGCAAAAGGGGATTAACCAAACCGAGTTCAGGGCTGAGAATGAGCGTGAAGATTAAGCCCACGACGACGAGTGACATCACCGTTGGCACGAAAAAGATGCCTCTAAAGAAACTCGAGCCTGGCAGGTTTTGCTCGAGCAGCACTGCCAGGAACAAACCGACAACGACGATTGAGGTCATGCCTCCAGCAATGAAATAAACATTGTGTTTAATCGCTTGCCAAAAAACATCATCTCTCGTTAGAGCCACATAATTATCAAACCCTACCCACTTGATGGTGTTAAAACTAATCCCCGTCCACTCGAAGAAGCTGATAACTACCGTGCCGACAATCGGGATAGCTAAAAAAATCGTGTAGAAAATAAAGGCGGGAAAAATGAAAGCATACGGCAACACGCGCTGCCAAGTGAGGCTGAGGCTAGGTCTATGAATTTCGGCTCGAGCCTGGGGAATAGCTTGACTTAGCGGCTTTGTACCTTCTTTTGCCATTGCCTTCCTTTCTTAAAAGGTTTCATCCACAGATTGCACAGATTAAACAATTTTAAGGGTTTGCATCTGTGCAATTTGCGGATTAAGTGTCTTTTGCACTTGTTAGTAATACTAACTTTATTCGCAGGCGGGTTCGAGAACCAGCGTGGGTGCTTCTGCGGCTGCGGCTTCTTCGACGCTTTCCATCCACGTCTGCGCGGTAAGTTGTCCTGTCAACACGCCAACGCTGCCCATCCAAATTGCGTCTTCACCGACGGCTTTCGGTGTGACGTGCTCGAGAAAACCGACTGCACCCGTGTTGCCGTTAATTTGCTCCTCGATAATTTGCAGCACGAGCGGGTCGGCGACTTCTGGTGTCACGGCTCCTTCTACTGTACTCATGCTGCCTGCACCTTTCACAAATTCTTGCGCTTGCGGAACTTGCGTCATCCAGTCAATAAAAGTGAGCGCAGCTTCACGTTTGGCGGGGTCTTCTGCACCTTTTTTAGAAATGGCGTATCCACCAAGCACAGCCATAAAGGTGTCCGTATTACCTTTCCCGCCTTCAATATCGGGAAAACGGTTCATGCCGAGGGCAAAGCCTTCGGGCATATCGGCGGCGGTTTCGCCAATAAACCAAGACCCTGTATGGAAAAACGCTGCTCTGCCTGCGAAGAAAATCGCGGTGGCTTGCGGGTAATCGTCGCTTGACATGCCTGACGAGAAGTAACCTTTATCAGCTAAATCTACATAAAGCTGTGCTGCTTCGACAATATCGGGGTCAGTCCATGCGTAACCGCAGTTGCGGGCGACGAGTTGATTAACCTTTTCTGCACCGACCCAGCGTGTCAAGAACGCATAGAACCACTGCGAACCTGGCCAGCCGAACTTGTTGGCATAAGCAATCGGGGTTACACCAGCAGCTTTGAGTTTTTCAAACGCAGCCAAATAGTCATCCCAAGTTTGCAAGGCTTTCGGGTCAATGCCATTTTCCTCGAGGAGTGCCGCGTTGTAATAAATCTGCGTACCAGTGGCAATGCCTGTAGGAACACCGTACTGCTTGCCGTCGTAGCTTATAGCTGCGTCTGTACCTGGCTGAAATCTATCTCCGTTGGCGGCGTACCAATCGCTAATATCTTCGACTTCACCAGGAACTACAAATTGTAAGAGATTGTTGTTGGCTTCGTGCTGAAACACGTCAGGCGGCTCACCACTGGTAAAGCCCGTCCGCAAAACAGTAAAGAACTGCTCGTTTTCAATCGGGCGATGCGTGACGCGAATGTTAGGATGTTCTTCATTAAACTTGGCGATGAGAGTTTCACCAATCGTGCGCGTCGGGTCGGCAGACCACTCAGTCCAAAAACTTAGTTCGATGACATCTTGCGCCAAAGTCCAACTCGCTAGCGTAATCGTGATAAAAAAAGGCAACACTTGTTTCATTCAGTCCTCCTCGAGAATACGTTCCTACTCCCACAATCGCCGATGCTATAGCTGCAATAAAAACCTCCTTCACTTTATCGTTGAAGTCGTTAAGAGTTTCTGTAAGGCTCGCCTCTCCCCTAACAAAAACCTTCATGCTATGGTGTGATTACAAGCCAAGTATAGAAACTCAGCATCAAGCCAACAAGGGCGTGAACTGGACACGTATAGGACATGATTAGGACAACATGACTGGAGCGGAAAACAGTTTGAATAATTTAGAGCAACCCTTGCGAGACGTGCTCGCACATTTTTATGACCCTAGTTACGAACCATCCAAAGTATTGCTGAGCACTCTAGGACTTCACGCAGAACAAAGTTTGAACGCATTGTGGACGTTGATAGTTCAAACGATTGAAAGCCTTGAACCTACGCCTGATATTCCCACGAACTCACATGCCTGGCGGCTCTACAACATTTTGGTTTGTCGTTACGCCAAAACTATGACGCAAGAAGAAACCGCAGAGCACTTAGGAATTTCACCGCGTCACTTGCGCCGTGAACAACAGCTTGCCGTGCGTGTTCTGGCGAGAAAGCTCCTCGAGCAAAAACCAGTAGCGGCAAACTTTAATGAAGACAAAACAACCTCAACACCGCCACTGACTTCTTGGAGTTCGCAAGTAAGGCAAGAGCTAGCTTCGTTACAAAAAAATTCGCCTGGTGCAATCAGCAATGTTCGAGATGTTATTTTGAAAGTGCTCGAGCGCAGTCAAGCACTCGCAGCCAAACAAGAGGTCAAGCTAGGACTCGAGAACGTCCAATCAACTTTAACCATAACTTTGCATCCGTCCGTCTTACAGCAACTATTAGTCGAGGTGGTAGAGGACTTTTTGCAGCATCAACCGGCGAGCGAATTGACCTTTCAAGCAGGGCAAAAAGAGCAGAACGTCGTCATTACGATGTGTGGGGTGATGCGTAAAGACACAACGCTTTCGGTCAGTGATTTTGCCAGGGAAATTCTAAACGCGGAAGGCGGTTCAGTTAAAACGTTTGTCGAAAATCACCAAGGGTTTTTTGAACTGACGTTGCCCTCGGCTCGACAGATAACAGTTCTCGTGGTGGACGACAACCAAGATTTAGTTCATTTTTACAAACGTTACACCGCCAACACGAAATATCACATTCATCACGTCTCAGAAGGACATGGTTTATTGGAAACGGTGTTGCAGCTTTCACCCAACGTCATTTTGCTCGATGTCATGCTCCCCGACACAGACGGTTGGGAACTTCTCACGGTGCTACAAAATCATCCCGTCACACGTTCCATTCCTGTGATTGTCTGTTCGGTCATGAAAGGCAACGACTTCGCCTCATCCCTTGGTGCGACAAAGTTTTTGGCGAAGCCTGTGGGTCGCCAGCAGTTTTTAGAAGCTCTGGGGCAAGTCCTACAAGGTGCTTCGTAACAGTTTGGAAAGCTCGAGCGAACAATTCAAGAACATTGTGGGAGACAGCCCCGAACTTATCGTTGTCACCAGCAAATTACTTCTTGATGTGGATTCGCTGGGGTCTTGTGCGGACACGATGATGGTAGGAATATTTTTTAAGTGCTCGTACTCGTTTTTTTGTTTCAAAACATCCCACCCGCTCATGTCTGACAAGGTTAAGTCTAGTAGGATGAGGTCAAACGCCTGCCGTTGAAGTAAGCGCAATGCTTCCTCTCCACTGGTCGCCGTCGTAATTTCGAGTCCCTGCTTGTAAAGTCCAAGCATTCGCGTCAAGACCTGTTGCACATCAATGTTATCATCCACAATCAAGACGTGTTTGACAGCTTTATTGAGGGCATTAGTGGCTTCGGATAATTTCTGAAACGTTACAGGTTTTGTCAAGTAATTTTGTGCACCTGCTTCTTCAAACTCTTTTGTGGTTTGAGGAAAGGAGCAGGCGAAGATGGGCGTGTCGGGGATGACTTCACGCAACTGCTCGAGCTTGCTCGAGCAATTATCCTTTGCCATGTTGATAACGACTCCTTGGGCAGGACAATCGTTTAGAGTCTCGAGCATTTGCTCTAAATTTTTACTATAAACAAAATCAATCGCATCGCTATGACTCAGGTGTGAAAGGAGTGTACCTGTTTCATCCCACACCACGAGGCGTTCTTTATGGGGAAGCCGGGGAACGGCTATTTGCAAATCTGGTTCACGCCACCGCCACTCTTCAATGATAGGTTCGGGTCTGGGGCTTAGGGGGACTGGCGGTGTTATGGGAAAATTAAACGAGAAGGTGCTGCCCTTGCCCAGTTCACTTTCCAACCACATGCGCCCGCCATGAAGTTCGACGAACTTTTTGCTGATACTTAGTCCGAGTCCGTTGCCACCTTGTTGCCAGGCGTTGCCAATGGACTGAAAAAAAGGCTCGAAGATTCTCGAACCATCTTCACCAGAGAGACCTGGTCCCGTGTCGCTTACACTGATAGTGATGTCGTCAAGTTTTTGTGTAACCGCTAACGTAATGCCACCTCGAGTCGTAAACCGTGCGGCGTTGCTCACGAGATTTAACATCACTTGGCGAATGCGCGTGCGGTCACAGTAAACTTCTTTTATATCATCAGGACAAACGACGTTCAAATAAAGCCCTTTTTTCTGAATGATAGGTTGAACGACGGCTACTGCCAAGTCAATATCTTCACGAAGATTCACCCACTTGCGGCGGAGCGTGAGCTGCCCTGCTTCCGCCTGACTCAAGTCCAGCACGTCGTCAACAAGACCTGATAAATGTTTGCAGTTTCGTTGCACGATGTTCAAGTCCTCGAGTAACGGTGCGGGTAATCTTTCACCATAAATTTCTGGGGTTTCTAGGAGCAAATCAGCAAGGGCAATAATCATGTTGAGCGGCGTGCGGAACTCGTGGCTCACCTTGGCGACAAAAATTTCTTTCGCCCTCCGCGCTTCGTCGGCGATGATGGTTGCGTGATGAAGTTTTTCGTTGAGGAGCGAGAGTTTATATGTGGTTCTCACGAGTTCGTCTTGGACGTGTTGCAACTCGGCCTTGCGGTCACGGGCCTCGTCTAAAAGCTCTTGCGCCTGCCAGTAGTGTTCAAAAGCCCATTGGGTAAGTTGTCGTATCGGGCGGTAGACGGCGTAGAGAAGTCCGAGCATGAACCATAAGGTCATGGCAACGAGGAAGATGGTGAACCTGCTTGACTCGAGAGGACTATAGCTGGGTAGTAATGCCAAGAGGATACTTTCGGTGGCGGTAATGAGGGCTGCGGCAGGAAAACCAAGAAGGGCCATGGCTAAGGCGATAGGCAAAACAAGTAAACTAAGAAAAACACTTTCAGCCAACCAAAAAACACCGAGATTCACGAGCACGACGAAGCCTGCAACAATAAGCCAACGACTCAGCAAAGGAAACCACTCGCTAACAAACCAAGTGACGAGTGCGAGGCCGTAAAACAGAACGGTTAAGTAGAGCGTGGGCATTCTCTCCGGCAACGCGGTTGCGGGATTGCTGGTAGAAATAAAAATCAAACCGATGAGCAATACGAGCACGATGGCCCAGCCGAGTGCCATGCGAAAGTCAGTGGTGAGGTTAAAGCGCGTGGGGGGTTTGGTGATCATACTATATCCTTTGCGCGTAGTTTATCCTTTCACAAGCCGGGTACTAGCCCTCTATGGCTAACAAAGTTTGGTGTAGTTATTGCCAGAGTGAAATTTTGGCTGTTAAGCTAGTTAAGGGTTGGAAAGGCCGAGATTGACGCGCTTTAGGAGAGTGTTAGCGCAATGTTGCCTAGCGCATGAAGGAAATGATCTACTGTCCCATTTTCGCTTAAAAACGCGATTCTATTTGAGCATCCTAGCTAGTTTAGCGTCCTGGACGCACAGACCTTTAACTCACCAACGTCTGATATGGACAGTCAGACCTCAACAAATTTTCTGTAGCTAGGACTGAACTGCATCGCACGTTTTCAATTAACAGCTTTGAGCAGCCGTTTGTGGAAGAAGCACTTTTGTAAAAACGTAAGGTGTCAAAAGGAACTCGAGAGCAATTCCGAATTGCACAGCAGTAGCGCAGTTTTATATGCTAGGCAGACTATCTTCTTTCCAATGCACCCACCTCCCTTACATCAGCTTCAATGAGCCATTGGGCCGTCCACTATCTAAAGCACGCTGCGGAGGATGTCGTCATACATAATACAGTCGAGTTTTGCATTGAAAGATAGTGTCAGACAACGAATAATTTTGCCACGATCATTTGTCTCGAGCTAGCCCATGCTTCGCGTGCGGCAACAACACCAGTCGAAACTCCTCGAGATACGACTCGTCAAACCCTGCTAAAAGTGTTTTTGCGTAACGTGCGGTTGTCTCAGGATTGGAATGCCCTAAAAACTTTCCAACACGTAATAAGTCCGTCGTAGCCTGATAGGCCTTCGTTCCAGCGTAGTGCCTTAAACCGTGAAGAGCTTTGCCCCCAAACATCACCCCGGCACTCTTGCAGAGTTTTTCAAAGGCATGAGAGAGTGCAAACCCATCCGAATAGGGAAGAGGTCGTCTGCTTTTCTCCGCTTTCGCCTCTTTCAAGACACCATGCAAGGTTTGTGTCAACGGTACAAAGCGACGCTTGTCGCCCTTGCCGTGTTCGACGACAAGCTGTTTGTTTCTGAGGTCAATATCCTGCCACTCGAGGGCCGTCATTTCACTCGCTCTAAGTCCCCCATGCGCCCCGAGAAAAAGCAGTGTTCTCGTTTCGACTGTGGAATAGGGAAGGAGCAGTTTCAAATCATTATCGGTGTAGGTGCCAAACTTGTCTTCGGATGCCGTACCATCTTTTCTCGTTCGCACCTTGGCAAAGGGATTCGCAAGCGGTCGGTCTTTCGCCTCGTCGCGGTAGGCATCCGCCCAAATCAGTGCATCAAACAAAACCCTTGCACTGCTGAGATGCTGCACCACACTTGCCGTCGCGTAATCGAGACTCAGCCGCCGAATATACATAGCCGCTTCGTCTGGGGCAAGTCGAACGAGGTTATAGCCCTCGTTACAAAGTAAGCTAATACCCTGCTTGTAACTTGCAGTCGTGTGAAGAGACACCTTGCCAAAAAAAATCGTCGTATAGGCTTCGACGAGTGAGAGGAGTTCAGCGACATCTTTGTCGTTGGCAGCTTGCATCGCCCGCCCTGCGACGTTTCTCGTTGCTGCTAAGGTCAGCCCAGGTTTCGGCGTGAATGAGTTCACCATGTCTGCGCTCGAGGTCAAGGCTCATCCTTCCTCCGTGAGACGACGCAACAGATCGAGCAGTCGCGGATCATACTCGAGGGCAAAGGGTTTATGAAGTTCAATCGTTGCAAAATCAGGATGGTCAGGATTGATGAGGTAATTGAACTCGAGTGGATTCACCGCCGAGGGCACCCGTAATACCAAGGAGCGGTTTGAGCGTATCCAATCGTCACCAAAACGTTTGGTACTAATGGGATGCGGATAGCTGCGCCAATCTTTAGGAACCTTGGCCACTTCTAAGCTGTCATCCGGTACAAACGCTGAAATGCCTTCGTACTGCTTAAACTGTTCTGGTTCTAAACCCTGCACGAGAATCTCGAGCATCGCAAGACTCAGGCTCGAAGCAGTGTAAATCAGTGACACGCCTGCGCTATTCCAACGATACCCACTGATTCTGGCTCCCTCACCTGAAAAAGCTGTGGCACGGTGTTTTTTCTTGTTGAGCCTATAAGCGATCACGAAGGCAGTCCGTACTCAATGGCAGTTAGAACCGAGCGCACGTAGTCACCACCCACACTGGTCTTGGCAACCTCGAGTGGACTGATATTCCCCAGTACATATTGTTTCTTCGTGAGCCAGCGTTGGGCCTGTTCGTCGCCACCTAACACGTTGGCAGCGAAGTCAAAGAGGCTTGCTAGGCGCAACACCGTATCAGACTCAGTGCCGTTAAGCACACCGGTTTTGCGGCGGCGGTCTAAGGTGCCATCCGTGACCTTCACCACGCCTTGAATAAGATGTTGCGGCACGGCGTAAGCAGTGGCAACGACACCCAAGACATCAGGATGAAAGCCGCCCTCAATCGTTTGGATGGCTTCAGGCATGTTTTTACTAAGTTGCCTTAACCCTAAAAAGGTAACGGGTTTAGGTTTGCGAAGTGTGCGTTTTGAGCTAACAAGTGTCATAATTCCTCCACTATGGTAATTTCATCTTACCATAGTGGAAGCAGCAAAAACTTAGTTGCGGCCACGCACGTACTCGTAAAACCGTTCCAACACCCAACCAGGCAGTGACGGCAGGGCTTCTTTCAGCGTTGCGAAGTGTTCACCTAAGCCGCGCTCGAGTGCGGCAAACGTCTTGGAAGTAGTTTGCGCCTTGCCAAGGTAATGCAAGGCCGCAACCGCCTCACCCATCGGCGTACCTGCGTGTTCAAGCCAACGGAGTGGAACGGGCTCGAGCTAAACTTCTTGACCCGCAACCTCGACCTTGCAGGAACGTCCATTCGTATAAAACACTGGGCGCGTTGCTACTTGCGTTGAAAGCTGAAAGCGTCTGGCAGCTTCTGCACTGTGAACGGAAATCGTTTCGCCCGTCGAATTTGCTAACACCTGCAAGACCTGCTTGATGGGGGGAACCACCTGATCAACCAGAGCATTCGTCTTAGAACGCACATAAGCTCCACGCGCCACTTTGACAATCAACTTTTCTCTAGCGAGTCTCGAGAGGGTTTGATCTACAGCCGTGCGGGGCGCGTAGGCTAAAAATGTCTTCGCGGTAAAGGGTTCACCAAGCGGAACCTTTTCGATGTGCTGTCTGAGGCTTTCCGCAGGTCTCATTAACGTCACCTTTGTCAGAATTATACAGGCACTAGGTAGTACGCGCATACGAAAGATTTAGGTCGCGCTACTTCGCATGTAAGGCACGAGAATATTCAAACGGTTCAAATCTATGCCAAACTTGCAGACGAGGCGGTGAAGGAAGATTTACGCGGGTGGTAGACAGCCTAACCCCCAAGAAGTTTTTGAGCGAATGCGCCCGCTGCACCTCCTAAAACGCTGCTGGCTGTGGGGTTGTTCAAAAACTTTGCGAGCCGACTTTTTGCTTCTGCTTTTGCTTCAGGCGAGTCAGGCGAGTTCTCTATTGCAGTTACCACATCGGCGAGCATGTTGAGAATCGTCTGGCTGTTGTAGTCACCAATCTGGACGTTGTCGCCGTGAATGTTGATGGTTTGCGACGATAGTCTGCTGCTCTTTAACGACGCATCTTTGCGAAGTTGGAGCTGGTAATGTGCCGGGATGTCGTGGAACTTCTGGGAATAATTGACCTCGAGAACTGTGTAAAACTCTTCTTTTTGGTTGGGTAGAATTCTTACGAGTGTATCTCCTTCTTCGACCTCAATTTCCCGATAAATGGTTGCTATACCCTTAGAGCTGTTAAAGGAAACTTTATACTGTTGCGATGATTCGCCTGACTTTTTAACAAGGTAGACAGTGTCCCGTTCAAATTCTGAAAAAGCGTGTCGCATGGTGCTGATTATTGCATAGATCGCGTGTGATCGCAGAGCAACCAAACGTTCATATCGAACTGCCTAAACCTCCAAAATGGAGTATACTAGCCCCAAAATGGAGGTTATGATGAAACGAGATTCTACCCACGTTAAAGCGAACGCTAAGCCGAGTCGTAAGCCCTCGAGGAAGCCAGCAAAAAAGGCGACAAGAAAGATAGAAGCGAAGTCGGGAGCCTTTTCTGGTTCGGAAATGGCTGGTTCTGGACGTAGCACAGTGTCGGGGATGGCGTTGCCCCCTCGCATGTATAGCGTAGTAGCAGATACTCGCAAAGTCAGACGCAAACGTAACAAGCTCGCCCTGTTGCGTGAGGATTTCGGGGCGAGTAAAGAACAAATGGCTTCCGTGATTGGGTTGTCCGCGACAACATACAGCCGTCGTGAAACGACCAATACAGTTGAAGCCGTCGAAGAACACCGTGTCCGCGAGCTGGAGGAAACATGGGGATTGGCTGTCGCAGCGTTTCACAAGAGAGAAGATGCGGCGGAATGGTTCCACAGCGAGATTCCGAGTCTCGAGTCGGAGAAACCTATTGACGTGATGGCCGAGCCTGGTGGTGTGGCGAGAGTGAAAAACATCCTTCAACGCATTTACTACGGCGGGTATTAGTGCTGGCCTACTTTTTCTACGACGACACGACTGCTTGGGCCAAAGCAAAAGCGTTTAATCCTTTAGGCGGGGCTGGTGCGGTTTATAGCGATAACAGGTGGAATGTGGCGGGGCATCCCATGCTGTACACGTCTCAAAATGCGGCACTAGCGATGTGGGAGGTGTGCGTACATACTGGACTTGCCAGGTTTGGAACGCGCAAACTCGTCGAGGTTAGCTGTGAGGGGGTCAGTATAGAGGAAATTTCGCCCGAGACCGTTCTTTCTTTGTCGAGGGGTGGGAAGACTGATGAAGAGAAAACGCAGCAGTTTGGCAGTGGATGGTTGCGAGACCAGAGGAGTTTGGTTCTCGCGGTCCCAAGCGTCGTGATGCCGTTTGAATATAACTACATTTTTAATCCCTTGCATCCTGAAATGTCCAAGGTCCAGCACCGCAGTGTCGGGCATTTTACCGTAGACCAAAGGTTTCTTAAAAATAAAAGAAAAACGTCTCGGCTTAACTAATCCTCGCGGTGGCATCAGCACCTCACCGAAGTCGCCATCAGAATTCAGTTGACATACGTGAATTAAAATCTATCCTACTATTTCATTAAGCGTTGCTAATGAGTCAAGACCAACGTTTTATTTGAAACACTCCACTAGCTCCTTGCCCTCCGACATGCAACGGTACATGTCGTGAATATCATCCAAGATGACCCAAGGGAGAAGGTCGGTCAGGGTGTTTATGGCTATCTGAAAGTTGATCTCTTCATTGTCAAAGTCGTCATAAACCTTCGCCACGCTCCGCAAAAAGCGATAAGTAAAAAGGGCATTGAGGGAGCTATTGACACCGATAGCAGCGAGTGTACCAGGGCCGGGGAGCAAGTGGAACAGCTTGGATGCGAGTTTTGCACCCGTAAGATACAAGGCAAGCCCACCCAAGCTAGAAGTCACTAATCCCTTAACCTGTTCCTCTGAGGTTTGAAAGCCCGCACGCTTGGAGATCATCAACGCACCTGTCGCCCAAATTCCCATCAAGACAGGTACGTCTGCACCAAATGCGAATGCCCCAGGAACACCCAACGCCCCAGCCGCCGCTGCTCCTGCACCCACAATGTCACGAAATTTTTCGGGTACTGCCAATACTTACCTCTATTTGTGAAACCGTATTCGGTTGGCCATTTGAGCGAGCTGAAATGTGCTGACTTCATAAGGAAGGATGCTTCCCTTGCACCTTGAAGGCAATTTTTCTTTTTAGCTCTGGTTTTTGCGGCTGGACTAATTCCTCTGGGTAGGATTCGATGATTGCTCTCATGTCTTCGTTGACGTGTTCCTTAGCGTATCTGATGAGTTGTCGCCGTTTTGCTTTGTAACGACGGTTTTTCCAGCTTTCAGTATTAAACCCGAACATGCGCCACCGCCTGCGGTCATCCAGGGCATGTTTTGCGCCTGATTTGGATTAGGCGTTGCCCTGCCTCATTTTCCGAAACCTTGATTGCCCGAGATTTTCGTAACCTTGTCTGGGGGGTGCGTCCAAGATTTAGGGGAAGGCTAAAAGTCGGACATCATCAAAATGGAGAATGGGTTGAGCGGAAGCGAACTCAGCGCGTAAGGTAGCCATACGATTGATGCCAGCGAATGACCAGCGCATGACCAGCGCATACCAGCGCGACGCATCCGAGCAGCGATGACAGAACTAGCAGCACCTTCAATGACAGCAGAGCCGATGGGATAGCCAAGCTGCTTAAAATTGAAATAAATCCATTTGGTGTAAACGTTCTTCAAGGTAGCGTAAGGCACGACGTTCGGGTTCCGACCAGGCGCACCAGAGTGATGGGTCAGGAAGATGGTGATGAAGCCAGACACGAGCATTGATGTCACCGCGATACCAGCTAGCGCGTTGGGCTTGACGTTCATCTTCATCCCAGCCCAGAGCCTGCATCACCACATTGAGATACTCCGTCGCATGAAAAACGTCTAGGATACGCACGTTGACCCCCAGATCAGCAAAGAGATTAGGGCGTATTGCAAAAAGGTTGTCTCGAAGATAAGCTAGGACATGGGACC
>ERZ1066120.1209-NODE-1209-length-17181-cov-7.569543_pt1 | contig 17181 bp, 13 predicted proteins | sample MGYA00382767_ERZ1066120 | MGnify/ENA primary metagenome ERZ1066120 (study PRJEB33369, sample SAMEA5778350) | biofilm metagenome | biome: Industrial cooling water; feature: Water cooling tower basin; material: Biofilm | place: United Arab Emirates | collected...
TCGCCGGTGCCGAAGGCCATCACGGGGTCGATGACGATGGTCCGCGCCGCGTGCCGCCCCTCGGCGAGCAACGGCGGGACGACGGCGAACGCTCCCAGCTCGTGGGCGCCGACGAGCGCCTTCCAGTGCTCCGTCCAGTCCACCGGGTCGGCCGGGGCGATGCTCAGGTCGGCGCTCGGATCGGCGGCGAGCACCCCCGCGCGGATCGCCGGCACGTCGGCGTCGGGAGGGAACTGCGTGAGCACCGCGTCGCCGTCCTCCTGCACCCCCTGCGAGCCGGCGGCGAAGAGGGCGGCGACGACGGCCTCGGCGGCATCGGGCCCGCCGCGGGGCCGCACGCGGACCGCCACCCACCGCGGGGGCGCGTCGTCCGGTCCCTCGGGGGGGGTGCTCACGCGCCGAGCGCCTCCTTCATCTTGCTCCAGAACCCCTTCGGGCGCCCGTCCTGCGGGATGTCGTGCTGGACGGCCGCGAGCTCGCGCACGAGCTGCTCCTCGCGCGTCGAGAGCTTGTCGGGGACCCACAGCTGCACGCGCACGTGCAGGTCGCCCACCCCCGTCGAGTTGACGCGCGGCAGCCCCCGCCCCTTGAGGTGGAAGACCTGCCCGCTCTGCGTCCCCGCCGGCACGCGCAGCGAGATGTCCCCCGTCACCCCGGGCGCGGACACGTCGGCGCCGAGCACCAGCTGCGGATAGGAGACCAGCACCTCGCAGTAGAGATCCTCGCCGTCGCGCTCGAAGCGCGGGTCCTCCTGCACCTCGAAGAGGACGATCACGTCGCCGCGCGGGCCGCCACGGGGGCCGACGTTCCCCTGCCCCCGCAGCGTCATGTACTGCCCGGTGGCGACGCCCGCGGGCACGGTGATCTTGAGCGTGCGCTCGGCGCGCATCCTCCCCTCCCCCCGGCACTTCTTGCACGGCGCGGCGATTATCGTCCCCTCGCCGGCGCAGGTGGGGCACGGGGCGACGCTGACGAACTGGCCGAAGAAGGAGCGCTGCGCCCGACGGACCTCGCCGGTGCCGGCGCAGGTGGTGCAGCGCGTCGGGGCCGAGCCCGCCTCGGCGCCGCTCCCCTCGCAGCGATCGCAGCCGTCGAGCAGCCGGGCGACGACCGTCTTCTCCACCCCGGTCGCCACCTCGGCGAGCGTCAGGTCGAGGGCGATCTTCACGTCCGAGCCGGTGCGCGGCCCGCTGGACTGGCGCCCCCCGGCTGCCCCGAACAGGTCACCGAGCCCGGCGAAGCCGCCGAAGTCGCGCATGAAGATGTTGAGCGCCTCGGAGAGGTCGACGTGGTGCATCCCCGCCGCGCCGCCCATCCCGCCGGGGCCGCCCCGCTGGAACGCGGCCTCGCCGTAGCGGTCGTAGGCGGCCCGCTTCTGCGGGTCGCGCAGCACGTCGTACGCCTCGGTGATCCCCTTGAACTTCTCCTCGGCTTCCTTGGAGCCGTTGTTCCGGTCCGGGTGCCACTGCATCGCGAGCTTGCGATACGCCTTCTTGACGTCGTCGTCGGAGGCGTCGCGGGGCACGCCGAGGGTCTCGTACAGATCCATGGGAGTGGTTCGGGGGACGGCTTGGGAGAGCTGGGGCGACGCGGGGGACGCGGCGCGCTGGGCGCGCGGCGCGCCCTGACGCCCGTCAGTGCAGCAGGTCGGACACCAGGCGCGACGTGTGGCTCACGAGAGCGATCACCTTCTCGTACGGCATCCGCGTCGGGCCGATCACGCCGATGACGCCGGTGAGCCCGCCGGCGTGGTACTCGGCCGTCACCAGGGTGAACGGCTCGAAGCGCGGATCGGCGTGCTCGCTGCCGATGGTGATCGCGAGGCCCGGGGCCGACGGCGCGCGGGCGCGCAGCAGCGTCGCCAGCTCGTCGCGCGTCTCGGTGAGCTCGAGCAGCCGGCGCATCCGCTCGCCGCTGGCGAACTCGGGCTGGTCGGCGAGGAGCGACGGCTGGCCGAGCACCACCTGCCCCGCGTCGTGCCCGCCGACGTCGAAGAGCTCGGCGCCGCTGCTCACGAAGATGTTCAGCAGCTCGTCGGCCCCCGCGCGCTCGGGGGCAGCGTCGCGCAGCCGCTCCGGGAGGGTGGTCCGGATCTCCTGCAGCGTCAGCCCGGCGAGGCGCTCGTTGAGCACCCGCGCGACCTCGACCACCGCCTCCTCCGCGAGCTCGCCGGAGACCTCGACGAAGATGGTGCGGACGGCGCCCCGATCGAGGGTGAGCACCATCAGCAGCCGGCCGGTGGCCAGCCGCACGAGGTCGATGCGGTGCAGCGCCGCCTGCTCGAAGCGCGGGCCGACGGCGACGCCGAGCTCCTGCGAGAGCACCCCGAGCGCCTGCGCCGCGCGGCGGAGGATCGCCTCGATGGTGGATGCGCCGGCGAGCTCCTCCGCAAGACGGTCGCGCTCGGGGGTGGCGAGCGGCTCGATCCGGAGCACCCGCTCGTGCATGAGCGAGTCGACGTAGAGGCGATACGCCTTGTGCGTCGGCACCCGCCCGGCGGAGGTGTGGGGGTGGTACAGGAACCCCTTCTCCTCGAGGTCGCTCATCGTGTTGCGCACGGTCGCCGGCGACACGCCCAGCCCGAAGCGGCGCGAGATCGTGCGCGACCCCGCGGGCTCCGCCGTGGCGACGTAGCTCTGGATGACGGCCTCGAGGACGCGGCGCTCGCGCTCGGACAGCTCGGTATACGACATAAGTTCAAGTCTACGAACGACTTCGGTGTGCTGTCAAGTCGGCCGCGAGGGCGTCGAGCCGCAGCCACCCCGCGGCGGTCAGGCGCAGGCGCTTCCGGTCGACGACGGCCCAGCCGGCCCGTACCCAGCGATCGACGCGGTCCTCCTCCCCGGGCGCGAGGAGCAGGCCGTCGGAGGTGCGGAGGCCGAGGTACACTTCCTCCGCCTGGCGGGCGGACGCGTCGCGCTGCTCGCTCCCCTCCTCCGGGTCGCGCCCGGCGCGGACGGCGTCGAGCCAGGCGGCGTACGGCCCCAGGTTCCACCGCCGGCGCTCGCCGTCGAAGCCGTGCGCCGCCGGACCGACGCCGAGGTACGGCACCCCCGACCAGTAGCTGCCGTTGTGTCGGGCGCGGTACCCGGGGCGCGCGAAGTTCGAGACCTCGTAATGGTCGTACCCGGCGGCGGCGAGTGCGTCGTGCGCGTGGAGGAACTCCCGGGCGTAGCGCTCCTCGTCCGCCTCGCTCACCTCGCCACGAGCGGTCCACCGCCCCAGCGGGGTGCCTGGCTCGACCGTCAGCCCGTAGAGCGAGAGGTGCGTCGGGGCGAGGTGGAGCGCCCGGGCGACGTCGGCGCCCCAGTCGCGCTCGACCCCGGCGGGGAGGGCGAAGATGAGGTCGAGCGAGAGGTCGACGATCCCGCCGGCCCGTGCGGTCGCGACGGCGCGCTCGATCTGGTCGACCGTGTGCGTCCGCCGCATCCAGGCGAGCGCCGGCGGGCTGAACGTCTGGCCGCCGAGCGAGAGTCGGTTGACACCGGCCGCACGCCAGGCGGCGACGGCGACCGGCTCGACGTCGTCGGGGTTCGCCTCGACGGTGACCTCGGCCCCGGGCGCCGGCTGCACCCATCGCTGAAGGAGCGAGAGCGCGCGGGCGATCCCCTCACCGCCGAGCCGGGAGGGCGTGCCGCCCCCGAAGTAGATGGTGTCCGCCACCGCGCGTGCGGCGGACGGCGGGGGAGCGCCGAGTCGGAGTGTCAACTCCCCGGCCAACCCGTCGAGGTAGTCGTCCACGGGGAGCCGGGTGCGGACGGCGATGCTGAAGTCGCAGTAGGCGCAGCGCCGCGCGCAGAACGGAACGTGGACGTAGAGGTGGCGCGGAGTCACGGGGCGGGGGTGCGGCGCCCGGTGCGGGCGGCGAACCCGAGATACCCCGAAGCGAGGCGCGCGTGCGGCGGGTGGGGGGGCGCAGCGGTCAGCAGCGCTCGATCTCCCCGCCGACGCGGCTCGTCACCAGTCCGGCGAGCTCGAGCGTGGTGATCGCCGCCACGCACCGGTCGGCGGGGAGCCCCGTCTCCCACACCAGCCGGTCGGCATCGAGCGGTCGGGTGGCGAGGACGCGCCAGATCGCCTGCTCGTCGGCGGTCAGCCCGGCCGGGAGCGGCGCCGAGCGCGGTGCCTCGCCGTCTGCGGCCGGGCGCTCCGGGGCGACGCCGACCAGGGCGAGGAGATCGTCGATGCCGGCGAGCAGGTGGGCGCCGTCGCGCAGCAGCCCGTTCGTCCCCGCCGACTCGGGGGCGTCGATCGGACCGGGGAGGGCGGCGACGGTGCGACCGAGGTCGGCTGCGACCCCCGCGGTGATGAGCGCACCGCTGCGGGCGCCGGCCTCGACGACGACGACGACGTCGGCGAGGGCGGCGATCAGCCGGTTGCGGCGGGGGAACGCCCCGGGGGTCGCCCGCGCCCCCGGGGGCGCCTCGGCGAGCACCGCGCCGAGCCGGCAGAGGCGGGCATGGAGTGCGCGGTGGGCGGCCGGGTACGGCACGTCGGCGCCGGTGCCGAGCACGGCCACGGATGGGCCGCCGGCGTCGAGCGCCGCCTCGTGAGCGGCCGCGTCTATGCCGCGGGCCATCCCGCTGACGACGAGCACGCCGGCGCGGGCCAGCGCGCCGGCGAACGCGCGCGCGGTGCGCGTGCCGTACGGCGTGGGCGTGCGCGTGCCGACGATGGCGACCGACGGGCGCGCCGGCGAGGTCGGCAGCGCACCGGCCCGCCAGAGGAGCGGCGGGGGGTCGGGGAGGTCGAGCAGCGCGACGGGGTAGTCGGGGTCGCCGAGCAGCAGGAGGTGGAGCCCGGCGTCCCGCCCGTGGCGGAGGAGCGCGTCGGCCTGCCGAAGCAGCGCCTCGCCTGCGGCCCCGGGCGCCACCCGCGCGAGCGCGCCGCGTGCGTCGCCCTCCGACTCCGTCAGAAGCGCCCGCCAGCGGACCGGGCCGACCCCGGGAGCGACGGCGAGCGCGCACGCGGCGCGACGCTCCGGGAGGGCGACGCGGGCGGGGGCAGGGGCGCTGGTGGGGAGAGCGGGCACGGCGGAGCGCCGGGAGGAGGGGCAGCGCGGGGCGTCCGGGGTCGGGCGCTGCCGGGTGGAACGGCGCGTCAGGGGAGTTCGGTGATCGCGACCGTCCGCTCCTGGATCCTGCCCAGCTCGAGCAGGCGCGACCACCAGCCGGCGAGGAGGGAATCCAGCCCGGTGCGGGCCGCAGCGCTGATCGGGAAGCTGCCGAAGCTCTCGGGCGCCTCGATCGGCGGGGCGTAGTCCTCGCCGAGCAGGTCGAGCTTGGTGAAGACGACGCAGTGCGGCTTGCGGGCGAGCTCCTCGGAGTACGCGGCGACCTCGCGGCGGAGCTGGTCGTATTCGGCCTGCCAGTCGAGCGCGTCGATCGGGATCATGAAGGCGAGCAGCCGGGTGCGCTCGATGTGCCGGAGGAACTGCAGCCCACGCCCCTTCCCCTCCGCGGCGCCCTCGATGATCCCGGGGAGGTCGGCGACGACGAAGGTGCGGTGGTCGCTGAGCTGGACGACGCCCAGGTTCGGGACGAGCGTCGTGAACGGGTAGTCGGCGATCTTCGGGCGGGCCGCCGAGATGACGCTGAGGAGAGTGGACTTCCCGGCGTTCGGCTGGCCGACGAGCCCGACGTCGGCGATGAGCTTGAGCTCGAGCTCGAGGGAGCGCTGCTCCCCTTCCTCGCCGGGCTCCCACTCGCGCGGGGCTTGGTGGGTGGCCGAAGCGAAGCGGGCGTTGCCGCGCCCCCCGCGCCCGCCGCGGGCGACGCGCAGCTCCTGTCCGTCGTCGAGGATCTCGCCGAGGAGCTGCCCGGTGCCGGCGTCGCGCACGAGGGTGCCCGGGGGAACGCGGAGGACGACGTCGCCCCCCGAGGCGCCGGTGCGGTTGGAGCCCGAGCCGTGCTCCCCGCGTTCGGCGCGCCACAGGACGCGGTAGGTGTAGTCGAGGAGCGTGCGCAGGTTCCGGTCACCGCGCACGACGACGTCCCCGCCGCGGCCGCCGTCGCCGCCGTCGGGGCCGCCCATCGGGACGAACTTCTCCCGACGGAAGGAGCTGGCGCCGGACCCGCCGGTGCCCGCCTCGACGCGCACGGTGACCAGATCGATGAACATCGCGGGAGTGTCGGGAGGTTGGGGGCGGAACGCGGAGCGTGGAGCTCGGGAGGCGCCGATCGCCTCAGCCGCGGGGCGGCTGGTCGGCGGCCACCGCACCGTCCTCGGCGGGGGCGCGCCCGTCGACGGTGCTCGCCGGGGGCGTGGCGGGCGCGGCGCCCGTAGCCGCTGCGGCGTGGGCGGCTTCGGTCGCGCGCACGTGCCCCCAGAGGTGGAGCGCCCGTGCGTGGTCGGCCGGCGCAAGCAGCGACGCGAGGGCGTCGAGCGTATCGGCCACCGCTTGCGGAGACGCGCCGACGTTCAGCGCACCGTGCAGGTGCGAGTGCAGCTGCCGGTCCTGGCGGGCGGCGGCGCACACGGCCACGACGCACAGCTCGCGGCGGACGAGGTCGAGCCCGGGGCGCGAGAGCACCTTGCCGTACCCCTCGACGATCATCCACGCATCGAGCGCCGGGTGGAGCGCGGCGATGTTGGGGCGCAGCCGCTCGTAGAAGCGGCCGTAGACCGCTGCGCAGGTGCGCTCCCCCACGTCCTGCCACTCGTCCGCGTGGCGCGCCGGGTGTGCCCCCGGATCGTCGTCGGGGGCGCTGCGCCGCGAGATGCGGCGCCACTCGCGCATGGCGTTGAGGGCACGGGGGAAGCCGGCGAAGAGGTACGACTGCAGGATGAGCTCCTCGACCCACGTCGGCGGGACGACGTCGACGGCCGCGGCCAGCGCGGCGCGCATCGTCGGCTCGTCGGCGACGGCGAGCACCGCCGCGAGGCGGACGAGCGCCCGCGTCGGCGCGTCGATCGTGCCGACGATGGCACCGAGCGGCACGTCGGCGCGCGGCAGGGGATCGCCGGGGGTGTCATTCGAACGCGCGGCCGCCGCCATGCCGCTGTGTTCGGCGTTCGCGCTCACGCCGCCGGAACCAGCTCGCCGACGACCTCGCCGCGCGTGTTGCGCACGGGGCGGGCGAGGAAGTCGCCCAGCCGCGGGGGGAGCGGATCGGGGAGCACGTCGAGCAGCTGGAGGAGGCGGAGGACGGCGGGATACTGGGCCCGCTGCGCACCGTCCTCGACCTTGACCGCCACGCCCACCCCCCGGTCGAGCACGGCGACGCTGTGGACCCCCTCGGCGCCGACCTTGGCGAGCACCGCCCCGTCCGTCTCCTCGAGCAGGACCGTGTCGAACCGATCGGTGCCGCCGACGAGGAAGGGGCGCGTGCGCATCGCGTGGACCACCCGCGCCGGGACGTCCTCGGGCCCGCCGGCGGCGGCGGCCAGCCCCGCGTAGGCGCGCGCCATGGCCGAGAGGGGAAGGCCGTAGACGACCACGCCGCACCCGTCGATGGCGCGCTCCAGCACGTCGGCCGACAGCCCGGTCCACCGGGCCACGCTGGCCGTGGCCGCCCGCTGCACCGGGTGGTCGGCGCGCTCGTACCCCTCGGTCGGCCACCGCTCGTCGACCGCGCGGGCGAGCATCGCCGCGTGCTTCCCCGAGCAGTTGTTGTGCAGGCGACCGGCGCGCAGCCCCGCGTCGCGCAGCAGCCGGGTGCCACGGTGGGCCAAGGGCTCGTGCGGTCCGCAGGCGAGGTCGCCTTCCTCGAGCCCGATGGAGGCGAGCATCCCGGCGGCGATCGCCACGTGCTCGGGCTCCCCTCCGTGCGAGGCGCAGGCGAGCGCGAGTTGGTCGTCTCCCCAGCGCGCCCGATCGAAGCCGCCGCTGGCGAGCAGCGGCATCACCTGGAACGGCTTGGCGCACGAGCGCCAGAACGTGACGAGCGCGGGGTCGCCGGCGCCGGCGACGAGCCGGCCGTCGGCCGCGACGACCGCAGCGTGCACGCGATGGCGCGATTCGACCACGCGCCCGCGCGTGGCGATCACGTCGAGGGAGAGCGTGCGCATGCCGCAAAGGTAACCGGGCGGACGGGGGCGTGCGCAACCGCGGCCGCCCCCGTCCGCCCTGCGCGACGGCGGCCGCGGTGCCCGGCGCGTCGGCCGCCGGGGGTGGCGCCGCGACGGCGATGCGAGTCGAGCCGCCGACGTGGCGTGCCGCCGTCCGCTGCCCGCGTCAGAAGACCTCGACCAGCCCCTTGAAGTACTTGCGCGGGTTGCGCCGCACGTCGACGAGGATCTCGTTGAGCTCCACGAGCGTCCGATTGAGCCGGTCGTAGGTCTCCTGGTCGTTCAGGAGCTTGGCGGCGAGCCCGTTGCCGTTCGTCAACAGACGGACGAGCGAGTCGGCCCCCGCGGCGGTGCCGACGAGGCGCACGTAGAGGGAGTCGTCGCGCAGGAGCTTCCCGACGGTGCCGTCCGAGCGGGCGATCTGGCCGGTGAGCGTGTCGAGCGAGGCGGTGGCGCTGACGAGGTTGCGATAGAGCGTCGGGTCGTCGAGCAGGCGGCCGACGGTCCCGTTCGGGTTCTGCATCTTCCGGAGCAGCGCGTTCGTCTGCGCGAGTGTGCCGGTGAGCTGGTCGTAGAGCGCCCGGTTGGTGACCAGCTGGCCGACGGTGCCCTCCCCCTTGGTGATCCCGCCCGTGATCCCGCGCAGGTCGGAGGTGAGCCCGACGACGTCTCCGACCGCGCCCGAGGCCTGCTGGACGATCTGGTCGTAGTCGATCGACGGGACGATGGCGAGCGTGTCGCCCGGGGTGAGCACGCCGTAACGGAGGGTGCCGGGGCTGATGTCGAACACCTTGTCGCCGAGCAGCCCCTGGGTGCGCAGCCGGGCGCGCGAGTCGGCGCGGATCTGCTCGCGGACGCGCTCGTCCACCTCGACGACCAGGCGGAGGTTGCGCGTCGTGTCGGCGTCGACGGGGAGGAACTCGATGGACGAGACGGTGCCGGCGAGCTGGCCGGCGACGGTCACGGTGCCGCCGACGCGCAGCCCGCCCGCGTCGGGAAGGAAGGCGACGAGCTGGTAGCGCTCGGAGAACAGGTGCGCGGCCTCGCCCAGCTTGTAGCCGCCGAAGCCGAGGATCGCGAGCGCCGCGAGCACGACGGCGGCGACGCGGAGCTGCTCCCAGGTGATGGCGCTAGCGCGGCGCATGGCGGGGGCGGGCTGGAGTGGGGATGCGGATCGCGGTGCGGCTCAGAAGCCGCCGAGGAAGTCGCGGATGTAGCGGTCGTCGCTGCTGGCCATCTCCTCGGGGGTGCCGAAGAAGCGGATGCGCCGGTCGGCGAGGACGGCCACGTAGCTGGCCATGCGGAAGACCGAGCGGATGTCGTGCGAGACGACGACGCTGGTAACGCCGAGCTCGCGCTGCAGCTTCATGATGAGCCGCGTGATGGTGCCGGTCGTCAGCGGGTCGAGCCCGGAGGTCGGCTCGTCGTAGAGCATGATCTCCGGATCGTTGGCGATGGCGCGGGCGACGCCGACGCGCTTGCGCATCCCGCCGGAGAGCGCCGAGGGGAGCTGCTCCATGACGACGTCCGGGTCGAGGTCGACGAAGGCGAGCTTCTCGCGCACGCGGCGCTCGATCTCGGTCTCGTCGTAGCTGGTGTGCTCGCGCAGCGGGTAGGCGACGTTCTCGTAGACGGTGAGCGAGTCGAACAGGGCGGCGCCCTGGAAGACCATCCCCATCCGCTTGCGCACCTCGAGCGCCTCCTCGAAGCTCAGCCCGCAGATGTCCTGCCCGTCGATGTAGACGCGCCCCGCGTCGGGCTGCAGGTGGCGGAGGATGAGCTTGAGCGTGGTCGACTTGCCGGTGCCCGACTCGCCGACGACGGCGATCGTCTCGCCGCGCTGCGCCAGGAAGGAGACGCCGTCGAGGATGACGCGGTCGCCGAAGCCGAGGTGCACGTTCTCGAGCTCGATGACGGCGCCGGGAGCCGGACCGGGCTCCTCGGCGCGCGGCCGCTCCTCGCCGTCGTCGTCGGCCTCCAGCTCGGCGCGCACCGCCGAGCGCACGCGGCGCTCCTGCCCGGCCGTCGCGGCGCGCTCGGCGCCCCGCTCGGCGCCCCGCTCGACGGCGCGCCGCTCCGCGGCCCGGGCCTCGGTCTCGTCGGTGCTCATGCGCCCCCCAACACCGCGAGCAGCAGCTGCGTGAGGAAGTAGTCGACCACGAGAATCGCGATGCTCGAGGCGACCACGGTGCGCGTCGTCGCCACGCCCACTCCCTCGGTCCCGCCGGAGGTGGCGAGCCCGTAGTGGCAGGCGGTGGTGGCGATGATCCCGCCGAAGACGAACGGCTTGACGAGCCCCTGGATGAAGTCGTTCGGGATGATCCCGAAGGAGAAGCCGCCGGCGGTGATCTGCTCCCACACGGTGCGCCAGTAGAAGGAGCTCGGGAGCCCGACGTAGACCTTGGCGATCAGGTTCCCGCCGAGGATCCCCACCAGATCGTTGATGACCGTGAGCAGGGGGAGCACGACGAGCGCGGCGAGCACGCGCGGCGTCACCAGCTTCTTGATCGGATCGGTCCCCAACGTGTTGAGCGCGTCGATCTGCTCGGTGACCTTCATCGAGCCGATCTGCGCGGCGACGCCCGAGCCGACGCGTCCGGCCACCATGAGACCGGCGAGCACCGGCCCCAGCTCGCGGATCATCGACGCCGAGACGAGCGACCCGATGTACTGCGTGGCGCCGAACGTCCGTAGCTGCACCGACGACTGCAGGGCGAGCACCATGCCGGTGAAGAAGCCCGTCAGGAGCACGATGCCGAGCGACTGCACGCCGATGGCATCCATCTGCTGCACGAGGTCCCCGCCGTAGAACGGGCGCGCGAAGATGAAGCGCAGCGCGTTCCAGGCGAGGCGTACGTAGGTCTGCACGCCCAGGACGGTACCCTGGGCGGCGGCGTTCAACCGGGCGACGAGAGCGGGCACGCCGCGCCGGAGGGCAAGGGGCGTGCCGGCTGGCGAGCGGTGGCGTGCGGGGCGGGCGCCGGCCCGACGCGGCAAAACGATTGCCGCAGCGCGAGTTGGCCCACTCGCACGGCACCGCGTGGTTGACCGCTCCCGCACGCGCCAGTACCCTTTCCGCCCATGCCCGGCCGCACTCTCTCGCGCGCACGGCTCGAGGCGCTCCTCGCGGCCGCTCCATCCCAGCGCGTCGTCATCGTCGGCGACGCGATGCTCGACGTGTACCTGCGCGGCGACGTCGAGCGCATCTCCCCCGAGGCGCCGGTGCCCGTGGTCCGGGTGCGGGAGCGCAAGGACGCGCTGGGGGGAGCCGCCAACGTCGCGCAGAACGTCGCCGCGCTCGGCGCGCGCTGCGCGCTGGTCGCGGCCGTGGGCGCGGACGCGGCCGGCGAGCGCCTCCGGGCGATGCTCGCGGCGATCGGCGCCGACCCGTCGCCGCTCGTCACCCTCGCGCGCCCGACGACGACGAAGACGCGCGTGCTCGCCCGGGCGCAGCAGGTGGTGCGCTTCGACGAGGAGGAAGACGCCGACCTCGATGCCGACGCGACCGACCGCGTGCTCGCCGCCGTGCGCGGCGCCCTGGCCGACGCGACGGCGCTCGTGCTCGAGGACTACAACAAGGGGGTGCTCGTCCCGCGGGTCATCGAGGAGGCGATCGCCCTGGCCCGGTCCGCGGGGCTGCCGATCGTCGTCGATCCCAAGTTCCGCAACTTCTTCGCCTTTCGCGGGGCCACGGTGTTCAAGCCGAACCGCCGCGAGCTCGAGGCGGCGCTCGGGGCCGCGGTGGACCTGGCGCATCCCGCGGCGCTGCCGGCCACGCTCGAGCGGCTCGGGGTCGAGCACCTGCTGCTCACCCTCGGCGAGCAGGGGATGGCGCTGCTCTCCGGCGCGGGGGAGCCGTTCCGCGTCCCGACGACGGCGCGCGAGGTCTACGACGTCGTCGGCGCCGGGGACACGGTCACCGCCTACCTGGCCGTCATGCTCGGCGCCGGCGCCTCCCCCGAGGAGGCAGCGGTCGTCGCGAACTTCGCCGCCGGCGTCGAGGTGGGCAAGCTCGGGGCGCAGTCGGTGAGCGCCGAGGAGGTGCGCGCCGCCTTCGTGGCGCACGCCACCGAGGGCGCGGCCGCGCCGGGTGCGACCGGCCAGACCTCCACGCGCCCGGCGCCCGGAGGCGCGGTCCCACGCGACGCGGCGGCGGTCGCCGCGACGTGACGCCGCCGCGTGGCCGGCGGGCAGAGGGAGGTGTACCTTGTGCGCGCGGCCGCCGCGCACCGCGCCCGGCCCGCACCGCGTCGGGGCCCTTAGCTCAGGGGTTAGAGCAGGCGACTCATAATCGCTCGGTCGTGGGTTCGAATCCCACAGGGCCCATCCCCTTCCACCGTCTGCCGCGCCCGGTTACCATTGGACTCCCGACGCCGGGCACCCCCGGCGGACGGGCGCATAGCTCAGCTGGTTAGAGCGCTGCTTTCACACAGCAGAGGTCCGGGGTTCGAGTCCCTGTGCGCCCACCTCTCTGCCCTGCGACGCGAGTCGCGCCGCCGAGCCGTCCCAGATCGATGCCGAGCCGGATTCCGAGGCCGCTGCTCACCGCTGCGGCCCTTTGTATTTCTGCGCTGTCCGCCGTGACGGCGGTCGCCCGCCCCGCCGCCGCGCAGCAGACGCGCCCCTCCCCGCAGGAGGCCGAAGCGCTCCTCCGCCGCCGGCCGGACCTGCAGACCCAGGTGGAACAGCGGCTGCGCTCGAGCGGCCTCACCCCCGACCAGGTGCGCGCCCGCCTGCGCGCCGAGGGGTACCCGGAGTCGCTGCTCGACCAGTACCTCTCGGGGGGCGGAGCGCGCCGCGGCGGGAACGCGCCGAGCGCCTCGTCGCGGGAGCTGATCGACGCGATGGACGCGCTGGGGCTCGCCGACTCGCTCGACGTCGAGCTGCTGCGCGACGCGGAGGGGGGCGCGGGGGCGCGCGATTCGCTGCGCCGCCGTGGCGGCCGGATCCCCACCGGATCGCGCGACTTCCCGCGCGACACTCTGGTGATCGACTCGACGCGGCTGCTCGATCCGGCGCGGCTGCCGGACACGACGCGGCGGGCGCGCGGCGACACGCTGCGCCGGCGGACCCTCGACGCGCTGCTCGAGCCGGAGCGGCGCGATTCGATCGCGCGCGTGGACTCGACGCGGCGCGCCCGGCAGGCGGCGCGCGACAGCGGGCTGGCGATCTTCGGGCTCGACCTGTTCCGCCAGGAGACCTCGCTCTTCGACCCGAACCTCGCCGGCCCCGTCGACGAGAACTACCGGCTCGGGCCGGGCGACCGGCTGATGCTCCTCCTGACGGGGGACGTCGAGTCGGCGATCCCGCTGACCGTCACGCGCGAGGGGTTCGTCCTGATCCCCCAGGTCGGGCAGCTCTACGTCGCCTCGCTGACACTCGGCCAGCTCGAGGACCTGCTGTACGCCCGGCTCGGGCGCGCCTACTCCGGGGTGCGGCGCGGGCCCGGGGCGCGCACCCGCTTCTCGGTGAGCGTCGTGCAGCTGCGGAGCAACCAGGTCTTCGTCGTCGGCGACGTCGAGCGGCCGGGGAGCTACCGGATCTCGAGCGCCGGGACGGCGCTCACCGCGCTCTACGCCGCCGGCGGGCCCACCGAGGCCGGCTCGCTCCGCCGCATCGAGATCCGCCGCGGGGGCCGCGTGGCGAGCGTGCTGGACGTGTACGACTACCTGGTGCGCGGCGACGCCGCCCGCGACGTGCGCCTGGAGACCGGGGACGTGGTGTTCGTTCCGCCGCGGCTGGCGCGCGTCCGGGCCACCGGCGAGGTGCTTCGCCCGGCGACGTACGAGCTGCGTCCGGGCGAGACGCTGCGCGACCTGGTGCAGGCAGCCGGCGGGCTGACGGCGCTCGCCGCCCCGAGCGCGGTGCAGATCGAGCGCGTGGTCCCCGCGGCGCAGCGGAGCGCGGGCGGGCGCGACCGGGTCGTCGTTCAGGCCACGAGCGGGGCCGACGGCTCCCTGCCGGCGCTCCCCCTCGCCAACGGCGACGTGGTGCGGGTGGCGCGGATCGCCGACCGCGTGCGCAACCGGCTCGTCGTCCGCGGCAACGTCTGGCGCCCCGGCGCGATCGGCTTCCGCCCCGGGCTGCGGCTCTCCGAGGCGCTGCGGGCGGCGGGCGGGATCCGGCCGGACACCTACCTCGGGCGCGTCCTCGTGGCGCGGCTGACGAGCGACTCGACGCGGGTGCAGCTGCGCGACATGCTGCGCGACACCACCGGGGCCGCCGTGCAGGATCTCGTGCTGCAGGATGACGACGAGATCCAGGTCTTCTCGAGCACGGAGTTCCGCCCGGAGCGCTACGTCGCGATCGCCGGCGCGGTGCGCGACGGCGGCCGCTTCCGCTACCGCGAGGGGATGACGCTGCGCGATCTGACGCTGCTGGCCGGCGGGCTCAGCGAGGGAGCGCTCGTCGACGAGGCGGAGATCGCCCGGCTGCCCGAGGAGCGCACCGCGGGGGTGACGGCGCGCACGGTGCGCGTGCGGCTCGACTCGAGCTACGTCACCGCCGACGGCGACGACCAGCGGACGGCGACGGCTCCGGAGGTGGTGCTCGAGCCGTACGACCAGGTCCTCATCCTGCGGCAGCCCGACTTCCGCCTCCCCCGCTCGGTGTTCGTCGGCGGCGAGGTCCGCTTTCCCGGCGCGTACGGACTGCGCACGCAGGGGGAGCGGCTGAGCGACGTGATCGAGCGCGCCGGCGGGCTGACGCCGCGGGCCGACGCGAACGGCGTCACCTTCTACCGCACGCAGGGGCAGCTCGGACGCATCGGCGTGGACCTGCGCGGCGTGCTGCGCGACGCGCGCAACCGCGAGAACCTCGTCCTCGTCGACGGCGACTCGATCGTCGTCGCGCCGCGCGAGCTGCTCGTCCTGGTCGACGGCGCAGTCAACGCGCCGACGGCGGTGACCTACGTCCCCGGGGCCGACCTCGACTACTACGTCCGCGCCGCCGGCGGGCCGAGCGCGCGCGCCGACCTGTCGCGGGCGTACGTGCGGCAGGCGAACGGCAAGCTCGCGTCGGTGCGCCGCCGTCCCTTCCTCCCCGACGACGTGCCGGAGCCCGACGCGGGGGCGCAGGTCTTCGTCCCTGAGCGGCTCGCGCGCGTCGACTCGCAGGGCGTCGGCCAGTTCGTCGGCATCATCGTCCAGGTGGTCGGCGCCGTGGCCGCGCTCCTCCTGGCGCTCTCGACGACCCGAAACTGACCGGGGGCGCACGACGGCGCCCGTGCACGCCGCTACCAGGGGAAGCGGGCGCCCAGCTCGAGGCGGAAGTTGAAGGCGTCGCGTCGGAAGTCGCGGTTGAGCTCCCAGACCAGCGTCCCTCCGGCGCTCAGATCGACGCCGCCGCGGAAGTGCGTCCGGGCGATCCGCAGCGCGTGGGTGACGTCGATCGCCCCGGGGCCGTCGGCGCCTTCGCGGAGGGGGCCGAGCCGAACGGCGCGCTCCCACGAGACGCTCGAGCGACCCGACGGGGTGTACTCGTCGAGCGTCACCGTCGCCCCCGCCCCGCCGAGCGCGGCGGCGGCGGCGAGGAGCTGGCCACGGTGGGTGTGCCCCTGCGTGAGCACGGCGTGCTGGTACAGGCGCGCCTGCGGGCGCACGCGGTCGAGGTGCGTGATGCGGGCGTTGACCACCTCGCCGCCGACGACGAGCAGCCGATCGGCGCGGCGCCGACGGCGGGCGCGCGCGCCGAGCGTGTAGGCGGTGGAATGGTCGGGCTGCGTGATCAGCTCCCGAAGGTTGAAGCTCGCGTCGTTGCGCGCGAACTCGCCGTACACCTCGGCGCCGGCGCCCGGCAGCCGCCACCGGAAGAATGCGCTCGCCAGCTGGTTGTCGGTGAGGAACGCCGTGCTGGTGGTGTCGTCGAGGCGGAGCTGCCCCTCCTTGAACAGGAGCCCCTCGAAGGGGACGCGCCACGCCGCGGCGAGGTCGCCGGCGCGCCAGCGGCGGTGAAAGAAGCGCGTGCCGCCGACCTCGAAGTTGGGCAGCCCGCGCGGCACGAGCGTGACGACGGCGGCGCTCGCGAGGCGCACCGCCAGCGAGTCCGGGGTGGACGAGATGGCGCTCTGCTCCAGGCGTCCGACGAGCACCCGCGCGTGCACCCGGGCGAGGCCGACGCTCACCGGGCGCGCCGTGCCGGCGTAGGCATGCGCGAAGCCGGGTGCGCCGGCGCCGAGGACGAGCGGGAACGCGGTCGCCGGTCCCCACCCCTGCAGCGCATGGGAGAGCCCCACCGCCAGGCCGCGTCCGGCGACGCGGATCTCGCTGTCGCCGAGATCCAGCCGCTGGAAGGGGCGGGCGCCGAAGCGCTGCGGCAGATCGATCGCCTCCGGCTCCAGCGGGTCGGCGAAACGCCGGTCGCCCGGACGCGCGGGGTCGAAGAGCGCGAACGCGTCGTTCTGGGCCCGCAGCAGCACGGGCTCGATGCGCACGCTCAGCGGACCGGCGACGACGACGGCGCCGGCGCGCGCGGCGACGGTGAGCCCTCGCCCGGCCCACACCGCTCCGTCGGCGGTGCCGAACGGGAAGTTGGTGTTCACCACCATCCCGACCGCGGGGCGCAGCAGGTAGATTCCCCCGCCGGCGGTGGTGTCGCGCGCCAGCCGCGCACGCCACGGATGCGCCGGGAGCGAGCGCCCCGCTCGGCGCAGCTCGTCGGCGACGTCGGTGCGCAGCCCTTGCAGGCGCGGCGTGCTGGCGTCGAGCTGGAGGGCGCGCAGGTAGCCCTCGAGCTCACTGTTCGGGGTGGCCTCGAGCCACGAGACGCCGGTGCGCACGCGCTGGGCCTCCGCGGCCGGGACGTCTAGGAGCACGAGCGCCATCGGTGCGACCCACCACGAACGCCGCGCCGCGGGACACGATCTGCTGCGAGGACGAGGCACGACGGGAGCGAGCGGGAGGAAGCGTGCGCGAGGTGGCGGAATCTACCACGAGCGGGACCGGGGGCGGCAGCCGCGCGACCAGGCGCGGGTCGGCGCGGCCGCCGCGTCGGCAGCGCGTGCTCCTGGCGACGGCGCTGGCGAGCGTGGCGATCCCCTGCGCGGGCGCCCGCGCGCAGCCGCGCCCGGTGTGGATCGGGAGCGTCGCCGAGGAGCGCGCGCGCGACCTCACGCTGCTCGGGTTGGACGCGGTCGACGGCCTGCTGCTGCGCAGCCCGAGCGCGAGCCGCGAG
>ERZ1066120.1212-NODE-1212-length-17139-cov-6.234898_pt1 | contig 17139 bp, 9 predicted proteins | sample MGYA00382767_ERZ1066120 | MGnify/ENA primary metagenome ERZ1066120 (study PRJEB33369, sample SAMEA5778350) | biofilm metagenome | biome: Industrial cooling water; feature: Water cooling tower basin; material: Biofilm | place: United Arab Emirates | collected...
CCCGCATCCTGCGGCGGGGACAGGACGGGACCGGGCCCGGTCACTCCCACTCGATTGTTCAATCTATGCCTAACATATTGATCTGATTGTCGTTTTCTGCCGACTTTGCTCATGGTCGCCGACCCCAAGGCCGTCAAAATGCTACGCTTTTGATTTCATTAAAAAAATGCCAAAAAAATATTTTTTGTGGTTTCGGAATCTATCGGCGTCATTTGCCGTCAGATTGCACTTCCAACTGTCCCTGCGAGCGCCAAAACCGCGGACAAAAAGTACCGTCATATTTCGTCAGTATCAGATTTGCACTGCCCGCGCGAGGCCCGGACTCATGCCTTGACCTCCGCTAGGCTCCCTCGTCGCGATCGATTGCCCCTGTCCAAACCCGCACCCTCGGCAGTTGAGTTCAACTGGTGCGTAGGCATGCTACCTGACCTCCCATGCTGTCGATACGAAGTTCGACATGGCTAGACTGAGAAAGAAGATAGGAAATGGATCCGCCAAGAACGAAGGGGAACATCACAGGGCTCGACTCCAGCCCTGAAGTTGAGAGTTGGCGGCCCGCATACCTCAAAGATGCTTCTGCGAGCCAGGTGGCCACTCGCGAGCCATGGAGGTTCATCGCCTTCTGACGCAGGATCCTCTGACCATTTTCGAGGCGTTCAACAGCTCCCCAACTGGCCTGAGACTGCAGTACCATGTTCGTCATGCGGCGAGTGCCTTCACGTTCTCCATAGATCTCGGCCATCCGCCGATGAACCTCTGCGGATGTACAATCGCCTTGAAGCGTCGTTAATCTACCCACAATTTCCGCCACTCGTCCGAAGAATGGATATGTGGCAAGCGCCATACCCCAAGTCAGTGCCGGCACCGTGGTGTCGGGTGCGCCACAGTAAATTTCTACGCCTCGGTCCGCAAAATCGACCAGGTCCGCTCGAGGCTCCAGCCAAAGACGATTGAGCACCGTCCTGGTTTTCTTCTTGGCCGCTTGACCAGTGTGCGATGAGTCCAGCACCTCATTCAGCTCATTGAGAACGGCCTTGCCGGCCCTAATACGGAGCGCGATTGCGGCCCATTCCAGTTGGATGAATCGGTCAAAACCGATTTGCGGGGACGGCGAGTTCATGGAGATTTTCTCGAGATTCTAACGAAGGGGACAATTATCTCCTCAACTGAGGCTCCCCCGTGCGCAACTATTTGCTCCCCTATGGTGACGAATGCTCCACGCGATTCCGCATATAGCGGCAAGAAATCCAGCGGCAGGCCAGGACTATCGAACCGGAAAGCGGCAAATTCTGGCGGCACTGATGCCGCTAGGGTTTCATTGCGATAAGTGCGAACTCTCTCACCCCTTAACTCAGACACAACGCCTTGACTAAGCCGGCCAATGCCTTCTGCGTCGACGTTGCCATGGTCCGCGGTAAGGTAGATCTGGTACCCGTGTTCCATCAAAAGCAGGAGCAGCTTTTCAACAAAACCAGTCTCGCACCACGCATTAATCTGCCCAACGATGCCTCGCTTTCCAAGCATTGCGCCGTGAACAATTTCATCGATCATGTCGACGACTATGCCGGCAACCTTGGTCGTTGGATTGGCTATCGCCTCCTCAAGCGCGGCCAGCTGCTCCGTCCGCTTCAAGCCTTTCTGGTAAACGATCTCCGACTTACGAAGGCCGTTCTCCAGCCAGAAGCGAGCCCATAAAGATGGCTCCTGCGACGTGGTATCGATCGAGTTCGAAAACTCGCGAGGCTTGAGACCTGAAAACAAAGCCTGCCGTGAGACAGACGTCAGCGTGGGCAACCATGCGAAGCATCCTCCTTCATCTGCCGAAAAATCAGGTACGGTTGCCGCTAGGTGCTCACGAATTTGGATCCACTGATCCATTGCCAAGCCATCGAATACAAGAAGAGCAACACGTTCCTCGCCGGCGCTCCGACGTAATGCCAGATAGCGAGGAACATGGTGGACCATCACTGGCCCCTTCGCGGCTGGAAGAGACGGCAAATCCGCGAAATGCTGGAACAGCCAGGCCATTAAACGCTCGTCCGCGTCGCGCTGAAGCGCACGGACCTGCTGCTGTAGCGGCTCGGCAATTCCCGCGCTCAACCCATTGAACCGTGCGATGACTTCGCCGAGCCGGCGCGCCAACTCAACCCAGTCGCGATGTGATGAATGGCTCGTAGGCATATCAGCCGCGATCTTCTTCACACCTTCGGATACAAGGTTGCCGAGCGCGTTGAGATCTTCGACCAGCCCTACCTTCACCCATCGCGGCAAGTCAGTCAGGGAGCCTTCCACACTGACAGGTTGAAGAGCTCCTTCTAGGAACATCGTGTCGATGATGACCCTCACATCGGGATGCTCAAAGGGGATCGATACCGCCTGAAGCACCGCTGAGGCCCCATCATTCGACGCGCGACCGTTCTGGATTCCGTACTTCGACAAGAAGTGGCTCCACGCCTCCTGCACGGCGCGCACCATGTAGCTTTTGGACGAGAGCAGCTCTGCAATTGGCAGGTCTGCCAGTGGAGTGTCCTTCAATACTGCAGCAACATGCTTCGCGAGCAGCTCTGGTAGTCCGGCTCCACGAAAATGAAGCCGCAAGACCTCTCGCCAGAAGTCCTCGGGCCGGCTGAGAAGGTAAGGGCTTATGCGGAAGATGTGAGTGAGTATGAAGTCTTTGGTCGCGCCGTCTCCGAGCGGCTGAGTGACGTGCTTATTCTGCGCTACAAACAGGGCTTCATGGTGCTCTGAGTCCACATCCCGAATTACGCTGTAGCTCAGCCTCGGAAATAGGTCGGCCAAGCTCAAGCTGACCTGTCGGCCCATGCGTACATAGTCCCAGGGCAGCGAGTTCAGATCTGTTCCACGCAGCTGTAGAACGAGCGCCTTCGATGACCCCTCCTCCCCACGATCCCATGCGGCTCGGTAGCGTTCTTCGTACTCAATTCTGAAAGCAACGGAGTCTTCGAATGGCAGCACCTCGAAGCCCCTTTCCCGAAGGCTGTGAAGAATGCGCTCATCCAGTAGAAGATCGTCAGGATCGCAGGCGATCCAGAAGCGGGAAATATCGGCAGGAAACGCCTGCAGTATTCGATCGATCCAGACGCTCATGATGCACCTGGTGCCGCTTCACCGACGCGCAGCAAAAGGACGGCATGGAGGTCGGGCGTGTATTCCTCCGCAGCATCAAGCTGCGCCATCCGGGCGTCATGGTCGGAGCGAAGACGCTTACGACGATAGTCCCGGACGGTCTGCAGACCGACCCGACCGATGGCCTGGTATCGGGCATCGTAGGCGAACTTGGCGCGTTCGCGCTCTTCGCGGACTCGGGCCCTGTGCTCCTCAACCAGATTCGTAAACATCCGCTCACCTTGGGCGAGTGCGGCATTCCTTGACCGATCGAAACCGCCATCGGCATCACCTGCTGCGACTGCTCCGACCCGCTCTACATGCTCTGTTAACAGAAGATCCCAGACCCGCTTTGCTGTCGGCAAGAACGTCCGTCCTTCGTCGTTGACGAACACGGACAGGAAACGCCGCCGGCTGAAGTCATCGGCCGACAGGCTAATTTCCCAAAGCGACCATACGCCTCGAACAGCCTCTGGAAGTCCTGCAACGCGGACTATCGGCAAAGGCTGACCCGACACGCAACGCGGCAGATCGCTGATCACCGCCCGAGCGCGTCGATCTTCGAGCGTCACCCATTCGGCGTCAGGTCGTTCTGCAGCGGTTCTTGCGTCGAAGCAGACACTGGCTGACTCGCTGCCGTCCGGCCAACGCACCCGCCATGCTTCGCCTTCCTTGACAGCTAGCCCGCCGCGCGCGGGCAACCCGTTTGTGATTGCCCGCTCCAGCCAGAACTGCGCCGGGTGGTCGCGCCATTTGCGGGCATCGTCCGCATCGAGTTCGTGGCCGTCGGACAAGAGCTCGCTGCTCTTGCGGCCTTCGGCGATCGTTGATCGAAGTTGGGATACGACCGTGTCGCACTCGCTTTCGATGGCGTCGGGGTTCTGCAATCCTTGGATGAACAGCTCGTCGAACAGAGGCTCTGTCTCTACCGAGTCCATCACATCAGAGGCTTTATCGACGCCGAACTCTTCGGCAATGATGGCAAGCTTGGCTTCAAGGACCTCGCGGACACGATGCTCGACGGTGTCCTCAAGTACGAAGTTGATCGCGCGCACGATGTGCGGCTGCCCGATACGGTCGACACGGCCGATGCGCTGTTCGACCCGCATGGGATTCCACGGCATGTCGAAGTTGACGATCACGTGGCAGAACTGAAGGTTCAGGCCCTCGCCGCCGGCGTCGGTAGAGACTAGGATCCGGACATCGCGGGAGAAGGTCCCTTGAGCTCGCGCGCGAGCTTCGAGGTCCATGCTCCCGTTCAATGTCGCAACGGAGAACCCGCGGCTTTCGAGAAACTCGGCCAGCATCGCCTGCGTCGGCACGAACTCGGTGAAAACCAGAACCTTTAGCTCTGGATCGTTTTCCTCCTGCTGCAGCTTGTATATCAGCTCCAGCAGCGCTTCAGCCTTGGCGTCAGTGCCCTGCGCCTCGGTGGATCGGGCTAGGTCGAGCAGCGTGTCGACTTCCGCCTTCTCCATCTCCCAACCTTTCGTCTGGATCGCCAAATCGACCTGCGATTGACCGTCCAGGTCTGCCCATTCATCGACATCGGCCGTATCGAAGAGCGACGGCTGTAGCTGCGGTTGGTCCAGCAAGGCCTGCCGCTTTTCGAGCGTCGTGCGGATCGCCGCCGTGCTGGAAGTCACCAACCGCTGCATCAGGATCATCAGGAAGCCGATGTGCCGTTGCTTCGCGGCCATGGCCTGGTTGTATCTGTGCCGCACATAATCCGTGACCGCCTCATACAGCTTCTGCTGCGCCGCATGCCGGTCCTGCCAGGCAACGGGCTGTAGCCGGGTCATGCGTGGCTTGAACAGCGGCTTGCCTTCCGCATCGATCGCCAGGCGCTTCTCTGTGCGAACCACGAAGGGGCGAACGCGGTCGCTCGTAACGCTGCTCTCATCCGGGAAGGAATCACGGTCGATTAGCTGAAGCAGGCGGTGGAACTGGTCGGTCTTCCCTTGGTGCGGCGTCGCTGAAAGGAGAAGCAGGTACGGTGCCGCTTCGGCCAACGCGGCGCCCAACTTGTACCGCGCAACCTGATCCGTGCTTCCGCCCATGCGGTGGGCTTCGTCGATAATCACGAGATCCCAAGACGCCGATATCAGATCCTCGAATCGCTCCCGGTTGTAGGTGGTGAGCTGCTCCAGGCTCCAGCCACGGCGTCCTTCAAGAGGCTTCACGGAATCGAGCGAACAGATCACCTGGTCATGCAGTCGCCAGAGATTCTCCTCGTCATTCCGCCATTGGCGGAAGGCGGAAAGCTCGGCCGGTTCGATGAACTGGAATTGCTCGCCGAAATGCAGGCGCATTTCCGCCTGCCACTGCCGGACGAGCCCCTTGGGTGCCACCACAAGGATTCGCTTGGCCATGCCGCGAAGCTTCAGCTCGCGCAGGATCAGCCCCGCTTCAATCGTCTTGCCGAGCCCGACTTCGTCCGCCAGTAGATAGCGGATCCGATCGCGGCTCATCGCCCGGTTCAGCGCGTAAAGCTGGTGCGGCAGCGGCACGACGCTCGACTGGATCGGTGCCAGCAGGAGGTTATCCTCCAGCGCGTCCAGCAGCTTTGCCGCCGCCGCCGTGTGCAGAATGTGCTCGACCGTGGGCTGGACGGAATCCAGCGCCTTCAGTTCAGACGCGCGGGCGCGGACGACGGCATCCTTGCCAGGGAGCCAGATGCGATACGTGGTTTCGCCCCAGATTTCCTCCCGGTCCACGACACGGCACGGTGCGGCATGGCGATCATGCCAGCACCATTCGCCAATGCCGTATTCGGGGCGCCCACGCGTCACGCATTGGCCTCCATGCGCGTCAGCGCACTGTCGTACCAGAACAGGAGCTTCTCATCCTCTTGTAGCGCCTCCTCGGGAACCTTCTGGGCGATCGCAATGATCGTCTTGAAATCCCGTGCGGCCCATGAAGATTTGAAGCCCGCGCGAAGCACTTCGAGCCGGAACTCCTTCAGCCGCCGACCGGGTGCTGTCCGATAGCTATCAAACTCCTTCAGCAGCGCCTTCTCGCGCTTCTTCTCCAGGTCCTGAGCCTTGGTCGGATCGGGGACGAACCACCGGTCCTTTGCCTTCGCCTTCAGGCGCGGATCTGACTTCTCGAGGTTCCGCAGGTCGTGGAAGTTCGTCGACAGGTAGTTATGGATCTGACTCGGCACATCGCTGGAAGCGTCATAGCGCAGGAAATTGTCTTCCAGCAGCGCCGACAGTTCCGGCCTGGTCTCGTGCTTCTTCCAGCCGGCGCCCAATTGCGTCGTAAACTCGGGGTGCACCTCTTGATAAGTTGAGGGGCGCTTGCGAAGGAAGTCAGTCAGCCAATCGATGGCGCTGCGCTCGTCGGCTACGAACATTTCAATCTGCGGAGCTTGCGCCGCCTGAGCACGTTTACGGTCGTATTCAGTGACCTGCTCGGGCAGGAAAACCATGCCGTCGCGCTCGGGGAAGCGACTGCGTAAGCCGTCAAGGAATTCTTCGGTCGAAAGCGGCACAGGCACGTCGTGGCGTACGAACCATGCGACCATCCGATCATACACCCGGCGAGGATCGCGCTCGACGACAAACTCCAATATTCCGCCTTTCGACTTGGAAACGGGTAGCTGACGCAGATGTGTCTGAACAAAGTCCCACGCAGACTCTGGTGCAGCGCCTCGGTCAGCAAGCCGCTGCTCAAGCCCGCCATTCGGCTTATATGCTGAGATAACGAGGTCCTGCTTCACCGCGTTCGTCGAAGTTACTTGCTTGAAGCTACCCTGCTTCTTATCGAGCGCCGTTACTTCAGCGACGACGAATCCCGCTTGCTGTAACGCAAGCTGAATTGCATTCCATACAGATGCTCGACTGTTTGAAAAAACGACAGTCATCCATCTACCTGGCTTCAGTACTCTATAGTACTCGGAAAATGCCATTCTGATGAGCGATTGGTATTCGTGTAGACCTTTATCCCTCACACGATCGATGATCGCCTCTGATCCGACGTCGGTGAAAACACGGTGCCAAGACTCAATAATCTGATTTAGGTCGGCATAGTAGATGTTCTCGCCGAATGGTGGATCTGTGAAAACATAGTCAATACTACAATCTGGGATTTTTATATTCGCTGCAGTGCCGGTAGAAATTATGCAGCTGGATGCTACTGCATGTTTATGGCTAAAAGCAGAAATTAGTCGCTTCAGCTTGTTATCATACGCCTTGAATGGATCTGCTTCGGCTATCTGTGACGGTACATAGAATACTCCCGTCAGCGGATTGTAAGGGAAGGAAACCTCAGGCCTGTATCGGTTCAGAATAGACATGTTAGTAAAGTGACTATCCAGCCAAAATTTCAGAAGATTTCGGATTCTGGAATCAACTTCCTTATTCGCTTCCTCCCAAAATGCCGACAAAACATGAGCTTCCCTAGGAAGGTACATATGATGTACACTTTTCGTGTTTGTCGTTTTCATGCGGCCTACGCGCGTCATTTGACAGTCGGGCAGCTCATGCGTTGGAAGATTAGACGGCAACCCAAGATTAGCCGCACGATTTATCAGCTCGACATCATCGGTATCTGGCCGTTTTTCAAATGACTTCCGTCCAATAGAATATTTTATTAAAACAGGCACTCTCTTTGGTCGGCGGTCAGCGACCCCTCTCGGGGTATCGAAAAATGTCTCAAATACCAGCTCCATGTTTTCTTTTGTTGCAATTGCCGAGCAATGCGGGCATTCAATTTCCTTTGAAACTTCTTTTGTCTCTGGATCAAAGGCTTCATCAAAAAACACTACCTCTCCTGCGCAATTGTTGCAGTTGAATACCTCACTCCAAACTGTGAAGTCGATCTGACCAATCGTCTTCCCATCTATATGTTTCGTTTTAAACATCCAGCCGAACCGTTCACGGACCTTGTTCAAAATTTCGTTCGCGCGCCGTTCGAAATATGCAACGTCGAACGGGAAATTTAGGCCTGCGGCGATTGAAGTGGCTGCCGGGGACAACTCATTTATGATCGCCCTTCTCGCCCCCCACTTTGGTGAATCGAAGCCTGCTTTCTTCCATTCAGACTCAAGTTCGCCGCGGTAGTCTGAAGGCGCAACGCCACACCATTGAGCTGCAATACCTGTCATTCCGGACCCACCAAACCCGTCCAGAATGATATCGCCCGGTTTGGTGAAGTATAGAATTGACGGGACTATTGCGAGGTGAGGTACTTTCGTATGGTACGAATGCGCCTTGTAAATCGGATCGGACTTTCCTTCGGAAACATCCACCGCCATGGGTTCGCGAGAATACTTTTCACTCGGATCGTAAGGCTGACCATACTGTGATATGAAATCTGCCAGCCAAGGGTTGGGGCATGCTGTGTAGTACGGCGGGTCTGACATCGCCAGGATCGCTTCGTCCGTCCCGTTCGGAAAGCCTTCCTGCTCTCGGAAAGCTGGATCCTTTAGTTTTTCGGCTAGTAGCGTGAGAAAATGCTCACGGCGCGCCTGATCGCTAGCAAAGGTCTGTCCTAAGCATTCCACAGCTCCGCCAGCCGAGACGGTTTCGAGTTTGAGCCTGTCCGTCATTCGCGTGTCTCTTTCTTTGCGGAGGCCGCTTCCTCATCGAGGCGCAGCGATTTCAGTTTCAGCCCTGCTTTGGTGAGCACGTACCTCTGTTTTGACGAGGTGGGCTTGTCTGGGACCGTCATCCGGAGAATTCCACCGTCAAGCAGCGGCTCCAGATGCATGGCCTTGAAGTGCGGTCTTTGGGTGTAGCCCGCAGCGGTCATGAGCTCCGTCAGAGAGCGAGGGGCGTCGGCATGCTGCACGATCACCCACTGAACGTCCGACAGCTCCTTCAGCACCGGGACCTGTTCGGTGCCACCGGGGCCGACTTGTTCAGTGACTTGTGCAGTGGCTCCATCCCCGGCCGCCACCTGCGTATCCCCTTGGTTTTGCGTGCTATTACCATCGGATATGCCTAGGTAGCGGGCCCGCAGGTGGTCGGCCAGAGCAAATTTCCCATCTACACCAGCGCCTGCCCTAAGGACCACTTGTACGACCAAGCGCTGCGCAAGTTCCCGGGCCGCTGGACCAGGAAGGCCCGTAAGCGCCTTGATATCAGCAAGGTCAATTTCGCCATTGCGGATCACGTAGGCGAATACGGCGGCTTCATGCTCAGAAAGCTGAACGCCAAGGCTCGCCTGTGCCAGGAGCTGCTCCTCGGTAACGAGCCTCTCTCGTCGAAGCCGAAGACGAAAGCTCTTCTCAGCCTTGTCGTTTTCGATCTCTGGCGGGACAAAGCCCAATCGCCGCCAACCTTCAAAGATGGCCCCGACGCCGGTTCCACCCTGATCCGACAGGCCGATACGCCGAAACGCGCCGACGATCCGGGGATTCCGAACCTCTTTGTCGCCCGGATCGAGCAGCTGTTCCCGCGACGCCAACGCATCGCCTGGGTTAAAAAACTCAGCCTGGTCCCGAAAGAACCGGATAACCGGCACACGTGTGGCGTCACCGAAATCCTGATGGATCAGGAGGTTGATGGCAGCTTCGCGAAACGAGATGTAGTCAGGTGGATCATCATGCCTGCGCAGGGTCGTCGGATCGACAGCGAACGGCTTCTCACTGTGCTTGAGGTGGAAATCGAGGATCGCCTTCCAGGCCTCGATAAGATTGGCCTCGATGGTTACCCGGTCAGCCCAACGGATGCTGGGTGCATATTCGCTGGCGCTATGACGATAAAGCTGGAGGTCCACGACAATTCGCGGCAGCTCCTGTCGGACATATTCACCAGATCCAAGAACGACGATCGCCGCCCGCGTTGGCCGGAGTTTGCCTTCGCGCTCGACCAGAAATCCCCATGTGCGCAGGAACGAAATGTTATCGGCGGACTGGTCTTTGCCGGGATTGCTCGCCTCGAACCTCGCGCGATACCAGCGAACTGTGCCTTCGTCGAAGCACTTCGATGGGTCTAAATCCAGAGTTTCCGAGTCATAGGTGACGCTCCCCGCATCGCGAATGAAGCGCAGAAGCTCGTCTGCTGTGCATGTACGGTCACCGCTGCCTTTCCGAATGAAGGCCCTTTTGGGGTTTCGGTCTAAGTGAACTGGCTTTTCGTGTCTTGGAGCTTCCGGGACACAAAAGCAGATCACGGCGCCTTCCGGCATCGTGTGAATATCACCCGTAATCGGTAAGACGACACTTATTTTCTGCAAGTCTCGCACCTGGCCGAAAAAGTCATTCTGAAGCTTGTCGATGTCAGTGACACCCGTGATGGAAAACGTCCCGTTGGACTCCTTCACGCCAAAGACCAGATGACCGCCTTTGGTGTTGGCAAATGCGCTCACCGTTTCAAGAGCGGACTTCGGGACTGCCCATGTCGCCTCTTTAAACTCGATATCATCCCATTCGACAGTTTCTAGCCGTGCCAGGAACTCCTCACGCGTCATAACTCACTCCACCACGAAGCGGATTTTGGTCGTGTCTTTGCCCTTGCAGCGGTCGTTCAGGAACGTCTCGAAGCGCTTGCGCAGGTCGTCCGGCGTGGCAGGCGACCCACCCTGAAGCAGCGCCTTCCTGATTTCCTCACCGGTGACGCTGATTTTTTCCAGACCCGACAGCGCCTCCTGAACGGCGGCGATGAACTCCGGCGTGATGAACTCAGGAAGTGTCTTGGTCTCCGCGAAGCCGGTGACGATCTTGCGAGATGACTCTTTCAGCAACTCGAAGTTCGACTGGATGATCGGATCTTCGAGGTTATCGACCAGCGTCTGCACCCAGCCTTCCAGAAGCCGGTCAAGTTCGTCGTCGAGCTGCTTCAGCACATTGGCGGCCGGGAGCATGTCGCCTTGCTCGTTTGCCGGCCGGAAGTTGCAGTGCGGACAGACGGGGCTGGCTGACAGTTCGGAATCCACCAGCGCCGCGCAGCTCTTCAGCTTGTCCAGCTTTTCCTCGAAAGTCGTCAGCTGACTGGTCGGCATCAGCGAAATGCCAGCCAGCGCACGCATCGAGACCAGCCGGGCGTCCTTGCGGAGCGTCGACTTCGTCTTGTCCTCTGCCACCCCAAGGCGCGCCCGGCTGTGCTGCCCGACATAGGCCGTGACGTAGTCCTTCTTCAGCTGCTTCAGCGTCTGACGATACTCAGCCGCATGTTGGGCCGTTCGGTCAGCAGCGAGCTTGTCGAGCACCTCCTTGCGGGTTGCCTGCGCCTGCTTCACCCACGCATGGTCAGCTGGCAGAACCATCTCAGCCTGCGACAGATAGCTGGCCATGGTGCCAAGTTCGGCAACCAGTTCCAACATGCCCTCCACGGCATCCAGGACTTCGAGATTCTTCTTCTGCGCCGTGATGTCATCGGCGCTGATGCGAAGGTTCTTCAGTTTGCCGACGGTGTTGTAAGGCGACAGGCTCTCGGAAAAGGTCTTCAGCGCATCGAGCTTCGTGCGCCAGTCGCGGATCTCATCATCTCGCAGCAGCGACTGACCCCAAAAGCTCAAACGTCCAGGCATGTCTGTGGTGGCGCCGAGCACGCGCCGCGTAAGCTTGCCGACCTCCTCTTGAAGCAGCTTGACCGGCTCGTCAGACCCCTGTGTTGCCTGCTGGGCAAGACCTGGGGGAAGACCGAGCATTTCGAAAAGCGCCCGAAGAACCGCGACGTTGATCTCCTTCGGCGCTTCGACGTGCTTGAACTGCTTCAGCTCATCGAGTGGCCGCTCGGCGAGCAGGGCAATCTTGCCGGAATCGATCTTGTCGCCGCTGATCGCCAGGACGATGTCTCCGGCGAAGACCAACCCGCCGAGGACAGTGGCCAAAAGGTCGGGCTCGAGGCGAAACTTGATCGGTGCGAAATATTCGACGTCAGCGTCGCCGCTTACCAACTCGCCGCGGTTCAGCACCTGGCCATGGCCTTTGGTTTTCAGCCGGACCAAAACCTCCTGGGCGTACCTGGACCGTGATGGTTCGATACGATCGCCATCGAGCATCTCAAGCCCGTCAAGAATGACAACCGCGTCCTTCGTGCGATTTCCACCCGCGAGTGCGCGCAGTGCGTTCCCGACGAGTTGCTTCCGGTTGGCCTCGGTGACCAGGGCGGAGAATGTCGGATACTCCGGCGCTACCTCTGCGAACTGATTGTTCAGTGCGAGGCCGGAAATGACATTCACGACGTCGCGGAAGTTTATCCGTTCTTCCGGACCCAAGCGTGCCTTGTCGCGTAGCGACACTCCCTTAGTCCACTCTTGGAGACTCTTGCTCTTGCCTTGATAGCTGACCTCGAAGGCGGTCATCTGCTTTTCCTGCAGCCACTTGCTCATGTCGCGCAGGGCGTCTTTGGCCTTGTCGAGGTAGACGGATTTCGCGCCGCCGCTTGCCGTAGATGCGAGATCCTGAGCGGCAGCATAGAAAGAGAGATGACGCCTGATTGCGTCATCTAGCCCTTTCAGTCGGAAGAAGACCTCGTCAGCCTTATGGTCATCACGAAAGCGCGGTGGTTCGAACGGCTGGATGAAATACACATAGAAATCCCGCTCTGGCTGCGCCGTCGGCCGGTCATTCGGGGCACCGAAAAAGAGATACCCGCTGCGCTCTACGCGGCGATCCTGCCATTCTATTTGGTATTGCCAGATTTGATGGCCGGTGACGTAGGTCGTCTCGTCGGTGCGCTCCATAAGTTGCCGGATCGCGCTGTAGTACGCACGATCCAGCGCGTCATCGGACAGGGCTTCCGCGCGCTTTTCGATCTGGGCGTCATAGTCGACGTCCTTTTTCAGATCGAGATAGTACTGTTCGGTGTCGGGGGCCTTAGAGATGAACTGGCCGTTGACGGTCTTCAACGTCTCGCGCAGTACGGTCTGAACAATGGAAAGGAGGTCTGCTTCCGGCTCTCCTCCCATGTCTTCGATGCCAGGCTGAAACAGGCAGAGCGTGTCGCGGAGTTCCTCAGCGGTAGGACCTACTGGAACATAGATATCGCCGCCGGTTGTAAGGCGATGGACGGAAAGTCCGTCGATGATACGGAGCGCCATTGGCCTATATGTCGGGCGGGTGAACGCCTTCCTTACACGCTCCGACAAAACCTCCGATACCTTGAGCACTGGTCCAATGTTCGGATCAGCGCGGAGCACGGAGTTTGAAGTGACGGTCTCCCAAAACTTGTCGTAGCCGATCAGCCCCGGCCGATCGTCAGGCACCTCATCTTTTAGGATGGCCTGGATCTGATCTCGGAGTGTAACCAGCGCCCCACGCTTTTCGGTGAACACCAGGCGCTCGAAGGTCCCGATATAATCAGGATGGACCGGAAACAGCCGGACGTACTCATCCATGCGCTCGTTCATCGAGCCATAGAATTTGGCGAATGGCGTAAGGTACACGCGGATCTTGTTCTGCTGGTCAGCTGTCTTTTTCAGGAGGCGCTCGGCCACTACAAAGCTGACGTCCTGGCGAGCGAGGAGGATCTGTGTGAAGCGATCCTTCACACGACGAAGGCTGTCGGCAACGTGCTGGAAACGGGTGCTGTCGAATATCGCTTCCTGAACACCGGCAACGAACCGGAAGCGGAGGTGCTTTGTTACCTCGCCAATCTCACGCAAGAACGACAGGTCTAGAACAAGATCGTGATCTTTGCGCGACCGCAGGTATTCGAGAAACTCGTCGACCACGAGGAGCACGCCGTGATGCGGATAGAGATCGGCGAACGCCGCCATCATCTCTTCGAAGGCGCCCTTATTGTTGACGACCTTGTCGGCTGCCGGGAAGGAATAGCTGACGCCGTGCTTCTCGAGAAACACTTCAAGCTGTTGGGTGATGATGTCCCGCAAGGACATCTGACTGGAAATCTCGATCCGGTGAACCTTAAACTTCCCGGCGATCGCAGCCGCAGCCTCCGCCACCTTGGGATGGCGAATCATCGAAACGTAGTCGGCGTCTTCAGCGACCAGCGAAAGCACCGACATCAGGTGCGATTTGCCGGTCCCGTAATTGCCGACAACCAGTACGCCTTTGTGGTCCACAGCCTCGTCGAACGAGAGCTGGGGGATCATCTGCTTCGCGATCCGTTCGGCCATGTCGTCGGAAATGACGTAGGTCGATACAAGCTTCTTGGCCTCGTCCGGACGATTAGCGTCCAGAAGCTGAATGACCGACTCGATCGGCTCAAACTGAATGAGATCGCCATAACGCATCGGCATCCCGTGTTCCCTCTTCAATGAAGCTTGAACGGGACCAGGCCGTCGACGCCGTAGTCCTGATGTTCTGCATGTCCAGTCGTGGCGTAGCAGAGTCGGTCTTCCCGAAGCTCTCCTGGCCACACCGCAATTACGCGACGCGCGTGAGCATGTCGCCTCAGCAAGTCCAGTGTGCTGAGCTGCAGAGTCCGATCGAACAAGATCTCGATGTTATCCAAGAGCAAAAGCCCTTGGCTGGCACATCCATCCACGAGTTGCTTTAGCAAATCAGCCACCTGCAGGTGTCTTCGGCTACTCGGCACCGTAAGCAATTCACGACCAAGCGCAGCACCAACTCTCAAAACGCGCGCTTGCCGGCGTGCGGCCAGCTGACCGAGGAGATCGCTCTTCCCCGATCGGGGAGGACCGATCAGAAGAACCAACTTGCTGTTAAGGCCTGAGATGTCATCGACGAGGCGATCCAGTTTCTCGATCATCTCAGCCCTCGATCCGAGACACAGAGGATGCGGCCTGAGTCTTGGTGCCAATTTCGCCGCCATTGAGCAGCACGATTTGCTGATCCTGGGGAAGTCGCGCTGATGGGTCAGTATCCAGACCCAGTCGCTTGAGTGCGTAATAAAGAAGTGCCTTCCGCACTGGGATCTTGGCCCGACCGCTGCGCATTCCGTAATCGAGCGCGATGATCTGTTGCTGCGTCTCCGACAGATCGGGGTGCGGCCCGATTTCCAAAGTCACGTGGTCGTTCCAATCTACGTCATCGCCGGCACCTATATTGTTGGGCTTGGTCCCCCGCGTTTCGACGACGCGCGAAAGCAGGAAGTCCTTGAAACATCGGTCAGTGAGACAGAAGGCACGAGTGTGCCAGCGGAACCCATCGAAACCGATCGCGTGCGGGGCGATCCAACGCCAGCGTGGCTCCGGCCGAGAAAGCGACTGATAGTTGACCTCGATGGCCTCTGCATGCCGGATAGCGGCGATGACTGAACGCAGGGTCTTGGCATTGACACCCCGCGCGGGGGTTGGCGCGGAATCGTAGGAGGGAAATTGACCAATCCAGGCATCAGCTCGGTCGAGGATGCCATCGGCGACAGACCGCAGTTGAGAGAGATAGCGGCTTGCGTCCGGCGTCAGAAATAATGGCTCGAACTTGGCGCCACGGACGTAGGTCCTAGCACTCTTGTCGTAGAGCATATTGTCGGGCGCCATGCCGATATAGCGGTTCAGATCGGTGGACGCCTGGTTCACCGAGACGCTGAACGCATCCATCAGATCGCCCCGATTCACATGCCCCTCCCAAAACAAGCGGAACTCTATGAATTCCAGCCGCCGCTCGATTCCCCACCGCAGATCAGCCTTCTCTGTTCCCACCATGTGCTCCCAGCGGCAGACCGACCCATCCCATAACTGGGTGCGCCCAGTTTCTGTTTTCTCAAGCTAGTCGACGGATCGCTCAGGTTCAACAAGAACTGCAACACATTCTTGGTTCGGCTGATTTGCAGTCCGCCACCCGCTGGTTGGTAGTCAGAGGGCGCTCTCAACCAAATAACCCATTGAGGGGAAAGCCTTCCCCTGCGGCCGAGCCTTGTCTCTGCCGACCCCTTCTGCGGGGAACGCCCCCGCAACGCCCCCGAGAGTCAGAGTGCAGGCCGGCTGTGCCGTGACGGGTTGAAGGCTGGGAGAGAGGCTTCCGGCGCCCGTCGCGGAGACCCGCGATGTCGAAACTTGATCCACGCGGCCGGCCGAGCGCCGACCGGACGAGCCTGTATGACGAAATCACCGGCAAGATCCTGGCCGAACTGGAAGCCGGGCGGCTGCCCTGGGTCCAGCCCTGGGGGACGACAGCGGCCAAGGCGCCGCTCGCCATGCCGACCAACGCTGCAACCGGGCGCGGCTACTCCGGGGTCAATGTGCTGATCCTCTGGGGCGCGGTGATCTCTCATGGCTTCCAGAGCCAGGGCTGGCTCACCTTCCGCCAGGCCCTGTCGCTTGGCGGCAATGTCCGCAAGGGCGAGCGTGGCACCACCGTCGTTTATGCAGACCGATTCGTGCCGGACGATGAACGCCGGCGTGCCCGAGAGACCGGCGACGAAGCCCACGCGATCCCGTTCCTGAAGCGCTTCACGGTTTTCAATGTCGCGCAGTGTGACGGCCTGCCTGAGGGCCTCGTGGCGGCCGTGCCGCCTCCCGAGCCCGGGCTGATCGAACCCACGGTCGATGCGCTGATCCGGGCAAGCGGAATCGACTTTCGTATCGGCGGTGACCGGGCCTACTACGCGCCTTCGCCCGACTATGTGATGGTGCCGCCGCCCCAGGCCTTCTTCGAGCCCATCAACTGGCATCGCACGGCGCTGCATGAATGCGCCCATGCTAGCGGCGCCGCCCATCGGTTGGGACGTGATCTCACCGGCTCGTTCGGCTCCAAGAAATATGCGTTTGAGGAGCTAGTCGCCGAGATCGCCTCGGCCTTCTGCTGCGCAGCCCTCGGCATCGCCCCAACCGTCCGTCACGCTGACTACATCGGATCCTGGGCCGAGGTCCTGCGCGAGGACAATCGCGCCATCGTCCGGGCAGCCGGCCAGGCGAGCAAAGCGGCAGACTGGCTGCTGGCCTTCGCACCAAGCACCGGCGACGCTGGTCAGGCGATTGCCACACCCCCCGAGGCGGCACGCCGGGCGGCCTGACGCACTCGCTGCCGCTCCAAGCATCGGCGCAGTCCCGTCTTTCTGGCTCTACGGCATTCCGGCTTTCCGGAAGCGATGAGAGGAAGAGGGCTGCGCCGATTTTCGTGACGGGTTGGAGGTCGGGAGTGAGGTGCCCCTAGATTTGTAGACGCTTTGCCCCCTAACTTTGAGGCAAGGAGGC
>ERZ1066120.1218-NODE-1218-length-17066-cov-6.048733_pt1 | contig 17066 bp, 16 predicted proteins | sample MGYA00382767_ERZ1066120 | MGnify/ENA primary metagenome ERZ1066120 (study PRJEB33369, sample SAMEA5778350) | biofilm metagenome | biome: Industrial cooling water; feature: Water cooling tower basin; material: Biofilm | place: United Arab Emirates | collected...
CTATTGGGGCGCGTTCCGCTGCGCCGCGTTCCCGGACGGCATCCCGCCCGACATCATCATCAACCGGGTGTCGCACCGGCGTGCCTGGCCGGGCACGCCGTCGCACCCGACCGACAACGGCATCCGGTTCGAGGCAAACGAGGATTAGCGGAATCCGCCGATTCCCGTGGTTTCGTGTATGCTAACCGCCAACTAGGGGGCGCGATGCTCCCACGTTCGACGGCGACCGGCGCGAGGCCGGCGCCCGGAGGGTTTGGCGGGTGAGCATCTTCGAGTTGGCTTACGGGCGGCGTGGACCCCTCTACCAGACGGACGGCGCCGGAGGCGGCGGAACCGGGGGCGGCAACGGCGGCTCCACGGGCGGCGACAAGGGTGGCGGCGACGGCAAGGGGGACAACCCCGGCGGCGGCAAGGGCGGCGGGGGCAACTCCGACGACGACCTTGGGGCCGGCGGCCAGTCCGCGCTAAAGGCGGAGCGCGATGCCCGCAAGGCCGCGGAAGCCGAACTCAAGAAGCTCCAAGACGCCGACAAGGAGCGCGAGCGGCTGGCCGCGAAGGCGGCCGAGGACGAGGCGGCGAAGAAGGGCGAGTTCGAAAAGCTGGCCGAAAAGCGCGAGGGCGAGCGCGACGCCGCCAAGACCGCGCAAAAGGCCGCCGAGGACCGCTACGAATCGCTCTCCAAGGCCGTCGAAGGGTTCCTGGATTCCGAATGGAAGGCGCTCCCGGAGGCGACCCGCAAGCTCTACGCCGCGCTCGGGGACGACGCGGACGTTGCCAAGAAGCTGGCGTTCATCACCGCCGCGAAGGGCTCCGGCTCCGAGGGCGAGGGTGGCGACGGCAAGGGCAAGGACGGCAAGTCCGGCGAGGGCAAGCCGCCGCGGGGCAACGGCGAGGACCCCAAGGGCAAGGGCAAGGCGGACACCGAGGACGACGGCAAGGCGACGCAGCGCCGGAGCACCCTGCGGAACTTTTGACGGCGCCGAGCGCGGCGCGGAGGGTCTGGCACCATGGCGGACATCGCACTCACCCGCGCCGCGCAGGTTGACGTGGTGGAGTCCATCGAGCAGGCGACCTTGCCCTGTGGCGAGGCCATCACGCCGGGGGCGCCGGTTCGGATCGACGCCACCGGGAACTTCGTCAACGCCGCCGGCGGCACCGCGCCCAACGCGGACGGTTACGGCGTCGCCGTCGGGGACCGCATCGTCCCGGCCGGCATGCCGATCACGGCGATCCGCAAGGGCGTCGTGGCCGGGTTCGGGCTGGGCGCCGTCGCGTTCAACGCGCGGATCTACGTGTCCAACACCGCGGGGCGCCTCTCCGACACGGAGGGCACCGTTTCCGTCGCCGTCGGGCGGGTCATCCCCGGCCGCGGGCAGTTGCTCGGGGCGACGCCGCACAAGCTGATCGCCGTGGACATGCCGTAAGGAACCCGCACCGGGGCAGCCGGCGGCGGAGCGGAGGGCCACACCATGGCCGTTGACATCCAGTACGGGTTCCTCCAGTTGCGGGACATCTTCCGGGACCGGCTGGCGGACAACATCGAAGAAGTCAACGACGCCATCGAGCGGACGATTGACGAGCACAACCGGCAGATCGACGCGCTCCTGGACCTGTTCTGCGAGCGCACCACGGAGTTCAAGGCGCGGTTCCGCCTGATGGCGCAGCACCGGCTCCAGCCGCTTGACCAGAACGGTCGGGCGCGCCCGATCAAGGGGGGCGGGTTCTACGACGTCGCGTTCCCGTTGCAGATGGCCGGGTCCGCCTGGGGCGAGAACTACCTGACGAGCCAGAAGCGCACCGTCGAGGACGCGAACAACATCACGGCGTCGATGCTGCTGGCGGACATCCGGTGGGTCCGGGATCACCTGCTGGCGGCGCTGTTCATGAACGCCGACTGGACGTTCGAGGACGACGAGCACGGCGCCCTGGTGGTCCGCCCGCTCGCCAACGGCGACGGCGACGAGTACCAACTCGTCACCGGCAACGACCTCGGCGTGGTCAACCATTCGCATTTCTACGCCACCGCCACCGCCATCAGCGACGCGGCGAACCCGATGCCGACCGTCGCGGACCACCTGCGGGAACACCCGGAGAACCAGGGCGGCGAACTGCTGCTGCTGGCCGGGAAGAACGTGGCGGCGGCCGTCGGCAACCTGGCGACGTTCGCCGTGCAGACCGACCCGAACATCCGCCAGGGCGCGAACGCCGACGAACTGGTGGGCACGTTCGGGGGCCAGACGCCGGGCGTCATGACCGGCTACGAGCGGGCGTCGCAGATGTTCGTGTCGCGCTGGGACCACTTCCCGGCGGACTACTTCGTCGCCATCGCAACCGGCGCGGCCATCCGCCCGCTGGCGATGCGCGAGGAAGAAATCGACGAACTCCGCGGATTCAAGAAGGTCGCGGAGCGCAACGACCACCCGTTCATGGAGTCGCAGTACCAGCGCATCGCCGGGTTCGGCGCATGGAACCGGGTGGGCGCGGTCGTCGGGCGGACCGGGAACGCCGCCTACGCCGTGCCGGCGAACTACTCCACGCCGATGCCGTAAGCCGGACACCCTTTATGCTTTGGGCCGGGCGGGCGGGGTTTCCCGTTCCGCCCGGCTCGTGTTTCCGGGAGGGCTGAGACATGGCCGATCCGCTCGTCATCATCCGGCGCCGCGCCGTCGCCGCGGAGGCCGTCACCAAGCACGCCACCGCGCTCGGGGAGTTGCTGAACATCAACCCCATCGAGCAACCCACCTACCGGATCGACCAGCCGGAACTCCGTTACGCCGTCGAGTTGGAGTTCCTGGCCGAGTACCTGGAGCGCGGGGTCAACGCGCTGGAGCGGGCGCTTGGTCGGCTCTCCGAGGCCGTGACCGACGACGGCAGGTTCGCGCACCTGACCGACGCCGTGGCGGCCGTCGAGGAAACCATCGGCGCCTACCAGGACGCCGAGGCGGCGGACGACGCGCCCGTGGGCGACCTGCCGGCGGGCATCCCGCCGTTCCCGACGCCGATGTCGCTCCGCGACCCCGCCGTGGGGCCACAGGAGGGCCAGGACGCGCCCGACGCGCCCGACGCGGGCGCGGGTACCGATTCGGGGGTTCCGCCCGTTGTGGGCGACCCTGACGCGCCACGGGGGGCGCCGGAGGAAACCGACATGGACCAGGGCAAGGAAGCGCAGGTCGAGGGCACGGTGGAGCCGAGCGACGAGCCGAGCGTCAAGGGCCTACAGGGCGCCCCGGACGGCGACACCCTGCCGGTTGAGGACGGCAAGCCGGTCGAGGCGGTGGAGGCGGAACGGGCGCAGGCCGAGGCGAAGCCCAAGCCGCGGGCGAAGTCGCAGGCCGCCGCGGGCAAGGGCGGCGGGAAGTCCCGCTGATGGACCGCGCCGAGGTGGCGGCGGCGGTCGGCGCCCGGCTGGGGAACACCCTGGCCGGCGCCGGCCTGGCCGCGACGGACACGCCGGGCAACCTGCGGGAACCCATCGACGACGCGCTCCGGCAACTCGGCGTCCGGGCCGAGGACCTGGCGACGGCGGACGTGGAGGATTCCACCGGGTTCGTCGCCTTGGTCCGGCACCGGGCGCTGTTGCTCGTGCTGGATCGGCTGGCGGACACGTTCGACGTTTCGACGGGGGGCGATTCCTTCAAGCTCTCCCAACAGGTGGCGAACGCCGAAAAGGCGCTGGCGCGGGCCGAGGCCGAACTCCGCACGCTGTTCGGCGCGCCGTTCTGGCCGGTGGGCGACGGCACGGAAACCCAAACCAGCGTGACCACGTTCGACCTGAACTTCCTCGGGGGCGAATGATGGGCGACCCGCGGGGCTACCTGAACTCGGGGCAACTCGCCCGCATCGGCGCCGCGGCCGAGCGCGGCTGGGCAACCCGCGTGCAGGTCGCCGGCGGCACCGTCGAGGTCGTGCTTGCTCGGTGGAACGCCGTGGCGCAGGCATACGACCACCTCCCCGCCGACGTGTTGGTGGAGTACCAGAACCGCCAGCCGCTCCGGCGCGAGGAAGCGTCCGGGTCGTCCGCCGCGGTCTACGGCTACCTGTCCCGCCCGGAGCCGTTCGACGTGCGGGTTGAGGACCTGTTCAGCCTGCCGAGCGGCGCCACCGGGCGCGTCACGGACGTGGAGCAGCCGCGGTTGGGCATCGTCCGCGCCGCATTCGAGTTGCGGACGGGGGGCTAGGTGGTCGCGCCGCGGATCGAATGGCAGGGCGGGCAGTCGCCCGACGACCTGGCCGGCGAAATCGTCGCCTACGGGGAGCGGCTGAAGGCCGCCGTCTTGGAGCTTGCCGACCGATACGCCGGGATCATCCAGGCGTACATGCAGGACAACGCGCCCTGGACGGACCGCACGTCCAACGCGCGCCAGGGACTCAAAGCGGTCCCGAAGCCGAGCGGGAACGACGTCATCCTCTATCTGATCCACACCGTCGAATACGGTGTATACCTGGAACTCGGCACTTCGCGCATGGGTGCGCGCCCGATCATCCTGCCCGCCCTGGAGGCGTACATCGGGGAGATTCGGAACGCGCTGGACAGGCTTGCCGCATGACCCTCCGCACGATGCTGCTCCAACGGTTGCAGAACGACGGGCCGTACCTGTACCCGTCGCTGGTCCCCGGCGGCATCTACGACCGGCCGCTCAAAGACGCCGCGGGGGAGGGCGGGACGCCGGCGGCGTTCTACGTCAAGCCGGGCGACCCGGCCAAAATCCGCCGGCTCCAACCGTCGATCTACCTGGACGACCCGAACGAGAACCCCGGCATCGGCGGGCCGCGCCAGAACAAGGTGGCCTTCGTCCGGGCCTACATCCACGTCCCGGCGACCGCCGACGGCAAGGCCGCCCTGCTCGCCATCGACGCGCGCATCCTGTGGCTGTATTCGCCAAAGAACTGGCAGCCCGTGACCGAATGGGCCACTCCTGCCATAATCACGGCGCTGGAGCGCACGCCGGCGTTGGAGTCCGAGGCGTTTCCGGGCTCGCTCGTCTGTTTTCGGCGTTTCCAGATCGAGTATTTGCGCCTCGACGGCGCGTAGGAGGATCGGGCCATGCCGGAACTGAAGGACGGGATCGACCGAACCAAGGGCGTGCTCGCCTACGACCCCTACCTGGCGAAGTACGTCCCGGCGAGCGACGCGCAGGTCGCGGAGCACGTCGCGCAGGCGCAGGGAGATCCCGCGCCGGGGGACCGCCGACCCGAGGGCAGCGACGCCGACCGCCTCACCGGCGGCGGGCCGGTCGTGACCGTGGCGGACGCGCCGGTGGGCAACGAACCCGGCACGCCGTCGCACGAGGGCCAGGGCGCCGACGAGGGCGAGAAGCCGGCGCGGACCAACCGCGCGAAGTAGGGCGCACCCGATGGCGAACGAACAGCGGGTGGCGGTGTCGGCGCCGCCACCCGCCCTCTTGCGGCACGAACGGATGGACGACCTCCTGGCCGCCTCGTCCGACCCGGCGCCGCGGAAAACCCGGCGCATCGAATGGATCGGGGAGCAGTCCCCGTTCGACAACCCCATCGTGTCCTACAACGTCGCGCTGGGGCTCTACACCGAGACGCAACTCAAAGCCATCCGGTGGATGGCGGCGACGGCGCACACCCGCCTGACCCGCTCGCGCCTGGCGGAGCACGACCACCAGCACGCCATGGCGAGCTTCAAGCACCTCAACCGCACCTACCATTTCACGAAAGAAGCCGGGTTCGTCTGCGACGTTGACTATTCCGACGTGGACGTGCTGCTCGGCTCCGACGTGGGGCACGAGTTCCGCGACGTGACCGACCTGGACCCGGACGCGCCGCACCCCTTCACCCTGGCGGTCCCGCCGGTCAAGGTGATCGTGCTGACGGAGGATCGGTACAAGCAAGCCGACGAGCGCCTGGAGATTGGGCAGACCGTCGCCCGCACGGCGCGGGGCGCCTGAGCATGGGCGCCAACCACCGCCCGGAACAGCAGCCCGCGTTCGATCCCGGCGCAGGTCCGGTCAAGCTCAAATGCGAAGGAAACGTCGTTTTCGGGTGGTTCTACCCGGAGGATTCCACCATCGAGCTACGTTGCTCGTGTAGAATCTGCCGCAGGCGCGGGTTCGATGCCCGCCACCTGTTCGGGCCGGACGGGCGGCACGTCACCGTGCATCGGCCGAAACCCGACCAGGACTGAGGCGCAGCCCGTGGCACAGGGCGTCACGCCATCGAAGAAGCCGCAGACACGGCGGCGGGAGCGTGTGGCATGGCGTTCGGCTACGGGCAGGGCGTTCGCGGCATTTCCGACCTGCGGGGGGCGTTGCTCGCCGCGGACGTTCCGGGCAGCAACACCGACCTCGTGGGCGTCAAGGCGTTCACCGTCGAAGTGGCCGCCGACAACGACGAACAGCGCGGCGACGACGCGGTGCTGATGGTCGTTCAGGAAAACAAGACGCTCGAAATCACCGTGTCGAGCGCCTACGCGAACCTCGACTTCCTGGGGGTCGTCACCGGCTCCGCGCCCGTCGTGTCGGGCTCCGGCACGTCGAACGAAATCACCACCTGGAAGGACCCGGCGGCGCCCAACACCGCCTACGTCCAACTGACCGGCCAGGCCGCCGGGCGCGACGCCAACAACTCCGCGCTCCGGCTCACCGTGCTGAAGGCGCAACTCACCGGCGGACCCAACTGGGATCTTGGCGAGGGGGCGTGGCTGGAGCCCGAACTCACCTTCACCGGGGTGGGCCGCGGGTCGCCGTCCTACCTGTACGAAGTCGCCGCCTACAAGACCTCGGTGGCGATCACCTAATCGGGCCACTGGCGCCGCCGGGACCTTCCGGCGGCGCATGGCGCTACGGGCCGTTTGCAGGCCGTTAGGAGCGTCCGTATTGGACACGCAGTACCGGGAATCGTTCGCGCCCGTTTCGCCCGACGTGGGGCATCCTGAGCCGCCACGGGCGGCCACCCCGTTCGCGGCGTCCGCGGCGGCCATCGCCGCGGCGGTGGAGCAACGCAACGCCGGCGTCCTGTTTCCCCTCTCCAACACCGCGCCGAACGCCGATCCGCCGCTGACCATCCGGGTCCGCCGGCTGACGATGACGGAGCTTGCGGTGGCGAAGGGGCTGCCGGCGGCGATGCACGCCACGGTCATGCGGGCCTTCAAGGAGTTCGCCGGCGGCGCGAACTTCGTCAACTTCCGCAGCTACGACGAGCTTGCCGAAAAGGTGTCCGGCAACCTGGACCTGGCGAACGCCATGCTGGTGCTGGGGGCCATCGAACCGCGGGTCGTGCTGACCCCGGAGGAAACCGAGGGCGACCCCGAGGCGCTCTACGTCGGCTACGTCCACCCCGACGACCGCATCGCCTACCTGTCGTGGTGCAACGGGGTGGCGTCGAAGGAGTTGGCCGACCGGCTGACCCCGTTTCCTGTCGCGGGGGTGGGAAGTCTACGAACTGTTCCGGCTGATGCGGAACGGCGGGGGGAAGCCGAGCGACAACCTGGACATGCGCGAGGCGGGCTACACGCCGTGGGAGCGCCTGGACTTTGACCTGGCGGTCAACGCCTTCGGGGAGCGTTTCGAGTCCGAGCAACGCCGGACGAAGGAAGTCTCCGACACGGCGCCACGCCGCCGGCGCCGGACGAAGGTGGTCCCGTACCACAGCCGGGAACGGCTCAACGAATTCCTGTCGCTGCCGCTGCACCTGCTGAAACCGGAAACGCCGGACCAGGACCCGGAAGTCCAGGAACTCGTCGAGCAACTCCGCAAGGGAACCCCGGACTGGCTGCTCAACCCGATGGCGTCCGCCGAGGGCGCCGAGGACCCCGACGAGGGCGGCTGGGAGTTGACGGACCGTGGTTGACCTGGGGAGCGCGTCCGCGAAGATCATCATTGGCTACGACGGCGCCGGCGTTGACGCCGCCGTCGCGGACATGGCGCGTCTCAACGGGGCGTCCGGCAAAACCAACCAGGCGATGCAGAACGTCGGCGGCGTCCTGGGGGGCGTCGGCGCCGCGGCCGGCGCCGCGCTCGGGCTGGCCGCGAACCAGGCCATCGGCTTCCAGGCCGACATGGCGAACGTCAACTCGATCCTCAAGCTCTCCGACGACCAACTCGCCAGCCTGAGCCAGTCCGTGCTCGGGCTGGCGAGTTCCACCGCGCAAGGGCCACAGGAACTCGCCGCGGCGCTCTACGACATCAACTCGTCGGGGTTCGCCGGCGAGGAAGGACTCATGGTCCTGGAGTCGGCGGCGAACGCCGCCAACGCCGGGCTGACCAGCACGGAAACCGCGGCGCGGGGCGTGTCGTCCGTCCTGAACGCCTACGGGCTGGACGCGACGGAGGCCGGGCGGGTTTCCGACGTCATGTTCCAAACCGTGAACGACGGCGTCATCACCTTCGACCAACTGGCGAACAACATGGGCAACACGCTGCCCATGGCGAACTCCCTCGGGGTCAGTTTCGAGGAACTCGGCGCGGCCTACGCGCAGATGACGTTGCAGGGCATCGGCGCGAGCCAGGCGGAAACGCAGATCGCGTCGCTGATGAAGGCCGCGCTCAACCCGACCGACGACATGACCGCGGCCATCCAAGCCTACGGCTACGAATCGGCGCAGGCGCTGATCGAAGCCGAGGGCATGCCGGGGTTGCTGGATGCCGTGAACCAGGCGGCGCAGGGCGACTCGGCGGCGCTGTTCGATTTGCTGGGCACCCAGGAGGCCGTCAACGCCGCCATGGTCCTGGGCCAGGACGACGTGGCCGGCTACACCGACCAAGTTGAGAAGATGAAGGGGGCCAGCGAGGGCGCGGGGGCGACGCAGGAAGCCCTGGCGAAGCAACAGGACACCGCGAGCTTCGCCATCAAGCGCATGGGAGCCGCCTGGCAAACCCTGATGACGACGTTCGGGCAATCGACGCTTGGGCCGATCCAGGCCGTTGCCACCGCCATCGGGGACCTGCTGTTCGCGCTGGCGGACGCGCCGGCGGGCATCCAGGCGGCCGTCGCCGCGATCACCGCGCTCGTCGCCGCGTTCGGCACCCTGGGGGCCGGCGCCATCTTCGCCGTGCTGAAAATCCGCGAAACCGTCGATGCCATCAACGTCCTGCGGAACTCCGGCGCGGTCGCGCGGGTCCTGGGCGCCATCCCCTTCGGTCCCGTCGGCATCGCCGCGGGCATCGCCGCGGCGGGGTTCCTGGCCTACAAGACGAACTTCCTCGGGTTCGGGGACGCGGTTGACCGGGTGGCCGGCGCGGTGCAGTCGGCGGGCCGCAAGTTCCAAGCGCAGTACAACATCTACGAGCGCAACTCCGACGCGACCACGCAGTGGGGCCGGAGCATCGAAGCCGCCGGCGAAGCCTTGCGGGAAACCACCGGCATCGACGTGACCGGGCTGACCGCGGGGTTGTCGGAGGGATTCGACGCCGCCGGCGCCGCGGCGCAGTCGTTCGGCGCGGCGTTCTCGGAGTCGTTCGCCAACGCCGTCGACGGCGGGGCGGGGGCGCTGCCGGCGTTGCTGGATTCCATCGGCTCCGGGTTGCAGGCCATCGCGCCCGACAACGCCGTGCTCACCGGGCTGGCGGACGCGATGCGGCTGGCGAGCAACGGGGCCGAGGTCCTGGGCAACGCCGTCGGCGCCGTCGTGTCCGACTTCCAGTTGCTGATCGGCAACGGGGTCGAGCCCGTGCGGGCCGCGGTCCTGGCGCTCCAGGGCGCGTTCCCCGGACTCTCCAACACGCTGACCGGCATCGGCGGCGTGGTCCAGAACCTGTTCGACACCCTGGGCAACGTCGCCGGCGCCCTGCGGGATGCGTTCGGGGCGATCCTGGACGGCGACCTGGGGAGCGCGTTCGGCAAGTTCGGGGAGGCCATCGGGGCGATGGCCGAGGGCGCCGTCGGGCACTTGCAGGCGCTCGGCGGGTTGGCCGCCGGCGTGTTCGCGGACCTGGGCAACGCGCTCGGCAGCGTCGATTGGGGCGCGGTGGCGCAGGGCATCAGCACCGGCATCGGCAACGCGCTGCAAGGGCTCTCCGACCTGGGGGCGCGGGCGTTGCAGGCCGCGGCGGACGCCATCGCCAGCGTCGATTGGGCCGGCATCTGGAACGGCGTGACCACCACCGCGGCGGATCTCATTGCGAAGCTCGGGGACTTCGCCTCTGCCGTCGGCACCTGGATTTCCGGCGCCGCGGGGCAGGTTCCGGGGCTGATTTCGGGCCTGTTCGACGCGGTTGGACCCATCGCCAACACCATCGTCATGAAGCTGGGGAGCTTCGCCGCGGCCGTCGCCACCTGGATCGGGGACGCGGCCGGGCAGGTCCCCGGACTCATATCCGGGCTGTTCGACGCGGTTGGACCCATCGCCAACACCATCGTCATGAAGCTCGGCTCGTTCGCGTCCGCCGTCGCCACCTGGATCGGGGACGCGGCCGGGCAGGTTCCGGGGCTGATCGCCGGGCTGTTCGATGGCGTCACCGCCATCGCCAACACCGTCGTAAGCAAGCTCGGGGACCTGGCGTCCGCGCTGGGCACCTGGATTTCGGAGGCCGGGGCCGCCGTCCCGGACAAGCTCCGGGGCATCTTCGACGCGGTTGGGCCGGTCGCCTTCACCGTCGTGCAAAAGCTCGGGGACCTGGGCGCCGCCCTGGGCACCTGGATTTCGGAGGCCGCCGCGGGCGTGCCGGAGCAAATCCGGGGCATCTTCGACGGCGTGACCAGCGTGGCCTTCACCGTCGTGCAAAAGCTCGGGGACCTGGGGAGCGCGATTGCCACCTGGGTGTCGGAGGCCGCGCCGTCGCTGGCGCAGGGCATCACGGCGATGGTCAACGGCGTCACCAGCGTCGCCAGCACCATCGCCAGCAAGCTCGGGGACCTGGGGAGCGCCATCGCGCTGTGGGTGTCGGAGGCGGCTCCGCAACTCGCCGCCGGCATCACGTCGATGGTGGAGGCCGTCGCGCCCGTCGCGTTCACCATCGTCACGAAGCTCGGGGACCTGGGGGCGGCGATCCTGACCTGGGTGTCGGAGGCCGCGGGCAGCCTTGGCGAGGGGCTGCAAACGATGGTCGACGGCGTGACCGAGATTGCCGCGAGCATCGTCACGAAGCTGGGCGACCTGGCCGCGGAGCTAAAGACGTGGGTGGAAACGGCGGCGTCGGGGATCGCCTGGGAAACCGTCATCACGGACGGGATCACCGACGTGTCCGCGACCATCGTTGAGAAGCTGGGCGACCTGAAGGGCGCGCTCACCACCTGGGCGCAGGACGCGGTGGACGCCGCCGTCGCCATCATCCAAGCGATTCCCGAAGCCATCGGCAACGCGCTCGGCGCCGTCGGCGGGTTGAAGGACAACCTGCTCTCGACGCTGGGCATCGGCGGCGGCGAGGCGGGGCCGGGCCAGACCGGGCCGGCGGTGTCCGGGGTGGACCTGACCGGGATGACGCTGACCGTCCCGCCCGAACTCGGGCAGGGGTTGGTCGCGTCGATTGCGACGTCGCTGGGGACCGCGGACTGGTCGCCGGTGTCGTTCGCCATCGGCCAGGGACTCACCGGGGCCATCCAGGGCGCGTTCTCCGGCGGCGGCGGCATGGGGTCCGGCGAGGGGGCGGGCGCGGCTCCGGCGGGCGGCGCCGGCATCGGCCAGTCCATCGTCGGGCAGATCGTCTCGGGCATGGCGAGCGCCGACTGGACCGGCGTAAGCACGACCCTCAACACGGCGATGAACGCGCAGGTGCAGGTCGCGTTTCAAGCGATGCAGGCCATCGTCGTGAGCAGCATGACGACCCTCGTCACCGTCATTTCGAGCCAACTCCAAACCCTGCCTCCGGCCTTTACGAACGCATTTACCCAAGCCGGCGCCAACGTGCAAACCGGGATGGCGACCATCCAAAGCGCCGTCGTCTCCGCGATGACGACGATAGTGACCATCGTTTCGAGCCAGTTGCAGACCATCGCGCCGGCGTTCACGAACACCTTTACCGACGCGGCGGCGGCCGTGTCCACCGGGATGCAGTCCATCCAGACCGCGGTTGAGTCGGGCATGGTCGCCGCCTACAACACCGTGAGTACGCAGACGGCGCAGATGACGGCGGCCTTCGCCACCTTCGGGTCGGAGGCGTCGGCGGCGATGGCGTCCGCCTTCCAGTCCATCGCCACCGCGGTTGAGTCCGGGATGGTGTCGGCGGCGAACTCGGTTTCGACGAACGTGGCGACCATCCAAAGCACGCTGCAAAGCGCGGCGGACGGCGCCTACGACGCGGGCGTCGCCGTCGGGCAGGGGTTCGCGGACGGCATTTCGTCGATGGAGGGCGCGGTGTCCGCCGCGGCGTCGGCGCTGGCGTCGGCGGCGTCCGCCGGGCTGGATGCGGTCATGAACTTCGGCTCGCCGTCCAAGACGACCACGGAGATGGGCGGCTGGACCGGCGAGGGCTACGCGAACGGCATCCTGGAGTGGGCGGACCGGGTTCGGGCGAACGCCGCGGCGCTCGCCGGCAAGGCCATCGAGGGGTTGCGGGGCGACGGCGGGGGCCGGGCGCGCGAGTCGTCGCGGGGCATCGACGTGTCCGGGATGATCGACGCGAAGCGGAACGAGGTCCTGTCCGGGCTGGGATTCTCCGGCGGCGACATCAACGTCCAGGTGGCGGTTGAGTCCGTCCTGAACGAGCGGGACCTGGGCCGCTACGTCATCGGCAAGTCCATCGCCCCGGTTCGGGTCGCCATGGACCGCACGGGCAAGCGAAAGGACCGCTACTGATGGCGGAGGTCATCCTCGGCGTCAAGGCCAGCGGCGCCGGCGCCGGGTTCATCACGCCAAAGGCGGGCGGCGGCACGTCGTCGATGGTGGCGAACGCGCCGGCGGAAAACGCCGCGCCGGCGACGGGCGGCGTGTTCGTCCGCAAGCTCGGCGGGTTCATCCGCAACACCGAGAACCGTTCCCGCGGCCACTACGCGCTCTACCTGCTGACCGACACGGGGGCGCCCGGCGAGTTGCTGGGCTACACGGTGGACGTCGGGATTCCCGGCAACGCCGCCTTCGTTGAGGCGGATTGGGCCTGGACCCACCGACCCGGCAACCTGATGCCGTTCCTCGCGCCGGGGCAGCGGTTCCACCTGGCCTGGCACACGACGCGGGGCGACGGCGGGCCGAACCAGCCGTCGCTCCCCGGCAACCCGACGGCGCAGCGGTACTACAAGGCCGCCGGGACCGGGGCGCCGCCCAACCCCTTCGGCGCGCCGGCGAGTCAGTCCGCCGGGCGCAGCCTGGGGCTGTACGCCGTCTGCGACGCCAACGAGCAGCCCACCGTCGCCGTCGTCGGGCCGACCGGCGGCGTCGTCGGCTCCAACGCACCGACCTACCAGGCGCAGTTCGCGGACGCGCACCCGGCGGACCGGCTCTCCGACTACACCATCGAGGTCCGCCCGCTCGGCGGCTCCACCCTGGCCTACCAGAACACGTTTGCGGCGACCCCGGTGGAACAGGCGTCCGGCGTCATTAGCCGGGCGCACGGGGGCGCGCCGCTGGCCGCCAACACCGCCTACGAATGGCGCATCCGGGCGCACGACGCGCTCGGCACGCCGTCGGAGTGGAGCGATTGGGCGACGTTCGCCACCGCCGGCGTCGGGCTCGTTGACCTGGGGAGCGGGCTGCCGTTCGGCAAGCAAGAATCGGGCGTCGTCCCGCAGTTCTCCGGCCGGTGGACGCACCCGCAGGGCAAGGCGATGAACGCCGCCCGCGTCCGCATCCTGGACTTCGCCACCGGGGCGTCGATCCTGGAATCGGGCATCGTCGCCAAGGCCGCCACCAACCAGTCGCCGTTCGTCGTCACCGGCGCCGAGGCGGGGTTCGGGACCGTCGCCGCGCCCTTCAACCCCGGCTCCTACGCCTACCAACTCATCGGGCGCGACACGGACGGTTCGTGGGCCGTCTACGGGGCCACCAGGCCGTTCAACGTCAACTACCCTCCCAACACCCCGACCGACCTGGCGCCGCCGTCCGGGCAGGGCACGAACGGGCGCCCCGTCCTGTCCTGGGCCGCGAGCGACGGCGACTTCGACGACGTGCCGGGCGTGGACGTGCTGGGGTACGTCGAAATCACCCGCCCGAACGGCACGACCTTCATGGCGAACGGCGGCCTGGGCGTCGGCAGCATGGACCCGCTGACCGGCCGCATGTTCTACCAGCCGACTCCCGCCGAGATCCCCAACGGGGCCATCGGCGTCTACGCCTGGCGGGTCCACCTGCGGGACGTTAGCGCCGGGGTTGATTCGGCGTGGAGCGCGCCGTCGCTGTTCAACTTCACCCCGGCTCCGGTCATCACCCTGACCGCGCCGACGGCGGTGTCGAGCACCAGCCGCCCGACGTTCGCCTTCAGCTTCACGTTCGGGCCGGTCATCGCCTACCGCATCCAGGTCTACCTAGAGGGGCAGCCGCGTCCGTTCTTTAGCTCCGGGCAGATTCCCGTGGCGCCGACCAACGCGCCGCTCACCTACCAGATGCCGGCCGGGTGGCTCACGCAGGGGCAGCGATACCAGTGGGACGCGACGGTATGGAGCCAGGGGGGGCAGGTCGGCCAATCCGACAAGAACCTGACGCTGCTCCAGGTGCAGTTCCCGCCGGCGCCGGACGTTGGGGAGGTCGCGCCGTCCCTGAGCTACAACCGGCGCGACTTCGAGCCGACCATCGTGTTGCTCGCCTGGCCGCGTTCGTCCATCGCCCCGTCCCGGTTCGGCGGCTACGTCGTGCGGCGCCGGCTCTCCACCGACCCCAACGCCGAGGCGATCCCGGTGGCGGTCGTGCCGAACGTCGCGCAGACCGCCTACGAGGACACCAAGGCGCCGCCGAACACCGGCCTGGTGTACCTGATTAGCCAGTTGGAACGGCAGCCGAACGGCGACGTGCGCGAGTCCGTCCCCGTCGAAATCGACCACTACCTGCCGATCACCGTGCCGACCATCACCAGCCTGACCGACGGGCGCGGGTTCCACTTCCCGGTCATGTGGCTCTCGTCGGGCTACGGCGGCGGGTTCGCCGCGCCGGAGGCCACCGTCGTCACCTGGGGCGGCGAGGGGGCGCCCACGCTCGTGTCCGCGCCCGCGGGCTACGGCTACGACTCCCGCGACCTGACGTTCCGCATCCGCTCCGACGCGCGGGGTTCGATGGCGGACCATTTCGGGGAAATCGAGCGGACGGCGAAATCCCGTCATCCGCTATGCTTTACCGACGAAATGGGCCGGCTATTCTGCCGAATCGCCTCGTTCCGCTGGAAGCGGGGGAGCGTTCCGGGCACGCGGGACATCACGCTGGGCCTGCAACAGATCGCCTACACCGAGGCCGTCGTCGTAAGCGCGTAACGGAGGAACGGCACATGGCTGGCAAGTCCGACTACCTGGAGACGGCGTTCCTGAACCACGTCTTCCGCAATACCGCATTTGCGAAGCCGTCCGCCGTCTACATCAGCCTGCACACCGCGGACCCCGGCGACGCCGGCGCGGCCACCGAGTTGACCATCGGCGCCAACGGCTACACCCGCGTGGCCGTCACCGTCGCGGATGCGTCCTGGACGGCGCCGTCCGCCAGCGGGGCGGACATGCAGATCGCCAACGCCGTCGCCATCGCCTTCGGCACGCCGACCGGCGATTGGGCGAGCGGGAACCCCATCACCCACTTCGGGGTATGGAGCGCCGCGTCCGGCGGGAACCTGCTCTACTCCGGGGCGCTGGGCACCCCGCGCACCGTGCTGAACGGCGACAACCCGCCGAGCTTCGCCATCGGCGCGCTGACCATCAAAGAGGGCTGACGCAAGGCCACGGGGGGGCTGAACCGTGGCAATCCTGAAGGCCGGGTTCGTCGATTACAACCTGCCGGCGGGTGGCCTGGCGTTCTACGCGGCCGACAACCTGGGGTTCGTCCCCGGCGCGATCCTGTTCATGACCGTCCCGGACGACCACGGCGCGTGGTCGTCCGGGAGCGAAAACGGGGTCGTCCTCGGCGTGTCCGTGCCGGGGTCGGAGGCGTGCGCCGTCCTGTCGGGCAAGCGCGGCAGCGGCACGACCAAGACCTACAGCACCCGCTACACCGACCATTGCGTGGCGATGGCGAGCGGAGCCGGCACCCTGCTCGTCGCCGGCAACGTCACCGCCCGCTACGCCGAATCCGGCGGTGGGTTCGGGCTGAGGCTCCAAAACCAGCACAGCGCGGCGTGGGAGGGCCGCGTCTACTACCTGGCGTTCGCGGATTCCGTCTCGGCGCACCTGCACAACTACACCCTCGGGTCGCTGGCGTCGCAGGTCACCACCGGGTTCCGGCCGCGGGCGATCATCGCGCTGGGCCAGGTGTCGCAGGCCACCGGGATCGGCAACGGCATCCTGATGGGGTTTGCGGACGGCGACGCGGAGGAGTTCGGGATCGCGGCGACCAGCCGCAACAACGTCGGCACGACGGCGACGGCGCAGGCGTTGTCGAATCAGGTCATCGTGACCCCGAACGACCCCGGCGGCGTCGAAAACTCCGCCGAGGTCCTGGGGTTCACGGACACCGGCTACACCATCCAGCCCTACGAAAAGGGCAACGGCATCGTCCGCGTGTCGCTGCTGGCGCTCGGCGGGCCGCTCCGGGCGAGGGTGGTCAACCAGGACACGCAGCCGAACCTGGGGGCCAGGCCGGCGCCGCCCGTCACCGAGGAAACGCCGCCGATGCGGGCCGCCGTCGCCGCCGTCATCGCGCTGGCGAACGCCATCCCCGGCGGACCCTACGAAATCGGGGAGCCGCACGCGCATTTCTCGGCCGGCTGGAGCGACCTGAGCAACCGCGCGAACGTCTTTTACCTGGCGCCGGACGGGCGCAACACGCAACTCGACGACTCCCACCTGTCCGGGTCCTACGTCGCGCGCTACTCGCCGCCCAACACGTCGCAGCAATGGACCAGCCAGGCCGGCATCCCGATGGCCGTCCGCGGGCAGACGCAGTACCTCGGCATCCCCTGGACCGGGACCGACGACGACAACCCGGCGCGGGGCTACCTCGTGCTGGGGGAGGCGATGTTTGCCGAACTCGCCGGGTCGGCGGCCGGGTCGTCCGGCGCCGCGGTGGCGCTGCGCCAGGCGGCGAAGCTCGCCGGGTCGGC
>ERZ1066120.1219-NODE-1219-length-17057-cov-6.184625_pt1 | contig 17057 bp, 12 predicted proteins | sample MGYA00382767_ERZ1066120 | MGnify/ENA primary metagenome ERZ1066120 (study PRJEB33369, sample SAMEA5778350) | biofilm metagenome | biome: Industrial cooling water; feature: Water cooling tower basin; material: Biofilm | place: United Arab Emirates | collected...
GCGGTGACCTCGAGCGCGTCGTCGTTGACATCCCAAGCGGTTTTGGGTTTGGGGGCTGGAGGCGCAATTTGCACGGGTTGTGGCAAATCAGGTGAGGTGATGTTTACAATATCTTCGTCTTCCAAATCCCAATTTGTTTTGTTGACGCTCCCAGTAGTGGTTGAAGTCGTTTTGACAGGTACGGGGTCAAACTCGAGTATCGGTCCACCCAAATCGTCAAGGTCCATGTCGTCGGCTAGGCTGCTCGAGACACTTGGTGTGTCATAACTCTGCGTGTTGTAAGGTTGCGTGTCATAGCTTTGTGGCTTGTGGGTTTGTTCGTGTGTGCTGATATTTTGAACAGGTGTTGTGACAGGCTCAGGGATGACAGGTGCGACCCCCTCATTGCCCCACTTGCTGGCAATCATCGAGTCAATCGCGTCGTGCGCGGTACTGCGTACGCCTGCCTCACCTCTGACATCTACCGTGTCAAAAGTTCCTGCATCGGTTGTCAGAATAGCGGTGGCTGCGGGATTGCGGTCTTTAGAACCTCTCTTGAAGAAGCCAAAAATACCTTTACTTGCAAGTGTTTCCTCTGGAACGAGATTCACTGAATCTTCAGACGTGCTCTGCGTTTTCCCCTTATCTTGTTTGAAAAAGCTGAGTAATCCGGCTTTCTTTTTAGGTTCAGGAGCGGGTGTTTCTTCTGCCACTGCGCTTGCAAGAGCAATCACGCTTTCGTCGTGGCTACTTTCAAAGTTATCAGGGGCAAAATTTTCTGAAGCATCAGGGATGACGGTCTTGGCCTCTTCGACAAAGGCCCAGTCCATGTCTTCGTCGTCTTGCCAGACATTTTCTGGTTCGGTGGGTTTTTCAGTGCGGTCACGCTGGCGCAAGTTTTTGAAAAACGACACGCCTGGCATGGAGCGTTGCACTTTGGTGGGGAGGGCATCAGGGACATCGCCGCCCGTGTCTTCTACACTGATAGTTCTCTTGACATCCTTCTTGAAGGTTTCCGTTTTACCTTTGCGCCGACCTTCCATCAGGGAAGCGGCTAGCATGTCATCGCGGGTTTGTTTTGACATTTCAATTCTCCTTAGGCGATGCGGAAGCGGGCAATGCTGCTCGAGAGCTGGCTTGCCAGGGCTTGCAGGCGTTCCGCAGCTTCACGACCCTGCGACACGGTTGCTTGCGATTCTTCGGAAATTTCGGCCATTTGCTCTACCACCTGACCCACCTGGAGGGCGCGGTCTACTTGGTCACGGGTGACGTTAGAAATTTCTTGGGCGAACTGGGCGGTCTGCCCTGCGATGACGGCGATTTCCTCGAGACGCTGACCTGCTTGCTGGGCGACCCTGTAGCCGTCTTCCACTTGTCTATTACCTGTTTCGACACCCGAAAGAACTTCTTGCACTTCATCTTGAACGCTTTTTACAAGAGTGGCGACGCGCTGCACGGACGAGGTGGTGTTTTCAGCAAGTGCCCGCACCTCAGAGGCGACGGTGGCGAAACGCGCACCCGCGTCACCTGCGGCGGAAGCCTCGAGGGCTGCGTTCAGAGCGAGCAAGTTTGTTTGTTTAGCAATTTTAGAAATCGTCTCTACGATTTCTGAAATCTCTAAGGAACGTTCACTCAAGCCTTTAACACGCTTGGCAACACCTTGCACCTCGCGGCGGATGTTTTGCATTTCGGACAAGGTTGCGGTCACGGCCTCTCTACCTTGTTGCGAAGCCAAGAGTGTGCGCTCGGCGGCTTGGGCAGAAGAGCCTGCCGTGTTTGCCATCTGACGAATCGAAGAGGTAATGACTTGCACTTCCTCGCGTGCTTTTTGAGCTTCGGAGGCTTGCTGCTGTGCTCTCTGCGCAATTTCGTCGGTGGTTCCGAACATGTCCGTTGCACCTTGATTGACTGAATCAGTCGCGTTCTGAACATCCTTCAAAACGTAGCCAAGCTCTTCGGTCATGTAATTGATTGCGTCTACCACGTTGCCGAGGGCATCTTCAGAGACCTGACCGCGCTTCGTGAAATCACCCTGGGCAATGTCCATTGCTACGTTCAAGAACTCGCCGATGTTGTCTTGGAGTTGTTTACCCCGCGCAATCTCTGCTTCTTGGCGTGCGTTCGCTTCTCTAAGCTGGAGAATCGAGTTGTTGAACGATTTAGCCAAATTACCAATTTCGTCTCTCGAGTCAACCTGTGCCAACTGGCTAAGGTCACCCTGAGCTACGCGCTCGGACACCATACCGAGTTCGCGCAAGGGGTGCGTAATCTGGCGGGTGATAAAGGCGATGAGGGCGAAGGCTAAGAGGAGACCAGCCGCAACCGCTAGAAGGGTGAAAAGCGTATTCTGGCGGACACCTGCGATGCGCTCTTGCAAGAGAATGTCCAGCTCATTCATCACTGCGTAGTAGAACTGATACTGGGCATCGAAGGAAGCCCTAGCAACCTCGAAAGCCTGTCCTGGGGTGAGGTTTCTGACCTCTTCACCTGACAAAATGTTGCCGTACACGGTGCGAATAAATTCACTCATTTCCGTGTTCATGGTGAAGTACGACTGGTCAAGGGTGCGGGCGAGCTGCGGGTTAGCCGTGTAAGCAGAGCGAATATCCGCGTCGAGACGCTCTAGTTCTTGAACCGACGTGTCGAAAGCTCCGCGCAAGATGGCGCGTTGTTCGGGGGTGTTGATGCCACGCCCAGCCGCTTGAATAGCGAGGGTACGAACCACACCTGTCGTGGTAATGGCACGGGGCAATTGCACGACAGAGAGTGACATGAGGTAATAAGAGTCGAGGTCAGGGTCGAGGATGAGGTTGGAGGTGTCACCGACTCGTCTCATCAACAGTGTGGCTTGTTCGACCAGGGCCGTGTGCCGCTCGAGGCTGCGCGGGGCATCGAGTTGGTCATGGACACGTTTAAGTTCTTCCCAGCCGTTCTGAAGTCTACGCAAGTCCTCTGTCGTGCCTAGTTGCTGACCTAAACGCGTGTCAAGCTGACCTAGTGTTGCAAACGCGCTATCAACCTCTTGCACGAGTTGAAGGCGCGGTTCTCTCGCCGAAGCGTCGCCACTTAACTCGGTGGAGGAGCGTCCCCGGTGAAGCTGGATTTTCTCCATGAGTTGAGCCAGGGGTTGTAAGTATTCCACCCCGCGACGCTCCTTCGCGGTAAAGGCGATGCTGGCATTGTCACGCTGTACGAGGAAGAAAAGCAGGAGGGCAATGGGTAGGGCGAGGGCGAGGGCGATGAGGGCGAGCTTTTGACCGACGGGCACATCTTTCAAGCCTGCGGCACCTTCGCTGCTCGAACGGCGGCCTGGGTTCACGTCACCTGCGAGAGCGGTCTCGAGCACGCCCGTTCCAGCAAAGTTTTCTGCGTTCTTTTTGCGGCGCGGCGATTCTTTCAGTGAACTTACATCCAGTTTGTTCATTGGTTCATCCATATCATTCTCCCTAAGCCAACCTAAAGCGAGACAAGTTCTCGGAAAGCTGCGTGGCAAGCTGCCGCAACTTCTCTGCGGCTTCACGCCCTTGCGACACGGTTCCTTGTGATTTTTCGGAAATTTCCGCCATAGATTCGACGACTTGACCGACCTGCTCTACCCGTGAAACCTGCTCTTGAGTGGCTTGCGAAATGCGCTGGGCGAGAGCCGCAGAACGCTCGACGATACTCGAGATGTCCTCGAGTCTTTGCCCTGCTTGTGAAGCCACGCGGTAACCTTCTTCCACCTCGCGTGTACCCGCTTCCACGCCCGTAATAACTTCTTGCACTTCGTCTTGCACGGTTTTAATGAGGATACTCACGCGCTCGGCGGCATACGCAGATTCTTCGGCGAGTTTACGCACTTGGTCAGCGACGACGGCAAAACGTAAGCCCGCTTCACCCGCACCTGAAGACTCGATGGCGGCGTTTACCGCGAGAAGGTTTGTTTGTTCAGAAATCCTCGAGATGGTTTCTACGATTTCTGAAATCTCGAGCGAACGATCACCTAAGTTTTTCACGCGCTTAGAAACTGCTTGTACCTCACGGCGGATGTCTTGCATTCCGTTCAGGGTCTGCACCACCGCTTGCCGTCCTTCACGTGAAGCGGTAAGAGCTTGCGTAGCAGATTCTGCCGAGAGATTCATCTCTTCAGAAACTTGGCGCATGGCACTGCGGATGCCCTGGACATCCTCACGCGCTTTTTGTGCTTCCTGAGCCTGAACCTGAGCACTTTGTGCAATGGTGTCGGTGGTTCCGAACATTTCTGTTGCACCTTGGTTGACAGACTCGGTAGCATTCTGAACATCTTTGAGAACGTAACCAAGCTCCTCAGTCATGAAGTTAATGGCATCAACGACGTTGCCAAGGGCATCCTCAGAGACCTGACCGCGCTTGGTAAAGTCACCTTGAGCAATGTCCATCGCTACGTTTAAGAAGTCACCAATGTTGTTTTGCAGTTGCTGACCACGCGCAATTTCTGCTTCTTGACGGGCGTTCGCTTCTCTAAGCTGGAGAACGGCGTTGTTAAAGGATTTAGCAAGCCTCCCGATTTCGTCACGCGATTCGATGTTAGCGAGTTGGCTCAGGTCACCTTTTGCAAGGCTGTCTGACACGGTGCTGAGTTCAGCGAGTGGGCGCGTGATTTGGCGGGTAATAAAGTAAATGACGATAAAGGCTAGTAAGAGTGACGCAGCAACACCTACCAAGGTCAGGACATTAACTCTTTGCAAGCCCTGGATGCGCTGCTCGAGCACTTGGTCTAAGGTCACGAGAGCGGCATCATAAAGGGCGTAAAGCGGGGTACGCGGATTGGTGAGTGCCGAAGCCTCTTCAAAAGTAAAGGTGGGTTGCTCTACGTTGACAATGTTAGCTTCAAAACCTTCCACGAGACCGAAGGCAGCATCCCTGGCAGTTTGTTCAGCACTAGCAATTTGCTCGGCGACAAACGGCGAAGCAGCCTTAGCGCGGTCAAGCGAACCGAAGATGCCATTTGCTGCATCTTCTGCTCTAGCAAAGTTGACGGCAACAGAAGCACGCTCCTCTGGGCTAAGTACGCCGTCATTCACGGCACTCCTGCCGACGGTTCTAAAAGCACCAATTCTCGAGATACCCGAGGGCATCTCGTTCACAAGCATGTTTTGGAGGTAGTAACTGTCTACTTCAGGGTCAAGCGTGAGGTTTGAGTTATCAGCTACTTTGACGAACAAAGGTCCGAGTGTCCCTTCAAGCACCGCTTGAATTGCTGGGGTAATTTCAATCATGTCGAGGTTCATGACATCTACCTGAGCTTTGAGAGCATCCCACTGACCCCCAATAGCGGTAATGTCCGTCGTTACTTCTAAAACTTGATTGTTGCGCTGGTCTACCGCCGTCAGTTCTGCAATTGCCCCGTCAATAAGGCTTGCGGCTTCGCCAATTTTAGGCTGAGCACTGGCATCCCCTGCCGAAAAGTTCGTGAGCTGCAAGCGGTATTCCTGGAATAAGTTTTGGAGGTCTTTAATCGGTTTGAGATACTCGACCCCAACGCGCTCTTTGGCGGCGAAGGTAATATCTTGTTGTACCCTCGAGGTCGCAAAATAAAGAAGCAGTCCGATGGGAATAAGAAGCGACAACGCAATAAGGGTTAGTTTCTGCCCGACGGGAATATCTCTAAAGCCTGTGGCTCCTTCGCTGCTGGCACGGCGGGGATTCGAGCTTACTAGCGAAGCCTCGAGCAAGTCTCCAGCCCCTTGACCTCTCTCACTCTCTCCTTGACGACGGGGTGACGCTGAGAGCGAGGACATATCGAGTTGATTACTGGGTTGGTCCATACATCCTCCTATAAAACGGCTAGATTCGCCGTAAAGGTTTTAGCAAGTTTATTTGCGTCTAGGAGTACACCCTGCGTGTTCTCGCCCTTGACTTCCATATCTGCAAAACCTTGTAAATCGTCAGTCAGTAGACCGCCCGTGCGCTCGTAGGGGAAAAAGCCTAAAATTTCGTCAATGCTGAGGGCGAGGGATTCACCTTCGACCTCGAGCAACACTGCCAAATCCGTGTGGCGGTTCGTGAGCTGGCTAAGCCCTAACATTGGGTGAAGATTTAAGAGGGGCAGAATACTTCCGCCCGTGCTGAAAAGCCCGAGCAGGTTTTCAGAGCTGCGCGGAACCCCAGTAATACTTGGAACCGTCACGACTTGCCGCAAGACGCTGCCGTCTACGGCCAAAACCCTGCCCGCCAGCTTGAAAAATGCCGCACGGTTTTGCTGGTTGGATGAGGTTGTTGCCATCATTAGCCTACGTGGGGTTGAATCTTGCTCAGGACACCTTGCGGGTTATACGGCTTGGTAATGTAATCAGCCGCACCCTGGCGCAAACCCCAGCGCACGTCGGTTTCTTCGCTTTTCGAACTTACTAAAATAACGGGAATGTCTTTCGTCGCGGCGTTGCGCTTGAGTGCTCTCAGCACGTCGTAGCCGTTGCGCTGCGGCATCACGACATCGAGGAGGATGAGGTTGGGTCTAGCAGCCGCAACTTTCTCCTCGACACCTGTCGGGTCGTTGTAGGAAGTGACGCTGTGACCCGCACTACTGAGAATACTTTTCATCATGGCGGTGTCTGCCGAGGCATCGTCTATGTGGATAATGTTGGCCATAAAGCCTCCTTGTGAATTGCCCTGCTTTGTGACGTAGAAGACTGCAAGGGTCAAAATGCTCGGCTTCTGTTATAGAGGAAGAACTCTCACAAAATTCTTACTTTTAATCTTTCCCCAAGCAAAAGCGAACCTCTCTAGCCTTTTGCTAGAGATTGCTACGTTAAAGATATGGCACTTAGTAAAAGCGTGTAGGAGTTTTTTTCACGTCGGGCTAGTCCTGGCATAAATGTGAAATAGATGTGGGATTTTGAACGCACGTCGTAGGCAAGACCTAGAGGTCGTGACGCACCTTCAGATGTGAAGTCAATTACTTCACGGCTTGCGAAAAAACTAACAGCATGTAAAAAACTTTCCTATAACAATAAACCCTGTAAGGAGGACAGGTATGCTGATGTTTATTGCGGCTTTGGGACTGCTCGTGGCGAGCGCGACGGTTCTTCCCTCGGTAGTTGGTGAAATCACCTTTTCAGTTATTAGCTTACTAACGGGTGGACTACTGGTTTATTTGGCGACTAACTCGAGAGAGCATCCATTTCGTAGAGGTATCGTGGGTTTAGCCCTCTGTGCTACTTTTATGGGAATTGCCAACGCTTTTTGGATTTACGGCGGCTTGCAAAGCGAGTTTCCCGAGTGGGCAAACTTTTGGGGTGAGGTTGCCATTGGGGTAGGTTACGGGTTTCTCTTCTACAGCCTCGCACACGCTTTCTGGAACCTCAGCAACACGCCCAGCAGCGTGACGCTTGGCTTTCTCATGTTCACAGGCGTTTTTGGGGTGGCTTCTCTTCTCTTCTTGACAGTGTTCTCGGGGCTGACCGAGAGTTTCGAGGCAGGTATCAACTTCACGACAGCTTCGTATATTTATTTTTCAGGTGCTCTATTCGCGTTTTCTTGTCTTGCTCTGCTCTTTGCCTCGACTTACCGCCGTGTGACTATTTATCTCACGCTAGGTTTCTTGGGATTTTTTGTAGCAGATATTATTGATTTGCGCTTTGACTTTTTGCCAGAAGCACTCGTCTCCCTCTTTTGGAACGTAGGGGTCGTGTGCATGTACGCGGCTTTTGTGGTGGCTGCCCATTATTATGCCTACGGCAAATTTCCCTCGTTCCTGCCTGGGCAACAACCCAAGCTGCAAACCGCGAGGTAAGCCAAAGAAAAAACGGCGCACGTCGCGCCGTTTTTTCTTTGGGTCAAAATCTCTATTCTGCTTCGGCAGGAGCCTCTTCGGGTGTTGGGGTGGTAGGGCTAGAAGTTGCCACTCCAAAAGCGTTAGACACCCCACGCTCGAGTAACAGTTCCATCGCCTGTTCGACGGGAATACTCACGGTGCCGTCCGCGTTTTGGCGGTAAGTGCCGATTTGTTCACTGGCACTTTGCACGGTCTCGAGGTACTGACTTCTGTCTACTAAGCTAAATCTGCCTTGGGGTCTCGAGTAGGCCAGCAGCAAAATGCCTACAATCGTCGAGAGCATGAGCACACCGGTGCCGATAAACATAAAGCGCGTTTGTTCTTCGGTAAAAATATACTGCCGTGTTGGTTGTGTTCGTTCAGCCATAAGGGTCCTTTAGTCGTGTGCTGCGGCAGCGTGCCCAGCGTGTCCGTGATGATGGTCGTCGTGAGATGCAAGGCGCGGGTCGTTTAGCGGGAGAATCGGACGTGATTTCAAAATGCCTGAATAGACTGCAAACCAAATCCCACCAATGCCAGCTAGCACGGCAAAATCTAACCAGTGCAGTTGCAATCCTTCACGGCGGAAGTTGGGGATGATAATGAGGAACAAGTCGAGCAGGCGAATAAAGAACGCCCAACAGGCCACGATAAACAGAGCGCGACCTTTGCGTTTGACCCAGCGCGAAAAGAGAATCACGAAAGGTGCAAAGAACCCAAAGAACAGTAAGAAGCCCATCACACCGCGCCAACCCGCGTTGAGGCGCAACACGTAGTAGGGATTCGTCTCGATAATGTTGTTCGACCAAATAATCATCAGTTGTGACATGCTCACGTAGGTCCAGAACATGGTGAAGGCCATGAGGAAGTTGCCTAAGTCTTGGAGGCGGTTGCCACCACCAAGGATGTTGCGCTTGGCCTCGAGCAAGTCAGAATACTCGTCATTTTTTGAAGCAAAAAACACCGCCGTAAAAATCATGAGGCACGTGGCACTGATGACCTGCCCAATCATCAAAATGACAGGAAACATGCCCGAGAAAAAAGCTGGCGTGAGTGACATGGCCCAGTCTACGCCTGCAAAAGTCATGCTGAGAATATAGATAATCAGCCAAACGGCCCCAAGTCCTTTAAGGCGAAAACCAATCCGTGCGGCGACGGCGGCGTTGGCATCTTGCTCCCTAGATTTACGGATAAAAAACATCGCTCCGAAAATCCAGATCGCAAAGTAGATGATGCTGCGAATGATAAAGAACATAGGATTGAGATACTGGGTTTTTGCAGCTACCAGGGGATGACTTTCCACATACTCGGCGTTCATCCAGGGGTAGAGCGGTATTTCTGCAGTGCGGCTGACAAAGAGTGCTATGAGGACAGGAATGAAGAAAATCGCCATCACGGGCAAGACCATCGCACCCGCCTCGAGCGGCTTTTTAATCATCGCCCCCCACGAACCCCCCGCCATGTACTGAACGAAAAGGAGAACTAAGCAACCGAGCGAAAGCCCGATCCAAAATAGAAAGCTGTACAAGTAGGACTGGAAAAAATTATCGGGAGCTGTGAAGGCACCAACGGTGGTAAGGATTAAACCAATTACACCGACCACGAGGCTGCCGCGTTGGTAACCGTTCAGACTTTGGATAATGTTGTCGTTAGCTCTCATTGCACACCTCCATCTGCGACAGGGCCTTCGTTCGCGGTTGGCAGCGTTGCGCCTGTAGTTGTAAGTGAATCACGAAGTTCTTCAGGAACATCTTCTAAGGTTGCATTCTGACTCAGTTGCAAGGCGCGAATATACGCTGCAATAGCCCAACGATCTTCGGGCGGGATTCTCGAGGCGTAACTGTACATGCGTCCAAACCCATTGGTCATCGCGTTAAAGAAGTATCCCACTTGTGCGTCACGCAAACGTTGGTCATGGAATGACGTTGGTTGCGGCATTCCCTTTTGAACGATTACACCTAAACCGTTGCCACTGAAGTTGTGACAGGGCGTACAGTAAATGTTGTAGCGTTGTTGGCCGCGCTGGACTAGCTCGAGCGTTAGTGGAATTGGCAACTCGGTCACGAAACCTGTTTCATCTAACCCGGTATAAAACACTTGGTCAAAGCCGCCACGTTCTCTAGAAACTACGCCTTCTGGCAGAGGTTGTACGCTCACACCGCCAGGCAAAAAAGCGGAGGTCTCTTGGTATTCTGCCTTGGGCTGGTCGACCATGTTAAGACCACAACCACTTAACAGAAGAGCTAGGGCTGCAAAGAGCGTTAGGGTAGAAACTTGCTTCATTTAACGCTCCACTTCCGAGACGCGCACGGGGTCGAGCGTCTCCATGAAGTCCTTTGTTTCATCCAGGTCAAACTTTTCGTCTCTCGCTTCAATGCAGAGGAAAAATCTATCACGACTTGCGCGTTCAAAACCAGGGGTGTTAAAGATCGAGTGGTAAGGGCGCGGAAACCCGTTGCGCCCCAACATAAAAAGACCTGCCGTAAAAGCGGAAAAAAGAATCGTGCATTCAAAAGTAATGACAATCCAGTTTGGCCAACTGTTAAGCGGTTTACCCCCAATATTAAGAGGATAAAACACCACGTTGGAATACCACTGCATAAAAAAGCCTGTAGCGAACCCTGTAATCCCCATCCAAAAGACCACCCAACCGAGTCTGGTAGGTTCGTGACCGACAGCTTCGTCTAGACCCTCGACCGCAAACGGTGTGTACGACTCCATGCGTTTGTAGCCGGCCTTTTTAGCCTTTTCTGCCGCCGCCATGATGCCCTCTACGGTGGTGAATTCTGCCACGACACCGTACAGGTCTTCGGGTGCGACATTCGCAGTTGTTGTATAAGCTGTAACCGCACTCATACAGGTAAGCCTTTCTCTTTGAATTCTTCGGCCCTGGCTGCTTCAAAGTAGTCGCTGCCGTGATGTGAGTCGTGGTAGACGAGTTCTTTCATTTCTGAAGAAGCGACTGAAGGCAATAAGCGCACGAAGAGGAACCAAAGTGTAAAGAAAAGTCCGATGGAACCAAAGTAGAGCGAGAAGTCCCAGAAGGTCGGATTAAAGCCGCCCCACGAGGAGGGCAGAAAATCACGCTTCAAAGTGACAACGACGATGACGTAACGCTCTAACCACATACCAATAGAAACGATGATTGAAATAATAAAGAGCCAGGTCGTATTCTGCCGAACCCTTTTCGACCAAAGCGGTTGAATGGCAATACCGTTGCAGAAAATAAGGGCCCAGAAGGCCCAGGCATCTTGTTCGCCAAACATCCTATTAAAAATCATATAGCGTTCAAACTCGACACCCGAATACCAAGCCATAAACACTTCGACGAAGTAGCCGTACACCACGACCATGCCTGTTGCAAGCATGAGTTTCGCCGAGTTATCTAGGTGGCGCATGGTAACGATTTTTTCTAAGCCAAACGATTTGCGAAGTGGAATAATGAGAATGAGCACCATCGCAAAACCTGCAAACACCGCACCCGCAACGAAATAGGGAGGCATGATGGTGTTGTTCCAACCAGGAACTTGTGAGGTGGCGAAGTCCATCGCAATTGTACTGTGAACAGACAAGACGAGTGGGAAAGAACACGCTGCGAGAATGAGGTAAGCCCGCATATAACGCTGCCAGGCTTTGGTCGAGCCGTTCCAGCCCAAGCAGAGAATGCCGTAGAACCAGCGCATGAAACTGTGTCTGGCGCGGTCACGCAAGGTTGCAAAATCTGGAATCAGCCCTATGTACCAGAACAAAATCGAAACGCTCGCGTAGGTTGAAATTGCAAAAACATCCCAATCTAACGGACTTCTGAACTGTGGCCACAAACCAAAGGTATTGGGATAGGGAAAGAGCCAGTAGAACACCCACTGCCTACCAATGTGCAAGATTGGATAAAGCCCCGCGCACACCACAGCAAAAATCGTCATGGCTTCGGCGGCGCGGTTGATAGAGGTTCGCCAAGGTTGGCGGAAGAGGAGGAGAGCCGCCGAAATAAGCGTCCCTGCGTGACCAATCCCGATCCACCAAACGAAGTTGATAATGAAAAAGCCCCAAGCAGTGGGTTGGTTGTTACCGAAGGCACCAATGCCAGTCGTGAGGAGTTTAATCACGCTGACTAAATACATGACCAGACCGAGACCCGCAATGGTGATACCGACAAACCACCACCTGGGAGTCTTAAAGGGAGTTTCTTCGACGGGCTGACTAACAACGTCGTCAATGCTTGCGTAAGTTTCGCCCCTGGCGATGACGCGGTTAGTTTCGTCTATTTTAGGTACATCTTGTGGGCGACGCGCAGTAGCCATTAGCTCTGTACCTCCGTTCCTGTAACGAGTCCTGGGTTGGGGTTGCGTAATCTTGCAAGATAAGTAGAGCGGGGCACGGTGTTGAGTTCTCCAAGAAGGGCGTAGTTAAGAACAGAGCCTTTGTGGGAGCTAATAGCACTGCCTTCGGTATTCATATCACCGAAGATAATTGCTTCGGCAGGGCAAGCAGATTGACAGGCAGTGACAACTTCGCCGTCGGCAATTTTGCGCCCTTGGTTTTCAGCGCGAATGTAGCCTTGCTGAATACGTTGGGTGCAGTAGCTGCATTTTTCCATCACGCCACGACTACGAACCGTGACATCGGGGTTTTGCATGAGGGAAAGTTCAGTTGCTGTCGAGGTGAGCTCAGCGTATTGCAAGAAGTTATAACGGCGCACTTTGTAGGGGCAGTTGTTCGAGCAGTAGCGTGTTCCGACGCAACGGTTATAAACCATTACGTTTAGACCTTCGTTGTCGTGGACGGTTGCACCGACGGGGCAGACAGGTTCACAAGGAGCCTTCTCACAGTGCATACAGGCGACGGGCTGCATGTAAAACTCTGGGTTATCGAGGTCGCCACCGTAATAGGTGTCAATCCGAATCCAGTGCATTTCGCGTCCGACAGCAACTTGTTTTTTGCCGACGACAGGGATGTTATTTTCGGATTGGCAGGCGACAACGCAAGCGTTGCAGCCCGTGCAAACGGTCATGTCAACGACCATGCCCCACTTGTACGAGGTGTAGGCGAAGTCAGGATAGAGGTCGCTGGCTTCCTCGGCAACAGGGTGAACGAACTTTGGATACTCAGGTTCTGCTTGGAGTTCTGCTAAAGTTCCGTGACGGATGATGTGGCGGCGTTGGGTCGTGCTATCTTTATAATCAGCCCAGGTGTCATTTTCACCACTAGGGCTATCATACCGCCAGTGGATTTGCGTCGTGACAATTTTGTGGCGACCTGCCGCCCTCGTTACGCCACCTACGGTTTGCCAAGGCGTATCCGAAGTGCGAATGACGTTGGCGTTAAAGCCGACCCCGTTGGCGGTATGACCAGCGTTCTCACCGCGTCCAAAACCTAAATGGACGGTCACGGTGTTTGCAGCTTGACCAGGCATAATCCAAACAGGTGCGTTGACGCTGTTTTCACCAACCGTGAGGGTCACGATGTCGTGATTCGAGACTCCCAAGGTTTCTGCGGTGGCAGGGGCGATGAAGGCGACGTTATCCCAAACGATTTTTGTAAGGGGTTTGGGGACTTCTTGGAGCCAGCCGTTGTTGGCGTAGCGGCCATCTAGGATGCTGGGGTCAAGTTTGAACTGAATTTCGTACTCGCCACTAGAAAGAGTGGGAGTTTCTGGCAAAGAAGCTAGCGTCACTTCCGTAAGCGGTGCTTGTGTGCCTGCAATCACGCCGGCAAATACGCTCTGCCGCCAGAAGTCATCAAAATCGCCTTGGACATTAGCAGTGTAAGTATCTTGAACAATTTGGAAACTCGTTGCTTCTGCGTCACCAAGTAGGGCAGCTAAAATTTCGTGGTCACTCTTGCCATTGTAGAAAGGTGAAATGAGCGGCTGCATGATGGTTACAGTGCCATCAAACGCCCTCGCGTCGCTCCAGGTCTCGAGGTAGTGTGTTTGCGGAACGTGCCAAGTGCTCCGTGCAGCAGTTTCGTCAAAATACTGCCCCACGTGGAAGGTGGTAATGCCGCTATACGCTTCCGCAAAGTTCAAATCAATGGGGGCAGTATAGAGGGGGTTGGCACCGAGCACTAAGAGTGAAGTCACTTCACCTGCACTAATCGCTGCGGTGAGGGCGCGGATTTGTTCGGTGTGGTTGACAGGCTGCGCCTCTACATTTTCGTGATAAAAGACCGTCGTGCCGACGCTGCCGAGTGCGCTATTCATGGCGTGGGCGAGGGCGTGGACATAAGGTGCTTCGCCGTCACCAGGGATCACGATAGAGCGTCCGTTGGCAGCCTGCAAATCGGCGAGCAACGCTTCGACAAGCTCGGCATTCACGTTTTCAGGCAGCGCACCCTCAGCACCAGCTACGCCAAGTTCACCAGCCAGATAACCAGCGACCGCCACAATTTGTGAAGGACGAATCGTTACACGGTGGTCAGCCATTGCCCCTGTGATAGTCGGAGTGCTTTCCATAACGTAAAGGCGACTCATAGTGTTTTCGGCGGAAAGAACCTTGCGACGACGCGAGAAATCTTTGGTATAACGAATTCTCGCAGGACCTTCGCCTAAAAAGTCTGCACCGAGCGAAATAATCACGTCTGCCTGGTTAAAGTCGTAGCGGGTCGTAACAGGTTCACCGAAGGCTAGGCGGGAACCCTCGAGGGTGTTGTCGTTATGAAGTTGGTCGTACTGATACCATCTCGTTTGTGGATAGGCTTCAAAAACCTGAGCGAGCTGTCTTGCCAAAGTGGGTGACGTAACTGTTTCAGTCAAAATAGCAAAACCACTACCACCTGCTGCACCTTGTAAAGCTGTCGCAAACGCAGCAAAATCAGCACCGCCAACAATGGTTTGTGAACGGTCAGGGTCGTAAAGACCCAAAACGCTTGCTGAAGTCGTAACATCCATTGCCCCTAAACTCGCGGGATGGTCGGGGTTGCCTTCGACTCTGGTCGGTCTACCCTGATGACTCTCAGCAATCACGCCCATCGCGTAGCCACCCTGGTTAATGGCACTCGCAAAGAAAAGCGGACGACCAGGAACCATTTCCTCGGGTGCTTTAACATAAGGCACGATTTTTTCGCTGGGTCTGACAGGACGGACGCACGAGGTCAACCCTGCAAGAGCGAGTGAAGCACCTAAAAGTTTGAGAAAGTCACGGCGGTCAACCGAGTTTTCATAAGCGACGGATTGACGCGGGAACTCCTCGTTTAAGAACTCTTGGAATTCACTCGTGTTGGAAAGTTCCTCGAGTCCTAGCCAATAGGCTTTACCCTGGCTTTTCGAGAGTTTTTCGCGGACGGCCGCAATATCTAATGTGCTGTTATTGATTTTATTTTCAGCTTCTTTAATCATAATTACCTGTGGCACGTCGAGCACTGGGGGAGTTTCTCAAGGTTGATGTTGTATTCGGCCACGAGCACGGCTCCTAGCTCTGCTTGATTTTCGGGGCGACGGTATTCCATATTAAAGACTTCTTCGCGCGGTCTCACGCGGCTGGCAGGGTTACGGTGGCACTCGAGGCACCACCCCATCGTCATCGGCTCGTTTTTCCAAACGGCTTCCATACGGTTCATCTGTCCGTGACATTCGCTGCAGCCCATGCCCTTGTTAATGTGAGCACTGTGGTTAAAGTACACGTAGTCGGCGACATCGTAGACACGGTTCCATTCGATGGGCGTGTTGGTGTCCCAGCTTTGTTGCACATTGGCAAGTTGGGGTGAACCCACGCGGATTTGCGAGTGGCAGGCCATGCACACTTCAGTTGAAGGAACATTAGCAGAGGCAGCAACCTCGACAGAGGTATGGCAATAGCGGCAGTCAATGCCCATTTGGCCGCTGTGAAGGGCGTGGGAAAACGCCACAGGCTGCGCGACGGGCACACCGACCTTATTGTTGAATGTCCGTGCGAACACAGTCAACGACGTAACGAGGAGGATAGTAAACACGACCCCACCCCAAATGAGCCACTTGGCAAAAGCGTTCGAGTTGGGCGGGAAATAGTTAGGCATGATGTGTCACCCCCGAGTTCCCTCGAGTCTCTCTTAAAAAATTGCGAATAACCCACCTCCTGAATATCAACGCCTTTAGCTACAGGCTATGTCAGTACAAAACTTGAGACTATAAGCCCAGCGTTACACTTTGAACTCTCTCAATCTAACACATCTTTTACCACCGTCTTTTAGGACAAACGTCCTCAAAATTACACTTTGTAGAAGTTTGGCTTACGAAAAGAAAAGTTGTCTGGCACGGATTTTCTCTATCCTAAACACCAACTAACTCACTCGGATTTATGCCTTGCGGATGCGCTGACCTCTCCTCTCCAAAAGTTTCCTCTTTTTAGCATAACCCAAGTTCGAGATACAGTAAGGATGGGTTGCATTTGCTCGGGGCTGCCTTGCCTCGAGTTCACTCGAGCACCTTATTTGTTTGTAGACTACTTTCTGGCTGGGTAATTGATGTGCAAAAACCTATGGTGACCTTTATCTTTTCCCCAACAGAGTTTTAGGGCTTTTCCCGAAACAAAAAAGTAGTGGTCAAACTTCAATAAGCAGAATGGGTTTCTACTGACTATTGCTTTGCCTTTTCCTGTGAATTCTTTTACATCTAGCACTTTTTATCAGGCGTTGTGAGAAATGCGTAAGAGCTTACCCTGTATAACCGCTACTATGCAGAAGTGGAGACAGCTGTTATTTCGTCTTGCCTTGTCGTGAAAAGGAGTTCGTCGTGAATAGAGGTAAGAAGTCCAAAGGTATTGCCCTTATTAGTGTGCTGTTTATTGCAGCCGTCGTCCTTATTTTAGCCTCGACCTTTATTTTTACCGTCGTGCGCGAACGTCAATCTACTACCGCTACACGTCTGGTAAGTGATTCACTACAAATGGCCGATGCTGTGAGTGAGCGGGGCAGATTGCAGGTTGTAGGTCTTTATCAAGACAGCCTGCTAACCGCCAATAATTTTACCGAAGCCGTCGCTCTAGCCAGAGACGGGCAAACTAGCACCAACCTCTCCTCAGCTCAGCAGGATCAGTTGAACGATTTTGTCAATGATGCGACCCTGGTCGAGATAGGTGATAAAAAAGGCTGGTGGAGAATTATTGACACCACCCCTTATGACACTGCCACCAAGAAATTTACAGGTTCGCCTCTCTATATTGAAGTAGCCGCTACTGCCAACACCGCCAACGGTGTTCAGACTGTCGTGCGCCGTATCAACATGGGACAGAGCAGTATTTTTGACTTAGCAATGTTAGCGAGAGACACGAACTGCTTATATTGTCACCTGCGCGTCAACGGTGACGTGGGTTCGCTTAATACACTCGAC
>ERZ1066120.1221-NODE-1221-length-17023-cov-7.753890_pt1 | contig 17023 bp, 9 predicted proteins | sample MGYA00382767_ERZ1066120 | MGnify/ENA primary metagenome ERZ1066120 (study PRJEB33369, sample SAMEA5778350) | biofilm metagenome | biome: Industrial cooling water; feature: Water cooling tower basin; material: Biofilm | place: United Arab Emirates | collected...
GGTGAGATCCTCGCGGAGCCGTGGATCGTCATGCCCGGCGAGCAGCTGCTGGAAGTCTCGCGGCAAGACCGAGGGCATGAGATTTTCGGCAAGGTTGGCAGTTGCCGCAAGGTCGAGCTTCGCCTGCGCCAGCTCGCCCATCACCTTCGAACACCACATCGGATGCCAATTCTCGTGCAGATATTCCTGCACGAGATAAGCGGCCGGCTGCTTGTGGGTCGCCTCGATCCGGGCCTTGAGCGCCGGCAGGGCCTTGGTGACTCCGCTTCCCGCCTGCTCCAGCTTGCCGAACAGCTCACGCCCCGCCTCGATCGCCTTCATGCCCGATAGTCCCTCCCGAACCTCGAGCGAGCGAAGGAGGTGCTGGAAGGGTAGAGTCGACGTCCAGCCGGGAAGCGCATTGTAGGAGACGTAGACGGCGCCGCCGGACCGGACGGCGCTGGTCAGGATCGTGACCAGGGCTTGGCGGACGGGCTCGGGAACCCACGAATAGATGCCGTGCATGACGGCATAGTCGAACTCGCCATAGTCCTGCGGCCAGGATTGTCCGAGGACCGCGAAGTCTCCTTCGACGAAGCGGATGTTGGCAAGGCCCATGTCGGCTGCGAGGGCGCGGGCGTGCGCCGTGTGCTCGGGGCTGAAATCGATGCCAAGGAACTCGCCTTCAGGGTTGGCGGCGGCGAGAAGACACAGGCCGAAGCCCTGGCCGGAGCCGAGCTCGAGATAGCGGAACGGCTGACTGCCGTCGCTGCGCGGTGTCTCCAGCCCCCGCATCGCGAGCGCCAGGTCGAGCCAATCGGGCGCGAGCTCCCGGTAGAAGCCAAAGGTGTAGCCCGTGGAAACATTATAGCCGTGCGACCAGCCGCTCATGTTGGAAGCAATCCTGTCAGAAACGAGAAAGGGGTCCCTCGCTTACGCGAGGAACCCCCATCCCGTGAGCCTTAGCTCAAGTTAGGCGATGTGGTAGGAGTCGAAGGTCGAGTTGCGGAGGAGCGAGACCTCCTCGTGACCACCGAACCCACCGAAGTCGGCACGGAAACCGAACTCCTGGCCCGACTGAGCGAAGCTCTGGGTCGGCTCACCACCGATCGGACCGGTGACAACATGCGGGTTGTTGACATCACCGGCGCTGAGATCGCCGACGAGGCCCTCGAACCGGATCTGCAGGTCGTTGCCGTCCAGCTGACCGTTGTTGTCGATGTCCACGTACAGGGTCTGGTTGCTGCGAACGAAGACCACGTCGAGGAAGGCGTCGCCCGACAGACCGCCGACGGCCGACTGCGCCGAAGCGAAGTCATCGAAGTTGCCGTTGAAGCGGATCGTCTGACCCGTGACCGACGGGTTGTTGGCGAGCGAGAGCAGATCGATCTCGTCCTCACCGGCAACGAAGCCGACGATGACGTCACGATTGTCCACCACACCATCCGGCGTCGGCGTGAACCGGCTGTCCTCAACCGTCTGGTAGACGAAGCTGTCTGCACCAGCACCACCCGTGAGACGGTCACCACCGAAGCCACCGATGATGCGGTCGTCACCGACGCCACCATTGATCACGTCGTTGTTCGCGCCGGCAAGACCAGCCCGAGCCGCAGTGTTGTAGTCGGCAAGGGTGGCAAAGTCAGCGAACAGGAAGTCACCGATGAGGGTGTCGTTACCGGCATCACCGTTCAGGGTGTCGGTGCCGAGCTCGCCGCGGACGTTGTCCGCACCGTCGCCGCCGTTCACCGTGTCGACACCCGCACCGGCGCGGATGACGTCAGCGCCACCCAGACCGTTGATGAGGTCGGCGCCAGCGCCGGTGGTGATGGTGTCGGCTTCAGCGCCGCCGTTCACCGTCAGAGCCGCCGCAACCGACGCACCGGAGAGGTTGAGGACGTCGCCGGTACCGGCATTGTTGAAGTTGACGGTCAGTCGGCCACCATCGACCTGGGCCGCGGTGAGCGTGCCGAGATCGAGGTTCGTCACCTCAGCCGGGTTGCCGGTCGTGGCAGTGCTGTTGTTGACGTTGACGATCTCGACGCGGGTCACGCCATCGATGTTCGCCGAACCACCAGCCACGATGTCGAGACGGTCGGCCTGCAGACGACCACCCGTCAGGATGTCGGCCGCAGTCAGATCGTTCGCATTGGCGCGGAAGGTGATGGTCGTGTCCGTGCTGCCGGCGTTGATGGTGTCGTCACCGGCACCGATCGTCACCAGCAGACCGCCAGCTGCGATGAAGCCGGAGCTCACCGTCAGGCGATCGTTGGCAGCGCCACCCTCAACCCGAACGATACCCGCCTGAGCGGCTTCCGCACCGAGCACCGCGTCAAGAGCGACACCGCTGGCAGCGAGCACTTCGACGTTGGAGAAGTTGAGGAAGTCGTTGTCCGACAGGATCCCGCCGAGCTGGACGACACGGTCATCCGTACCGCCGGCACCGTCGAAGACCACGCCCAGACCACCGTCGCCACCGCTGAGGCGGAACTCGTCACGGCCCGCACCACCGATGAAGTTGATGTCGTTGTCGATGCCCGCGTTGAGCTTCTCAACAATGGTCGTCGCCGCACCACCGAACACGTTGAACACGATGTCCGAGTCCAGAACGGTGTTGGCGATAACAACCCGCAGGCTGTCGGCCGTGTCGGTCAGACCACGAGCATCGACCTCGATCGGGGTGGACGCGTCGAACAGGTTCGCCGCGGCGTTCGAGAAGGTCAGCACGTTGTTGTCGACATCGCCGGTGTTGGTGCCGGCAATCCGATCACCGCCCTTGCCGTCGGTCGACACAACCGCGAACCGCTCCACGCCAGTGACGTTGGTGAGGTTCGCCTCGGCAGTCACAGCACCAGCCGTGACGTCGAGCTCGACCGTGTCGGCACCGGTGCCGCCAGCGATCTTGTCGGCCGCAGTCAACTCGTTGCCCGAAACGCGGATGCGGTCGGCACCAGCGCCCGTGTCGATGACATAGTCACCGGTTCCAACGCTGATGAGGTCGGCGCCAGCACCAGTGGTGATGGTGTCGTTGCCGCCCGCCGAGTTCACCGTCAGGTTCGCCGTGTACTTGGAGGTCACCAGCAGCGTGTCCGCCGCAGTCGCGTCGAGCAGATCGACCCGCACGATGCCAGCCTCGAGAGCCTGGTCCGCAAGAGTGATGCTGCTGGCGGCACCCGAGCGAGCCTCGAGCACCTCGACGTTGGTCACGCTGGTCAGGACCGCGTCACCGATGGTGCCCTGGACGCTGAGGACGTCGGTGTCGGCACCACCGTCGACGATGTCAGCAGCGGTGAAGTCCACCAGCGAGTTGATCACGATCCGGTCATCGCCAGCCGCACCGCGGATGGTGTTGTTACCAGCGCCCGCGTTGAGGTTGATTACGTCCTTGCCGTCGCCACCGTCCGCGTCGTTGTTGCCAAAGCCGAGGTTGATGGTGTCGTTGCCGGCATCGCCGCGCACGACGTCACCGCCAGCGGCAGTGATCGTGTCGTTGCCGCCGCCGCCATTGACGGTGTCGGCCTTGATGCCCGACGTGTCGATGGTGTCACCCGCCGCACCGCCGGTCACGGTCACCGAGTAGGCCGTCACGGCCGTCGAGCTGAACGTCAGCGTCTCATCGAGAGCCGTGTTCTTGCTGTCGGTGGTGGCGCGAAGGCCGCTCGCATCGACGACCAGCGGGCCGGTGGTCGGAGCATTGGCGTCCGACAGCGTCAGCGTCTGGTCTTCGCCGACGACTTCGCCGCCGAGGAAGTTGATCCGCTCGAAGCCCTTGAACTGGCCCGCAGTGATCGTGTTGACGCCGTCTTCAACGATGATGGTGTCGTTGCCCTTGTCGCCAAGCAGCACGTCGCTGTTGTCGAACGAGGCGGTCCGGACGGTGTCGTCGCCGATGCCCAGCGCAACGGTGTCGGTACCAGCAACGTCGCCAAGGTTGACCGTCAGCGACGTGGTGTAGCCGCTGGCGTCGAGCGAGTCGTTGGCACTGCCGATGCCGTCAACGTTCAGGTTGACGTTGCGGATGCCAGCGGCCTCACCGAGCGTACCCGGAGTGGCGTCAACTGCACCGATGACCGAAGCGCCGTTGGCGTCGATGGTGAGGGTCGTCGCGCCGCGAACGCCAGCAAGATCGGCCTCGACCGCCAGCTGATTGATCACGAGCTCGTCGCCCGCGTCGCCGCCCAGCGTGACCGAGTCATTCTTGTTGAGGGTGGCGTTGATGAACTCCACCAGGTCGGCGCCAGCGCCGGTGCTGATGGTGTTGTCGCCGCCGTTGTCGGTGACGATGTCGTCACCGCCCGCAGTGGTGATCGTGTCGCTCCCCGCACCAGCCTCAATGGTGTTGTCGCCAGCCGCACCGGTGACCTTCACGCCCGCAGTGTTGCCCGAGAAATCAACACCGAAGTCGAGCGCCTGCGAAGCATCGATCGTGCGAACCGTGCTGCTGAGGGCATCGTTGATCTGGACCGAGCCGCCGCCCGACACAGTCAGGGTCGTCAGGTCGGTCTGGATCGAGTCGATGACCGAGTCACCGGAGACGATCAGGTTGACGTTCTCGATGCCGGTGTCGCCGGCATTCACCGTCGAAAGGATGATGTCGTCGACCGAGGCGTCGTTGACGATCACGTCCACCGTTGTGCCGGCACCCGCAGTGGCGGCCGCCTGGAAGATCGCCTGAACGTCGGCGTTCGCACCGGTGATGTTATCGGCAATAACGTCGATGTTGCCGCTAGTCAGCTGATCGAACACGACCGTGCTCGAGCTGTTCGCGGAAGACACTGCACGCAGGCCCTGAGCGCCCGAAAGATCGTAGGTGATCTGGACGCCGGAATCGTTGGTGACCTCGAAAGTCTCAATGTTGGTCAGGGTGAAGCCGCCGAACGTGCGGGGCAGCAGGTTGCCGAAGATGTCACGGTTGGCAGCACTGTCGTCCAGCGAGATGACAAGACGGTCCGAGTCGATGCTGCTCGCATCGCTGACCTTGTCGCCCGCACCGAGGTTGGTGTTGGCGCCAAAGAACACGTCGTTGCTGCTCGAACCGACAAGGTTGTCGGCGCTGCTGGTCAGCGACACATTCTGGTCATCGTTAAGGATGGTGCCGGTGAGCGTGCGCGGAGCGCTGAGCGCAGTGCCACTGATCTGCAGCGTCAGCGTCTCGTTGGTTTCCGACACGGTGTCGCCGTTGACGAGAACGGAGACGATCGCCGTCTGCTGGCCGTCCTGGAAGGTGACCTGGCCGGCGGCCGTGACATAGTCGCTGGCCGAGTTGGCGGTGCCGTTGGCGGTCACATAGTTGAGGGTGATCGGACCATCGGCAGCCGAGACCGGACGGTCGAGGGTGATGGTGAACACCAGCAGGCGGGTGCCCGAGTTACCCTCTTCGACCGACGCGGCAGCATCGGCCACCGTGTAGCCGGAGACCGGACCCGTGCCGCCACCCGTCAGCTGGGTCGGCGCGGTCGAGCTGCTGCTGATCGCCTGACCTTCAAGGGTCACGCCGTTGGTGCCGGCCTGCAGCGTGCGCGAGTCACCGCCGTCGAACTGGATCTCCGTCCCCGCGGAGCCAACCGGCACGCGAACCGTGACCAGCCCGTCGTTACGGGTGAAGATCACTTCGCCACCCGAACGGAAAGCCGTGTAGTTCGACGCAAGACCCGGAAGGATGATCGTGTCACCGCCCTGGTTGAACGAAGCGTCGAAGCGGACATTGCCGCTGACAACGGTGATGACTTCACCGCCGGAGGTCGTACCGACGACAGTAACGTCGGCCCCGCCGACGATTACGTCCTCGCCGGGCTGACTGAGAGTAACTCGTGCCATTTGTGAAAGCTCCTGCCCCTGGATAACGCTAATTCTTACGCCCACTCGGGCGTCAGAACCCTTACGTAGCTAAAGTTTAAATTCAAGCAAACGAGAAATAATCAACGTTCCCCAACGCTTGCTCGGCGGTGGCCTCGTTGAACACCAGCGCGTTCGGATCCACCGCATTCTTGATGATGATGTCGGACACCGTTCCGTTCTTGTTCGCGATGACCTGCAGGTCGTTCGCAAGACCGTCGCCATCGAAATCGATGTTGGCGAAGGCGTAGGTGTTGCCCGTTTCCAACACAATGCGATCATTCGGACCGAGGTTGATGATCTGCACCGAGTTGGCGATGTCCGCGTCGTCCCGGAAGGTGAAGCCATCCGTGCCGGCGTCGAACAGGCGATAGGTGTTGAGGTTGTTGTCGTTGTCGACGTCGATCCCCTGCGCCGTCTGGCCAACCGGACCGGTCACCGGCGGCGGCGTCGACACGCCACCGAAGCGGAAGTTGTCCGCACCCGCGCCGATCGCGGCCTCGGCACCCGCCTCATCAAAGATGATGAGGTTGGGGTCGACCGAATTGGCGAGGAGGATGTCGCTCACCGTGCCGTTCTTGTTGATGGTGATCGAAAGGTCGTTCGCCACACCGTCGCCGTCGGCATCGATGTTGGAGAAGGCAACGCTGCTGACACCGGCGTCAAAGATCAGCGTGTCATCGGCACCGAAGCCATTCACCCGGACCGTGTTCGCGACGTCATCGTCGTCGGTGAAGGTGAAGGCACCCGTGCCGGCATTGGTGGTGATGGCAAAGCGGGTGGTGAGATTGGCGTCGCTGTCGACATCAAGCGTCTGGGTCACCGCACCAACGCCGGTCACGACGAAGGTCAGCGTCTGGGTGGTGGACGCACCCTGAGCGTCCGTCACACGAACGTTCGCGACCACGTTGCGGGTCTCACCGGCAGCCAGGTTGCTGAACGACGGATCGGCCGGGTTGAGGCTGAACGCACCGGTGGTGGCATTGAGGGTGAGGCCGGCCACAGGCTCCACCAGCGCAAAGGTCAGCGCCTGACCTTCGGGATCGGTCGCCGCAAAGGTGCCGGTCACCGCCGCACCGCCCTCGGTCGCCGCGGGGCCGGTCTGCGCCGCAACCACCGGAGCGTCGTTGGTCCCGGTCACAACGAAGGTAAGGGTCTGCGTCGTCGAAGCGCCGGCCGCATCGGTCACGCGGACGTTCGCAACCACGTTGCGGGTCTCACCCGCAGCCAGGTTGTTGAACGCAGCGTTGGTCGGGTCGAGGGTGAAGGCACCAGTGGTCGAGTTGATGGTCAGGCCGGCAACCGGCTCAACCAGGGCAAAGGTCAGCGCCCCACCTTCGGGATCGGTCGCCGCGAAGGTGCCGGTCACCGCAGCGCCGCCCTCCGTCGCCGCCGGGCCGGTCTGCGCCGTCACCACCGGAGCATCGTTGGTGCCGGTGACGTTGAAGGTCACGGTCGTGGTCGCGGAAGCGCCCTGCGCGTCGCTCACGCGGACATTGGCCACGACCTGCTGGGTCTGACCAGCCGCCAGCCCGTTGTAGGCCGGATCGGCGGGGTTCAGGGTCACCACACCGGTGGTCGCATTGATCGACACGCCGGCGACCGGGCTCACCAACGCATAGGTCAGAACCGCACCCTGGTCGGGGTCGGTGCCAGCCACGGTGGCGCTGACGGCCGCACCACCCTCGGTCGCCGCCGGACCGGTGACGGCCGCCGCAGTCGGGGCGTCGTTGGTGCCGGTAACGGTGATCGTCAGGGTCGAGGATGCCGTGTCCTCGCCGTCGGTGACGGTGTAATTGACCACCACCTGCTGGGTCTGGCCGGCAGCAAGGCCGTTGTAGGCCGCATTATTTGCATCGAAGGTGAAGGAGCCGTTCGGATTGAACGTCAGCCCGGCCGGCGCCGTGCCCGTGAGCGCAAAGGTGAGCGCATCGCCATCGCCATCGGTGTCGTTGGTCGCCACCGAGCCGGTCAGGCTCGCGCCCTCGTTCACCGCGCCAGTATCAGCTACCGCGACCGGCGGCTCGTTCTTGTCTTCATCATTGCCGAACACAAGGACGGCAATGCCGATCACCGCGAGCACGCCCGCACCGATCAGGATTGCGACGGGAATGCCACCGTCGTCATCATCGTCGTCGGAAACCTGGGCAGTGGCAGCCGAGGATTCCTCGGCGGCAATGGCGGCAAAGAAGTTCTCGATCTGGCCGGAGAGATCCTCTTCGTCCTCGGCAAGGGCGAGCTTCTTTTCGTCCTTGTCTTCGCGGGTCTCGTCCTCGTCGCGGCGCTTGCGAGCCTTGGGCTCGGGCGCATCCTTGGCAGCCTCGGGGGCCGGCGCCTGGACGGACGCGGCAGCGGCGGCAACCTGAGCGGCAGCCGGGGCCGAAGCCTCACCCGCTGCTGCAGCCGACTGGAGAGCGGCAGCCTGCAGCGCAGCCGCCTGAAGAGCTGCCGACTGGAGAGAGGCACCCTCTGACGACGCCGGCGCACCGGACGCAACGCCCGCTCCACCTGTCAGATTAGCCTGGGTCACTCCGTTCAGCTCTGCGCCATCGCTCATGTTCTACGTCCTTCCCCTAAAAATCCTAAGCTCCACCCGTCGCCAGCCCGAACATCAGGCGGCCACGCGAGGCGCTCGCAACCCATAAACCACACCGCGATCCTAGAGCCGCAGATACAAAGCGCAAGCGCCTAATTCGGAGCGATTCGGGAGAATAGTGCGAACGATCATAGCGTTAAGCTTTGGTTAACGGCGGAGAGCCAGTCCTTTTTGTACTCGCCCCCGGCGCTTGCGGGTGTTAGGGGCGCGGTCGGGGGCGTGGTTCGAGGCTGGCGCAAGTGCAGTCGATTCGGACCTGTTTGCGGTGCCACTTGCTTTCGGAAGCTTCGGAATTTGCTTCGATGCTCGCCCAAGCGAGTGACGCAAGACTGTTGGTTAAAGAGCGGGTCAAAAGTGCATATGCCTCACGTCGTCAGCTTGCCCTTTCGCAGGGAAGCGGTCAGTTCCTGCAGTGCCCTGACGGTGGCGCTCGCCCTTGCTTTCGGCACGCCCGCGGCGGGCTCCCTCCAGCCCACATCAGCCGTTCAGCCTGACGCTGTGTTGCCTGTGGGCAACAATGACAAGGTGTCGAACGAAGCTGCCACTGGCACGGTTCAAGGCCCTCCTGCTCCGCCCCAGGCGGCAAGGGCGGTGCCGCCTGGCATCGATCCGCAGCTTGCCAGGGCAGGTCGGCTGGCGCTCGCGCAATATCCTTCCATCGCCGCCGCGGCGGCGATCGTGCGGGCGACCGACAGCGACGTGGAGGCCGCGAAATGGCTCCGCTATCCCAGCGGCAGCGTGTCGGCCGCGACGCGCGGGACACGTTTCAACCCGCAGCTGCAGGTCTTTCAGCCGATCTGGGCGGGCGGGCGGATCGATGCCACAATCGATCGGGCCCGTGCGGTCCGTGCGGCAAGCCAGGCCGACTTGGGGGTCACCGCCTTTGATCTGCTGATCCGCGTGTCCCGGGCCTACTATGGTGTGGTCCGCGGCATTCGCGTCGGCGCCATTCTCGAGCAGAGCCTGGCCGAGCATCAGCGGCTGGTGGAATCCATGGAACGGCGCGTGGAGCAGGAGGTCAGCCCTCGCTCCGACCTCGACCTTGCGCGCTCGCGCGCTGCTCAGGTGCGCCAGGAGCTCAGCACGGTCACCGCGCAGCGCTATGCGTCGCTCCAGCAGGTGCGTGAGCTTGTCGGCGATCCGACGTTCCAGGTCGATCCGCTGCCGGAATATGACCGCCGGGAGCATCATCCCACGTCGCAGGGCCTGGTCCAGGCGTCCCTCGCCTGCGACCCCACCATTCGACGGCTGAAGGCGGAAACGCTGGTGGCCGAAGCGGACCGCAAGCTCAGCAAGGCAGCAATCTTGCCTCAGGTCGGCGTGCAGCTGACCCATGATCGCTTCTCCGGAACCGGCGTCGGGCTGGCAGTGCAGGCTCAGACCAACGGCGGCCTGTCGCCCTTTGCCGCCGCCACCGCCGCCGCCGCACGCAAGAATGCGAGCGAGTTCCGGGTGACGGTGGCCGAGCGGGAAACGCGCGAAGCGACCATCCTCGATCTTGTCGAGAACACGGCTGCGCGAGCGCAGGTGGAGAGCAGCCAGGATGCCGCCGCCTCCTCCTCAAACGTGACCGACTCCTTCATGCGGCAGTTCATCACTGGGCGCCGGACCTGGCTCGACGTGATGAACGCCGTGCGGGAATCCAATGCTGCCCGCACCACCCTTGCCGATGCCGAAATCAGTGCGATGTCGAGTGCTGCGCGACTGCTGATTCGTAGCTGCCAGTGGCAGGCGCAGGAACTCAGGAACGATAGCGCACGATGAGCCAATTCCTTGATCTTGTTGAGCGGTTTGCGGGCCGGCTCGGCTTCGAGCTTGCCCCTGCCTGGCGGTCGCAAGCCGGCGATCCCGACTCCTTTTCGCTGGACGACGACGAGAGTCTCGACCGCTTGTCGGCTCGGCTCGGCTGGCGCAGGCCGGAAGAGATCCGCGGCCGGCCGCGTGCGCATCAGTTCCCGCTGCTCATGTTCGACCCGGTGGAGGGCTGGGCGCTAGCCGAGCAGTTCGAGACCATCGACGCGGTTCGGGTCGTGTCGCCGGCCTTCAGCGGCTTGCGGGCGATCGGATCCGGAACGCGCTTCTTTCTTCCGCAATTCCCAAGGCTGCGTGATCGCGAGAATACGGAGCGGGCCATCTCGGTGTTCAGCCGAAGCCTGCTCATGCGCAAGAAGGTGCTGTTCTCGGCCGTGGTCGCCACGGTGGTGGTCAATCTGATCGCGCTCGCGACGTCTCTTTACTCGATGCAGGTCTACGACCGGGTCATCCCCAACAGCGGCTTTGCGACCTTGTGGGTGCTGACCGTCGGCGTCGGCGTCGCCTTGCTTCTCGACTTCATTCTCCGCACCACCCGTGCGCTGATGATCGAGCGGGAGGCTGCCAAGGTCGATACGGAGGTCAGCGAGTTCTTCTTTGCGCGGGCGGAGGCGGTGCGGCTCGACGCCCGGCCGCCGTCGATCGGCACCATGGCTGCCCAGATCAGGGGTTGGGAGCAGATCCGCTCCCTCCTCTCCTCAGCCTCCATCTTCCTTCTGGCCGATCTGCCGTTCGCGCTCTTCTTCATCCTGGTGATCTTCTGGATCGGCGGACCAGTGGCGATCATTCCGCTGATCTCCTTTCCGGTCGCGCTCGTCCTTGCCCTGGTCTTCGCCCGGCTCATCCGCGACGACACTGCCAAGGCGCAGGTCAACGGCAACCGCAAGAACGGCCTGCTGGTGGAAGCGCTGGACGCGGCCGAGACCCTAAAGGCCAATCGCGGTTCCTGGCACATGCTGGCGCGCTGGAACGCGCTGATGGAGGAGGTGCAGCTGCACGAGGACAGCGTGAAGCGCTGGTCTTCGGTGGCCAACTCCCTGTTCAGCATGTTGCAGCAGCTCGCCTATGTGCTGATCATCGCGGTCGGCGCGGTGCTGGTGACCCGAGGCGAGATGACGCCGGGTGCGCTGATCGCCTGCTCGATCATTGCCGGGCGGGTCAATGGCCCCCTGCTTGCCCAGCTGCCCGGCCTGCTGGTGCAATGGGGCTATGCCCGCTCGTCGCTGCAGGGGCTGGACACGCTCATGAAGCTGCCGCTCGATCAAGCTGCGGACACCGAGAGCCTGCGGCCGGCGCAGCTTGAATCTTCGCTGCAGCTGACGGACGTCAAGTTCGGCTATTCACCCGAGCGGCCGAGCATCGACATTCCCCGGCTGGACATCCGCGCGGGCGAGAAGATCGGCGTGATCGGCGGGATCGGCTCGGGCAAGTCGACCCTGTTGCGGCTGATCGCCGGCCTCTATGCGCCGTCCGACGGTCGGATCACGGTCGGCGGGCTCGAGATGCGGCAGGTTGCACCGGACATCCTGCGGCGCCGGATCGGCTACCTGCCTCAGGACACGCGCCTGTTGAACGGCACCATGCGCGAGAACCTGCTGCTGGGGCTCAGCGATCCGGGCGATGACACGCTGATGAAGGCGATTCACGACATCGGCCTTGGGCAGATGGTGGCCTCCCATCCTCTCGGCATCGACTTGCCGATCGCCGAAGGCGGTCGCGGCCTTTCGGGCGGTCAGCGCACGCTGACCATGCTGACCCGCTTGTTCCTTTCCGATCCCGACGTCTGGCTGCTCGACGAGCCCACCTCCAACCTCGACCAGGCTGCCGAAGCCCGGCTGATGCAAACGCTGCGTTCTCGCATGACGGAGGACAAGACGCTGGTGCTGGTCACGCACCGCATGCAATTGCTTAGCCTTACCCAGCGCCTGATTGTCATGGCCAATGGGCGCATCGCGCTCGACGGCCCGACTCAGGAGGTGCTGGCCAAGCTGCGGGGCAATGCGCAGCCGGCTCCGGTCAAGCTCGCCACGAGCGGCGAAGGATAATTGATGCGCCTCCGTTTTCGACAGTCCACCCAGATCATTCTTCTTTCCACCCTCGCCGTCGCAGCCTTCGTGCTGTGGTCGCTTTGGGCTGAAATCGATCAGGTCACCCGCGCCCGCGGCGAGGTCATCCCGAGCGGCCGCACCCAGATCGTCCAGAGCGAGGATGGCGGCACCATTGCCGAGATCCTCGTCCAGGAAGGCGACCGGGTGCAGCGCGGCCAGCTGCTGGTCAGGCTCGACGAGACCCGCCCCCGTGCGGCGGTTCAGGAAAGCCAGGCGCAGGTGGCGGCACTGACCGCACGCATGGCGCGGATCCAGGCTGAACTGTTCAACCGCCCACTGGTCTTTCCTGCCGCGACCAACACCCATCCGGAGTTCGTCGCCAGCCAGCGCGAGCTGTACTTCCGCCGTCGCCAGTCGCTCGCCAGCCAGATCCGCAATCTTGAGTCCATGCTCCGCCTCACCCGCGAAGAGCTCAACATGAACCTTCCGCTGGTGACGAGCGGTGATGTCAGCCGGTCCGAGGTCCTGCGCATGCAGCGCACCACCGCCGATCTCGAGGGCCAGATCTCCAATCTGCGCAACGAATATCTTGCCGAGCTTCAGACCGAATATGCCAAGACCGAAGAGGAACTGGCCTCGGCGCAGGAACAGCTCACCCAGCGCTCGGCGGTGCTTGGCGGAACGGAGCTTCGGGCGCCGACCAATGGGGTCATCGTGGCGATCAAGTTCAACACCGTGGGCGGCGTTCTTCGCGCCGGCGACGAAGTGCTGCAGATCGTTCCGAGCGGTGACCGGCTGGTGGTCGAGGCACGGGTCTCGCCGGCCGACATCGCCTTCATCCGCCGCGACCAATATGCGGCGGTGAAGTTCGACGCCTACGATTCCACTATCTATGGTTCCGCAAACGGCCGCGTCACCCACATCAGCGCCGACACGCTGAGCGAGGAAACGGAGGAAGGGATCGAGACCTACTACCGGGTTCGCCTGACTGCCGATCCGTCGGGTCTTCGCCCGCGCCGGCCTGGCGAGAAGATCGTTCTTCAGCCGGGCATGACGGCAACGGCCGAGATCGTGACCGGCCAGACCACCGTCTTCAACTTCCTCACCAAGCCGATCCTCAAGACCACCGGCGACGCGCTGGGCGAGCGCTAGCGCGCATGTTGCAGGTGTGAGGTCAAGGGCGGGTCCTTAGGGGACGCGCCCTTGACCGAATTGTGGGTGGTTTCGATGAGAGAGTTAGTGTCGTGTCCATCAGGCCGAACGCGGCTACGCTTCGTCTGTCACGCTGAGGCGCTTACCTCGCAGTGCGCTCAAGTATTGGCGCCCGGTCGGTCCGCACCGCGCCAGCAGGTCAGTCGGTCATCAGGCGAAGGAGCTTGGCGAAGAGTTGCTCCTTGGTCCGCACGTCGAGCTTCTGGTAGCAGCGCTTGAGGTGAGTACGGACGGTCAGGTCACTGATCTTCTGTTCCTCGGCGATCGAGGCGACGCACTGGCCGTTCAGCAACATGGAGATGACCTGGCATTCGGCGCGGGTCAGATCGAAGAGCCCCACCAGATCCGGCAACTGAACGCGCTGCCTCGCAGTCTTGCGCAGCAGAAGAACGATGGCTTCTCCGGCAGAGTAGCTGGTCCGCCTTGCCGAGACGAGCAGGTCCGGTCGCTCCTCCCCTTCCTTGTGGAACAGGGTCTCGAGAGCGGCGATCCGCGATCTGGCTTCGGCGAGCAACCAGTCGAGCTTGGCCTGGCTGCTGCGGTTCATGCCGAGCAACTGCCCGCCATCGATACGCAGGCAGGCCGAGGCAGCCAGGATGTCGAGCACCGGTCCAACCAGACCCTCGACCCGCCCGTCAGCGCGGACGAGAAGGCGCGGAGCACTGTCGCGCAGCAGCAACTCCTGCGCGCTTGGGCACAGCGGGTGGCTGAGCTTCGACCTGGGCTTCGTGTGACGGTTGCGAGCGGGAACAGGACCGCTATGATAATCGACAGGTCCGGACTCGTGAGAAGACGCTACTTCTTCCGCGAACCCGCCACGCAAACAAACGTCCATCTTGCCCCGCCAACTCTTCGGGACCTCGCCTCACACGGAGATTCGGTTCCGGAATATTCGTGGGAGGATTGCGGGGCGGAACGCTTGAGTCAACCGAGGTTGAACGAAAGTCATTGATCTAGATGAAGTTCGGGTCGTTATTGTGTACCAATTCGGAGCTTCGCGGCCGTTCGGTCATCTAGAACTCTGCCGATCACTGTAGACTCGCCCATCGGCGAGGGTGACCTCAAGGTGCGCATCCCACGCTGTCCCGTCGCCTCCGCCAAGGTTCAGACGCACCATGGTGACCGGGGCGCCAGGCCTGAGCTCGACATTGCCGCTCTGCTGCGAACGGTTGCTGCCCGCTGTCACGGCAAGCTTGTAGCGCGCGGATAACGGCGTCTCGGACTGCCCAACCACCGTCAGCTCCACCCCTAGGGCGGAGGGGCGGGCCTCAAGGCGAAGGGGTGCCGCCGCTTCCGGCTGCGGAGTCATGACCTGAGCCAGCAAGAGGGGCAGAAAGGTTGCAAACATGATGGTCTCTCCCGCACAGGCGTCAGTTCTGCGGCGGCGCGATGCGGTTGACGATCGCGTTGATCAGCGCATCCGCTCCAGCCGGCAATTCTTCCTTGGGCTTCTCTTGAGGCGCGGGCGTCCCCGCACCATCGAGAGTCAGCGAGGCGATGGCCTGATCCTCCGGCAGGTTCGGATCGACCGCACCATTCGCGATCCGGCGCACCACCATTTCGCTGCTCCGCTCGCGTGATCGTTGTTCGATAAGGAGGCGCTGCTCGGGAGATAGGACGGCTGCGTCCGCGCGGCGGAACTCCTCGCTTCGAGTCTCGATGACCCGGGTACAGTCGGCTCCCGCACGTTGGCCGGCTGCCGCCTGCGGGTCGCAGCGATCGTCACCTTCGACCCGCACGAGCGCAGTCGTTCGTCCGTCCGCGGGACGCGACAAGGGCTCGGCAGGCGGGGACGCCGAGCGTTCTCCGCGGAAGACCTGACCGGTTGGGGCGCGGTCGCCGCTCCGGCTGAGCTGCCCAGCCTCTCCGACCTGCCGCCGCGCGGGGCTGATCTGTTGCGGCGCAAGCGGCTCCTCGCCCCCGGCACCCTCAGTCGCGACCTGCGGCGATTCGACCAGGGCGCCGTCGGTCCGGGCGGGATTTTCGATGATCAGCCCCACCGCGGGAGCGGCAGGCGACGGTTCGGACGAAGCCGGATCGGAACCGAGGATGGTCAGTAGATAGATGAGGCCGTTCATGTCGCCTCCTGGCGGATCAGTTCCGGGTTTGGGTGATGCTCATGGTCGATTGCGGGCCTGATCCGTCCTGCGTGATGGACAGGTTGGACAGGCCGTTGCCCTGCTGGGTCCAGGTCAGCTGATTTCCGTCGCCCAGCTGGACCAGGCTCATCTGATTGTCGTTACCATTCTGGGTCAGGAGCGCCACGTTGCCGTTCCCGTCCTGCGAAAGGTCCAAGCTGTTGCGGGAGCCATTCTGCGCCAGTTGGGCGCCATTGTGAAGGCCAGCAGCCGCGGTCGAAGACTGCCGGACGGAGATGGCGTTGGCGTCGCCCCACTGCACGGCGGACAGGACATTGCTTCCGTTGCCGCCTTGCGAGGCGTGCATGGTGTTGGCGTTGCCGGTCTGTGCACCATCGAAATAGCTGCTGGCGCTGCCCGACTGGCTGATGCTGAAGCTGTTGCGCTCGCCCTGCTGGCGGATCCGGGCGTAGGCGTCGGACGCGCTCTGCCCGACGCTCGCCTCGTTCGCTGTCCCGATCTGGTCGATAAAGGCGGCGCGCCCGCTTACTGCCGGCATGGCGATGCTGATCGGCGCCGGGTTCATGTCGCGCCAGACATTCCCTTGTGGCCCGGGATTGCCGTTGTTGCCGTTGCAGGGATTGCCCGACCCCTGCCCCGGTCCGCCGCCGCATGGGCTGCCCGGAGGAAGCTTGCTGGTATCGGCGAGTGCAGGACTGGCCATCGCGATCAACGCCGCCGCGGTGATTGCAACCTTGGATATGTAATGAGGCATGGCCAGGTCCTTGATCGAAACCCTGAAGGCCGGCCGGCTTGCGGTGCATGCCGGCCGGATCTGCTTCAGTTTACGGAGTGACACCCTGGACAACCACCGCGGTATGTCCGTTGCCGCTCTGAGTGACATTCGCGGTGTTACCGCTGCTGTACTGGCTCACGGAGGCACGATGGTTGCTGCCGCTCTGGTCGATCGTGGCAACGTTCAAGTTGCCGGACTGAATGACGATGGCAACATGGGCGCTGCCGCGCTGCGTGACCGTCGCATCGTTGTCGGATCCGTCCTGGGTTACCGACGCCACATGATCCCGGCCATTGTCGCCGCCCTGGTTGATCGAGGCAAAGTTGCGGTCGCCGATCTGCTCCACAAGCGCCAGCTGATCCTCGCCGCGCTGGGTGACGACGCCGTCGTTGTCGCTGCCGACCTGCTCGACGGTGGCGTCCTGGTCTTCGCCGGTTCCCGTATCGAACCCGCCATTCCAGTCACGGCCTTGGTCGATCCGAGCGTCGTTGCGATCGCCTGCGCCTTGCAACACGGTTGCATCGGCCCTGGTCCCGCGCTGGATGACGTAAGACACGTTCTCGTCGCCCGACTGATTAACCGAGGCATCGTGCCTATTGCCCAAGGCGCCACCCTGGTCGATCGTGGAGCCGTTCCGGTTGCCCGACTGCAGCACTTCCGCTTCCTGAAA
>ERZ1066120.1225-NODE-1225-length-16997-cov-13.718687_pt1 | contig 16997 bp, 16 predicted proteins | sample MGYA00382767_ERZ1066120 | MGnify/ENA primary metagenome ERZ1066120 (study PRJEB33369, sample SAMEA5778350) | biofilm metagenome | biome: Industrial cooling water; feature: Water cooling tower basin; material: Biofilm | place: United Arab Emirates | collected...
ATAAATAGAAAATGGTATTTTTATACCAGTTTACCAATTATCTTTCCAAAGGCATTCCTGTTGATGTGCGGACAATCTCGGCATTAAGGCAAGTAAATCTTTTTGCGGTAGAGAAGACTTACAGTAATAGGGGTATTTCGGTTCTCTCGAACTGTAATCGTAAAAAAGGGCAAATCGATCGCTATTTTCCGGCACTTTGCCTCGATGGAAAATGCTACCAGTATCTACTAAGATTACCGTACCAGCCGCACCAGTGCATGAGATCCATTCAGATTGAGGAATAATTGGTTCTACAGTCTTATCTTGTATGTAGCCGTGTTTGTATCGCAGAGCGCTGGATAAAAGAGCAGTCAATGGCTTAGAAATATATTGAAAAGGTCCATCACTTTCGCTGACATCATTCAAGTAAATGATAATTTTGAAGACACAGCGGTCTTCTGTGTCTATATGCCAAAGTCTTGATTTGATTTTGACATCATTCGCCAAATCTTTCCGAAAGTATACACCGTGATACGATATCGGTAGACCAATGTAATTCTCGGTAATATCCAGCAATCGATCTTCTAATCCCCAGAGAAAAAGCTCTGGATATTCCATGACTTCCGCGTTGCTAGCGTGAACGGCAAACTCTTGTTTGTTACTAGGTAAAACATTCCTTAAAGTTGACAGTACCTTTTCTACAGCCGTCAGAACTGAAGGTGTAGAAGCAATATTTAATTCTTCTAAGGAACTAATAACAATTCCTTCTTGCCTGAGCGTCTTAACTATCTGAAAGTCATTGGGAGTAAGTGCGGGTAACTTATGAATATGCTGCTCAACTGCTTCTTTATAAGCTAGTTCTGACGGAATTGCAAATACTGGTGTATCAAAAATCTTCCTTAAGATTTTATTACGTACTTGATGTATTCTTTTTGTTATGAGCATTTCAGTTACTTATATGCTTACTCTTCATTTATGAGTGCTTAATTAACAAGGGTAATCGATCTTTCCGTATCTGTGTATAAATTTTAACACGTACTTATCCTACCTCTTTAGATAGAGATTTAAGATAAAGTAAGTGTAAATTTCATTTAAAGAAATGATGAAGTGCTTGACGATCGCCGATTTAGAATTGAGTTGAGGAGGCAAATAAAATCGATCGATATTGACTTTTGCTGTATTTGCTGTGAATGACGCATTTTTTGAATGGGGCTCGTGCGTGTTTGCTAGAGATAGATGTAGTTAAAATACTGGTTGTCACAAGCTCATTTCGCAAAACATAGTTCAACTTCACATATATTTTGCACATATGTTTAATATGTTTATACGTTTATACGAGATATATTTATACGAGCAACTCGTGAATTATTAGCAAAATATCTCGTCAATACCGCTTCTTGACGCACTGCGATCGCCAATTTTACAATTTGTTGGCAGGAAAAACTTTTCGATCGATGCTTTCGCTTTGCGGCGCTTTAACCAACCAGCGCTGGCTAATAGCTACGAACAGCACGGTTAACCCCTGAAGGGCAAAAACGATTGTTACGGGAACGCCTGCGCTACGTTGCATCACATTTGCACCGCTACGGAGGGCGCTAAAAAATAGAGAAATCAAAACGACTCCAAGAACGCTACCGCGACTCAAAAAAGCGATCGCGATCGCATCGAAACCATAACCAGGTGAAACTTGCTCGAACAGGCGAAATTTCAACCCCATTACCTCCGATGCACCAGCCAACCCAGCTAAACCCCCAGCTATCGCCATGACAAGCATGATGGTACGTTGTACGGATATACCACCATAACGGGCTGCAACTGGGTTCATCCCCACGGCAGCGGTACGATATCCAAAAGGCGATCGTTGCAGTAGCACCCATAGCACTCCAGCCGCTACGAGTCCGACCAAAATTCCCGCATGGGCTAAACTACCTGGCAGGATAACCGGCAATTGGGCAGACCTGGCAATGATAGGAGAATAAGGGCTGGGTGCATTAGGAGCCATTAACGGTCCCTGAACCAGGTAGCTAACTAAGTTAAAAGCAATATAATTTAGCAGTAGCGTGGTAATAACTTCATTGACTCCCCGCACCGCTTTGAGATAGCCAGGAATTAAACCCCAAATTGCCCCAAAGATAAAACCTGCTAGTAGTGCCAAAGGGACGTGAATTAGTGCAGGTATACCTTTAATCGATAATCCCGCGATCGCGCTTCCTAATGCCCCCAGGTAGATCTGCCCTTCGCCACCAATATTAAATTGTCCGGTTCTTAGAGCTACCAAGACTCCTAAACTGGTTAATAGTAGAGGAGCCATTTTTGTTAGCGTATTACCAAAACCGAAATAAGTAGAGAGAGATTCCTGAAATAGAAGCGTATAAGCTGCAATTGGATTTGCCCCAGCAACAAGCATCAATCCCGCACTTACGAGTAACGCGGAGGCGATCGCTACTACTGGAGGTAACAAAGATGGGATAACTGCCAGTATTTGCCTCAATATCTTCTGCATCAGAATCTATGCATCGATTTCAACCGTGCAACTAGGCGATCGGCTCATTGTTTTGAAGAACGTTCAGCTTAGTCATTAAGTAGCGATTTTGGTCTACAAAACCAACCTGACGATAGAAATTTTGCGCTATTGTATTTTTCCGCTCAACTTCTAAGTGTAAAGCATTAATTCCTAGTTCAGAACAAACTCTTTCAAGAAATTGAATTGTTTGCTTGCCTATTCCTTGTCCGCGATCGCTCGCTTGAATATAAAACTCATCAATAAATGCATCTCTGCCTCGATATTCTAAACTGTAACCAAAAGTAATAATAATATAGCCAATTGCTGCTTCTCCTTTACGCATCAACCACACTCGCCCCAAAGTAGCATCGAGCAGCAGCTTTAATAATGTTGCGCGGATGCTGTCTTCATCAAATATAAGATCGTCGAATTCATAATATTCTCTAATAAACTTTACCAGGTTTTCTATATCAGAAATTTCGGCGATTTTAAAATTAATCTCCATTTTATTGACATTTTATAATGCTCAAACAGTTTGCTGATTTTGTTACAGTTTTTTTTGCTTAGAGAGTCTATTGTTGTGCAGGAATTCTGTCAGCTCAGCATTATATGTAATCGTAGCATCCTCATATTTGGCAGCAAACTCATCGATACAGTTGTTTTCCTGCGCCATTTGCATCACCAATAATATAGAGATTTAGCATTTTATTACATATGAATAACTCATGCTTTTCTAAGACATGGGAAAGATAATACGTCTTACATCTTATTAACTCGAAGCGCTAGTATAAAATCGCAGAGCAAACCGCCAAAAAACAGTAGCAATCGCAAATAAAAATAATGCCAACACTCCCGCACCAATTACCCAACCTAACTGAACTCGTCCTAACATTGTCTCGGCTGGAACTGTGGTGAGAAAAGCAACGGGAACGACAAAGGTAAAGAAGAAGCGATAGGCAATAGGATAAGCTACCATTGGATACCGTCCTGCTTCTAGTAATCCTCTTAATACCTCGGTGACGTTGTAAATTTTGACAAACCAAATACTCGTCGCCCCTAGCATAAACCACAAGCTATAGAGGCTAATAAAGCCAAAGATTAATGGAATTGCACTCAGTAAGTAGTCACCAATCGTTAAACTGAGTAAGCTACCAGCGTAACCAATAATTATGCTGCCAAAAAGAATATCGGGAATGCCCCAAGGGGAAAGGGTGTGGGTAGAAAGCCAAAACTGGCTGTTAATCGGTTTCAACAACACGAAATCCAGCGTTCCCTGTTGGACGTAGGTAACGATTTTGTTGAGATTGGGCGAGAGAAACGTACTGGAAAAACCTTGGAGTAAAGTAAACACACCCAATACGATTAAGGCTTCTTGCCATTGCCAGCCTTGGAAAGTATAACCAGTGCGATAGAATAGGAAAAGTCCGAACAAACTGCCGGCAAGATTGCCGAGGCTGGTGAGAGTTGCTAAAACAAAATTAGCGCGGTATTCTAACTCAGCCGCGATCGCGGCACTCCACAACAGCTTAATTACATCTAAGTATCGATTCACGTTAAGGCTGTCATTGGTCATCATTACTGATTCTAAACGAGATAAACGAGATATTCCTGCTTATCTGCGATCGGATAATCCATGCCCGCCCAGATCGACTAAATCGGGTAGAACAGATGTCTTTGTTGCGTGTTGAGAACTATTTTCTAATAAATCGACGTGACGGGTTTCCATCAAATCGATATGACGTGTTGGCATATGCTGTTTCGATCTGCGCGAAGAACGGCTGCTTGTACTTTTAATCTCAAAATACTTTAGAGATTTAGCAGCTTCAGCATCCAACGGACGAGAGAAGAAATAACCCTGTCCGTAATCACATCTCAAGGCTTGCAATTGATACATTTGCTTTTTCGTTTCTACCCCTTCAGCAACCACATTGATGCCCAAATTCCATGCCATAGAGACGATAGTACGGATCATCTCAATTTTTTCTGGATCGCAATCAATATTGTTGACGAAAGAGCGATCGATCTTCAGCGTATCTATGGGTAGGCGGTGGAGATAGCTGAGGGAGGAATAACCCGTACCAAAATCATCGATCGCCAATTGAATTCCCAAGGTCTTTAACTGCTGCAAAATAGCAACCGCAGCATTAACATTATCCATCAGTACGCTTTCCGTAATTTCTAACTTCAAGCTACTAGGAGAAAGCCCCGTTTTATGCAGAATTTGTTTCACTTCCCGCACCAAATCTGGTTGCGACAATTGCTTACCAGAAAGATTGACATTCACTGTTAATCGAGAGTCAACTACAGAATGCTGCTGCCAAGCGCGTAACTGCTGACACACTTGTTCGAGTATCCACCAGCCAATCGGGACAATCGACCCAGTTTCTTCAGCTACAGGAATGAATTCTGCAGGCGATACCCAACCTCGTTGGGGATGCTGCCAACGGATCAATGCTTCAAACCCAGAGACTCGACCGCTGTTCAACGAGACGATCGGCTGGTAGACTACCAGAAATTCTTTGTGTTCTAGCGCCCGTCGCAGATCGATTTCAAGCTGCATTCTGGCGATCGCTCGATCGTGAATGGCAGGTTCAAAAACTTCCGATCGCGCTTTACCCAAAGCTTTAGCACGATACATGGTCATATCGGCATCTCGCAGCACATCTTCCGAATGTTCGTATCCACTATGACTTAAAGCAATACCAATGCTAGCGGTGCAAAATACTTCGTTGCCTTTGAGGTTGAAGGGGGTTGATAATTCTCGATGAATTTGGTCTGCAATCTGCTGGACTTGAATAGCATCGCAATTTTCTAGCAGGATCGTAAACTCGTCTCCTCCTAACCGAGAGAGAGTACTATTGGATGGCAAGCACGCTTTTAAGCGAGTAGCGATTTCCGAGAGCAGGCGATCGCCTATAGCATGACCCAAACTATCGTTGACCACTTTAAAGCGATCGAGATCTAAAAATAGCAGGGCAAATTGATATTTTGGGTCTTGTTTTGTCTGGTAAATCGCTTTTTCTAATTGTTCCATGAACCAGAGGCGATTTGGTAGACCTGTTAACCCGTCGTGGAAAGCATCGTGCAGTAGTTTCGCCTCAGCTGCTTTATTTTGAGTAATATCAGTCTGAGAACCAGCCATGCGGTAAGGTTTGCCCTCACAGTCGCGCACAGCTAGTCCCCGACAAAGCATCCAATGGTAGCTACCATCACGGTGCAACAGCCGACATTCAGTTTCAAAATGACTGTTTAGTCCTGCTAAATGGGCGCTTAATTCTCCCTGAAACTGGGCTCTGTCTTCAGCGTGAATGCGGTCAAACCATTCTGCCAAGTTGTTACCTATTTCTTTCTCCTCATAGCCCAACATCGATTTCCAACGAGGAGAGTAATAAATCAGATTGCTTCTGATATTCCAGTCCCACAAACCATCGTGAGTGCTCTGAGCGATTAAAGCATAGCGTTCGCGGCTCTCTTGCAGTGCTTTTTGCGCTTGGTGGAGTTCGTGGATTTTTGTTTGTAATTCGCGATTCGATCGCGCCAATTGCTTGTAAAGCTGGGTTTGTTGTAAAAGTCGGCGGACTCGCTGCCGTAAAACAGCCCAGTGGATCGGTTTAGTAACAAAGTCGCTTGCACCTGCGCGAAAGGCACGATCGACTGATTCTTGGTCTTCCAGAGCTGTGATAATTAAAATGGGCGCGTGTTTGGCGTCAGAAAGAGCTTGTAGCTGACTGCAGCAAGTAAAGCCATCCATCACAGGCATGAGTGCATCGAGCAAGACCAAATCTGGATGAAATTGAGTGTATGCCTCTAATGCTTGCTGTCCGTTTAGCGCTTCTACTACCCTGTAGCCATCGTTTTCCATTGCTTGACGCAGCAAAATCCTCATAGTAATGTCGTCATCCACCACAAGGATTAAGGGTGGAGTTGAAGAGACGGGGTTAGAGTTCATGCTGACAGACACCCATGAGAAATAGAAAAGGTTAATAGACTTGCTCTAGTGGATAAATACTTGTCGCACTGCCAACTGTCTGGTGTTACCAGTACTGTTATTGCCAGTGTTGTTGTTGGCGATCGCGTTGAGCGAATAAACCGTGATAGATGCAGCACTTGAAGTCTTGATAGCAAACTATTAGTCACATATTTTACCGAGCCACAAATTCTGCTGGATCTCGTAGCTTCACTATGGACTACTATTGTCAGCTTTCACATCGAGTAAATCACGCAATTTTGTCCCGATCGCGTAAATTTTTGATAAAGAAAAATTTTGAAAGTTCGCGATTGTAAGTTATGGTCGTTCGCTTGGGACTCACCAAACACCACCGATAACATTTATCCCAATTCTCAAGCCTAGTAGCGATACTTTGGCAGCGATGCATTTCATGCAGCGATCGAAGTAATTAGAAATCATGGATACAGTGGCATAATTGAGTCACCAAAGAGTAGAGAAATTGTCTCTGAGTTTGAGGCTGAATACATAAAAGTTAAAGTAGAACTAAAGGAATACTTAAATCGTACTGAGTTATAAAATGATTCATAATATTGATTACAAAATATTTTCAGCTTGTTGACTCGTTAAATTGGTTCTGATATGGTGGCGTTGGAATTAAGTAAGAGTAAAGTCAATATTAGTAGCTGCCGGTCGAAATGACTTTCTCTCAATAGATTGAGTGTTGTCTGGGCAGTTCGTTCGAGTCAATTTTCGAGTCAATTGCAGATTGGGTGTTCGCCATGAAGAGAAAAATATTTTGGCAAATCCATCAATCGGCATTGGCTCTCAACATACAATCCACGACAAGTAAATACAAGGAGAATAACAACTTAATCAATATAACGATCCAGGTTCTAGACAAGAAACAGCAGACAACCATATCCTCAAATAAGGAGAGCGAGCCATGTTTCAAGTCGGCGATCGCGTTATTCATCACGCTAGCGGACAATCTGGCAGTGTCATCGGTTACGGACACCAGATTATTGATGGAGTTTATCAACCAACCTTAATAGTCAGAGTGGTGAGAGATAGGGAACTAGGACAAACAGGTGTAGTCGAAGACTTATCAGCTAACTGGATACCGAGTGAAGAGGAAATACACTCGCAAGTTGCTTGAATCAAGTTAAATAAATAAAATGAGAGCGCGATTTGGCGCTCTTATTTTTTGCGATCGAGTAGAGTTTGACGCGCTATGCCATTCCCTATTCACCAATATCCTCATTCCAAAGCGAGGGATTTTTTTCAATAAAATCTCCCATCATTCGCTTACACTCATACATATTTAGATCGATTACCTCTACGCCGTGTGCCTCCATAAAGTCTTTGGCTCCAGCGAAGTTGGCAGATTCAGCTGCAATCACTTTTTTAATTCCAAACTGTACGACAGCACCAGCACAGAGATAACAGGGCATCAGTGTGGAATAAAGAGTTGTACCCTTATAGTTGCCGATTCTACCTGCGTTGCGGAGACAATCGATTTCTGCATGGGTGACAGGATCGCCGTCTTGAACCCGCTTGTTGTGTCCCTTACCGACAATCTTGCCATCCTTGACTAGTACCGAACCGATAGGAATACCGCCTTCTGCTAGCCCTTGTTGCGCTTGAGCGATCGCGGCTGCCATAAACTCATCCATTAATAATTCTCCAATTTATGTCTAAACAACTCGTACTTATGGATTGTGACGGTGGTGTAGATGATTATCTAGCAACTATGCTACTGATGACGATGGAGCGGTTTGAGTGTCTGGGTGTTGTTGTTACTCCTGCCGATTGTTACGCTCGCGCCGCCGTCAGTGCTACCCGTAAAATTCTCGATTTCATGGGATGCGATCGCATTCCAGTTGCAGCTAGTACCGTGCGCGGGATTAATCCTTTTCCTCGTCTCTATCGCCGCGATTCTCTAATTGTCGATTGCCTACCCATTCTCAACCAGCAAGATACCATTCGCACGCCTTTGGCCAAACAAACAGGTCAGGAGTTTACGATCCATACCTTATTAAATGCCCCAGAACCCGTAACCTTGATGGTAACTGGTCCCCTTACCACTGTTGCAGTTGCTTTAGAAACAGCTCCAGAAATCGCAGCTAAGATTCAACGCCTAGTTTGGATGGGTGGGGCGCTGAATGTCCCTGGTAATGTAGAAAAAAGCATCGAGCCGGGACAGGATGGTTCAGCGGAATGGAATGCTTACTGGGATGCAATTGCTGTCGATCGCGTTTGGCAAACCCAGATTCCGATCGTGATGTGTCCGCTCGATTTAACGAATAATGTGCCAGTCACATCGGCGATCGTGCGGCAAATGGGCAAACAGCGTCATTATCCCCTTTCAGACTTGGTGGGACAGTGTTATGCCTTAGTCATTCCTCAGGATTATTATTTTTGGGACGTGTTAGCCACAGCGTATCTAGATCGTCCGGAGTTTTATCAACTGGGGGAATGGGAAACCACAATTATTACTACAGGTATCAGCCAAGGTCGCACCAAAATTCAACCTGGCGGGCGCAAAATTCAAGCAATGGAGCGAGTCGATTGCGAGAAATTCTATGACTACATATTGGAGCAGTGGCAGCGGTAAGTGGTGAAGCAGCGAGCGGTGAAGCGTCTTCGCGCCCTTTTAGCTGCGTCGTGGTGCGTGAAATACTGCCAACTTCCGACTTCTGACTTCCCTCTTACCTTTTGCTAACAATCACTTTCTTAAAAATCTGTAAACTTTTATCACAAATAGCTACGGTTATCTACTCCTAACGGACTAAGTAATAGTACTTGACACAATTGGAGTAAATAAATGTTAAGAAATAAATATTAATCTTGCATAAAATTCCCAAAAAATTTCATAATTAGTTTTGATTAGATCCAAATTTAAGTTACCTATCCAGAAGCATCTAGGGGTATTTAGCCCAGTGAAGCGATCGCGATTGCAATCGAAATAGCACAGATAGAAAAAAGTGCTGTCAGACAGCAGGAGGGCAGCACAGTCAATCTTGTTGTTGCGATCGCTGTCTAGATAAGTTTTCAGAAGTTGCCGTCAATCTCATCGCCAGAAGCCAGGAGTGTTGGAAATGTTCGGTTCAATCAAAAAAATACTGAGTGGGATAGTATCCTTCTTTCTAGGTTTTTTCAGTAGCAAGAAATCTCTGGAAGGTAAGCCCGATAAACCTCGCAAGCGTAACGGTTATTTTCTTGAACTAGAAGAAACAGAAGTACCTAAAGAGCTAAAAGCTGCTGCTAAATCAATTGCTTCAGCAACTAACGAGGTTAAAGCTAAAGCGTCAGAACTCGTCAGCGCTACAACAGCTAAAGAGCCGGAGTCTAAGGCTAAAGCAGAGCCAGCTAAGGCAGAGAAGGCAGAAACTGCTGATGCAGCTGCGCCAGCTAAAAAAGTAGAAGCGACAAAAGCTGAGGCAGCTCCTACTAAAAAACAACCTCCTAAAGTAGAGGTAGAATTGGTACAAACTGCTGAGGGAGTCAAAGCTCAGGCTGTCAAGCCAACTAAGCCAGTGAAAGCTATTGCCGATAGCAATGGTAAGGCTGCTACATCTACGTTTGCGCCCAAGTATCTGATTCCATCTGCTTCTAACAGCCGTCGCCGCCCTGGAGCAAATATGAGTTCTTTCTTGGATATGGCACGCCAGGTTAAGACTCCTGGTTAGATGGAAGCAGAAAATGTAGAGTGTGTGTCATTTGCGCTCTACATTAATTGCTCCCTCCTTTCAAGAAAGCTAATCCGCTATAGAGATGAAATGCTGCATCCCAGTTAGAGGGATCGCGGCGAAATAGATGGATGTGAGATGGGATTGGAGCAAGTAAATCGCTCCGATCCAAAAATGTTTCGGCAAAAATGGTAAAATCCGAACAAACTTCAGCGCGTTCGAGCTGGCGATCGAGGAAATTCTGTAAATGATTCCAGTTGATTCTGACAGTAGTTTGATGGTGCGTTTGCTGCTCGGAAAAAGCAATGCCGTTGTGGAACATATAATTGCGATCGCATAGTCGAACGATACAACCTCGACTGGGTAAGTGTAAATCGCAGAATTGGGCGTAGTCTTGAGTCTGGGTTTTGCGTTGTAGTTTGCCACGTACATTCAGGTCTACGACTTGCTCGAAAAGAGGTAATAATCCCATCACTTTATGAGTCACTTCCGACCATTGAAAACTCAAAAAACTCAGCTCATCTGCTTCATTTTGACAAACAAGGCTAACTTGTGAAGTGGCTTCAAAATATCGCCCTTGGAAAACTTGGATGTGTTCGATTTCTGCCAAAGTTGCCCAAAAACATGGTATTTCAGCAGCTAAAAGTTGTTGACCGAAAAACTGTAGTTCGCCAATTGCTCCTATACGATACAGCCGCCAACCGCGACTTGGTAGCTGAAGTCGAGCTGTATAGGGGTCAATCTGCATAATTTGGGATAACTTACGGGCTGCTTCTGACTTGCGATCGCTAGCAATTGGTTCTAATATCAATACGCCTTTTTGCGTGCGATCGGGATCGGCAGTCGCTTGAGCAATCGCCTGGTGGCGTTGTGTCTTTACGACTAATTCAATTCTGTCTAAACCCTGACGCGCTTGCGCCACAATCCTAGCGTGAATCTGACCCGAACTCAGTAACAGTTGCCGATAAATCTCTGTTGCTGCGTTCAACTTGCCAGATATTTCATCTAATCTACCTGAGTAAAATTGTACCCAAGGGTCTGCGGGAGAACTATGTCGCAGCTGCTGTAATAACTGGGCTGCAGTGTCATAATCTTGGCGTTCAAAAGCAGCAGCAATGAGATCGAGCATTGATAGGACAAGAGTGCAACTGTATTTATGTTGCCCAAAAGATCGGGTATTAAGGAGAAAGAGGCAGGAGATAGAAGAATCTAAATTCCGTTCTGTTAGTTCTCTTCTAGCCCTAGCCTATAGTGCTGGCAGCTCCTAGTTAAGGCAGCGACGATAATGCTAAACTGATGTTTGGCACTATTTATGGTATGTAGTCACCGAACAAACGAACTTCAGGGGACACTACAATTGAATTGATGATTTGAGGAAAGAGATAGAATGACCCAAGTGCTTCTCGGAGAAAACGAAGGAATAGATTCGGCATTACGGCGGTTCAAGCGCCAAGTATCCAAAGCAGGAATTTTGGCGGACGTAAAATATCATCGTCATTTTGAAACACCCCAAGAGAAACGCAAACGCAAAGCTGTTGCAGCTCGACGCAAGCGACGGATGAGATAGATAGATAAGCAATTTAATAGATTTTAAATTGGTGACATTACTGAACTAGATTGAAGGAAGTAAGTCACCGTGTCAAATAAAAAGTGAGATAAGGATACAAGATAGGCGATCGCTAGTTACCTACAGCCTGTTTTGTATCCTTCGTATTTGGCGAGATATTGCGGTTGTTATAGCAGTTCATTGCCTGGGCTACTCCTTGCTTCAAGCTCAGTTCTACAGCTTCTAACGCCATTTGCAAAACTTCAGATACTAATGGAGCTTGGGCAGAGGAAAAGCGTCCCAGCACGTAAGATATAGTAGATGCGTCTTCCTTGGTATTGTTGCCTTGAGGTCTACCGATACCGATTCGCAGGCGGGGAAAGTTTTGCGTTCCTAGGTGAGCGATCGCGCTTTTCATGCCGTTGTGCCCGCCAGCCGAACCGGATAAGCGCAGGCGAATTTTTCCCAACGGTAGATCCATATCGTCGTAAATTGCCAGTACCGATTCTGGTGGTAGTTTGTACCAATCCGTGACAGCGCGAATTGCCTGACCGGATTTATTCATATATGTCAGGGGTTTGAGTAAGCGGATCTTATTTATATTACTCCTGCCTTCACCAAATATGCCCTGAAATTTGCGATTTTCTGCCAGTGGAATTTGCCAAGCACGAGCGATCGCATCAACAGCAGCAAAGCCAATATTGTGGCGTGTTTGGTCGTATTTAGGCTCTGGGTTTCCCAAACCAACGATGAGCTGCGGCACAATTATAGCCCGATTGGAAGTTGAATTAGACGCGAGCGCTTCTGTCATTACACCTATCGATCTAGCTTTTCTTTGTCTAACTTTGCTGTGTCGAAGAAGTTGTCGTATTAGTAGAAACGGTTTCTTCTGTTGCTGCTGGCGGAATTTGCTTTGGTTCTAGTTCGGCAGTTGTCTGCATTGCTTGTTCTATCTGTTCTGCTTCGCGTTTAAACTCTGACTGGAACTCGTTAGAAGCATCTTGAAAACTGCGAATTGCCTTCCCCAAACTCCGACCGATCTCTGGCAGCTTTTTGGGACCAAAGATTAACAGTGCGACTACAAAAATTAAAGCCATTTCTGGCAAACCAATACCGAAGATATTCATAACTGACCCTCCTGCAAAGTCAATTCCCCCAGTCTTAGTATAGGGTGCGAACAGTGACTAGTGACCAGTTATCAGCGATCGGTGACTAGCGACCAGTTATCAGTAAAAAAAAACCCAGATCGATTCTGGGTGGAATGCAAGTTATAAGTATTGTTAATATTTCTCAGCTTTCTAAAGGTTAACCACCTAAACCAGTCCAATTGGGGGCAATGTCAGGTCTTTCAATCAGCAATGATTGGTTATAGATTTGCAGGATGATCAAGAGAAAGACGAAAAATAATAGTATGAAAATTGCCATTACAGGAGTAGTTCCCCAACCAGGGGCAACTTTACCATACTCTGAATTCAAGGGTCTGAGGATTTCTCCCAACCAAGTCCGTTGTGCCATGACTCACCTATGATGAATTGCGAAAGCATTTTTTAACGTTCTGTAATATTGTATAGGAAGAGTACTCATAATCTATCGCTATGATGGAACCCGCAACAGTTCTTAGCATTTCCTTAGCTGCCGTATTGATTGCCATTACTGGCTGGACAGTGTATACCTCCTTCGGTCCTCCAGCAAAAGAGTTAAGAGATCCGTTTGAAGAACACGAAGATTAAAAATAGTTATACTTTTGTATTGTTGGTGGGCAGCAGGCAAGCTCCACAGTCAAAGAGAAGCCAGCAGGATGCTCACCATAACGTCTCATGTCATCCAACCTTTAGCTTTAAGGTGACAATCTTCCACGGTGAAATACTCTTGGCTGTGCGATCGGCTAGATTGGTAGCTATGGGTCTTTCTAAAAAATCGAGATCGTCAGCTACGCTTAAATTCAAGGTGTTCTGTAGGTTGAATTGAGCGGTATCGCCGTGGCATTCATAACACCGCAAAATTAATTCTTGCGAGTCGTCTTCTGAAGGTTTGAACGCCATCAGAATTAAGTTGTCGGCTGATATTTTGAGGAAGCTCGCAGTACTTGGCATCTTTCCTGATGTAGCAGCCGCAGCAGGCAATAGTAAAACTTGCAACGGTATATTCAGTTCGTAACCACGTCTAACTGTTTGCGCTTGTTGCCATGTGCCAGCATGGGGATGCAGTGCATAGGTAAATTCATGTAAGCCTGCATCTGCGTCAGGATCGGGCCATACTGGACTGCGTAATAAAGTTAAACGAAGTTGATTCGGTAAGCTATCGTAGCCGTATTTACAATCATTGAGCAAGCTGACACCGTAAATCTCCGAACTCATGTCAGCCCAACGTAAAGCTGGAACTTCCCATTTTGCCTTTTCTGCAGCAGTTTGGGGTTGAGTCGGTCTAGCGATCGCACCGCAGGGAATTTCATAATTGGTATAGTCTGCTGTCACATTCAGGGGAAAAGCAGCTTTTACCATGACATGGCGTTCTTTCCAGTCAACGTTAGTTTTAATTTTGAGAACGGAAGAGCCTGCTTCTAAAATGTAATCTTGGCGAAAAATTGACTGACCGATTTTTCGCTCTACACTGATACAACTTTGTAGTGAATTGCGATCGCAACTTTGCTTCATACTTATGAGTTCGGCAGGTGATAAAGGGAATCGGGCATAATTTGGGTCAATGTTCCATGCATCCCAATATTGTCCGCTATCTTGAAAAGCTTGCAGTTGATTTCCCGCACCACTCAGGACTTCCCTTTGATGAGTTTTGTCAAAAACGCTGGATAAATCTCCCGTATTAGAATCTACAGTAACGCGCAAAAACTCATTTTCAATACCATACTCGGCTGGCAAATTAGAACTCGCTCCCTGAGAACTCAATGCAATGAAATTTGTACGAGGACATAACCAATAAAGGCAATAACCAACGGAAGGAATATCTTTGGCAAGAAAAGAAATGAGTACGGTAGATGTTTGTCGATCGCTGCTAGATTCAGGAACGATAGTGTAGGATTGGATGTTTCTTCCAGTTAAATCGTAGACCTGCCAGTTAGTATCCTGTAGGTTTGGAACTGTAAGTTCAACAACTTGAGATCGCACCCAATTGAGAGAGTTAAAAACGACAATTGGCTGTGCTTCAGGATGGGGAGGTGGAGGAAAATCAATTTGAGCGGCGATCGCATGTAACGATCGGTTTAAAATAGCTGTTGCTGTTTGTTCTGCGGCTTCCCATTCTCGGTTAGCATCAACATAAACTTCAGGAATAGCGGAGCCAGGTAAAATATCGTGAAATTGATTGAATAAAACTTTTTTCCAAGCATCTTCAATTTCTGTTTTAGGATAGGCTGTCTTCGCAGTCAGCATTGCCAAAGTTGCGAATAATTCTGCTTGATATAACAAGTCTTCGCAACGTCGGTTATACCGCTTTTGGTCTGCATGAGACGTATAACAGCCGCGATGAAATTCTAAATAAAGTTCATCTTGCCAAATTGGTAATTTTGGTGAGTGGCTAGTGGCTGGTGGCTGGTGGCTAGAATTGCTTCCTTGTCCCCCATGTCCCCATGTCCCCATGTCTTCCTCGTTCGACAACTCCCACTCTCCCACTACCGACTCTCGAATTTCCTCCAAATACTCCTCAGCGGTGGTAAATTCTAATTCAGGAAAAAAGGGCGATTGTTGCCAGCGTCGCGCTACTTCGAGCATATCGCGGGTGGGGCCACCACCGTGATCGCCGACACCAGGTAGCCAGAGAGCTTGTTTTAATTGAGTTTTAGTTGTCCAGTCGCAAGCATAGGTTGCCATTTTGACCGGATCGATGCCTTCACCGATGGGTGCAGACATGAGGCTAAGGATATCCGTACCGTCAGGCGATCGCCACCAGAAGACCTCATGGGGAAATTGGGTGGTATCGTTCCAGCGTAGTTTTTGGGTGACGAAGTACTCCATTCCTCCCAAAACGAGAAACTGCGGTAGAGTGGCGCAGAAGCCGAAACTATCCGGCAACCAGGCAACAGAGGAGATTTGACCAAATTTTGCTTGCACGTATCTCTGTCCGTATAATAGCTGCCTGACAATTGATTCTCCGCTGACGGTATTGAGTTCTGGCTCTACCCATAAACCGCCGACAATTTCCCAACGTCCCGCTTTGACTTGGTGCTGAATTGCCGTAAATAAATCGGGACGATGTTGTTCGATCCAGGCGTAAAGAGCAGGAGTAGAATGACAAAAAGTTAGTTCCGGAAAAGCTTGTTGGAGATCGAGAACGGATGTAAAAGTGCGCTGAGCGGCTTCCCAAGTTTCGCTGACAGCCCACAACCAGGCTAAATCTAAATGAGCGTGACCGAGGAGAAATATTTTAGATTTTGGGTCGCACCTTTGGTGCGCTTCCAGCGCAACTTGGATTTTGGATTGGATGAGATTTTGGCGTAAGGTATAGAGCGATCGCCCGAATTTGCCTCGATCTGGTAAAGCTAACCAATCGATTTGAGCGATCGCATCTGCAAGAGTGGATAATTGTTCTGGTTCAAAAGTTTCTAAATGTTTCTGGATGATAGCTAATTCATCAGCAACAAAACCTGGTTCCGGATCTTCTGGATCGTTTGACTCGTAAAGGCAAAGCGATCGCACTAAGGCTCCATCGTCGTGATTTGGACTGATCAGCCGTAAACTCACATTAAATTCTTCCCCAGGAGTCACGCTAGGACTGAGGAGTATTCTCGTCGAGCAATCGAATAAGTCCCCTTCTTGTACGAGTTTGTCATTGACATAAATTTGAGCCAATTCCGCCCACCAAGTCAAAGCCAGTCGCAGCGATAACCCTGCTAGAGGATAGCCGTGTAGCTGCGGCGGAACGATCGACTTTTGCTGCAACCACAAGACTTTTTTTCCTTTTTCCCAGGCAATATGTCCTCTGGTGTTGAGAGAGCAATTAACACCGACTCCCGATCCCAATTCTGACTCCAGCCACCCCAACCAATCCATCTGAAGATTGACTTGAGTATAGTGGCGTAACTGGGCGATCGCTTGTGAAATTACCTCTAGATTGGAGTGTGGTGCAAAAGATGCCATAGATCTAGCCCAGTTATGAGAACACTAAATTATAAAAGCACTAAATTATAAAAATAAGGGCACGGTTGAGAAATGATAAGAATCGATCGATTTTAAGATTTCAATTCGCAATAAACGTTATAAGAGGATTTGTTTCTCGATCAGATCGGTGCATCTCCGCCAGCATGAATGTTGTTCGCCTCAAGGTTGAACAGAAGTCAGGAGTCAGGAGTCAGGAGTCAGGAGGAATAAGGATTAATTA
>ERZ1066120.1228-NODE-1228-length-16963-cov-34.762598_pt1 | contig 16963 bp, 15 predicted proteins | sample MGYA00382767_ERZ1066120 | MGnify/ENA primary metagenome ERZ1066120 (study PRJEB33369, sample SAMEA5778350) | biofilm metagenome | biome: Industrial cooling water; feature: Water cooling tower basin; material: Biofilm | place: United Arab Emirates | collected...
ACCGCGGCCGGGACCGCGCCCGGGGGCGCCCCGGACGCGGCCGCGCTGGAGGCGGCCACGCCCGACATCGCCTCGGCGCTGGCCGCCATCACCGCCGGCGCCCCCGACCCGCTGGCCGACGCCACCGCCCAGGCCGTGGCGCGCGCCCGCGTCCCCGACGCCCGGCCCCGCAACTTCAACCGCGTGGTCGAGGCCCAGCTCGCCCGCCTCGCCCGCGCCCAAGGGGCGGCCGAGGCCCCCCAGGGCGGCGGCGGCGGCGCCGGGAGCCTCCAGCCCAACGAGCAGGCCGAGTCCGGCGAGGCCGAGGTGGCCTCCTCCGCCGCCGCCGTCCCCTCCGGCGCCTCGCCCCAGAGCGTGACCCGGGCGGCCACCTTCGCCGACGCCATGGCCCTGCGCGAGATCAACCTCATCGGCGTCTTCGGCCAGCCCGGCGACCGCCGCGCCCTGGTGCGGCTCGGCAACGGCCGGCTCCTGCGCGTGGGCATCGGCGACAGCCTGGACGGCGGCCAGGTGACCGCCATCGGCGACAACGCGCTCAACTACGTGCGCCGGGGCCGCACCTTCGCCCTGGTCATCCCGGGGCCGGGCTGACCTCCCCGCTCACCCCCGCCTCCGCGAAGCTCGCCATGCCCGACAGGCAGGCGGCGGCCGCGCGCACGACCGGGATCGCCAGCGCCCCCCCCGTCCCCTCCCCCAGCCGCAGGTCGAGCGCGAGCAGGGGCCGCAGCCCCAGGGCGTCGAGCAGCCGGCCATGCGCCGCCTCGGCCCCCCGGTGCCCCGCCCGGACGTGCAGCAGCCCCCCCGGCACGGCGCGCGCCACGACCAGCGCGGCGGCCCCGCAGATGAAGCCGTCGAGCAGCACCGGCACGCGCCGCGCCCGCGCCCCCAGGATCGCGCCGGCCATGGCCGCGACCTCGTGGCCCCCGAGCCGGCGCAGCGTCTCCAGGGCGTCGTGCCCGCCGTGCCGGGCCGCGCCCGCCGCCACCGCCGCGCGCTTCCTGGCCAGCCCCGCCTCGTCCACCCCCGTGCCCCGCCCCACCCAGTCCCCGGGCGCGCCTCCGAGCAGCGCATGGGCGATGGCCGCCGCCGCCGTGGTGTTGCCGATGCCCATCTCGCCCGGCACGAGCAGGTCGCAGGCCCCCGCCGCCGCCCAGCCCGCCCGCAGCGCCGCCACCGCCTCCCCCTCGGTCATCGCCGGCCGCTCGGTGAAGTCCGCCGTGGGCCTCAGCCCCGCGAGAGGCGTGACCGTCAGCCGCGCCCCCACCGCCGCCGCCACCTGGTTGACGGCCGCGCCGCCCCTCTCGAAGTTGAGCACCATCTGCGCCGTGACCTCGGGCGGGAACGCCGACACCCCGCGCGCCGCCACCCCGTGGTTGCCCGCGAAGAGCGCCACGAGAGGCCGCTCGATCCGGGGCCTCTCGGTCCCCTGCCAGGAGGCCAGCCAGGCCCCGAGCCCCTCCAGCGCCCCCAGCGCGCCGGGCGGCTTGGTCAGCGTGGCGTCCCGCGCCACGGCCCGCGCGCGGGCCGCCTCGTCGGGCGGGGGCAGCGTGGGCAGGAGGGCGCGCAGGTCGTCGAGGGTCTCGAAGGGGGCCATGGGGCTCTCGCGGCGGCTGTCCGGCCGCCTGCCTAGAGGCCCCGGGCGGGGAGCGGAAGGATGCGGCTGAGCGACGCGGCCCGCGACGTGGCCGAGGCGCTCGCCTTCCTCACGCGCCTGCCCCTGCGCCCCGCCGGGCCCTGGCGCGGGGCCGAAGCCTCCTGGGCCTGGCCGCTCGCGGGGGCCGTCGTGGGCCTCGCGGGGGGGGCGGCCGCCGCCCTGGCGCTCTCGCTGGGCCTCCCCCCCGGCCCCGCCGCCGCGCTGGCGCTGCTCGCCCAAGGGCTCCTCACGGGGGCGCTGCACGAGGACGGGCTCGCCGACTGCGGCGACGCGCTCTGGGGCGGCGGCGGCCGCGAGGCGCGGCTGGCGGCCATGCGCGACAGCCGCGTGGGCGCGCACGGCGCCCTGCTCCTCCTGCTCGTCACGCTCCTGCGCTGGAGCGCCCTCGCGGCCCTCCTGGCCCACGGCCCCGCCTGGGGGGCGCTCCTGGCGGCCGGGGCGCTCGGCCGCTGGCCCATGGCGGCGCTGCTGCGGGCGCTGCCGCCCGCACGCGCCCAGGGCCTGTCCAGGGGGATCGGCCGCCCCTCCGGCGGCGCCGTCCTGGGGGGCGCGGCGCTCGCGCTGGCGCTCGCGCTGCTCGGGGCGGGCTGGGGCGCCCTCCCGGCGGCGCTCCTGGCGCTCCTGGCCGGCCTCGCCTGGGGCGTCTGGGCGCGCCTGCGCCTGGGCGGCCAGACCGGCGACGTCTGCGGCGCCGCCCAGGTCACGGCCGAGTCCCTGGCCCTGGCCGCCCTCGCCGGCGCCGCCGCCTAGATCTGTCGCTCGGGCATCGTCACCCGCAGCCCGTCCAGCGCCGGCGTCACCTTGAGCTGGCAGGTGAGCCGCGACCGCGCCGGGTCGGGCTGCCAGGCGAAGTCCAGCATGTCCTGCTCCATGGCCTCCTTGGGCGGCAGGCGGCCCACCCAGGCCGGGTCCACGTAGACGTGGCAGGTCGAGCAGGCGCAGGCGCCGCCGCAGTCGGCCTCGATGCCGGGGATGCCGTTGTCGCGCGCCCCCTCCATGACGGTGAGCCCGTTGGCCACCTCCACCACGTGCTCCCGCCCCGAATGCTCCACGTAGGTGATGCGCGCCATGGTCTCCCTCCTGCGGTGCGCGCCTTCTAGGGCGGGGCGGCGGAGGCTGCCAGGGGGAGGAGGGTGTGCGCGGGGCGCGACATCGCCCGGCGCCCTCGCGCGCGCCCGGTTGCCGCCGGGGGACCGGGCTCGCTAGCCTGCCTCCCGTGACGCGGCCCCTTCTCCTCCTCCCGATGCTCGCCGCCTGCGCGGCCCCCCCGGGCCCGCCTCGGGCCGCGCCCCCGGCGGCCCCGGCGCTGGCCGTGGCCGAGATCGCGACGGACGGCACGGGCGCCTGCTGGGGCCGCGACGTGGAGCCGGCCGTCATCCAGACCGTGACCGTGACCGAGGCGGCCGGATCGCCCGGCGCCTGGCGCTCGCTCGTCCGCCAGAGGATCGCCGAGGAGCGCCGGCCCATAGCCTTCGAGACCCTCTGCCCCCCCGCCTACACCGAGGGCTTCGTGGCCTCCCTCCAGCGCGCGCTCCAGGCGCGCGGCTACTTCGCCGGCCCGGCCGACGGCGCCTGGAGCGAGGCCCTGGGCCGCGCGGTGCAGGACTTCCAGCGCGGCTGGGGCCCCGACTCCCCGCTCCTGAGCCTCGCCGCCGCCCGCCGCCTCGGCCTCGTCGCGCTGAGCGAGGCGGAGCTGGCGCGCCTGTGACGCCCGACCCGGCGGCCTTCATCCGGGACAACCTGCCGCTGACCGAGGTGCCCGGCACCGGCGTCCGGCTCCACCTCGCCGGGCCAGGCAGCGGGCTCGGCCGGCTCGTGCCGCCGGGCGGCGCGCCCTACTGGGCGCACGCCTGGCCCGGGGGCGTGGCGCTGGCCCTGCACCTGCGCGCGACCGGCGCGGCGGCCGGGCGGAGGGTGATGGAATGGGGCCAGGGCTCGGGCCTCGCCGCCATCGCGGCCCTGCTCTCCAGCGCCGCCTCCGCCGCCGCCTACGACCCCGACCCGCTCGCGGCCGTGGCGACCCGCCTCAATGCCCGGGCCAACGGCGTCGCCGTCCTGGCCCTGGGCGGGACGCCCGAGCAGGGCGCCCGGAGCCTCCTGTCCCCGCGCCGCCCGGGCGGGGCCTCCGCCCCGCCCGACTGCCTCGTGCTGGCCGGCGACACCTTCTACGACGCGGCCGTCGCCGCCGCCTCCAGGCGCTTCCTCGACGCGGCCGCCGCGCTCGGCGCCGCCGTGCTCGTGGGCGACCTCGGCCGCCCCCACCTCCCCCTCGACCGCCTCGACCCCTTGGCCTCCTACCCCGTGCGCGACCTCGGCGACCCGCCCCGGGCCCCCGCGCGCGCGGGCCGCGTGTTCCGCTGGCGCCCCCCCTGAACGACGAAGGGCGCCCCTCGGGGGGCGCCCTCCCTCGGACCCCCGGGGGTCCGGCTCACTCCTCCAGCGACAGCGCCACGAAGCGCGGGTCGCCGCCCCGGCGGATCAGCAGCAGGAGCGACTTGCGCCCCGCCGCCCGGGCCTCCTCGATGGCCGTCGTGAAGTCGGCCACCGTGGCCACGGGCCGCTGCCCGGCCTCAGTGATGAGGTCCCCCGCCGCCAGGCCCTTGAGCGCGGCGTCGGACTCCACGTCCACCGCCGTCACCACCAGGCCCGCGCTGTCCTCGGGCAGATCGAACTGCCCCAGCAGCTCCGGCGTCGGCGCCGCCAGCGTCAGCCCCAGCACCTGCTGCGTCTCGGGCTCCGCCGGCCCCTCGGCCGAGGCCGGGCGCACCGCCTCGGCCTCCTCGCGCCGCCCCAGCGTCACGTCGAGCGACACGCGCTCGCCGTCGCGCAGGAGGTCCAGCGTGACCACCTCGCCCACCGGCGCCCCGCCCACCATGCGCACCAGCTCGCGCGTGTCGGGCACGGGCTCGCCGTTGAAGGCCAGGATCACGTCGCCCGCCTCCACGCCCGCGTCCGCCGCCGGCCCCTCGGGCACGTTGGTGACGAGCGCCCCCTCGGGCGCCTCCAGCCCGGCGATGCCCTCGGCCAGGTCCGGGGTCACGTCCTGGATGCTGACGCCCAGCCAGCCCCGCCGCGTCTCGCCGAACTCCTTGAGCTGGGCCACCACGCCCCGCACCACGTCCGCCGACTGCGCGAAGCCGATGCCGATGCTCCCGCCCGAGGGCGACAGGATGGCCGTGTTGACGCCGATGACCTCGCCGTTCATGTTGAACAGGGGCCCGCCCGAGTTGCCGCGGTTGATGGCGGCGTCGGTCTGGATGAAGTCGTCGTAGGTCCCCGCCAAGGCGCGGTTGCGCGCCGAGATGATCCCCGCGCTGACCGAGAAGCCCTGGCCGAGCGGGTTGCCCATGGCCATGACCCAGTCGCCCACGCGCGCGCCCTCGCCGTTGGGGTCGCCGAACTCCACGAAGGGGTGCCCGGTGCCTTCGACCTTGAGCAGCGCGATGTCGGCCTCGGGGTCCGTGCCCACCACCTCGGCGGGCAGCCTCTCGCCCGAGTAGAACTCGATCTCGATCTCGTCGGCGCCGGCGATGACGTGGTTGTTGGTGACGATGTAGCCGTCGTCCGAGATGACGAAGCCCGACCCCAGCGCCGAGGACCGCCGGGGCGTGCCGTCCTCGAGGTCGTTGAAGAAGTCCTGGAAGGGGGAGCCCTCGGGCACCACCCCCTCGGGGCCGGCGTTGCCCGCCACCACGGTGGAGGTGGTGATGTTGACCACGGCCGGGCTGACCTGCTCGGCCAGGTCCGCGAAGGTGAGGGGGCGGCCCTCGTCGGGGATCAGGGCGGGCTCGTCCGGCGTCAGCGGCTGGTCGGAGGTGGCGACCGCCTCGGCGTCGGGGCCGGCCGCCTCCTGCGCCACGAGCGGCACGGCGAGGGCGGCGGCGATCGCCAGGGCGGCGACGCTGGCGTGGGAGGCGAGGGACTTGGCTGTCACGGATGGGCTCCTGGATGGGCGGGGACCGCCGAAGGGGGGCGGCTCGCGGGATGCCCCCGGGGCCGTCGCTCCGGACCTTCCGCCCGCCCGCCGCCCATGTCCACGCAAAGCCCGGTCGCGCGGCGTCAAGACGGCGTGAGGGCGCCGAGCGCCAGCCCCGCCCAGCAGAGCGCCGCCCCCACGGCCAGCGCGGCCAGCCCCGCGAGCCGCCGCGCGGGCAGGTCCAGCGCGCGCAGCGCCGCCAGCAGCTCCTCGACGAGCCGGGGCGCCAGGGCCCACAGGAGCCCCTCGGCCACCAGCAGCAGGCCCAGCGCCAGGAGCGCCGTGCCCATCAGGGGGCCGCGGGCGCCTCGGCCGGCGTGACCTCGACCGTGTCGGCCCCGGCGGCGGCCGCGGGCTCGGCGCCCGCGCCGGCCCCCGCCCCGCCCGCCGCACCCGCCGCGCCGCTGGCGGCGGGCGAGAAGGGCACGCCGTCGCGGCCCGCGCCCCCGTAGAGGTAGTCGAAGAAGGCGTTGTCCGGGGTCAGCACCATGGTGCTGTTGGAGCCCGGCAGCGCCCTGAGATAGGCCTGCATGCTGCGATAGAACTGGAAGAACTCCGGGTCCGCCCCGTAGGCCTCCGCGAAGACGCGGTTGGCCTCGGCGTCGGCCTCGCCGCGCGTGACCTGGGCGTCGCGCTCGGACTCCGACCGCGTCTCGACGGCGGTGCGGTCGGCCAGGGCGCGCACCCGCTGCGCCGCCTCCGCCCCCCGCGCCCGCTCGTCCGCCGCCTCCCGCTCGCGGTCCGAGCGCATGAGCTGGAAGGTGGCCGCGAGGTTCTGCTCGGGCAGGTTGGTGGTCTTGAGGCGCACGTCCACGATGGCGAGCCCCAGATCCGCGGCATCCACCTGCGCCGCCTCGGTGATGCGCGTCATGAGCGCGCGGCGGTCGGCCGACAGGATCGTGTCGCTGGTCACGGAGCCCAGCACCTCCCGGACCTGGGCGTTGAGGATGCCCGACAGGCGGTCCTCGGCGAGCGGGATGCCCGCCGCGCCCACCGCCTGGCGGAAGCGCACCACGTCCGCGATGCGGTAGCGCGCGAAGGCGTCCACGATGAGCCGGCGGTCGTCGGAGGGCGTGACCTCGATCTCGTCGGTGTCGAGCCCCAGGATGCGGTCGTCGTAGTAGACCACGTCCTGGATAAAGGGGATCTTGAAGCCGATCCCCGGCTCCTCCCTCACCTGCCTGATCTGCCCGAACTGGAGCACGAGCGCCTTCTGCCGCTCGTCCACCACGAAGACGGAGGACAGCAGCAGGACCAGGAGCACGCCCAGCGTGACCAGGGCTATGGTGGCGGATCGGCGCATGGTCAGTTCCCCGGGACGGCGGTGGCGGTGACGGCGCCCGGGCCCTGGGCGGCCGGCGCCGGGGCGGCGGCGGGCGCGGCCGCCGGGCGCGGCGGCTCGTTGCGGATGAGCTGGTCGAGGGGCAGGAAGGGCACCACGCCCGAGCCCCCCTCGCCGCTGCCGCCCGCCACCACCGGGTCGAGCACGATCTTGCCCACGTCGCCCAGCACGCGCTCCATGGTCTCGAGGTAGATGCGCTCGCGCGTCACGTCCGGCGCGTTGCGGTACTCGGCCAGGACCGAGGTGAAGCGGCTCGACTGGCCCAGCGCGTCGTTGACCGTCTGCGCCCGGTAGGCCTCGGCCGCCTCCAGGATGGCGGCGGCCTGGCCGCGCGCCTCCGCGAGCACCCGGTTGGCGTAGGCGTCGGCCTGCCGCTGGAGCGTGTCGCGCTCCTGCTCGGCCGCCTGCACGTCGCGGAAGGCGTCCACCACCTGCGCCGGGGGCTCGGCCTGCGCCAGGTTGACGCGGATCACGTTGATGCCCGAATCGTAGCTGTCGAGCGTTGCCTGGATCTGCTCGCGCGCCGTGTCGGCGATCAGGCCCCGGTCGCGGTTGAGGATGGGCGCGAGGTTGGACGCCGCGATGATCTCGCGCATCACCGACTCGCTCACCGCCCGCACCGTCAGCTCGGGGTTGGAGAGGTTGAACAGGAAGGCGGCCGGGTCCGACACGTTCCAGACCACCTGGAAGCCGATGTCCACGATGTTGGCGTCCGTGGTCAGCATGAGGCCCGGGTCGTCGCCGGCGGCCACCCCCGGCGCGCCCGCGCCGATGACCTCGGTGCGCTCGGTGGTCGTGGGCACCACCTCGTAGGTGACGACCGGCCAGGGCGCGAAGTTCAGCCCCGGCTGCCCCGTGCCCGCGAAGGAGCCCAGCAGCAGCTCGACCGACTGCTCCTGCGGCTGCACCGTGTAGACCGACATGAAGCCCCAGAGCCCCAGGGCGGCCAGCCCCCCCAGCGCCAGCGTGCCGCGCGTCACGCGCGGCCCCTCGGGCCGCCCGGGCCCGCCCGGGGCGCCTGCGCGCCCCCCCATCAGCACGCGAAGCTGCTCGCGGCCCCGGCTCACGAGCTGGTCGATCTCGGGGATGCTGGGGCCCTCGCCGGGCCGGCGGCGGGGCGGGCCGGGCCTGTCGTCGGACGGCCGCCGGTCGTCCTCACCGCCCCTGTTGCCGCCGCCGCCCCATGGGCCGTTCGCCATGTGCCTGATCCCCTCGCTGCCGCCCCTAGCTGGTCATCGCCGGGCCAAAAGGCAAGGGAGCGTCACGGCCCGGCCAGCCCCCCGTGAGCCCCTCACGTCCGCCGCACGGGCGTCCTCAGCGTCACCATCTCCTCGGCCATGGTCGGGTGCACCGCGACCGTGCGGTCGAAGTCCTCCTTGGTGGCGCCCATGCGCACCGCCACGGCGGCGAGCTGGATCATCTCGCCCGCGTCCGGCGCCACCACGTGGCAGCCCAAGACCCGCCGCGTCTCCCGGCTCACCACCAGCTTCATGAGCGCCCGGTCGGGCCGCCCCGCGAAGGCCGTCCGCATGGGCCGGAAGCTGGTCGCGTAGACCTCGATGGGCTCCCTCTCCCGCGCCTCCTCCTCCGACAGACCCACCGACCCCAGCTCCGGCTGCGTGAACACCGCCGAGGGCAGCGGGTCGTGGTCCACGGGCGTCGGCACCCCCCGGAACACCGTCTCCACGAAGGCCATCGCGTCGCGGATGGCCACCGGCGTCAGCGCCGGCCGCCCCGTCACGTCGCCGAGCGCGAAGACCGAGGGCACGGAGGTCTGCGAGTAGGCGTCCACCTCCACGTGCGCCCGCCGCCCCAGCCGCACCCCCAGCGCCTCCAGGCCCAGCCCCTCGGTGTTGGGCGCCCGCCCCGTGGCCCAGAGCAGCGCGTCGAAGACCCCCTCCAGCCCCTGCGTGCTCTTGACCCGGACGTGCCCCCTGCGCGGCGGCCCCCCGGCCGGGGGCGCCGCCACGGGCGCCTCCCCGGCGGGCAGGTCGAAGCTCGCCTCGGGCGGCCCCATCATCAGCACGTCCGACCCCGTGTGGAGCTGGATGCCCCGCGCGCGCATGGCCTCGGCCACCAGCCCCCGCGCCTCGTCGTCGAAGCCCCGCAGGATCTGGGCGCCGCGGTAGAGCTGCGTGACCTCCACCCCCAGCCCCGACAGGATGCAGGCCATCTCGCAGGCGATGTAGCCGCCCCCCACGATCAGGATGGACCGCGGCAGCTCCTCCATGAGGAACACGTCGTCCGACACCATCCCCATCTCGGCGCAGGGGATGTCCGGGCGCACCGGGCGCCCGCCCGTCGCCACCAGCACGTGCGCCGCCGTGACCCTCTCGCCCGTGCCCAGCCGCACGGCATGGGGCTCCTCCAGCGCGGCCCGCGCGTCGTGCACCCGCACGCCCGAGTCCGCCAGCATCCGGCGGTAGACGCCCTCCAGCCGGTCCAGCTCCGCGTGCAGGCGCGGCCGGAAGCGCCCCCAGTCGAAGGCGCCCTCCCCCACCTCCCAGCCGTAGGCGGCCGCGGTCCCGAGCTGCTCCCCCGCCTGGCTCGCGAAGACCATAATCTTCTTGGGCACGCAGCCCCGGATGACGCAGGTGCCGCCCATGCGGCCCTGCTCGGCCAGCGCCACGCGCGCCCCCGCCTGCGCCGCCATGCGCGCCGCCCTGACTCCGCCCGAGCCGCCCCCGATGACGAACAGGTCGCAGTCGAACGCGCTCACTCCGCCCCCCTCACTCGGCCACGTCCGTGAAGATGTTGTCGCGCTCCCCGAACGTCACGCGCCCCTCCTCCACCTCGCCCGAGGCCTGGTCGCGCACCTCCACGCGCCCGTCCCCCATGCCCGTGACCAGCACGTCGCAGATGTCCAGGAACAGCCCGTTCTCCACCACGCCCGGGATCTGGTTGAGCACCAGCGACAGCTGCCGGGGCGCCCCGATCCTGTTGAGATGCAGATCCAGGATGTGGTGCCCCTCGTCGGTCACGTAGGGCATGTCCCCGTTCATGCGCAGCGTGGTCGTCCGCCCCAGGACGTCCAGCCCGATCAGCGCCTCCTCCACCAGCGCCTTGGTCGTCTGCCAGCCGAAGGGCACCACCTCGACCGGCAGGGGAAAGGCCCCCAGCGTCTCCACCCGCTTGGCCGCGTCGGCGATGACGACCACGCGGTCCGACGCCGTCGCGACGATCTTCTCCTGGAGCAGCGCGCCCCCGCCCCCCTTGATCAGGTTGAGCGAGCCGTCCACCTCGTCGGCCCCGTCGATGGTCAGGTCCAGCCAGCGCGCCTCGTCCAGGGACACCACGTCTATGCCCACCTCGCGGGCGAGCTGCGCCGTGCGCGCCGAGGTCGGCACGCCCCGGAAGGCCAGGCCCTCCTCGCGCACCCGCTCGCCCAGCGTGCGCACCAGCCAGGCCGCCGTGGAGCCGGTGCCGAGCCCCACCCGCATCCCTCCCTCCACGAACTGGGCGGCGCGGCGGGCGGCCGCGAACTTGGCCTTGTCTATGGGCGAGAGGGCGCCGGGCATGCGGGGGGCTCCACGGGGGTGTCCCCCGGGGTATAGGGCGGCCGGAGGACGGGGGCGAGGGGTCGCTTTCGGCCTGCCGCGCGCCGCCGCGCCCCCCTATGTGGGGGCCGAGGGGGAAGGGCGATGTTCATATCCGTGCTCGACGTGTTCAAGGTGGGGGTCGGCCCCTCGTCCTCGCACACCATGGGGCCGATGGTGGCGGCCGGGCGCTTCCTCGACCGCCTGCGCCACGGCCCCTTCCGCGCGGCCGGCGTCCGCGCCTCGCTGCACGGCTCGCTGGCCTTCACGGGCGTGGGCCACGCCACCGACCGCGCCGTCGCCTTGGGCCTCGCGGGCGTCCTGCCCGCCACCTACGACGCCGAGGAGGCCGAGGCCGCCCTGAGGCGCATCCGCGAACGCAAGGCCGTGGAGCCCGAGGGCCTCGGGCCGCTCCGCTTCGACCCCGACGCCGACCTGCGCTTCGACCGCGGCCCGCCGCTGCCCGGCCACGCCAACGGCCTGGTCCTGACGGCCACCGACGCGCAAGGCGACGCCCTCCTCTCGGAGACCTACTACAGCGTCGGCGGCGGCTTCGTGCTGACCGCCGAGGAGCTGGCCCAGGGCCGCGCCACGGACGACGGCCCCCCCGTGCCCTATCCCTTCGAGAACGCCCGCGCGATGCTGCGCATGGCCCAGGACTCGGGCCTGAGCATCGCCGCCATGAAGCGCGCCAACGAGCTCACGCGCCTGGACGCCGCCACGCTCGACGCGGGGCTCGCCCGCATCTGGGAGGTCATGCGCCTGTGCATGGACCGGGGCCTGAGCGCCGAGGGCATCCTGCCCGGCGGCCTCAAGGTGCGCCGCAGGGCCGCCGCCATCCACCGCTCGCTCCTGGCCGAGCGCGGCCTCAACCTCCAGGCCCCCCACACGATCAACGACTGGATGAGCGCCTACGCCATGGCCGTCAACGAGGAGAACGCCGCCGGAGGCCAGGTCGTCACCGCCCCCACCAACGGCGCCGCGGGCGTCGTCCCGGCCGTCATCCGCTACTGGCTCGACCACGTCCCCGGCGCGGCCCCCTCCCGCGTGGGCGACTTCCTCCTGACGGCGGCCGCCATCGGCGGCATCGTCAAGTGGAACGCCTCCATCTCGGGGGCCGAATGCGGCTGCCAGGCCGAGGTCGGCTCGGCCTCCGCCATGGCCGCCGCCGGCCTCGCGGCCGTGCTCGGCGGCACCCCCATGCAGGTCGAGAACGCCGCCGAGATCGCCCTCGAGCACCACCTGGGCATGACCTGCGACCCCATCCGCGGGTTGGTGCAGGTCCCCTGCATCGAGCGCAACGGCCTGGGCGCCATCAAGGCCGTCTCGGCGGCCTCGCTGGCGCTGCGCGGCGACGGCACGCACCTGGTCCCCCTGGACGCGGCGGTCGAGACCATGCGCCAGACGGGCCGCGACATGCACGAGAAGTACAAGGAGACGAGCCTCGGGGGGCTGGCGGTCAACGTCCCCAACTGCTGAGGGGCGCCCCCGCAGGGTGCGCCTTCGGCGCACCGTCCGCCCGCGCCGCCCGCGCCCCCGTCGGGCGGGGCCCAGGCCCCCTCGCCCCGGCGGCCGCCCCCGCGCGCGGAGCCCCGCGACGACCACCTCCCCCCCCCACTCACGCCCCCCCGAACGCCCCCGCCACCTCCTCCAGCGCCCGCCCCCTCAGCTCCGCCCGCTCCATGAGCACCTCGTGGCGCGCCCCCTCCAGCACCACGAGCCGCCCGCCCGGCCACCGCGCCATGCGCTCGCGCACCGGCGCGGGGTCCACCACCTCCTCCTGCGTCCCCAGCAGCGCCACCGCCTGCACCCGGGGCGAGGCCAGCCGCGCGAGCCGCCTCGTCTCCCGCAGGGCCTCCGACAGCCACAGCAGCGACGGCCCCCCCAGCACCGCGTCGGGCAGGGCCTCGGCCTGCGCGCGCATCCACTCCCAGGTCTCGCGGTCGCCCGTCAGCGTGTTGCCCTCGAAGGCCTGCCGGAGCAGGTAGGTCCGCGCCTCCTGCCCGGGCGTCATGCGGCCCCCCAGGCCCAGGCGCCGCCCCAGCTCGCCCACCGCCCAGGCGTAGGGCCTCTGGAACGCCCCCATGCGCAGCCCCCACATGGGCGCCGAGAAGGCCGCCGCCCCCACCTCCAGCCCCCCCATCAGCGCCCGCAGGCCCACCGCCCCCCCCATGGAATGCGCCAGCAGCACGCGCGGCGCCCCCGGCGCGAGCCGCCCCGCCCACCCCGCCAGGGCGTCCACGTCCCACTGGTAGTCCGCGAAGCGCCGCACGTGCCCCAGCGCCCGGTCGGGCCAGAGCCGCTCCGACAGCCCCTGCCCCCGCCAGTCCAGCGTGGCCGTGGCCCAGCCCGCCGCGCCCAGGTCGGCCGCCACCCGCGCGTACTTCTCCGCATACTCCGTGCGCCCCTGGAGCAGCAGCACCACCCCCCTGGGCGCCCCCTCCCCCCAGGCCACCCCCCTCAGGGCCAGCCCGTCGGCCGAGCGCAGCCACGCCACGCGCGGTCTGCCCTCCCCCCCGTAGGGCGGCTCGCTCAGGACAGCACGGAGGCCAGCCGCATGGCCGCGCCCATGTCCCCGTCCACCTGGAGCTTGCCCGACATGAAGGCCCCCGTGGCCGACAGCTCCCCCCCCAGGATCGCCTCGAAGGTCTCGGGCGCCGCCGTCAGCGTCACGTCCGCCGCCGCCTCCCCGCCCGCCCGCACCCCGCCCGCCCGCACCCCGTCCGCGTCCACCACGATGCGGCCCAGGCCCGTCAGCACGAACACGGCCGTGCCGTCGAAGCCCCCCGCCATGCGGCCCCTGAGCCGCTCCGCCGCCGTCTCCAACCCGCTCATGCCGTCCTCGCGTCCTGCCAATGTGATCCGCCGCTGGGGGCCGGGGGCTGGCCCTCGGCCCGCCCCGCGCCTACCCTCGGGGTATGGTGATGCGCCGCCTCCTTCTCAACTGTGCCGTCACGGCATCGCTGGCCGCCCCCCTCCAGGCCCAGGCCGACCGCGAGGCGGACCTGCTGCGCCAGCTCTCCGAGGCCGAGACGCCCGAGGCCGCCCGGCGCGTCGAGTCCGAGCTCGACGCCCTGTGGTCCCAGTCCGGCTCGGCCGCCGTGGACCTCCTGCTCAAGCGCGGGCAGGACGCCCTGGAGGCCGGCGACCCCGAGGCGGCCATCGGCCACCTGACCGCCGCCCTGGACCACGCCCCCGGCTTCGCCGCCGCCCGCGTCGCCCGCGCCGCCGCCTACTACGCGACCAACCGCATCGGCCCCGCGCTCGACGACCTGCGCGAGGCCCTCCTGCTCAACCCCAACCACACCGAGGCCCTGACCGGCTTCGCCGTGCTCCTCGAGGAGATGGGCCGCGAGGAGGGCGCGCTCGAGCTGTTCCGCCGCGTCCAGGCCATGGACCCCCAGGACGAGGCCGTGGCAGAGGCCGTCCGCCGCCTCGCCGTCCGGCTGGAAGGCACCGCCCTCTGAGGACGCAGCCATGACCGCTCCCGGCCGGGCGGTGGCCGTCCTCGGCCCCACCAACACCGGCAAGACCCACTACGCCATCGAGCGCATGATCGCCCACCGCACGGGCGTCATCGGCCTGCCGCTGCGCCTGCTCGCCCGCGAGGTCTACGACCGCATCGTCGCGCTGCGCGGCCCCTCCGTGGTCGCCCTCGTCACCGGCGAGGAGCGCATCGTCCCGGAAAGGGCCGCCTACTGGGTCTGCACCGTGGAGGCCATGCCCGAAGGGATGGGCACGGACTTCCTCGCCGTGGACGAGATCCAGCTCTGCGCCGACCCCGAACGGGGCCACGTCTTCACCGACCGCCTCCTCCACGCCCGCGGCCTGCACGAGACGCTCTTCCTGGGCAGCGAGACCATGAAGGGCGCCATCGCCGCCCTCGTCCCCGGCGTCCAGTTCCTCAGGCGGGAACGGTTCTCCACCCTCACCTACACCGGCCCCCGCAAGATCGCCCGGATGCCCGAGCGCTCGGCCATCGTCGGCTTCTCGGCCGAGTCCGTCTACGCCATCGCCGAGTACATCCGCCGCACGAGGGGCGGCGCGGCGGTCGTCCTCGGCGCCCTCTCGCCGCGCACCCGCAACGCCCAGGTGAGGCTCTACCAGGACGGCGAGGTGGACTTCCTGGTGGCCACCGACGCCATCGGCATGGGCCTCAACCTCGACGTCACGCACGTCGCCTTCAGCAGCACCGTCAAGTTCGACGGCCACCGCATGAGGGAGCTCGCCCCCGACGAGCTGGCCCAGATCGCGGGCCGCGCCGGGCGCCACACCGCCGCCGGCACCTTCGGCGTGACGGGCGAGGCCGCCGACCTCGACCCCGAGGTGGTCGAGAGCATCGAGGAGCACCGCTTCCGCCCCGTCACGCGCCTGCAATGGCGCAACTCGCGCCTGCGCTTCGGAAGCGTCCCCGCGCTCATCCGCTCCCTGGAGGAACGCACCGACAACCCCTGGCTGGGCCGCGTGAGGGAATCCGACGACCTCGCCGCGCTCCGCGCCCTCGCCGCCGACGAGGTCGTCCAAGCGCGCGCCTCCGACGGCCCCTCCGTAAAGCTCCTCTGGGACGTGTGCCGCATCCCCGACTTCCGCGGCATCTCCCGGGGCGAGCACGCCGCCCTCCTCAACACCCTCTTCACCCACCTGCACGAGCGCGGAAGGGTCCCCCGGGCCCTCATCGCCGAGGCGGTGGGCCGCATAGACCGCACCGAGGGCGACATGGACACGCTCTCGCGCCGCCTGGCCTTCATCCGCACCTGGACCTACGTGGCCCAGCGCAAGGGCTGGGTGGAGGACGAGGCCCATTGGCGCGAGGCGACCAGGGCGGTAGAAGACCGCCTGTCGGACGCCCTGCACATGGCCCTGACGCAACGGTTCGTGGACCGCCGCACCAGCGCGCTCGCGCGGCGGCTGAGGCAGAAGGAGGCCCTGGTGGCCGAGGTCAACGACAAGGGCGAGGTGATCGTCGAGGGCCATCCCGTGGGCCGGCTCGAAGGCTTCCGCTTCCGCCCCGAGAGGGGCGACAACCCCGACGAGGCGCGCACCATCCGGGCCGCCGCCCAGGCGGCGCTCGCCCCCGTCCTGTCCCTGCGCGCCGACCGCTTCTACAACGCGCCGGACACGGAGATGGACTGGACCGACCAGGGCGGCCTCATGTGGGGCGGGCACGCCGTGGGACGGCTCGCCAAGGGGCCGGAGGCGCTGCGCCCCGAGGTCGTCCCCTTCGTGGACGAGGAGGCCGGCGAGCAGGTGGCCGAGAAGGTCAAGCGCCGCCTCCAGCACTTCCTGGACCGCAAGGTGGCCGCCGCCATGGAGCCCCTCCTGGCGCTCGCCCGCGACGAGGCCCTCGCGGGGGCCGCCAAGGGTTTCGCCTACCGCCTGGGCGAGTCCTTCGGCATCATCCCGCGCGCGGAGGTCTCCGAGGAGGTCAAGGCGCTCGACGCCGAGGCCCGCGCCGCGCTCCGCCGCCACGGCGTCCGCCTGGGCCAGTTCACCATCTTCCTGCCGGCGCTGCTCAAGCCCGCCCCCACGCGCCTGCGCGTGCTGCTGTGGTCGCTCTGGAGGGGCCTGGAGGACTTCCCCTCCGCCCCGCCCCCCGGCCACGTCACGGTGCCCGTGCCCGAGGGGCTGCCCGCCGGCTTCTGGCCCATGGCGGGCTTCCGCGCCGCCGGCGACCGCGCCGTGCGCATCGACATGCTGGAGCGCCTCGCCGACCAGCTCCGCGACAAGGACTCGCGCGCGGGCTTCGAGGCCGCCCCGGGGATGCTGTCCATCACCGGCCTGTCGCTCGAGGCCTTCGCCCGGCTCATGGAGGGCCTGGGCTACCGCGCCGCGCGCGGCGAGCGCCCCAAGGTGCGCGCCGCCAGGCCCGGCCCCGTCCCCTCGGACGCGCCCGCCGAGGCCCCGGTCGAGAGCCCCCGGGAGGCCCCCGGCCCCGGGGGCCTGCCCGACGAGGCCCCCTCCGAGCCCCCCTCCGAGGCCCCCTCCGAGCCTCCCGTCGAGGAGCCCCCCGCGAGCCCCGACGAGACGCCCCCCGCTCCCTCCGAGGACCCCCCTGCCCTGCCCGATCAGCCCGGGGCGCCCCCGGGCGAGCCCGCGCCCGAGGTCCCCGCCGACGAGCCCCCCGAGGAGGCCCCGCAGCCCATCGAGCTCCCGGGCACGGAGCCCGCCGAGGCCCCCGCCATCACCCCCACCGAGTTGCCGGACATCGGCACCCCGATGGAGATGCCCTTCGACCAGCCCCTGGAGACGCCCGGCTCGCCCACGATGGCCGCCGAGGCCGCGCCCCAGGCGCCCGCCGACCTGGAGGTCTTCTACACCTTCACCTGGGCCGGCCGCGCCGCGCGGGGCGAGCGCGGGAACGGCCGTCCCCAAGGCGCCCGCGACGGGGCCCGCGACGGGCAGCGCCAGCCGCGCGACGCCCGGCCCGACGCGCGGCCCGGGGGCCAGCCCGGGGG
>ERZ1066120.1230-NODE-1230-length-16944-cov-8.592990_pt1 | contig 16944 bp, 14 predicted proteins | sample MGYA00382767_ERZ1066120 | MGnify/ENA primary metagenome ERZ1066120 (study PRJEB33369, sample SAMEA5778350) | biofilm metagenome | biome: Industrial cooling water; feature: Water cooling tower basin; material: Biofilm | place: United Arab Emirates | collected...
GCGGCAGAGCGGCTTTACGGCCCCTATCGCTGGGGCCGCTACGACATGATCGTGCTGCCGCCCGCCTTCCCCTACGGCGGCATGGAAAACCCGGTGATGACCTTCCTTACCCCTACCTTCATCGCGGGGGACAAGAGCCTGACCGGACTGGTCGCGCATGAGCTGGCGCATAGCTGGTCGGGCAATCTGGTAACCAACGCCAATTGGACCGACAGCTGGCTCAACGAGGGGGTGACGACCTATTTCGAGAACCGGATCGTCGAGGCGATCTATGGCAAGAAGCGCGCCACGCAGGAAGCGCTGCTGGATTTCGCCGAAATCGAGCGGACGCTTGCGGAGGTCGGCCGCGACGCGCCGGGCACGGCGCTGCACCAGCCCGAAGGGACCGAAAGCGCCGGCTCGGCGATCATCTACAACAAGGGCGCGGCGTTTCTGCGCACGGTCGAGAATGCGGTCGGCCGCGAGCGTTTCGACCGTTGGTTGCGGCAATGGTTCGACAAGCATGCCTTTCAGCCGGCGACCTCGGCGATGATGCTGGCCGACATGGAGCGTAACCTCGCGCATAGTCCGGCGGAGGCGCAGGCGCTGCGCCTGCGCGAATGGATTTATGCGCCCGGCCTGCCCGCCAATGTCTGGCGCCCCGATGCCGCTGCCTTTGCGGAAGTGGACGACGCGGCGCGCCGTTATGCGCAGAACCGCGCCATGCCGGAGCGTTGGACAAGCTGGACCTCGGCCGAGCGGCAGCGCTTCTTGCAGACCTTGCCGCAGGAGCTTGCCGCGAGCGACTTGCGCGCACTCGATGCGTCGCTCGGCCTGTCGCGCACGGGCAACAATGAGGAGCTGTTCCTATGGCTGAACCTCGCGCTCGCGAACCGCTATGAGCCCGCTGTGCCGCAGGCCGAGCAGTTCCTAGCCAACGTCGGCCGTACCAAATTCGTTCGGCCGCTTTTCGCCACGCTGATGGGTAAGGGCGATTGGGGCAGGCCGATCGCGCACCGCATCTACGACCGCACCCGGGCGAGCTACCACTCGGTCACGCAGGCGGCGGTCGATAAGGTCGTGCGAGACGGTAAATAGCCTTCAGCCCAGCTATTGCGTTGCATCGCAGCAAATTCGCTCCAAGATAGATTGTGATGCTGCGACAGTATGAACTCGTAGAACGGGTCAAGGATTACGACCCGGACGCCGACGAGGCGATGCTTAACCGCGCCTATGTCTATACCGTGCAGAAGCACGGTACGCAGATCCGGGCGAGCGGCGATCCTTACTTCAGCCACCCGGTCGAAGTGGCTGGCTTGATGACCGATCTTAAGCTCGACCAGGAAACCATCGCCACCGCGCTCCTCCACGATACGGTGGAGGACACGCTAGCCACGATCGAGGATATCGAGGAGCATTTCGGCCCCGATGTTGCGCGTCTGGTCGATGGCGTGACCAAGCTCTCCAAAATCGAGCAGATGCCCGAGAACGAGCGCGCGGCGGAGAACCTGCGCAAGTTCCTTCTCGCCATGAGCGAGGACATTCGCGTGCTACTGGTGAAGCTGGGCGACCGGCTGCACAACATGCGCACGCTGCACTTCATCAAGAACCCCGAGAAGCGCCAGCGCATCGCTCGCGAGACCATGGATATTTACGCTCCCCTCGCTGAGCGGGTGGGCATGTACGAATATATGCGCGAGATGCAGCTTCTCGCCTTCGAGCAGCTCGAGCCCGCAGCCTCTCGACTGATCATGGACCGCCTCGCGCAGTTGCGTGCGCAGGACGGCGGGCAAGTCGACGCGATCGCGCTGAAGATAAAACAGGCGTTGGCCGAAGCTGGGCTCAAGGTGGAGGTGTCGGGGCGCGAGAAACACCCCTATTCGATCTGGCGCAAAATGGCCGAGCGCCATGTCAGCTTCGAACAGGTGACGGACATCATGGCCTTCCGCGTCGTCACCGAGAACGAGGCCGACTGCTACCGTGCGATGGGCGTCCTCCACACCACCTGGCAGTTCCTGCCCGGCCGCTTCAAAGATTATATCTCGACGCCCAAAACCAACGGCTACCGTAGCCTGCACACCAGCCTGATGTATGAGAATTCTATGCGGGTCGAGGTGCAGATCCGTACCAGCGAGATGCATCGGCTGAACGAATTCGGGCTCGCGGCGCACTGGGCCTACAAACAGGGCGACCGGCCCGATGGCCAGGTTGGCTGGCTGCGCGATCTGATCGAAATCGTCGATGCCAGCCACGATGCCGAGGAGCTTCTCGAACACACGCGCATGGCGATCTACCAGGATCGCATCTTCGCCTTCACGCCCAAGGGGGCGCTGTTTCAGCTGCCCAAGGGCGCGACCCCCGTCGATTTCGCCTTCGCGGTCCATACCAAGCTGGGCGCGCAGACCGTGGGGGCGCGGATCAACGGGCGGCATGTTCCGCTGCGCACGCCGCTGGCCAATGGCGATGTCGTCGAGATCATCAAAGGCAAGGACGCCGAGCCGCAGCTTTCCTGGCTAGGGTTCGTCGTCACCGGCAAGGCGCGAGCAGCCGTGCGCCGGGCGGTGCGACTGCGCGAGCGGGCCGAAGTCGCCGACATGGGCAAGAAGCTCTTTTCCGATATTGCCAGCCGCGTTCCGGCGCGGATCGGCAAGAAGGCGATCGGGCTGGCGGTCGACCGGCTCGGATTCGAGGAAGAAGACGACCTTTATTATGCGATCGGTGCGGGGCGGATCGAGGATCGCGCCGTGATGGAAGCGCTGGTGCCGGGCTGCACCGCCGACATTCCCGAGGCGCCCGACTGGAGCAAGACGCCGCTTTCGATACGGGGGCTCACCCCTGGCGTCGGCTACACGCTCGCGACCTGCTGCCACCCTGTGCCAGGAGACCGAATTGTCGGCACGCGCCGCAGCGGTGAGCGGGTCGAGGTGCACACAATTGATTGCCAGGAGCTAGCCAGCGGACAAGATGCCGATTGGATTGACCTCGATTGGGGCCAGCGCGCCGCAGGAGCGGTAGGCCGGCTGCGGGTGACGCTATACGACCGGCCGGGCACGCTTGCGGAAATGGCCGGAATTTGCGCACAAAACCAATGCAATGTGAAGAATCTGGCACAAACCCAGCTAGATCATCCCTTCACAACTTATGAGCTGGATCTGGAAATCCAGAATCTTACTCACCTCAACCGAGTTTTGAGCGCCTTGCGGGCAAGCGACGCGGTAGCACAGGCCGAACGAATATGACGCCGGAGCGATTATGAGCATTATTGGGATCGATCACGTGCAACTTGCCATGCCGCATGGCGGTGAAGAGCAGGCGCGTCGGTTTTATATCGGCGTGCTTGGCATGCACGAGCTAACCAAACCCGCGCATTTGGCTGTAAGCGGCGGCTGCTGGTTTGCGGGGGGATCGGCGCATGTGCACCTCGGCGTGGAGGAGGGGCACCGCCCCTCGCGAAAGGCCCATCCTGCGCTACTGGTCCGCGATTTGGCGGCACTGGTCCAGCGGCTAGAGATGGCGGGCGTGCCCTTTACGGCTGGCAAGCCATTGGGGGGCTACATTCGCGGCGATATCACCGATCCCTTTGGCAACAGGATCGAGCTGATGGAGCGAGTGGCTCAGACCAATCGTCTGGCTCACGCTTCGGCCGGCGGGCTCCCCGACCGCTAACCTAAAAATCTCGCGAGCGCGGCCAGAGCGCGCGCTCGCTGCGTCCGGTTCCCCAATAGGCATGCCCAAAGCTGCGCGGACGTCGCGTCACCTCGGCAAACCGCGGCCTGTCCCCGCATGACCGACAGCGCAATCGCGCGATCATCTCGTGTATTCGCATGGTTTCGTCCAACCTGCGTTCGTGCGCAAAATCGCGCAGCAAGCAGATCACAATGCGTCCGCAACGGCATTCGATCCGGAGCTTGCCATTGGGTTGATGGCGGATCGGATCGATCGGCTTCGGCTGTGAATAATCTGTCATGGCTGTTGGCGGCAACGCCACTGCAAACGGGAGCAGGGGGCTATCCCGAGATGCGAGCACTGAAAAGCTGCGACCATGCGGCAGAACATTGCGCGAACAAGTGATTCGAACAACCCACCGTCCGATGTAAACCGACGGTTGGAAGCAAGGTCTTGAAGTGCCGCAGTTTGGGCCCGGTGAATGCCTCACGTTGCGCTAGCCCAGCGGTAGCTTGCGGTTGGAGCGCAAGAACCGCGTTCTTGCCTATCCCCCGGTAGTCGGTGCGCGGCGTACAGGGACCGGGATGTTGCAGATGTCGGCACCCCCTGCCGGGACGATGAAGAAGGGATCGCGGCGGTTGGCGCGCGCGTCGGCATAGCGAGCGAAGCTATCGCTCTCGGTCGAAAGATACTGGAACGTAGGCCGCTCGGGGGACGGAAGCTGGCTGGCAAGCCGGACCGAGACGATCGGTACAAGCTGCTCGCGCTCTTCGTAGAAGCCAAGCGCCGCGGTGCCGCGCGGCAGGCTGGAGAGGTGCTCGATCCCCTCGACCACGCGCCCGACCAGCGCGATGTTGCGGTCGAGATGCCGCGGCGCGTGGCCGATCACGGTATAGAGCTCCGCACCTGATCCAGTGTCGGGCGAATAGTTCCGGCCCACGCCGACCATGCCATAGCAGTGGACGGGCCACACCGTTGAGGCGATCAGATTGAGCCCCACCGGCCAGCCTCCGAAGAAGCCCGTTTGTCGTGCATAGGCATCGCTCTTTCCCAGCGTGGTCGCGGGCAACAGGACAATGCCCGATGGGTCGCCGTCGATAAGCATCGAAGGCCGGATCCGGGTGGTGTAGTCGGCTTCCGGCACCTTTGCCAATCTTACCGGCAACGGCTTCGCCTTGGTCTTATCGTCCGCATCCGGATCGCCCCACTGCACGACGTAATTGTCCTGGACGCGGGTGATCGCGAGCCCGTCCCACCAATGCGCGGCAGCGAGCTTGCGGATATTGCCGGCCCAGCCTTGCGAGAAGGGCGGCGGCATGAGCTGGATGATCACTTGGCGCTCATGGCCATCGCGAATTGGGGCGAGGGTCATCACCAGCAGATCATTCGGCGCGATCGCCACCCAATCCTGCGCCGGCGCCGCGGCGACGATCTCGCCCGGCGACGGCGCCCCCTTCGGCGCTTCCTGCGCGGCGGTGGGCAGGGCAATTGCGAGCGCAGCGGCGAAGCTGATGAAGGCGATCCTCATGGATCGTCTTGTGCCGCGATGTCGCTGAAACGAAAAGACCCCTTTCCGCTCGCGCGGGAAGGGGCCTTCGAGGCTGGGCGTCTGCCGGGAATGCCGAGCCGCACGGCGCCAGCCTTTTCGTGCGCGACTCGTTTACACCAGAGCACGCCATCATGCCAAGCGTCAGCACGCCGCCTTGCGCCAAAGCGCGGGCGTCGCTAGGGCCGCGCGCCTAGCCAGCAGGCATGCGGAGCGGTGGCCGAGTGGTCGAAGGCGCACGCCTGGAAAGTGTGTATGGGTCAAAAGCCCATCGTGGGTTCGAATCCCACCCGCTCCGCCAACGGCCTGTTTTTAGGCATCCGAAGCTGTCCGATTGCGTGTTCAAGCCTTTACAAATGCGCGATTTTCGATTCCCCTGACGTCCAGCCCAATCCGACCCCAGCCAAGTGCGCGTGGGGGTTAATTGGGGGTATCGAGATTTTAGCTTGGGGGTATCGGATGCTGACGGACAAAGCGGTGCGGGCGCTCGGGGCAAAAGAGAGAGCCTACAAGGTTTCCGACTCTCATGGTTTGTCGATCCACGTTTCGACCACCGCGCATAAGAGCTGGCGGTTCAAGTATCGGTTCGCAGGCAAGGAACAGTCGCTCACCTTGGGGAAGTACCCCGATGTGTCACTCGCCGATGCCCGGGAGAAGCGCAACGAGGTCCGCAAGGTCCTTCGCTCGGGACGCGATCCTCGTCATGCTGCGAAACGCATCAAGCTCGGAGCGGAAGGTAGCGACGATTTCACGCTCGAAGCGGTAGCGCGGCGCTGGCACGAGAAGCAACGCGACCGCTGGAAGCCGGTGCACGCCAATGATGTCATCACGAGCCTCGAGCGGGATATCTTCCCCCATCTGGGCCAGATGCCGGTCGACGAAATCGACAAGCGGACATTGCTAGCGGTGCTGCGCAAGGTCGAGGATCGCGGTGCCATCGAAACCTCCCGCCGGATCAAGCAGCGGATCGCGGCAATTTACCGGTTTGCCAGCGCCGAAGGTCAGGAAATCGCCAATCCTGCCAACGACCTCAACGACGCGCTGAAACCCGTGCCGCCGGCCAAGCGCTATCCAGCGCTTGTGGACGTTGTGGCCATCAGGTCGCTGATCTTCGACATCGACCGGGCAGGGGCCTCGCCCGTGACTCGGCTCGCCGGCCGGCTGCTGGCGCTCACGGCGCAGCGGCCAGGAATGGTGCGCTTCATGGAATGGAGCGAGATCCATGGCGTTACCTGGCAGGATGGAAGCGGCGACGCCGAAGCGATGTGGATCGTGCCGGCCGAGAAGATGAAGCAAGAGCTTCACCTTCGCGCCGACGAGACCTTCGTGCACCGTGTTCCTCTGTCGCGCCAGGCGGTCGAGACGCTCCGAGCCGTCAGGTGCCTAACCCGAAGGGCAAAATATGTGTTCCCCAGCACCCGATCGGGTATCTTGCCAATGAGTGAGAATGCCATCGGCTATCTATACAACCGGGAAGGATACAAGGGGCGGCACGTGCCGCATGGATGGCGCTCGAGTTTCTCTACGATCATGAACGAGCTGGTAGAGCGCGAAGCCGGCCATGACGCTCGTCGTATGTCGGATCGGCTCATCATCGACCTGATGCTGGCGCATACACCCAAGGGGATGAGCTCCGACGAACTGCGCTACAATCGGGCAGCCTACATGCCGCGCCGCCGAGAACTGGCGCAGCAATGGGCGGATCTGGTCATGGAGGGCGCGATACCCCTCGCGGAGGTGGTGGACAGTCCGCGGCGTAAGCGGCGAAGCTAGGATCCTCGCTTCGCCGCTTGTTCTTCGATCCAGGCAAGAACTTCGGAGCGCTTCCACCGCGAACTGGCTCCAAGCTTCACCTGTTCCGGAAACTTTCCAACCTTCTTGAGCTCGTAAATCGTCGACCGGCTGAGCTTCGTAAGCGCAGTGACTTCACGAAGATCCATCAGAACCGGGCCTAACCCGGTAGGGCCAGAAGCAGTGCCTTGGTCTGCTGCTTCGGTGACTTCGACGGCCTCGGCATTTACTGACATCGCGGCGGCTGCAACCGAGCGCGCGGCTCGAAGCTGCGGGTCAACGATCGCCTCGACTTGTCTGACCGTTAAAGGGCCCGGCGGCTTGAGCGCCGCGAGCCAGCGGTCGAACTGCGGACTGTCGACGAAAAGTCGATGGGTGTGCTCGGCCTCTGGCTCTGCCCAGCGATCAAGGTTGAACGCGCCGGTAGCAAACCGCGGAAGCGGATCGTCGATCTCCCACTTGTCCGGTGCCACCTCGATGATCTCGCCACCTCCCAAAGGTCGCGCGAACGTTTGAATCTGTCCTCGTACGAACTTTCCGGCGAGGAGTTCGGCATCCAGCCGAACGAGGTCTCGGCAGGCGTCGTTGTCTCCCTCGTCTTCCGGCGCCGCGAAGATGTCTGGCAAGTCAAAGGCCCGGAACCCGGCACGCGCTGCGACCAAATTCGCGAACGCAGCTACGAGTGCTGTTCGCCCAGCCGATGGCAAGGCCAATCGCTCAGCGTAGCATGACCATGGGGAAATGTTCCGCGTCATCTGACGCGGATTAGCGAGGAGGGTCGCTGTAGCAACAATGGAGCGATCTTACGGATCTTGAAGACTCTTGGGGATTGCGTTGAAGTTACCTAGCTGCAGGCCGAGCTTGAACGTTCCACGCAATACTCAGTTCTCGTCCCGTTAAAACAATGCGACGGGGCTACTGTGAACCCCCCGCTGAGACAATATCATTAGATCTGAATGCACGTGCTATCGCCCTCCGAACTTCCTCTTCTAGCGACGATCCGCAATGCACGATCCAAATACAAGAGTGATGCGCTGTGTCACTCCCACAGGATCTGGGCCCACACAGGAGAACCAGATTGAGAAGGTCGTGGATATCATTGCCATTTGCCGACCTACTCGGTCGAGCGGGGCTTCTCCCAGAGGAAGTCGATCTCGCGTTGCGCAAGCGGATAGAACAGGGCAAGGCTGCCGTTCTCACCTATAACGAAGCTGTACCGGCGCAAATCCGCATAACCACCGGCTTCAACGTTGTCGCGATCGGTCGCGCCCATGGCCGGCTTCTTGTCAGTATCGAACAACGGACCGCCACCTTACTGCACTGGACCTACCGAGAGCACAGTCGGAACAACTGCGTGTTTGCCTGTCTTGGCGGCGTGGCGGATGCACATTTGGCGGCGTTGCCGGGAAAGAATCTGAAGACGCTGGCTGACCCAGAGTTCGCCGCATCGGAATCTGTCATCAATTTCATCAGGGTCTTTGCCGATGGGTGGCTGGAGGCGCATGTCTCGCCCGAGTGGGAGCAATACTTTGGGAAAAACAGCACGTGACGGAACCTGCCCGCTTAGCCTCAGTCCACCTCGAAGATCTGGCGATCATCTCCATGAAGACTCTACCTGGAGTGGGGCCGCTCTCGCTATACCCAGATCTTGATGCTGCCATGCGCAGCAAGCTTCGTGCGCGCATCAAACAATTGAGCCGTTATGATTGGCCCGCGAACTTAACCGACGATCCCTTGCTCCGTCGAGGCTATACGCTGCGCCAATGCTTCCGCCTCGTCTCTGCGCTGGCGCTTGTTGATGCTTACCTGGGGCCTAGCACTGCTGTAGCGATCGCCGCAAACAACGAACTTGCGATTATGCGATCGATCCTGCGCGCCATCCGTGCGGACGAAAGCCCCCCGGCCAACGATCTTATGGCGGTATTTATCGCAGGTGATCTCTGGCAACTCGCCGAGGCCGACGGCTTTGTAGCTGCCGAGCCGACACGTTTGCGCTGGATAGAGCGCCGATCGCTCAATGATTTATGGACGGCCGAGCATGATTTGGAGGTGCCGGGGCAGCGTGTTGTAATCGACCTCGCCCGGATTACGCGCGTCGCCTGGCGCTGGATTCACGCGAGGAGGCTCATGCCAAGTGACGCGTTTGATGTGTTCAGTGACGAGATCACCGAACGTGACGCCGATCCTAGCTACCAGCACCTCAGCATGCGAACGACGCGGCGTTAGCCTACTCAGCATTCGGAGACATATGTCGCCGAAGACTTGACGGTCGCTTCTAACCTTCTATATCGGGTGAGGAAACGGAGTCATGGCATGTTTATTTGGGACGGAACTGATCGGTCGGAAGACGACGTCGACGCTGCTATCGTGGACGCCGTCCGCCGGATGTTGATAAGTAGTAACCCACAACTGACCATGGAGATGCGAGCCTTTGTCGCCGCAATTTCCATGACGCTCACTGGACGTCGCAGCAGCGAACTCAGGGAGCCCGAGCCATTCATTCAAGGTGGCTTCACCCCATCAGAGTTCGACCGAAACGAGATGTGCGACCAGGTGCGGCAGAGCGGCCGGGATATTGTCCATATCTGTTTTCACACTCTCGATCCGTACGTGCCTACTGGCCTGATCGTCGTGATTTTCCGCGAAGACGATCGCATTCGCCTTCACTCTCGCTGTTCGATAGTTTGGGTCGATGACAAGAGGCGCGTGATTCTGCACGGTGTCGAAGACGCGACCGATGAGCAGTGCCATTTTGTCTATCACCCGGGTGAAAAGCTGCGTCCGGTAAGCGGCCACATGGTCGAGTTTGATTCGGAGCCGCTCTTGCAGGCTGCCTCCCGCGTTCAAGCGCTGATCAGAGCGGGGACAGTCGGCGATGTCGCCGATGAGCCATTGGAGTTCAATCTAAATGTGTGAAGTTCGAGCCTAGGCGCAGTTAGCGGCTGTCCTGACTGATGTGGGGCGAGCTTTGGCTGTGTCAAAGCCCATGGTAGATTTGGCCCACACTTGGGGGTGCGAAAGGCCGGGACTCCTCGTTTGACAGCTTTGCGCCCTCATCTCGGTCATTCGAGTGGCCGCCAGTCGATCCAGAAAGCGGCCATTAGCTCGCGTCGGCGATTGACTTACGATTCTATTGAATATCGGGGGATTTGGTTGCCACCTGGACGTGGTTTGAAGTTGCGGTGAATCCAGGCCATTCCCACATCCGGCCTCCAGCAACAGCGGCGACACTCGACCGAGCTACAAAGGAATTTGGGATGGCGAATAGCGTTGCTTGGGACGACGTTAAAGCAGCGCGGGACGAGCTGATTGCTCTCGTGCCGCGCGACCGTTTCCTGAAGAAGCTTTGCAAAGGCGCGATCAAGACTGGTCGTGACAAGTCCAACCCGATTCGCGGCAACCTCGTCGCCAGCGCGCTACGAGAACTGGCGACCCACGTTCTGCACAGCCTCGCGCCGGACGATGAGGTTCGCCGTTGCGCGTGGTTCAAACAAGCCAAGGATACCAAGACGGTCACGCGAGGCCAGCGAGCCTGCTACATAGTCCAGGCCGGTTTGCCAGACGATTTCGTTAAGGAGCAGCTCAAGGTCGACGCTGGCGCGATGGCGAAGCCATTACTTGAGGCGATGGACAAGCTGCATAAGGCGACCCACGTCCGCGCGGATACCGTGGTTTACAAGGGCAGCGCGGTCCGCGAGATGCTCTATGATGTGTTGAGCGAGCTTCATACTCTGTTGGAGGATGCCAAACAGGCCCGCTTTTCGATCAAGGACGCGGTCGGCACTGCGCTACACAATGCCGTGTTCGAGAACATGATCCTTGCCACTATTCAGGAGCTCGACGAGCTATCGACGCACACGCGCGTGGACGGCCACTGGATCGATGAGATACATGTCCGACGGCTCGACGCGACCGTGATCGAGTATCGTATCACCGGCGAGGTTGAAGTCGAGCTTCAGTATGGCTCGGATTCCGACGTCGCTAACGACATCGGTATGCGCTCGGATGACAGTTATCCGTACAAGGCCAATGTCATCGCAAACGTCGCGAAGCCGCTCGATATCGATGCTCAAGCGATCCGCCTGACGGTCGATACCAGCAGCTTTTACGAATAACCGGTAGTTGGCCACGCAACCCCGGACGGAATGACCTCGTCGCGCTCACCGAACTGCCAACTTCGCCAAGCTAGTCTACTCTGCGACAAGAGACCCAGCTAAAGCCATTTGCGTTCACTATTTGTTCTGATAAGATCTGCACCCGCCGATCGACCGGAGACCGTCCCGTGGAAAAGCTGGAAATCCCTAAATCCAGCTTTCCGGCTTTCTGGATTGCAAGAAATCCAGAAATATGGAATTCAGCCTGCGTTACCGCGACCGATTGCGATGGGCGCCGGTCCAGGGGGAAGCTCGATGGCAGATGTTGCGTCCGGCGGTCAGTCCGACCAGGAAACCGACAAGGGCGTGTCGTTGAGTTTCAAAGTCAGTCCGGATTTCAGAAAGAAGTTCAAAGGGTTTGCCGTCGCGCAGGGGATCAGCATGACCGATCTTCTGAAGGAGGGATTCGCACTTTCCCAGAAGAAGCGGCAAAAATGATCGGCCCCTTGATCGTCCGTGCGCGGCGGACGACGCCCGATGCCTGGTTTTCGCCGATGCTTTGCCCATGACCCTCGGCGCCACCAGCAATCACCATGACGCAGCGGGCTGGCTGTTTTCCATCGGCGAGCAGCACGACCCACCGATCGTCGACGGACTTATCGCTGTCGCAGGCTACGATCATTCGGGCCGGCCGCCGGAAGAAGTCGCGATCATGGAAAAGGCGCGGTCTTACGGAGCGCGAGCGGTCTTTTTCGAAGCCGAGCGCCATGGCCGCGCAGCTGTGGCCCAGGCGTTCATTTTTGATGCTGATGACGAGCCGGACGACATGCGCTTCGCAGAGCTGCACAAGCGTCTCTGGAGCTGGGGTGGCGTACCGCTAGCCTATCGGGCGGGGCCGGGGTCGATCCAATTATTCCGATGCGCCCATGAACCGGATTTTGTCGGGCCAGGCGGCGTGCCTGTCTGCCGGCCAATCCGAACGCTCGTGTTGGGCGCTAAGATTGCCGAACGTGACGTCTGGTGGAACGCCGAGCGCATTCGTAATGGGACGATCTGGGACGATCCCGACGCCTGCTCGCTGATGCTTTCCGCGCAGAAGGCGGCACACCGGACGCTCGTCGAAGAAGTGCGCGCGCTAGCGAAGCAGCTCGCCGACAGCAGGTTGCTGTCGCCGAGACTTCGCCGCAGGCTCCTGATCCTATCATTGCTCATCGCCTATCTCGAAGAACGGTCGGTTCTGCTGCCTGCGGATTTCGCCAAGGCGCTCCCGGACGCGACCCGCTTTTTCGAGGTTCTTGGCGACGGCAAGGCGCTGATCGCTTTGCTCGAGGCTCTCGAGGAGCGCTTCAACGGCCACGTCTTCAAACTAACCCAGGACGAGCGCGCCGCCTTGGGCAACAGCACCGAGCTCGCCAGCTATGCCCGCTTGGTGGAAGGTCGCGAAGACAGCAGAGGACAGCTAAGCCTGTGGCGACTCTATTCGTTTCGCGATCTTCCGGTCGAGCTCATCAGCAACATCTACCAGCTGTTCGTCAAGGACGCGGCGAGCTCGATCTATACTCCGCCCGCTCTTGTCCGGCTCATTCTGGAAGAAGCACTGAGTTGGGACCGGCTCGACCGGCTGATGGCGGGCGATGGGGTCATTCTCGACCCGGCCTGCGGGTCCGGCGTTTTTCTCGTCGAAGCGTACCGGCGGCTCGTGCTCCATTGGCGCTGGCGCAACGACTGGGCGATACCCGACGTGGACGAGCTGCGCGCTCTGCTCCAGCGATTACATGGGGTCGACCTCGAAGAGGGTGCGGTCGAACTGGCCGCATTCAGCCTTTGCCTGAGTCTCTGTGACGCCCTGCAGCCGGAAGAGATCCGTTCGAGCGTCAAGCTGTTCCCGCCATTGGCCGACACGACGCTTCATCACAGCTGTTTCTTCGACGCGAAATCGGAAGGCTTGGTCGAAGCACCGATCGCGGTGATCATCGGCAATCCACCGTTTGAATCGTCACTCACTACCCCAGGCGCCAAGCGAAGCTACATATCATACACCAAAGCGAACGGTGCGCTGGCGGACAAGCAGCTCGCCTACCTGTTTCTGCACGAGGCGATGGCGCTGCTCGTGCCCGACGGCGTGCTGGCGATGGTCGAGCCTTCGGGATTCCTCTATAATCAGAACGCGCTGGCATTCCGGAAGGCATTTTTCGCTCGCTGGCGGGTCCGTGAAATCCTCGACTTCGTCTCGGTGCGAGGGCTCTTCAAGAAGGGCGATGCGGACCCCAAGATTGTCGTGGTCATCGCCGAGTCCGGCAAGCCCGCCCCCGACAGCCGCCTGCTTCACGCTGTGTTCCGCCGCAACGGCCGCGCTACAGCCGAGCAGGGCTTCGACATCGATTACTACGACCTCTGCTGGCTCCGTAACGCCGATGCGGAGCAATCGCCCGATATCTGGCGAGCCAATCTGCTTGGCGGTAGCCGGGTTCGGGACCTTGTAGAGCGATTGCGGGCCTACCCAACGTTGAGGGACTATGCTGCGAAGCAGAATTGGGATTTTGGTGAAGGCTACATTGCCGGGCGAAAGGGTATTTCACGGCCGGCGGAGCACCTCATCGGGAAGCCTCTGCTACCGACCAATGCATTGTCTGCCCTCGGTTTGCAGAGCGCGTTTCTCGAAACCGTTCCCGATCAACCGATCAAGGACACGAAAACCGCGCGTCGCTTCACGCCGCCGTTTCTCCTGATCAAGGAGAACGAGGATCTGCATCACGGAATATGGACCGGTCACTACCTGACCTACAAACACAGGATAGTTGGGTTCGCCGCCGGCCGCGACGAGTTGGACAAACTCACGGCGATTGAAAACTGGCTTCAGCGCGAAAGCACATCGCTACGTGCCTACGTTGCCGCCACCAGTGCGAGCTTATTTGTTCAGCGCGCAACAGCAATTCTCGGCGCTGACATCTACGCGCTGCCCTACCCGGAAGATGAAGACCTCGACCTAAGCGAGAACGAGCGGATCATCACCGAAGATATCGTCGACCATCAGCGCGATTTCATCCGGCTGGGGACGGCGTCATCAGCAATGCGAGCGGCGTCAAAGGAGGCTTTCACGGCCTTTGACCAAGTGTTCACGCGGCAACTTAATGCGATTTACTCGCGCAACCCCTTGCGCGTCCTCGACTGTCAACATTGGTCCGGGGCGGTCTGCAGGGCGTACGCGTTCGGTGACGGATCAGTTGACTGGTCTGACGCCGAAGAACTTCGAGGGCGCCTAGACAGTCTACTCCACGATCGCCGCGGTTCTCGGCTCACTGTGACGCGGATTACTAGGCTTTATGATAAAGGTTTCGTTTTTCTCCTGAAACCCGATCGCCATCGTTTCTGGACCCGCTCGGTCGCCCTGCGCGATGCCGATGACGTCCTAGCAGATTTACGCGAGCAAGGCTTCTAGATGCTCGTCGATGAAGGGGAATGCCGGGCTCAGGCCGGAGCACTCGACAGCACCATTCATCTGCCGAGAGAGTGGCTTGCTGCCCTAATCGGCTTTATCGCCCAGGTTCTCCCCGAATGGCGTGACGATCCGAGACGACCGTCGCAGACAGGCGAGGATGCTCTGACCTCCCAGCTTTGCTCCCGTCTCTCGAGCGCGAGCCGCCATTCTCCTGGATGGGATTTCCTGCAGTTCCGTCGCGAGGAGCCAGATGAAGCCGATGGACGCCGCGCGATCGATCTGGCCGTCGCCCCTCGCGGATCGATCATCTGGATCAACGGCCGGGAATATACCGAGTATCAGACGCTGCTACCGATCGAGTGTAAGCGGCTGCCGACGCCTTTGGGTTCCACGCGCGACGAACGGGAATATCTTCACAGCCGGCACAGTTCGACCGGCGGTATTCAGCGGTTCAAAGCCGGTCATCACGGCGCCTCGCACACGATGGGCGCGATGATCGCGTATATGCAGGACCGCGACATCACGGTGTGGTCCGGCCAGATCGAGCAATGGGTCGAGGAGTTAGCCGCCGATGGTGTGGAAGGCTGGTCGGCGGCCGACAAGCTGTCGATGGTCTACCACGACGCATCACATCGCGTCGCTCACCTGACGTCCTTTCATGGTCGACGACCGGGGCTCGACGGAGTTCACCTCGACCATCTCTGGGTGGAAATGTAGAGCCCCGAAAGCGCGCGCGCGGAGTCACTGCCGGATCGCGGCCAGTTGGAACCGGTCCGAATTTGCTACCGCTAGTGAGCGGCCATTGATATTCCTTCCCAATGGCTCAGGCGACCCCTCTCGAACTCTATTATCGCTTTGTCTCGATCATCGATCAGGCGGCCGATGGGAAGAATATCTACGCGGTTCCCGAAGCGGCCGAAGCTCTAGGAATGGCCGGGGGTGAAGAACCGCGCACGATGAGCCAGCGTTGGAATTACACTTACATGGATGGCTCGGGCGTCTCACTGCTAGTGCAAGCGCGCTGGTGGGACAGTTCAAAGCCATTCTCCATCGAGCCGGACATCCACGTCATGCGGGTCGAACTGAAGGGGCTTGCTTCGGAAATGTCGCACGAAAGGCGCTACGAAACGCCCCTATACGGCTAACGCCGATCGTATGAAGTGTTTCAGAATCGATGAAAGCGGCTACACTGGGTTCGATCTGCTGAACGCCGACCAGCCGTTCCAAGGCGCTGCTGCAGTCGCAATTGAGGACGACGATGCCGCGCGCCTTATCAAGGCGCATTTCCCCCGCCTGCAGGCGACCGAGCTCAAATACCGCGCTCTCTCCCGCCGACCCAGCAATCGTCCGCGCCTGCTGGCGTTGATCCGCGATTTGCTCGGCGATTACCAGAGCGTCACCTACGTCTGTGACAAGCGGTTTCTGCTGATTCTGATGTTCTGCGACTACGCGGTCGAGCCTTGGTATTACGAGCGCGGCCACAATTTCTACGAGGATGGCCAGAATTACGCGATGGCCTCGCTATTAGCGATCGCTGGCCCGACGCTGCTCGGCAAAGCCGAATTTGCTGCGTTGCTGGCGGCGTTTCAACAGGCGACGAAGGTAAAGAGTGCGAGCTCGCTACGCGCACTCGTTACCGCAGCGCGCCGCACCAATTGGACGAATTTTCCAGAAGCGCTCGGCCCGCTCGCGCAACATGCTGCACCGGAGTGCCTTGCGGCTATTGCGAATGCTGGCGTAGACACAGATGCGGCGATGGTAGTGCTCCAATCACTGATCAGCCGGATGGAGGTGCTGAGCGACGAGCCCTATCGCGTGGAACATGACCAGTCGAAGAACCTCGAAACCTATCATGACCTACTCCAGCGCTTCATCAACCATGACCAAGAAATTGAGTTGCGGCAGACCGAGATCGCGAGCTTCAAATTTCCGCTAAAGCTGGCAGAGGTGCGGCAAGTGGATTCTAAAGCAAGCCCTGCGGTGCAACTAGCCGACATACTGATTGGAGCGGCCTTGGAGGCTGCTAAAACGTTGGCGGGTCAACGCACGGGCGGTTTGGACCCCGACGATCTGCTACCGCTCTACCGCCATCACCAACTCATACACCTAGTTCCGGACTTAGATTTTGAGGAGCAGCGGCGTTTCCGGAAGGGCACGCAAGCAGCTGAGGTAATCGACTATTTTGCCGCGCACTTTGTGCCGCGAGGTCGCGATAGCCGCTAGTGGTGCACGCAAAGCCGCCGGTACCACGTGCTCGTCGTAAACTGGAGCATGTTGCTCGGCAAATCTATCGGCCTGGGTCCCGATAGGCTGCGGTACACCGACTTCAGGTCCGCTTTCTCTCTGAGACATCCAGAAGCTGTCAGTCCGCTAATGATGCTGTGGACGGCTCTCCACCCCCTCCTGCGGTAGTATCGCAGGGTCGAGCT
>ERZ1066120.1233-NODE-1233-length-16911-cov-9.174241_pt1 | contig 16911 bp, 13 predicted proteins | sample MGYA00382767_ERZ1066120 | MGnify/ENA primary metagenome ERZ1066120 (study PRJEB33369, sample SAMEA5778350) | biofilm metagenome | biome: Industrial cooling water; feature: Water cooling tower basin; material: Biofilm | place: United Arab Emirates | collected...
AAAACCAAAAAACTCTCACCTGAAGTCTGGACTACAAAATAGGGGGCATCTCACAAGGATGATTACCTTTTCGATTTTCTGGAGCTTGGCGAGCAGCATTCGGAGCGCGAGTTGGAGCGAGCGCTTTTGTCGCGCATCGAAGAGTTTTTGCGCGAGATGAACGGCAAGATGGCCTTTGTGGGGTCACAGTATCGTCTCGAAGTGGGCGGTCAGGAGTTCTTTGTGGACTTGCTGCTTTACCACCGAACGCTCAAGTGTTTGATCGCCATCGATCTGAAAATCGGCGAGTTCCTGCCCGAATATGCGGGAAAAATGAGTTTTTATCTCACGACGTTGGATCGGCAGGAACGTGTGGAAGGTGAAAGCCGCCCGATGGGAATTGTGATTTGTCGCACCAAGAACGAAACGGTTGTCGAGTATGCCTTGGCCGCTCTGGATCAGCCGATGGGAGTGGCGACTTACTCGCTTTCTCCACGCCTGCCTGAGCAACTTCGCGGCGAGCTTCCTGAAGCCGAGCAGATTGAGCGACTCTTGGGTGAGTTGTGACTGGGTGAGTTGTGACTGGGTGAATTGTGACATCTGGTGAAAGCGGATATCGCGCAGATGAAGATGGCGCTACGAGCCAAAGAGCCTGACAAATATGGGTGGTATGCAAGCGAATAGATTGCGGTAGCTCGATAGAGGGGGCGCGTATGACCCCGCGCAAGGTGTATCGAGGAGTGGCTCGATAATTCACGCTCCAAAAGCTTATGCACATGAGCTGACGTTTGCGCTCTTTTCGCACATTCGCTCCGGTGTTTTGGGCGTCCGCTCCTGCATTGGTTTTGGCTCTGTCCGAGCAAACAGGCGTTTTCTGCTTTTGCGCCAAAATGCCTCTGCGCCCAAGTGTCTCTGCGTCCAAGTGTCTCTGCGTGAGAGTCATCTACGCGCCCAAGTGTCTCTGCGAGAGAGTGCTCTACGCACTGTTTTGCTCATCGAGGCCGATGATGAAGTTTTTGACGACCTGCACGTATTCGACGAACGAGCCGCGCAGTTCGTCGGGTGTCATGTTGACTTCGGGTGCGGCGCAGTAGGTGGGTAGGGCGGTCTGGAACTGCTGGAACCGCTCCCAGATCGCGGCTGCACCGTGTTGTTTGGTGCGGTGCGGGCTGGCGCCGAGCCATTTGCGCACGACTTCGACGGCTTTGCGCGGGTCGTTGCCGTGCGCCTTGATGTCCTGACCGGCGATATCGCTGAGGAACTTCTGAAAGCGAAACCGCTCGCTATCCAGCACCAGTGCGACTTTGCGCTTGTGTCGGCCCGCGCCGTAGTGTCAGCAGCCCACGAACAAGCCCAGCTCATAGGGCATGTTGAAGCGCGGTAGTCCTTCGTCGTTGACCTGCGTGCGCGAGATGTTGTGAATCCCGTATTGGCTCTGCGCGATGATTTGCATGATCTTCTGGATGCGAATCTCGCCCGAATCATCGCGCTCGGTCGCGCAGCGCGCCGAAAAGCCCAGGTCTTGCACCGTCCAGACGATGGCCTCGAAGATCGGACGGTATTGGGGGTCGAAGGGGCAGTTGATGAACACGCTGGTTTCGTACGCCGAAACCGGCACATGGAGGGGTGCCCGTGCTTTGGTCGTCGTCACGATTGTTTGAGCACGCGCTGGACGACGGCCAGGACATCGGCGTCCTTGAAACGGCTGCCCTGGGTGTAAGCCACGACGCCGCCTCGATCCAGGCGCAGAACGCGCGATGGCGAACGCCGATCTCTGATGTTGCCACTCGTGTTTTTGGCCGCTTCGCGCGGCGTTTGAGGGATTTGAGTCTTGGTTTTCGTCATGGGTTCTCCTTTAGCTCGACGTTTAGGAGTATGGCGTGGTGCCTCCCATCGCGGCGCTTTTGGTGTCACTCGCATTCAGTGGCGACCAAAGGGATCGCGGGGAGCGGCCATTTGAGGAAAGAAAAAGCCACTCCCTTGGCGGGAAGTGGCTTGGGATGGTGTTCTTTGAGAACTCAGGTTTTTGAGATCATCCCTGTTTCGGGGATGACTTTGGGTGGATGGTCGTGAGGAGGCCGCAACTATGGCAACCCCTGTAGATGCACTGACCTCTCCAGCACAAGAGTGCCAGCGGGCCAATGCCTTTTGGGCAACGGGGTGGAGGTTACTCGGGGGTGTCTCCAGAGCCGACTTCACCTGATGCTGTGGCCAGCGCGAGATCGTGCTGAGGAAAGTCGTGTGGGCCGAAGTAGCTCTCCTCGACTTCGGACTCGGCTTCGATGACCTCATCTTCGATGATTTCGTCTTCCGCGAAGCCGTCGTTGGATGCCTCAAAGCCTGATTCGGGCGAATCGGCTTCCTTGTCGGCGTTGGTTTCCAGTTCGGTTTGTTTGGGGATTTGGCGTTCGAGCACGAAGTCCAGCAGCGGGGTGTCACTACCATAGCGACCGCTGCCGTAGCGAATGGCGCGTTCGACTTCCTGACCCAGCAGCAGCCCGGCGCCCAGCAGCAAAAGCGTGTGAGACGGCACTTTGCGCAAGAGCTGGAGGCCATCGCTCATCGTCGCGCGTGGGTGCAACAGCTCATCGAGAGGCAGTTCGCATTCGAGGTGCGTGGCAACACCCAGCACGAAGCCGTGCCAGACGTCGGGGGCGACATAGCCGCGAGACTCGGCGCGCAGGATCGGCCACACCAGCAGCGCCGCCAAACTCGCATCGCTCTCGGCACAATGACCGTTGGCGGTTTGCTGCAAAGCGGCTTCGCCCAAGCGGGTCATGGCGCTTTGCCACTCCCCGGTGAAACGCTCCTGACGGGCGCGCAGTTGCGCTTGGTCTTCCTCGTCGCGCAGGCGGCGCAGGCGTTCGGGATCGAGGCACACCGGCACGCGTTTGGTGGGATCGGCCTCATCGAAGGTTTCGCCCCGGCAGGGACAGTGCGTGCTGCACCCGGCGGGCGGCTCACTCCCCTCCAATCGGCGATGGGGCACACCGCGCAGCGTTTCGCGTTCGAGGGTGCCGCTGTGTTGCTCTCGCGCTTTGGCCATCAGCTGCGCGGCCTCCTGGCTTTGCAGTTCGAGCGCCTGGGTCTGCTTGCGCTCCCATTCGGGGGGTTGCAGGCAGTAGGCGCTGCCGCCGGTGGCCACGAACGCCCTGTGCGGGCACTCGCGGCAGACGGTTCTCCAGTCGAATCGGGTGCCATAGCCCAGTTCGACCAACAGTCCCGCGCGGCGCAGCTCCGCGGCGTTGGGCAACAGGTTTCCGGAGAGTGATGAAGCGGAGAGCTTGTCGCGCACTGCGCGCTCGGCGACGGCTTCGCAGACCCTGGGGTGCGCGCTCAGGCGCAGCAGCTCGTGACCGTGCGCGGCGCTGAGCTGCTTGTGCGCGAGGCGGCGTTGCACGCTTTCGGGCAGGGCCAGCAGCCGCAGCGTGTCGCGGATGGTCTGCGGGCTTTTGCCGACCTTTTTGGCGATGCGCTCCTCCTTGAGGCGGAACTGCAAGGCGAGGCGTTTGTAGCCGCGCGCCTCTTCGATGATCGAGAGGTTGGCGCGCTGGACGTTTTCGAGGACGGCGATCTCGGCGGCGGCCAGATCGCTCATCGGTCGCACGAAGGCGGGCACGCGCAGGCGTCCGGCGATTTGGCAGGCGCGCCAACGCCGCTCGCCCGCCACCAGTTCGTAACGCGGTTTGGCCTGGGCTTTCGCCTTGGCGTTGGTTTTCGCTTTGGCTTGGCCATTGGTTTTCGCTTTGGCTTGGCCATTGGCTTTCGCTTTGGCTTGGCCATTGGCTTTCGCCTTGGCGCAGGCTTTGGCTTTGTCCCTTGCGGCATCGGGCGCGGGTTCGGGTGGCAGGGGACGCACGAGGAGGGGCTGCTGCACGCCGTAGGCTTTGATGCTTTGGGCGAGTTCGCGCAGCGCCTCCTCCTCGAAGTTCTCGCGCGGCTGGAACGGGCTGGGCACGATCTGGCGCACGTCGAGCACCTGCACCTGCCAGTCGCCCTCGCCCAGCGAGTTGGTCGAAGCCTGGGATTTGGGTGAATCGGCAACTGGAGCCGAGTCCGACAAGTCGTGGCCGTTGGTAACGGGGGTGCCGTTGAGTGCGGGAAAGCCATTGGTCGGGTGGCCGTTGGAAGCGGGCGTGCCGTTGGGTGACGAGTGGCCGTTGGAATCGGCGGTGTGGTGTGGGGTGTGAGTCATGAAGATTCTCCGGTGGGTTGTCAAAGAGCGCACGGGCGCACCACGGGCGTGAACGCACAAGGGGCGTGGCTCAGTGCCCCTTCACCGTAGAGAACCGGGAGAGCGGTGTCGAATAGCGTTGCTCGTTTGGATGGCGTTGCTCGTTTGAGCGAGAAAAGGGCTTCTTTTCCCCGGATTCGACCCCGTCAGAATCGCGTGAGGAAGTTGTCAGCGCGTTGTCAGCGGCGCTCGCTACAGTCGAAAAGAGCGCAGGTCGCGCCTCTCAACCGCTCTTTCCAACCGTTGCCTCACGTCAATCGTTGTCCTTACGCCAATCGTTGCTCGCGAGCAACGTGAGTCGCGCGTTGGGGCCAGGGGCTTCAGCATGGAAGGGCATCGGGCCAAAGAGGTGTTGCCTCGGCAGGGGACGTCCTCATATGGAGAGCTGTCTTCTGTCGAAGGGGTTGCTGCCGACTCTGTCGCTCCGGGGACGGAGAAAAGAAAGGCAGAGAACCAAAACCCTTTGGGGTCAACTCGCCGCCTGGTGCCTCGATCTTATCGGTGAACGACAGTTCGACTGGACGTAAGCCCTGCCGAACTGTCCGCTGGCGGGTCTCTCCTTTTTGCAGGAGTGGGCCGCGCCAGCAGAAAGGAGGAGAATGACACAATTTCCCAGCGACCCCGGCTGGGACGCTACGCCCCAGCGGAACGCTCACACCGTTCCCCATCGAGAACATTGCCTCGAACTGTGGTCAGTGAAAGAGAGGGCCGTCCAACACGACTCGCCCCACCGTAGCGGCGCCCACAGCAGTGGTGCTCCTTGCACGACCAACCGCGTGGCCCCTATTGCGGCGCACATCCCTTGGTATGGATTTCGGATGCAGGCGCGTCTGGCGCGCGATGCCGGAGTCTCGGCCTCGGCGCTCTCGCGGTTGCTGCGCGGCCGGGTGCAGCCATCCTTGCCGGTGTGCTGGCGCATCACGCAGGCGCTCGCGCGGCGCCTGGGCCACCCGCTCGATCTGAGCGAGGTCTTCTCGCGCGATGGCACCTATCCCACTCCTTCGGTCTGCGCGCTCGTCGGCTGTCGCGGTTGTCCGCTTTCACAAACCACTTCCACTCTGAGTCCACCTGCGCCATCCCCACAAGAAACTTTATCCAAGCTGTGATCTACGCCCTCTTTTCCGTTCCCTTTATCTCATCTCTTTTTCTACAGCCTATGTCTTCTCACTCTTTTTCTTCTCCTCTCGCTGAATCCACCGCGCTGCATGCTCTCTCTTCGCTTCCGTTCCCGCAGTTTTGCGTCTTGGTGCGCGCGTGGCTGTGGCGCTGTGGCTATGCCAGTGTGCGCGCCTGTGGCACGGGCCGCAGGCGCAAAGCGTGGGGCGAAGGCGGCTTCGATCTGCTGGCCACCGCGCCCACCGATCTGGCGCAGAATGTGACGCTCGTGCAACTCAAGCAGAGCGCCTTGCCGGTGCAGCGGCGCTACGTGGACGAACTGCGCGGCGCGATGAATCGCACCGGCGCCTCGCACGGTCTGATCGTGAGCCTGAGTCCCTTCTCGCCGCGCGCGATGGAAGCCGCAGCGCAGAGTGTCGGTCTGCCGATGGTGTTGGTCGATGGCGCGCTGCTGCTGCGCGAGCTAGAGCGCTGCGGCCTCTGGCCGCTGAACCATCTCGATGAACAGGCCGATACGGACACCGCATCCTTAGACACGGCATTTCCGGAGACTGGGCTCTCGCCAAAGGACGTGCCGTTACGGAGTCACCTGCTCTCGCTCTACGACGTAGAGTTGAAAAAGAAGGCCCCGTCAAAAAAGATTGTCCCGTCAGAAAAGAATGGCCAGTCAGAGCCAGCACAGGTGAGTCCCACTCTACCGGAATGGGAGGCTCTCGAAGCGCGAGCGTGGCAGGTCTGGAGCCGTCGCAGGCTACGAGCGTGGCGGCGACGCGCCTGGCGTTGGAGTCAAAGACGGGAGGACGTGTAGCCGTGTGGTGCCCAAAGCCCGTGACACCAAAAAACGCCGCGTGCCCTGAACTGGGGTGACCTGAGGCCGGGCGCGCGGACGGGTTTCCACTGTAGCGCACCGCGCCCTTTCGCGCATCTGGCCGTGCTTAGGGCCATTCCCCACAACTTTGGATTCTCTACTTCTCGCTTCCCACTTCTCTTATGTCCCCGCCATCCCCTCTTTCATCCCTGACCGCGCCTTTTGTGCTGGAGCTGCGGCGCCAGCCTCTTATGCCGCGTGCTGCCAATGCCACGCACTTCACGCCAAGTGCCGTGTTGTTGGTCGGGCCAGAGCTAATGGAGAGCGGGCTGCTGCGCGACCTGTGCGCCGCGCAGTGGCAGGGGCTGTGGTGGGTGCTCTCGTGCCTGACGCCCGATGGCCGCTTCGTGGCCACGCCCTCACGCATCGCGTCCCTTTGTGGCCAGAGCGAACGGCGCGTGCGCCAGCGTCTCGATGCGCTATGTCGCACCCGCTGGCGCGGCGAGCCGCTGCTGCATCGCGTTGTCACCGCATCGGGTCTGCGCTTTTACCAGCCCGGAATCCACCTGGTGAGCGTGCGCGTCGTGCCCGATGAGGAGGCTTTGGGCAGTGAGGCGGGTGCACCGGTGATTGTGGCGCGCGCCGAAGATGTGGTGTCGCAGAGCCGGGCGCGCTATGGCCGTCCGCGCGAACAGGTCGAAGCCGCCATCCACCACTTTTTGCAACGCCCGCCCACCGAATCCCTGGCGGCCCAGTTGCCCGCCCAACCGTTGTCCGCCGAGGAACAGGCGCAGCGCGAACGTAAGCGACGCATCGTAGGCCAGCTCCGCGCGTTGGGGTTGGAGGCCAGCCAGATCGCCTCGCTGCTCTCGCGCTTCGATCCAGGCGCCATCGAAGCACAGCTGCGCTGGTTGCCGTATCGCCAGGCCCGCCGTCCCGCCGCCTATCTGCTGCGCGCCGTCGAAGGGCGCTATGGACCACCCAGCGGCAACCGCGACAGCTCGTCCGACCGTGCGGAGGATTTGACCCAAGTGGATGTGTTAACCGAGGGCCAAGTGTCGTCCGAAGGCGAAGTGTTGCCCGCAAGCAACGTGGCTGGCGAGGACTCTCCTCGCTCGCCATAATCGCCTCAAACGCGCGCTCCTACTGGCATAAAGTGCGCGAAGGCGACTCTCCTCGCTCGCCATAATCGCCTCAAACCCCTTCTTTCTTCTTTCGTATCGTCCGTTTTTCCCTCTTGAATCCCATCTCTATCCGTAATTCTGGCGCTATGACGTCTTCCTTCTCTCACCGACGTGTTCCGACCCACAGCTCGTTTCGCTTCACGCGCTTGCCCGACGGGATTCTCTCGCGCATGCACACGCTGAGCGACTCGGAGTTTCGCCTGCTCTGCGCAGTCGCCCGCGCGACGCTGGGGCCAGCGCCCTCGCCTGGCGCTCGGCCCTCCCTTGGCTCCTCGAATTCTTCTCTTGGCCACCCTCAGCAGCGGGGTTTGTGCGCTTCGCTGGCGCAGTTGCAAGCGCTGACCGGGCGCAACGCCTCGACGCTTTCCGGTGCCATCGGATCACTCGTGGCTGAGGGTCTGCTCGAAGTGAGCGATGCCAAAGGCCAGAGGCTGCCCGACGCCTCCGCCCGGCGTGCGGGCGGCACCTCGCTCGTCTACCGTTTGAGTGCGCGCTGCTTCGAGACGCCCGATACCCCGTCGTTAAAGGAAACCTTCGCAAACGACCAATCGCAAAAGACGAAAGGCGTCCCGCCTTTGAGCGGAGTCCCTCCCCGAAAAGGCGAAAGCTCGCCAGAAGTAGTCACTTCTCCAGAGAAGAAAGAAGAAAAGAGTCTTTCTTCGAGAGAAGATTCTCCCAAGGAATCTTCTCTCGAAAAGAAAGACCCCAAGAAAGGAGAGAACACCGTCTCGTTTTTTCCAATGGGTCAGGTCAAGCCCAGCTCAAATCCAGTGAGTCAGAGGAGGGAGCCGAGAGGTGAGGTGTCCGTTGAGACACAACCACCAGACGAGGTGGAGTTTGAGGTCGCAATCGTAGCTCAGGCGCAGGCGTTTGAAGCGCTCTTCGCGGCGCAGTGGCGTTCGCGTTTTCCCCAAGACGTGATGACGACGGTTTCCCAGAGCGACCGCCGCGCGCTTTGCGCCCTTTTGGTGCGCTGGCCGCGCGTGGCACCGCGTAGCACGCCGCTCGAAAAGGTATTGCCGCTCTTTTTCGAGACGCGCCACGAACCAGCTTATGGCTTTATCGCGCGGCACGACTATTCGCTCGACGCCTTCGTGCACAGCGTTTTCGTTCTGCTTTTTGGCCACCGTCGTCTGAGCTGAAAGAGACGGCGTGGAAAACAATAGGACTCCTCATCTAATTGGAAAAGCGATTCATACCAACACTTCCTTTTCTTCTGTGGAGACATTTTATCGATAAATTTTTTCTTTTTTATCTTTACAAAAAATCAGTGTTTTGTTACGCTTCTTTTGATTTGTTCACAGATTGCTGCCATTGTGTTTTGCCAAGAAGATTTTGCTCGGTTCATGGGGTGGTCTTCCCGTGAGAAAAACGGGGTGTTTTGAAACGAAGAACGCAGACTTGTAGAGCATCACAGGTGTCGCAAATGCGCTTGAAGCGAATCGAGCTTAGAGTGACAATGAACAATTGAAGAGGCAGTGATTTGTGACCCGGAGTTGTCACAATGTCCTTTTTTCCCTCCAATGTGCCTTTTGGACTGTTGTCCTCAGTGGCGCGCCATCGAACTGCACGACCGACCCAGCAGATGTTGGGGCTTTGCGGCGGTGCCTTGTTTTTGATGCTGTGGAGCGCGGCACCAGCGTGTGCTGAAACACCGGCACCTAAACCGACTCCAATTCCCACTCCGGTGCCATCGTCTTTGAACGATGAACAGCGGGCCGCCAAAGACGCTGGTGAGGCGGCACGCAGGCAAGGGGAAGCGCTCCTCAAGAGCTTGAAAACGTTTCGGCAAGAGAGTGCCTCTTTAGTCGAGGCACTCAAGAATGCCAAAGACGAAGCAGCCTCTGTTTTGACCGAAGAAAAGCCGCCCAAGATGGATGCGGCCCTATTGGAAATCGAGCAGCAAAAGTTGGATCGTGCTTTGAATGATCAGTTAAAGTTGCTCGGCGAAGAAGCCAGCGTGCCCCAAGCTTTGAAAAAGGCTCGGGAAGATTTGCAGCGCTTGGCCACCCACGCGTCCAATGAGGCGGCGAAAAAAATTTTAACCGAAGAAATTAGTCTGATTGAGGCTCAAGAAAAAGCCTTGAAAACCGAACAGGAGAACTTGCTCCGTTTTGCAGACACCCTGCGTCAGACGCTGTTGGGAGCCAGAGCGACTTTGGCCGGGATTGCCGAAGGCGTGCTAAAAACAGTGGGGCAAAGCTTGCCGCGCACTGACCCGCAACGTCTGGGAAAGCTGCCCGATGATCTGTGGACGCTGCGCGATGCTTTTCGCCTTGAGACGGTGCTGCGAGATTATTATGCCAAGCGCGATGCCCAGGGTCAGGAAGAGAAGACCAATTTCAGACAGCGGATTAGCCGTTTGATGCAAGCTCTTCCCCAAGCGCCCGGCGCCACAAAAGCGTCCCCTCCAACACTCGATCCCATGGTAGGAGCGCTGGATAATCTACGACAAGGAGTTTTTGGCAAAGTCAAGGCTTTGGCTGACCACTACGGCAAAGTCAATCTGTATGTCGCGGATCGACTCCGGGAAATCAACATCAAATCGGGCGAATTTGAGGACGCCCGCCCCAGTTCGCGCCGCATTGTGGCGTCACAACTCCTGGTGGGAAACGTGCAAAGAGAGGCCCAAACGCTCAGTCTCGCTTTGGAGCGCCAGGACGCCTTGGCGCGCACATTGGCAGGCCAGAGCGAGTTAAAGCTCTCTCTGGATAGAAACCGGTTGGCCGCCGAATCGCTTTCCAAGCAGCTGGATCAGTTCGAGAACGCCACGACTTTGCTTGAAGAGCTGCTGTTGGGCGATCGGTCGCGATGGGTGGGCGAGCAGGTGACGCTTTATTACTTTGGAGAAGTGGATCGTCTGATCCGAGCGCTCAATCCGCGGATGACTTCGGTCGGGGAACTGGCGGAGCTTCAGCAAAAAGCCGCCAAAGCGCGGCGCGACCTGACCGAAGCGCAGCTCAACGTCGAAGACGAGCGACAAAAGATCGCCCGACTCCAAACCCGCCTTCAAGAGATGGAAGCCGAGAAAGGGACGATTCAGGCGCGTTTTAAAGCGGCAACCGAGCGGCTCACCGGCTTGAATCGGGCCAATGCCCGGCTCTCGACGCGCCGCACCAATGCTTCTGCGCGATTGGAAGAGTTACGCGAAGCGGCAGTCAAAAATCCAGACAACCCCAGCCTCAAACGCGAAATCAAACTGGCGGAGGAAAAGGTCAAAGACCTCGATCGTCAGGCGCTGGACGAGAGCGAAAAGTTGCTCGATGCGCAGGCCGCAAAGGGCGAAGCGGAAGGAGCGCTCAGCGCAATCACCCGTGAAGACGAGAGCTTGCCGTCCCAGATCGACGACGCCCGCGAGCAGCTGCTGGAATCTCAGTCGCGGATGCGTCAGCTGACGCGCGACGCTTACCTCCAGGCCCAAAACGATCTGGATGCTTTTGTGGCGGCCCGTGATAACCGTCCGTTTCTGTTTGCGCCGCCCCAGCCTTTTAGCACCGACCCGGTGCAGCGCGTGGCACTTTACGGCTACGCCGATAGCAAAACCCTGTTCATGCGCGGACTGCCCGAAGACATCGCTCAGGTTCGTCGGCTGGTCGAAACCTTTGATCGCCCGACGCCCCAGGCGCGCTTGACGCTCTGGACACTTGAACTCAACAGTCAGGCCGACCAGCGGAGCATCGAAAAACTCAACCGAGGCATGGCGATTCTCGAAGAACGGTTAGCCGATGCGCGTGCCGATCTGCTGAGCGCTACGGCTTTGCTGCGCCACTGCGTCAACACCATCGCCAATGAGGCTGCCTCTCAAGAGCAAAATGACGGGCAGTTGGCGCGATACTCTTTTTATGCAGACGAGGTCGTAAAACGACTCTGTCTGAGCGGAGTTATTCCCAACGAAACTTCTCCCAAAGAGGAGTTGGCTTTTTTAAAAGCCAATTTGCCCGATCCTGCGGCGACTACGACCTTTGGCGAAGCGCTAATGGTGTTGGCTCTGGCCAAAAGTGCTCATCAAGAACGCGTCTTGCAGATGTTCGAGTCGGAGCTTCAAAAGCAGATGCCCGAAGTTGTGAAGGAGAATGAACATTACCGCAAAGAGCTGTTGACAAAGCAGGGTGCTTTGACGCAGAAACCCGGTGTCAAAACACCGGAGAAGAATGGGAGAGGGCACGTATGGTTTTCTTCTCTACGAGCCGTCTTGGGAATCAACTTCTCTTCCGCTTCAGGGCAGAGCAGTCCGGCCCAGAACAGCTCAGAAACCAATTCTATCACCAAAATCAAAGCTCCAGAACAGGACAAGACAAGTATTCAATCTACAAATCCGTCTCACCTCACGGCACAACAAACGGAAATTCTACGCGCATTGCAGCGCGTGGCACTTCAACGACTGACAACCGAATTGGATGAGGAATTCGAGAGAATAAGCGCTGCTTTACCTACTGAAGAGCAAAGTGGGCAACCACTTCGAGAATACCAGCTCGAAGAGATACGGGAACTGGAGCGACGTCTGAAAGACAAGCTGAAACCGAAAAGGGAGTGGATCAATCGAGAGTTCCCTGAGGTGGATTTGGATTTTGAGGAGTTAAGATATAGAATCGCCCAAATCCCTCAGAATTCTCAGCTCTTGGAAGGGATAAATCAAAAGCTTCGCGCAGCCAAGGAGAGGGAGGCTGAAACCAAGCAAATTTCTTTTGAGACTACGAAAGAATCGCAACGTGTGAACCGCGATTTGAGACAAAAAATAAACAATGCTTCAACTCTTGTTTCTGGAGTCGAAAAGCAGTTCAAAAACCAAGAACTCTTACAGCGGCTTAAATTGGCAAAAAATAAGCTGGACACCCTTTCTTCCGATCTTCAAGATTCTGCAAAATCGCAGGGGCAAGTGCAGCAAGTTTTGAGTGATGCCTCTCTTGAGACGTTTTCACCCGAAAGGTTTGAAAAGCTAAACAATCAAGCACTTCAAGCGGAAAAGAACGCACCAAAGACTTTGCAAGAGGTCTTGAATTTGATCGATAATGTGCTTAAAAATACAAAAACGGAAGACTCGAAAGAAGATTTACGAACTCTAAAAGCCGATTTGCAAGATGCGGAGGTAACGTCTGGTGTGTTGCGTGAAAAGGCCCAGAAAGCGCAAAACGAAAGGCAAAGTTTTGCACAAGCTCTTAAGGCTCTCTATAGAGAACAAAACGATGCTCAAAACGCTCAGAAAAAGAGTCGCTCTGCGGTAGTGGGCATTTCTCAAAAAATTGCACCAAAATTGCTTCGAAGGATATCGGCGACCTCAAATAACGCTCGGATCGCCGCCGCCGATCAGATGCTCAAGGAGTTGATCACAGCCGCCGAGGACGATTTGGATCGCCACTATGTGCGCCCCTTGCTCTATCGCCTGCGCGATGACATGAAAGGGCAGGGTATCAACGTGGGCATCCTGAATCGCACGAGTGTTCTGGCCAGCAACCGACAAGTCGCTCGTGTCGATCCGCTGGCCAGCGCGCAGCTGGAAATGGGATCCACGACGGATTTGCTCGAAGCCTCGCGTCAACTGGCCACGCTCTACAGTGCGACTCAGGTGCCTGGTGTCGCCAGCGTTGTCAATGCGCTTGATGCCATGCCCAAACAAGAAAACGGCGCCATTTATGGTGTGACCTCTGGCGGACGCTTTGAGGTGACGCCAGTGATCGATCCTTCGGGACAGGCGTTGCGTTTCAAATTTGACTACGTGCTCCAAAACCAGTTGCGAGATCCCGATGGCACGGTGGATCCGCTCTTGCCGCGTGTCAGTCGTCACACCATCAACACTGAGGTGCAGCTGTCGAATCTGGAAATTCGCAACATTTCGCAGTTTGAGGCCAGCACGAAGCTCGGACTTCCCACCAAATACACAGGCGGTTTGCCGATCTTCAACGATATCCCCGGCATCCGTGAAATCCCGCTGATCGGATGGTTCAAACGGCGCGCGGACAAAGCGGCCTCGATTCAACAGAGCATCGTTTTGGCGCAGACCACGATCTACCCAACCATCGGTGACATCTCAGGTCTTCTGGTGCAGCCCAACAGCCACACGGCGCCCATCAAGTCGAAACCTTGAACGACGCACGAGGTTCCCTGTGGCATCAGGCAACTACGGATGAATCGGACACGCAAAGAGGCAGTGCTACAGCACTGCCTCTTTGCGTGTTCGTAAGCCAGACTGCTTACGAAGCCGCTGGTCTTTGCGTTTGAAGTCGCGCGCGGTTCGTGCTACGGTAGAGCCATGTTAGGCTCTGTCATTGAAGTTCACTGCTCGAATCCGTTTGTCGTCTTTTATCCGCACCCTGGCGCCGTATGACGAGTCACTCGTTGCTGTTGGGCGGCGCCAGCGGAGCGTGGATCGATGCCGTGCTGTGGACGGTCTTTGGTCTCAACCTGCTGCTGGCGCTCTGGGTGTTGCTGGCACGAGGACGCGGCACTTCAGCCGAAGCCAAAACTCTGCCCATAGCGAAGCGGTTGCCCGAAGCCAACGCGGTATTCGCGCTGACGGCGACGAGCGTGGCGGCCTGGACGCTCTCCAATTTGCTCTTTCGCTCGGCGCAGACCGAAGAAGGGGCGCTGCTTCTGGCGCGGCTCTCCTACGGCAGCGCGCTTCTCGTGGCCGCTTCGTTTTTGCACTTCGCCTGGGTCTATCCGCGCCGGGGTGATAAATCGGCGCGTCACAAAGGCGCGCTCTACCTTTTGGCGGCCCTGATCACGGCGCTGGGTTTTGTGCCGGGGCTGTTCGTTCACGGCGTCGAGATGAACCTCGGAGCGGGGGGTAGCCAGGTGTGGGGCGGGCGCCGCCTCGACACCGCGCCGGGCGTGGTGCTGGTCGCGGCTTTTATGCTCACCTCTTCGCTATTGGCTTTTGGCGCGCTGTGGCGCAGTCAGGGACAGCTGCGCGGACGGCTGCGGGCGCAGGCGCGCTACGTGCTGTTCGGCTCGGCGCTCACCGCGCTGGTCGGGCTGTTCTTCAACCTGGGGCTTCCGTTGGGGGGCGACTACCGCTGGGTGTGGGTGGGGCCGGTGGGTTCGCTGTTCTTCGTCGGTTTTAGCGTCTACTCGATCCTCACCCACCGCCTTTTCGATGTGCGCCTGCTGATTCGGCGCACTCTGGTCTACTCGTTTCTGCTGGCGCTCTTGGCGGGCGCTTTCGCCGCAGTGGAGAAAGCCCTCGAGCAGGGCCTGAGTCCCTTGCTGGGTTCGCGCTCGTTCGCCACCGACCTGCTGGCGGCGCTGCTGATCGGCTTTGCCATCGACCCGCTCAAACGCCAGCTGCATCGCCTGGTCAACCGCAAACTCTTTCGCGGGGAAGCCGAAGCTGAGTGAAGAGGAGTCGAGTGAACGAAAGGGGAGGCCTGCTCTGAACTTCATACCGCTCTGAGCTGCCGAAGGCGCCAGATACGTCTTTGAACGGCGAATCGGGAGCCTTATTCACAAAAACGCCTGTTTTATAAAATAAGAGTCGCGCCCCATGCGCCTTATTATCGGTGGTGTAAATAACGCTTTGGTGTGAATGACGCTTGCGGTATCAAAGATGCTTCTCTGCTTTTTGTTGACAATCCCGCCAAGACAACTCTAAAATTGTGTTTGTGATTCCGAAGTTTGCCCGCGATGGCAATTTGCCCGCAGGCGTTCATTTTGCGCCCTGGGGCGAAGTGGCCTCTCGTTTTGGAGGCAACGGTCGGCGAGATCGTTTGATGGAGGGATTGGCGCGGTTACTGTTGGACTTGGGAGCGGCGGGCTGTACTCAGGCCTCTCTCGACGGCTCGTTCGTGACACGCGAAAAATGGCCGGGCGATTTCGATGTGTGCTACGAGCCACAGGGCATGGACGCGAGCCGTCTAACGCCCGAGCTGCGTGATTTTAGCAGCCGTAGCGGCACAGAGGCGCCGCTACGGCGGCGAGGCCCTATCGGCGACCGCGCCGTTTCGCTATGATGGGCCTTTGGTGTTGGAGATGATGCAACGTGACAAAGAGCGCGGCACGGCCAAGGGTATTGTGGCGATCACGTTGGACGAAGAGGCCTTGAGTGAAATCGACGTTTGGCTGGGGGAGCCTCAGGGTAGGAAGGTGTAACGGTTCCAAGGCGTAATACCCTACTTGGAGTTACCCTACTTGGAGTGCATGGCTTTTTGCCAAAAAATCGGAGGAAATTCTCCAGGAGAAGGATCATGATTAGCACAGCGCGAGGCTACCGCATCACTCAATCGAAGTTGCGCGACTTGGAGCGCGGGTTGGCCGAATACGAAAAACACGGCGGTTTCGATCTCGAACCTGGCATGCGCCAGGTTTCGATCGATTCGCTGCGCGCCTTTTGCGATCAGCTGCGCCAGGAGTTGGCGCACTACGATGAGTTGCGCGCGGGGCGGCGCGAGTTTGCGCTCTCGTCTTTCGAGGAGCTGCCCCAAGCGTTGGTGCAGGCGCGTATCGCCGCTGGCCTCACCCAGAAGCAGCTGGCGCAAAAGCTGGGCGTCAAACCCCAGCAGATCCAGCGCTATGAGGCCAATGGTTACAAAGGTGTGGCGTGGGACACCGCGGCGTGTGTGGCCGAAGCCCTCGACCTTTCGTTTCAAGCGCTCTTGCGGAGGTCGGCTCCATAAAATTAAGAGGCTCCATCCCCGCGCACGCGGGGAACACGTCGAGGAAATCGTAGTCCTCGGCGGTCGTGCCGGTTCATCCCCGCGCACGCGGGGAACACGTCTCGATTTTATCGAAATAGACTTGGGCTATCGGTTCATCCCCGCGCACGCGGGGAACACGCGCCAGTGTCAGGGTCGGTGAAAAGCGCGCCCGGTTCATCCCCGCGCACGCGGGGAACACCTGAGGCACTTTCAGTGTTTGGCAGCTAATCGCGGTTCATCCCCGCGCACGCGGGGAACACGGGATTCGAGGGGTTCGAGTATCGCCTCACACCGGTTCATCCCCGCGCACGCGGGGAACACTTGATGCTAACGATTGCGGCCAGCTCCTCCGGCGGTTCATCCCCGCGCACGCGGGGAACACGACCAGAGTTCAACTGCTTCCGGCAGACCATTCGGTTCATCCCCGCGCACGCGGGGAACACGGCTTGCCGTTGAGATTCTGTAATCTGTGAGTTGGTTCATCCCCGCGCACGCGGGGAACACTGATAAAGACGCGCCCTTTCCAGTGACTCCCACGGTTCATCCCCGCGCACGCGGGGAACACGCGAAAAGGCCGTCAAAGCCATTGTTTCCGGGCGGTTCATCCCCGCGCACGCGGGGAACACTCGTCGGGGTCGCAAGCAATAGACGTTGTGCCCGGTTCATCCCCGCGCACGCGGGGAACACTGTTTACGCATACAAAATGCCCGAAAATGAGGCGGTTCATCCCCGCGCACGCGGGGAACACAAAAGTGTTGGAGTTTGGATTTTTGCTTCTTACTTGGGTTCATCCCCGCGCACGCGGGGAACACAAATGTATGATAACCACGCGAGGCTTAGAAAACGGTTCATCCCCGCGCACGCGGGGAACACCTCTGTTGGGTCGGGAATTTCTTCGTAAAACTCGGTTCATCCCCGCGCACGCGGGGAACACTCGTCGGGGTCGCAAGCAATAGACGT
>ERZ1066120.1239-NODE-1239-length-16845-cov-11.242168_pt1 | contig 16845 bp, 14 predicted proteins | sample MGYA00382767_ERZ1066120 | MGnify/ENA primary metagenome ERZ1066120 (study PRJEB33369, sample SAMEA5778350) | biofilm metagenome | biome: Industrial cooling water; feature: Water cooling tower basin; material: Biofilm | place: United Arab Emirates | collected...
GCGCCCCCGCCCGCCGCGCCCGCCCCCGCGGCCCCCGCCGCCGTCCCGCCGGCCCTCGCCGCCGCCCTCCAGCGCGCCGCCGCCCGCGACACGGCCACCAGCAGCTTCGCCGTCGGCGGGCTGCAGGTGATCCTGCGGCGCGTGGCCGCCAACAACGTGGTCGCCGCCAACCTCTACCTGCTCGGCGGCACGCGCAACGTGAACCCCGCCCAGGCCGGCGTCGAGCCGTTCCTGCTGGAGGCGAGCGAGCGCGGCACGGCCGCCTACCCGCGCGAGCGGCTCCGCGCCACCGTGGCCCGCCTCGGCGCCCTCGTCGGCACCGACCCGGACCCGGACTGGACGACCTTCGCCCTCCGCAGCACGGCCCAGACCTTCGACTCGGCATGGTCCATATTCGCCGACCGGGTCATGCGCCCCACGCTCGACAGCGCCGAGGTGGAGCTGGTGCGCGCGCAGCTCGTGAGCGCCGTGCGGCAGCGCCAGGACAGCCCCGACGCCCAGCTCGAGTACCTCGCCGACTCGGTCGCGTTCGCCGGCTACCCGTACAGCGTCCCGCCGTCCGGCACCGAGGCCACGCTCTCGCGCCTCTCGCTCGGCGTGCTCCGGCGCTTCCACCAGCAGCAGTTCGTCACCTCGCGCATGCTCCTCGTGGTGGTGGGCGACGTGAGCCGCCCGCAGCTCGAGCGCCTGGTGGGCGCCACGCTCGCCCGGCTGCCGCGCGGCAGCTACCGCTGGACGCCCCCCGCCGCCCCGCTCGGCTGGGGCCCGGCCGTGGTCACCGAGGCCCGCCCGCTCCCCACCAACTACCTGCTCGGCTACTTCCCGGGCGTGAGCGCGGCGAGCGCCGACTACTTCCCGCTCCGCATCGCCGCGGCCGTGCTGTCGGGGCGCTTCTTCGCGGAGATCCGCAGCAAGCGGAACCTCACGTACGCGGTCAACGCGCCCTTCCTGGATCGCGGCACCGCGTCGGCCGGCGTCTACGTCACCACCACCGACCCGCGCACCACGCTGCGGCTGATGCGCGAGGAGCTGGCCAACCTGCAGGAGGGGTGGATCACGCCGCGCGGGCTGGAGCAGCTCACGCAGCAGTTCCTCACCGAGTACTTCCTCGACAACGAGACCAACGCCGACCAGGCCAACTTCCTGGCCCGCGCCCAGCTCTACCGCGGCGACTACCGGCGCGCGGCGACCTACGCCGACGAGCTGCGCGCGGTGACGCCGGACGACGTGCGGCGGGTGGCGCGGCAGTACCTGCGCGGGCTGCGGCTGGCCTACATCGGCGACCCGGCGAAGCTGGACCAGGGGCTGGTGCGGCTGTTCTGACGGGCGCCGGTGTTAGGCGTCGGCGGCTCAGAACCTGAACGGGGATGACACAGGATGAACACAGGATGACACAGGAAAAGGGCAACTGACTCTTTGGGTCGCTCGGCGAGATGGTCCCTCCCTGCCGCCCCCAAAAGCAGTTGTAGTTCTCCTGTGTCATCCTGTGTTCATCCTGTGTCATCCCCGTTCAGGATCTTGCGGACCCCCGCCAGGGGCACCCACCCCCGCCGCCGCGTCGTGGTCCGCCGGCCGGTACCGCCGCGCGAGTAGCCCGCCCGCCGCCGCCAGGTCCAGGTCGGCCACCAGCAGCCCGGCCTCCCCGTACGGCTGGTGGGCGAGCAGGGTACCGTCGGGCCGGAGCACGGCCGACGTGGTCTCCGCGTTCGGCACCGCGTAGTTCACGGTCGCGAAGTAGATGCCGTTCTCCGCGGCCCGGCACATCGCCGCCTTCTCGTGGAAGGTGTTGCGCGGGTCGGCCCAGCCGGCCGGGGCCCCGCCCCACGGCGTCGGGAAGCTCAGGTGCGGGTGGAAGACGAGCTGCGCCCCGCGCCGCGCCGCCCACCGCACCGTCTCCGGGTAGCGGAACCCCTCGTGGCAGATGACCACGCCGAACCGGAGCCCTTCCACCTCCCACACCGACCGCCCCGCGCCGGCCGCCCACGTCGCGTCCTCCGACGGGTCGAGCTGGACCTTGTCCTGCCGGCCGAGCTGGCGCCCGGCGGCGTCGTAGACCACGGCGCTGATCACGAGCCCGCGCGCGGTCGGCAGCTCGGCGCCGAGCACCAGGGCGACGCCGGCCGCGCGCGCGTGCTCCCCGACGCGCTCCAGCGCCGCGCCCATCGCGTCGGCGTCGGGCGGGTCGACGGGCCACCCGGCGTTGCGGTAGCCGGGCACGTAGTTCTCCGGCGTGCACACGATCCGCGCCCCGGCGTCGGCCGCCGCGTCGAGCGCCCCGCGCACCCGGTCCACGGCCCCGGCGATGGCGCCCTCGAACGGCAACGTGGCGAGCGCGATGCGCACGGCGGGCTCCGGGGTGCGGGACAGGGGACGGGACGGCTCAACCTAACGCCTGCGGGACGGGCCCCACCGTCCCGCGACCGTCGCGACCCCCGGACCCCTCGGGCGCGGCCGGCGCGCCGGGCGCGGGCCCCAGCGCCGCCGCGCCCGCCACCCGCCCCAGGCACCCCGGCGCCCCACACGCGCAGTCGAACGGCTCCGCCATCGCCCACTCGGTGGACGGGTAGAAGTACCGCAGCTCGTCCCCCGGCGCGACGTCCACGAGCGCCCGCAGCACGCCCGCCGCCAGGTCCAGCGCGACGTTGGGCGCGCACGCGTGGTTGAGGTAGCGGAGCACCGGCGGCTCGGGCTCCGCGTGCACGCCCGGCGCGCGCTGCACGGTCCAGCGCGTGGGCGCCGGCTGGTCCGGGCCCCAGCCGAGCGGGACGATCGCGGACCCGGCGGGCCAGGCGCGGCGCGCCACCACGCCTAACGCGGCCGGCCCGGGGCCGGCCACCGGCGCCACGTCCAGCGCCTCCCCTGACGGCCGCGCCCACGCCCGCCGCACCCAGTCCGACACGTGCGCCCCGTAGCGCGCCCGCAGCTCGGCGCGCAGGTGGTCGTCGCCGCGCACCACGCCGCGGCACGCGGCGGCGCCGCACGCGCAGGCGAACGCCGCCATCGCCGGCCCGCAGAACGTCGCGTAGTCGGCCGTCAGCTCCTCGCCCGCGGCCACCGCGCGGCGCGCGACCAGGTCCAGCCCGTCCAGCCAGGTGTTGGGGTCGCAGGCGTGGTTCACCGGGCGCCAGGCCGACGGGTCGGCGCTCCACAGCACGTGCACGTCGTCGCCTAACGGCCACGCGTACTCGCCGAACCAGCGCCGCCGCAGCCCCCGCCACGCCCGCCCCACCCGCGCGCCCGACACCAGCGCGTGCGCCTCCTCTTCGTAGCGCACCGCCGTCTCGCCGGCCGCCAGCGCGCGCGTGGCGTGGAGCCCGAAGCCGCGCCCCCGCCGGTAGCGCACCTCCCACGGCACCCGCGCCCGGTCGCGCCGCCGCACGGCGCACGCGAGCAGGTGCGCCAGGAACCCCGCCGCCCCGCCGGGCGTGTGCGCCAGGCTGTGGTCGGCCCCGCCGTGCGACCCCTCGGGGTAGAAGATCCCGCAGTTGGGGTTCACCTCCAGCAGGTAGACGTCGCCGGCCGCGTCCACGCGCAGGTCGCAGCGCGCGTAGCCGTCGGCGCCGAGGGCGGCGAAGGCGAGCGCGGCGGCCTCCCTGAGCCGCTCCGCGAGGGCGGCGTCCGCCTCGACGTGCATGGCCATCGCGCGGAAGCCCTCCCACTTGAGCGCGAAGTGCTTGAACGTCTCGCCCGGCGGGAAGTCGAAGCGCACCGGCGCCAGCGCCCACGCCTCCTCCTCCACCCCCTCGCGCGGCTCGGCCACCAGCACCGTGTACTCCGCGCCCTCGACGAACTCCTCCACCAGCGCCGCGCCGTACGCGGCGATGGTCCGGCGGGCCTCGCGCGCGAGCGCCGCGGCGTCGGCCACGCGCGAGTCGGGCGTGAGGCCCACGCTCGCAAACCCCTGCGGGTGCTTCACAAGCAGCGGGAAGCGCAGCTCGGCGGCCGCGCGCGCCACGTCGGCGTCGGTGCGCGCCATCACGTAGGCCGGGAAGCGCACGCCGGCGGCGTGGCAGGCCATCTTCATCGCCTCGCGCGTGGGGTCGTACGCGCGCGACCCGGCGCCCGTGAAGGCCACGCCGAGCCGCTCCAGCGCGGCCACCACCTCGGGGCCGGGCGCGTCGTCGTCCCAGCCGCCGTCGCACAGGTTGACCACCGCGTCGCACCCCGCGCGCGCGGCCGCCACCACCTGCCGCACGGCGGTGGCCTTGCGCACCCACACCTCCTCCACCGCGTGGCCTAACGCCTCCAGCAGCGGCCGCACCGCGCCGTCTGGGTCGAGCCCGACGAACGGGTGCGCGGACTCCGCGTACGACGGGTGCAGCACGGTGACCTTCATGGCCGGGCGGGTGGGAGGACGAGCCCCGGCACGAGGGCGCGGTCCACGGTGAGCGGCTCCCCGGCGGCGACGGGGCGGCGGGTGACCAGGTCGCCGCCGAGCCCGACGGCGCACGACGGGTCGGCGGCGTGGCGGAGCGGGCGCCACTCGCCGGCCGCGCCCGGCACCGCGGCGCGCAAGCGCCCCGCGTAGGGCTCCGCCACCTCGCCCGCGCCTAACGGCCGCGCCGCCACGAGCGCGAACCCGCGGCGCCGGTCGTGGGCGAGGCGGGCGGCGGGGCGCGCGCGGTCGCGGCGCCGCGCCGCGCACGCCAGCAGGTGGTCGAGGAAGCCGCGCGGGCCGGCGGGGTCGCGGGCGAGGATCTCGTCGGCGCTGCCGAACGCGCCGTCCGGGTAGAACACGGCGCAGTTGGGGTTCACCTCCAGCAGGAAGGGCGTCCCCGCCGCGTCCACGCGCACGTCGCAGCGGCCGTAGCCCGTCATCTCGAGCGCCGCGAACACGCGCGCGGCCGCCGCGCGCAGCCGCGCCGCCAGCCGCGCGTCGTCCACCGGGGCGACGGCCAGCCGCGCGTAGTCCTTCCACTTGAGGTCGAAGTGCTTGAAACTCTCGCCCGGCGGGAAGCGGCACTCGACCGGCGCCAGCGCCCACGCCAGCTCCCGCACCCCGTCGCGCGGCTCGGCCACGAGCACGGTGTACTCGCGCCCCTCCACGAACTCCTCCACCAGCGCCGCCCCGAACTCGGCGAGCACCCGCGCCCCCTGGCGCCGGAGCGCCGCGGCGTCGGCCACCCGCGACGCCGGCGTGATCCCCACGCTGGAGTAGCCGGCCGGCGGCTTGACGAGGAGCGGGAAGCGCAGCGCCCGCGCGGCCTCGGCCAGCCCCGCCGCGTCGGTGGCGAGCACGTAGGCCGGGAACGCCACGCCGGCGGCCGCGCACGCCAGCTTCATCGCCTCGCGCGACGGGTCGTAGCACGCGCTCCCGGCGCCGGTGAAGGCCACGCCCAGCCGCTCCAGCGCCTGCACCACCTCCACGCCGGCGCGCGCCTCGTCCCAGGCCCCGTCGCACAGGTTGATGACGGCGTCGAACCCCCCGCGCGCCACCTCGGCCACCTGCCGCACCGCCGTGGCCTTGGCGACGCGCACCGCCACGCACGCGTGGTCGGGCAGGTAGCGCGCGGGGTCGGGCACCGGGTCGTAGGGCGTGAACGGCGACGCGCCGGCCTCGTCCGACGCGGTGAGCACGGCGATCCGCACGCGCCCGCCCCTACGCCGGCGCCAGCGGCCGCGGCGCCGCGGCCAGGGTTGGCACCCCACCACCCGCCACCCCGCCGTCGCGCCGGTCCTGCCGCGCCCACAGCCGCGCGTACGCCCCGCCGCGCGCCAGCAGCTCGGCGTGGGCCCCGCTCTCCACCACCCGCCCCCCCTCGAACACGCAGATCCGCCCCGCCTGCGCCGCGTCGCGCAGGTGGTGCGTCACCAGCACCACCATCCGCCCCGCGGCGAGCTGCCGGAGCGTGCGCATGAGCGCCGCCCCCGTCGCCGGGTCGAGCGCGCTCGTGGGCTCGTCGAGCACCAGCAGCTCCGGCTCGCGCACGAGGGCGCGGGCGAGCGCGAGCCGCTGCCGCTGCCCGCCGGAGCACGTGTCGCCCGCCACCACCGTGTCGTAGCCGGCCGGCAGCGACTCCACCCAGTCGGCGATCTCCGCCAGCCGGGCCGCGCGCGCCACGTCCTCCGCCGTCGCCCGCGCCCGCCCGGCGAGCACGTTCTGCCGCACCGACGCGTGGAACAGCAGCGCGTCCTGGAACACCACCCCGGTCCGCGCCCGGTACTCGGCGAGCGACACCTGGGCCAGGTCGTCGTCCCCCACCACCACGCGCCCCGCCGTGGGCGCGTGCAGCCCCAGCAGCAGTTGCAGCGCCGTGCTCTTCCCCGACCCGCTCGGCCCCACGAACGCCGTCAGCTCGCCCGGGCGCAGGGCGAACGACGCCCCGGCGAGCTGGTCGCGCGCCTCGCCCGGGTAGCGGAAGGTCACCGCCTCGAACCGCACCCCGCCGCCGAACCCGCGGAACGGCGCCCGGCCGGCGTGGTCGTCCGCCGGGGCCGGCTCGGCCAGCAGCTCGTGCACCCGCCGCACCCCGGCCGCCGCCTCGATCAGCCCCGGCGCGCTGCTCACCAGGTCCCACACGTGCGTGCACAGCTCGCGGAAGAGCAGCGCGAACGCCACCAGCCGCCCCGGCGACAGCCGCCCGCGGGCCGCCAGCCAGCCGCCGAGCGCGAGCAGCAGGAGCTGCACGAGGTCGAGCACCGCCTTGGGCGCGCGGTGCGTGTAATAGCCGTACAGGTTGTAGCGGAACGCGCTCTCGGCGATGCGCCGGTTGTGCGCCGCGAACTGCCGCCCCGCCTCGCGCCCCAGCCCGAACACGCGCAGCACCATCTGGTTGGCCAGGTTCTCCTGGCAGAACGCCGCCAGCCGGCCCAGATGCGCGCGGGTGCGGTAGCTCGCCGCCGCCGCCCGCGGCGAGAGGACGCGCGGGCCCAGGGCCGCGAGCGGCAGCGCCGCCACCCCGACGAGCGCCAGCCGCCAGTCGGTCACGAGCAGCAGCGCCAGCGAGCACGCGCACCCGGCGAGCGCCACCAGCCCGTAGCCCGCCGCCCAGAGCGCCGGCTCCAGGCTCCCCGCGTCCACGGTGACCCGGGTGACGAGGTCGCCGTGCGCGGCCGTGCGTACGCGGGCGAGCGGGAAGCGCTGCACGTGCGCGAACAGCCGCGCCCGCGCCTCGGCCGGCACGTCGGCGGCGAGGCGCGCATAGTACCACTCGCGCACGAACCCGGCCCCCGCCCCCACCACCACGGCGCCCAGCAGCAGGAGGACGGCGGGGCCGAGCAGCTCGCGCCGCCCCTGCAGGAGCACGCGGTCGAGGACGGCGCCGGTGGCGGCGCGCTGGCCGGCTTCCAGCCCCATCTCCAGCGCCGTGAGCGCCGCCACCCCGACGAGCGCGCCGCGGTGCGGGGCGAGGAACGGCCGGAGCCCGCGCGCCAGCGCCGCCACCCACGCGAAGCCGCGCCCCGCCTCGGCGCTCGCGCCGGGCGCGTCGTCGGGCGGGGTGTGGGGCGGGAGCGGGAGGTGGTCGCCGTCGTCCGGGAGGGCCGGCGGCGGGAACGGGGCGGGCACGGGCGCGGGCCGGCGGGCGGGAGGAACCGGCGGGGGGTGGGGGGCGAAGCCGCGGGCAACTTAGCGCGCCCGCGGCGGGGCGGCCCGGCCCCGCCGCGCGCGGACGCCCGCGCTGGCGTTCGTCTTGCCCTGCCGCCCCGCTCCCCCGCCCCTCCGACTCCCGAGGACCGCATGGCCGTCAAGCTCCAGGAGCTGCATCCCTCGCTCGTGCACTTCCCGATCGCCCTCCTCCCGGTGGCGATCGGCGCCGACCTGATCGCCCACGTCACCGGGAGCCGCACGCTGGCCGCCGTGGGGCGCACGCTGATGCCGGTGGCCGCCGCCGGCGCCGCCGTGGCCGCGGCGGCGGGGCTGGTGGCCGCCGTGGAGGTGCGCGCCGAAGGGGAGGCCGAAGCACTCCTGGTGACGCACCGCAACATGAACCTCGCCCTCACCGCGGTCACCGCCGGCATGGCCGCGTGGCGCGCCCGCGAGGACGAGGCCGGCCCCGGCTACCTCGCCCTCGGCTTAGCCGGGCTCGGCGCGCTCTCCTACAGCGCCTACCTCGGCGGCAAGATGGTCTACGAGCACGGCCTCGGCGTGCAGCCGGCGGAAGGCCTCCGCGACGGCAACGCGCCCGACCTGGAGCTCAAGCCCGGCCACCTGGCCGACGCCGGCCGGCGGGCGTGGACGGACCTGAAGGCGAGCGTCGCCCCCACGGTGGCCGACCTCAAGGCCGGGCGCCTCGCGCCGGCGGTGGGGCACAGCCACGAGAACCCGGCCGGCACGCCGCCGGGCCGTGAGGCGGCGCGGGAGCCGGTCATGGCCGAGGGGCCGGGTTCGCCGGAAGCCATCCCCTGACCGCGGGCTGAGCCCGCGTCGCGGGACCGGCGTCCCTTGAAATAGGGCGCCGGAGCGCGTACTCACTGTGGCGCCGCGCGCACGACGCGCGCGGCGCGTTCTTTACTATCCGGAGGTCTCGATGCCGAGCCGCTCCACCCCGCCCAAGACCGCCCCGCGGAGCGCGGCTGCCGGCAAGGCCGCGAAGGCCGCCTCCACGCCCGTCAAGGCTTCGGCCAAGCCCGCCGCCAAGGCCCCGGCCCGCGCCGCGGCCAAGCCCGCCGTGAAGCCGGCCGCCAAGACCGCCGCCAAGACCCCCGCCCCGTCGCGCGGCGCGAGCGCGGCCAAGGCCGCCGCCAGGCCCGCGTCCAAGCCCGCCGCCAAGGCCGCCAAGCCCGCGGCGAAGGCGCCGGCCAAGGCCGCCAAGGCGCCGGCGAAAGCCCCGGTCAAGGCGCCCGCCAAGGCGCCGGCCGCCAAGACCGCCAAGCCGGCCGCCGCCAAGAGCCCGCGCGCCGCCAAGACGCCGGCGCGGCCGGCCGCGGAGGGCGTCGGCGAGGCCACACTCGTGCTGCACGACGAGGCGAGCGCGCTGGGCGCGGCGCCCGCCGCCGACGCCGCGCAGGCGTCCCCCGCCGCGGTCGCCGCGCCGGCGGCCGTCGAGACCGTCGACCCTGCCGAGCTGGCGCTGCCGGACGAGCCGTCGGCCCCCGAGCCCGAGCCCACGCCCGAGGACCTCTCGCCGCAGGAGTGGTTCGCGCGGGAGAAGGCGCGCCGCACCCGCCCCGCCACGGCCGACGTGATGGCCGAGGCGCGCGCGCTGCTGCTGCAGGCCGTGGCGGAGGCCGGCCCGCGCCGCGGGCGCCCGGTGCGCGTGGGCGCGGCGGCCAAGGGAAAGCCCACCAAGAAGCTCGCCCCCGACGAGTTCGAGCTCGAGGAGTACCGCCCGGGCGAGAAGAAGGCGCCCGGGGAGACGTGACCCGGCGTTACGTCGTCCGGCCGGCCAGCACCCGCCGCACGTCGTCCAGCGTGACCCCGAGGGCGCGCAGGGCGACGAGCGCGTGGTAGACGAGGTCCGCGCCCTCCTCCGCCGCGCGCCCCGCGTCGCCGTCGGCGCACGCGGTGACCAGCTCGGCGGCCTCCTCGCCCAGCTTCTTGAGCCGCAGGTTGCGGTCGCCGAGGAGGCGCTGGGTGTAGCTCATCCGGCCGGCGGCGGTGGCGCCGGCCGCGTCGGCGGCGCGGAGCGCGACCGTGGCGTCGAGCGCGGCGAGCGCGTCGGCCGCGGGGGGTGGGCCGCTCTGGGCGAAGCAGCTCACGGCGCCCGTGTGGCAGGCCGGCCCCGCCGGCGCCACGCGCGCGAGAATGGCGTCGCCGTCGCAGTCCAGCGCCAGCGACACCACGCGCTGCACGTGCCCGCTGGTGGCGCCCTTGTGCCAGAGCCCGCGCGTGCGCGAGGTGTAGTGCATCTCGCCGGTGGCCAGGGTGCGCGCCACCGCCTCGCGGTCGGCGTGGGCCACCATGAGGACGGCGCCGGTGGTGGCGTCCTGGGCCACCACGGTCACGAGGCCGTTGCCCTTGGCGAAGTCGAGCTGGGAGACGTCGAGCATGCGGGCAACCTAGCGGGCGCGGGGCGGGGGGCGACGCGGTGCGGGTGAGCGCGCGGGAGCGGGCGCGCCGCTTTGTCGCCGACTACGGCGCGACCGGCGTGGCCGTGTACCTCGCCATCCACGCGGCCACCTTCTTCGGCGCGTGGGCCGCCATCCGCGCCGGCTGGCGGCCGCGCGGCGTGGGCGCCAACGCGAGCGCGGTGGTGATGGCGTACCTGTTCACCTCGCTCACCAAGCTGCCGCGCTTCGCGCTCACGGCGGCGGTGACGCCGCTCGTGGTGCGCGGGTGGGCGCGGCTCCGCGGCCGCCCCGGCGCTACCCCGCCGCGAGGGCCCGCCTGACCTCGGCGGCCAGCGCCGCGTTGGTGGCCACCGCGCTCCCGCCGAGCCCCGTGCGGCGCCCCTCCCAGTTCGTGAACACCCCGCCCGCCTCCTCCACGATGGGGAGCAGCGCCGCGGAGTCCCAGTCGCCGGTGATGGCGTCCACCATCGCCTCGGCGCGCCCAGTGGCCACGAGCAGGTAGCCGTAGCAGTCGGCCCAGGTGCGCGAGAGCCCGGCCGCGCCCTCCAGCCGCCGCCACCCGGCCCGGCGCTCCGGGCGGTGGCCGAACGTGGGGTCGGTGGTGAGCACCAGCGCCTGGTCGAGCGCGGCCACGTCGGAGACGCGCGCCCGGGCGCCGTTCCACCAGCACCCCTCGCCGGGCGCGGCGGCCACCAGCTCCCCCACCGCCGGGAAGTACGCCGCCCCCGCCAGCACCTCGGCGTCCGCCCCCTCGCCCGCGACGCACGCCACGAGCGTCCCCCAGAGCGGCACGCCGCGCACGAACGTCTTGGTGCCGTCGATCGGGTCGAGGATCCAGCGCCGCGCGGCGCCAGGGCGGCTCGCGCCGAACTCCTCGCCGAGCACGCCGTCGTCGGGGAAGCGCGCAGCGAGCCAGTCGCGCGCCGCCTGCTCCGCCGCGCGGTCGGCCGCCGTCACGGGTGAGCCGTCCCCCTTGGTCTCGACCGCGATGGCGCCGCCGGCGGGGCCGGCCCGGAAGTGCCGGAGCGCGACGTCCCCGGCCACCCGGGCGACGTCGGCGGCGGCGTGGAGGAGCAGGGCGTTTGGTACGGGCATCTTGGACGGGATTTACGGGATGGACGGGATCATCAGTGCAACGGTTGATCGAGTCGGTCTCGCCTCGACACGGAACCGATAATCCCGTCAATCCCGTGAATCCCGTCCAAGCCGTTGCCCTCCCTCACCCGGCCGCCAGCGCCGGCGCCCCGCGCACCGGCAACCCCGCGCCGCGCATCGCCGCCTTGAGCGCCCCCACCGTGGTCACCCCGTCGTGCAGGATCCCCGCGACGAGCACGGCGTCCGCGCCGCCGTCCACCACGGCCTCGGCGAGGTGCCCCGCCTCCCCCGCCCCGCCGCTCGCGATCACCGGCACGTCCACCGCCTCGGCCACGGCGCGCGTGAGCGCCAGGTCGTAGCCGGTGCGCGCCCCGTCGCGGTCGATGCTCGTGAGCAGCACCTCGCCCGCGCCGCGCGCCACGCACGCGCGCGCCCACGCCACCGCGTCGAGGTCGGTGGGCGCGCGCCCGCCCTTCACGTAGACGCGGAAGAAGCCCGCCGTTTCGTCCCACTTCGCGTCGATACTCGCGACCACGCACTGCGCGCCGTAGCGCCACGCGCTCTCGGTGAGCACCTCGGGGCGGGCGACGGCGGCCGAGTTGATGCTCACCTTGTCGGCCCCCGCGCGCAGCGCGCGCCCCACGTCGTCCGCCGTCCGCACCCCCCCGCCCACCGTCAGCGGCACGAACAGCCGCTCGGCCGTGCGCGCCACCACGTCCCAGAGCGTCGCGCGCTCCTCGTGGCTGGCCGAGATGTCGAGGAACGTCACCTCGTCGGCGCCCTCGGCTTCGTACCGCTCCGACAACAAGACCGGGTCGCCCACGTCGCGCAGCCCGACGAACTGCGTCCCCTTCACCACCCGCCCGCCGCGCACGTCCAGGCAGACGATCAGCCGGCGCGTGAGCACGTCAGCCGCCCCCGCCGCCCGGCGCGCCCTCGACCACCGTGCTCACCGCCCCCTTGGTGGAGAACACCGCGCCGGTGTCGGCCAGCGCGTCGCGCAGCGCCAGGCCCAGCGCCTTGAACGCCGCCTCCACCACGTGGTGCCGGTCGCGGCCGCGGAGCACGCGCAGGTGGAGCGTGGCGCGGGCGTTGGAGGCGAAGCTCTGCATCCAGTGGTCGTAGAGGCGCGCCGGGAGCGGCCCCTCGTACCAGGCCCGCCCGCCGAGGTCGACGCAGGCGTGCACAAGCGCGTCGTCCATCGGCACCGTGCGGTCGCCGTAGCGCGCCGCCGTGGCCGGCGCGAAGGCCCGCACCGCCTCCCCCACCGCGATCCCCACGTCCTCGATCAGGTGGTGCGCGAGGTCGCCGCGGGCGTGCACGGCGAGGTCGAGCCCGCTGTAGCGCGCGAGCGCGGTGAGCATGTGGTCGAGGAAGGGCGCCGACGTGTCGACGTCGGCGGCGCCCGTCCCGCGGGCCACGGTGACCCGGATCTGCGTCTCGCGCGTCTCGCGCACGACGGTGACGCCGCCGTCCGGCGTCGCGTTAGGCGTCGCGTTAGGCATCCCGCTCGGCGATTCGTTAGGCATCGTCCTCCCCCCCGAACTCCTCGGCCACGCGGCGGGCGTCGAGCGCGCCGGTGTAGAGCGCCATCCCCACCACCGCGCCGGCCACGCCGCGGTCGTCGAGGTTGCGCAGGTCCTGCACGGCGCCCACGCCGCCGGAGGCGTAGACCGGCACGGTCGCGCCCTCCACCACGTCCTCCATCAGCCGCAGGTCCACGCCCTCCATCTGCCCCTCCCGGTGCACCGCGGTGACCATGAGCGCGGCGAGCGGCAGCCCGGCCACGTCCTCCAGCACGTCGTCGATGGTGCGCGGGAGCGCGTGCGCCCACCCGCGGCTCACGACCTGCCGCCCGCGCACGTCGGCCGCGAGCACGAGCGCCCCCGGGAACTCCGCCGCCGCCTCGGCCAGCCACTCCGGGTCCTCGAGCCCGCGCGTGCCGATCACCGCGGCCGCGGCCCCGGCGTCGAGCACGCGCCGCACGGCGTCGCGGTCCCGCACCCCGCCCCCCACCTGCACCGCCTCGAACCCGCCGTGGCGCACGAGTTCGTCCACCACGGCCGCGTTGCTCCCGCGCCCGGTGGCGGCGTCGAGGTCGACCACGTGCAGGCGGCGGAAGCCGAGCCGCGCCCACTCGCGCGCGGCGGCCAGCGGGTCGTCGAGGCGCACGCGCTCATCGGCGTACGCGCCGCCCACGAGCTGCACGCACGCCCCCTCGCGGAGGTCGACGGCGGGGAGGACGATCATCGGGCGAGGCGCGGTGAGAGAAGGAATGGACGGAAGGCGGTCATCCTGAGCGCAGCGAAGGATCGCTCGAACGGCCGACGATCGCCTGTCGTCCCGAGCGGAGCGAGGGACCTACTCGCACTGCGAAGGAGCGCGTGCGCCGCGCGGGCCCCGTCCCCTCGGCCGGTAGGTCCCTCGCTCCGCTCGGGACGACAGGCCGGTAGGGCCAGCGATCCTTCGCTGCGCTCAGGATGACAGCCGGGGCGCGCGGCCCCGCCGCGCGTCCCGCTCACCGCCCCAGCCCCCGCACCCACGCCGCCACCAGCGCCAGCCCGGGCGCGCTGCTCTTCTCGGGGTGGAACTGCACGCCCACCGCCGCGCCCGCCGGCCCGGCCCGCACCGCTGCCGGGAACCGGTCGCCGTCGTGCTCGCTCCACGCCGTCACCGCCCCCTCGGCCCCCGCGTCCGGCCGGCAGACGAAGCTGTTGGCGTAGTACGCCGTGCCTAACGCCGACTCGGCGAGCAGCGCGTCCGGCGCCCCCGCGTCCGCGGGCTCGACGGCGTTCCAGCCGATCTGCGGGACGCGCCGCGCGCGCAGTCGGGTCACGCGGCCCGGGAGCACGCCGAGCCCGTCGCCCGGGCCCTCGTCGCTCGCCTCGAAGAGGAGCTGCATGCCGAGGCAGATGCCTAACGCCGGCAGCCCCGCGGCGACCGCGTCGCGCACCGCCTCCCGGCCGGGGGCCAGCCGCTCGCACGCCGCGCCCCACGCCCCCACGCCCGGCAGCACGAGCGCGTCGGCGCCGCGCACGGCGGCCGCGGGGTCGGCCTCCACCCGCACCCGCGCCCCGGCCAGCTCCAGCGCCTTCACCAGCGAGTGCAGGTTGCCGGCGCCGTAGTCGAACAGCGCGACCCGCGGGGCGGCGTTAGGCCCGTCGCTCGCGGCGTCGCTCGCGGCGTCGCTCACAGCACCGCCCGCAGCGCGTCGAGCAGCGCCTGCTGCGCGTCGTCCGGGCCCGCGTTCAGCCGGAACCCCACGCCCCCGCTCCGCGCGAGCGCGGGCACCGCCTCCGGGAGCGCCGCGGGGAGCCCCGCGAACACCCGCACCCCCACCCCGCGCGCCCGCAGCGCCTCGGCCACGCGCCGCCCGTCCGGCACCGGCACGAAGGTGAAGTGCGCCGCCGACGGCGCCGGCTCCAGGCCCAACGCCCGGAGCCCCGCCTCCAGCCGCGCGCGCTGCGCCACCGCCAGCCGCGCATGCGCGCGCACCCAGCCGAGCGCGTCGTCGCCGGGGCCTAACGCCGCACGCGCGGCCCGCTCGGCCGGATACGTCACCTTGAACGGCCCGCGCGCCTGCTCCACCGCGCGCACCACCGCCGGGTGCCCCACGCCGTACCCCACGCGGAGCCCCGCCAGCCCGAACGCCTTGCTCAGCGTCCGCAGCGCGAGCACCCGCCCCCACCCCGGCGCCTCCGGGGTGAACACCTCGCCGCGGGGCGCGGGGTCCGCCAGCACGTAGTCGGCGTACGCCTCGTCCAGCAGCACCAGCCCGCGCGCGCGCTCCGCCACGCGCAGCACCACCTCGCGCGCCAGTGGCGTGGCCGTCGGGTTGTTGGGCGAGCAGAGGTACACCACCGCCGGGTCGCCGGCGAGCAGCCGGTCGGCGTCGAGCGCGTAGTCGTCGCCGGCGAGCGGGACGCCCACCGGCGTCATCCCGTTGGCCCGGGCGTAGATGGGCACCATGCTGAACGTCGGCGCCGCGTGCGCCACCACGCCGCCCGGCTCCGCGAACGCCCGGATCGCGCAGTCGATCACGTCGTCCGAGCCGCAGCCCGTCACCACCTCGTCCTCGCGCACGCCGGCGTACGCGGCGAGCGGTGCCTTGAGTTCGGCGTTGTACAGCGCGGGGTAGCTCCACACCGTCTCCGGCGGCGCCGCGCGCAGCGCCGCGAGGGCGGCCGGCGGGGCGCCCCACAGGTTGACGGTGTCGCTCAGGTCCACTGGCGCGGGGGCCGTGCCGGGCGCGTAGAGCGGGATGTGCGCGTAGCCGGCGCGGGGCGCGGGGACGTTAGGCATCGTCCCCGCCCTCCGCCGCGCCCGCCTCGCGGATGTCGCGCGCCCGCTTGCGGAGCGCCCGCTGGGCCAGCCGCGTGCGCCCGCCGTCGCGCGGCTTCTCCCAGGCGCGGGCCGCCGCCGCGTGCCCCGGCAGCCCCTCCGCGTCGGCGAACCGCCCCACGTCGTACGCCATGCGCGCGGCCGCCTGCGGCGTCACCCGCTGGTACGTCGTCCACCGCACGAAGTCGAGCGTCGAGAGCCCGGAGTAGCTGCGCGCGAGCCCGCCCGTGGGCAGCACGTGGTTGGCGCCGGTCATGTAGTCGCCGTACGCGACCGAGCTGGTCTCGCCGAGGAAGACCGTGCCGGTGTGGCGGAGCCGGGCGAGCACCATTTTTTGCTCGGGCGCGCCGATGGCGAGCTGCAGGTGCTCCGCCGCGTAGTCGCTGGCGAACGCCGCTGCCTCGTCGTACGTCTGCGCCACGAGCACGCCGCCCTGCGCCGCCAGCGCCTGCCGCACGATCTCGCCGCGCTCCGCGCCCTCCGCCAGCTCCGCGAGCGCGTCCGCCACCTGCTCCGCCGTCTCGTCCCCCACCGCCACGCACACCACCGCGGCCATCGGGTCGTGCTCGGCCTGGGCCACCATCTCGCGCGCGACCGCCACCGGGTCCGCCGTGTGGTCGGCGATCACCAGCAGCTCGCTCGGCCCCGCCGGCGAGTCGATGCCGCACACGCGGCTCACCTGCAGCTTGGCCTCGGCCACGTACGCGTTCCCGGGGCCCACGATGCGGTCGACGCGCGGCACGCTCTCGGTGCCGTACGCCATCGCCGCCACCGCGCCCGCCCCGCCTACCGCGAACACCCGGTCCGCGCCGGCGATGGCGGCCGCCGCGAGCACCACCGCGCTCGGCAGCCCGTCGGGGCCGGGCGGCGAGCACACCACCACCTCCTCCACCCCCGCGACCTTGGCCGGCACCACGCCCATGAGCAGCGAGCTGGGGTAGGCCGCGCGCCCGCCGGGCGCGTACACGCCCACGCGCGTGAGCGGGTCGGGGCGGCGGCCGACGGTGACGCCGGGCTCGGGCTCGACCTCGGTGGCCTTGGGCTTGAACGCCTGGTGCACCGCGCGCACGTTGGCCGCCGCGCGCTCGATGGCGCGCCGGAGCCCCGCGTCCACCTCCTCCAGCGCCGCCCGCCACTCGGCGCGCGGCACCTCCAGCCGGGTGAGTTCCGCGCCGTCGAACGCCCGCGCCATCGCCACGAGCGCGGCGTCGCCCTCCCGCCGAACGCGCCGGATGATCTCGGCGGTGCGCGCCCGCACGGTGTCGTCGCCCGCGTCGCCCCCGGCGTCGTCGCCCACGAGGGCGCCCAGCCGGTCGCAGAGCGCGCGGCGGTCGTCGGGCGAGAGCCGGTCGACGCGGCCGCCGAAGCGGAGGGGGAGCCGAGCGCCGTCGCCCGGGGCGCCCGCGTCCACGGGGAGCGGCACGCCGGCCTCGGCGGCCGCCGCGCGCAGGTCGTCCG
>ERZ1066120.1243-NODE-1243-length-16777-cov-12.400849_pt1 | contig 16777 bp, 15 predicted proteins | sample MGYA00382767_ERZ1066120 | MGnify/ENA primary metagenome ERZ1066120 (study PRJEB33369, sample SAMEA5778350) | biofilm metagenome | biome: Industrial cooling water; feature: Water cooling tower basin; material: Biofilm | place: United Arab Emirates | collected...
CCGCAACCATCCTAACGCTCTATCCCGAGATGTTTCCCGGGCCGCTGGGTGTTTCCCTGGCGGGGCGGGCGCTGGAGCGCGGTGATTGGTCATGCGAGGCAGTGCAAATCCGCAACTTCGCTACGGATAAACATCGAACCGTGGATGATACGCCCGCAGGCGGGGGGGCGGGAATGGTGCTGAAGCCCGATGTGCTGGCAGCGGCGCTGGACGGCATCCTCCCCCACGGGACCATGCGAAGCATGGTGAAGGGGCAGGTGCCGCCAGTTGGGACCTTGCCGAACTTGCCCCTCCACGCCGACGCTTCGCGCCGCGGTTCCCCTGCCCGGCCCGGGGAGGAGCGTCCCATACTCGCCATGACACCGCGCGGCCGGCCGATCACGCAAGCGCGCATTCGGCAGATCGCGGCGGGGCCCGGCGTGGTGTTGATTTGCGGGCGCTTCGAAGGCTTCGACGAGCGCTTCTTTGAGGCCCGACCGGAGGTGGAGGAGGTCAGCCTCGCTGACATTGTTCTCTCGGGCGGAGAGCCGGCCGCGCTCGCCATTCTCGATGCTTGCATTCGCCTGCTTCCCGGCGTAATGGGCGCGCCCGCAAGCGGGGTGGAGGAGTCGTTCGAAAACGGCCTTCTCGAACATCCGCATTATACCCGACCTGTCGAATGGGAAGGGCGCACGATCCCTGAAGTGCTGCGATCGGGGGATCATGCGAGGATTGCTGCGTGGCGTGAAGAACGCGCGCGGGAAGACACACGGTCACGCAGGCCGGACCTTTGGGAGCGCCACACTGGCGTTCGGGTCCAGCCTGCCTCTGGCGCGCAGCGCGACGATACGGACTGAACACATGAACCTGATTCAGCAGCTCGAGGCGGAAGCGATCCAGAACCTCGGCAAGGACATTCCCGAATTCCGCGCTGGCGACACCGTCCGCGTCGGCGTCAAGGTTGTCGAAGGCAACCGCGAGCGCGTGCAGAACTTCGAAGGCGTGGTGATCGCTCGTTCGAACCGCGGGATGGGCAGCAATTTCACCGTCCGCAAGATGAGCTTCGGCGAGGGCGTCGAGCGCGTCTTCCCGCTCTATTCGCCAATCGTGGACAGCATCACTGTCGTCCGCCGCGGCGTCGTGCGCCGCGCCAAGCTCTATTATCTGCGCGGCCGCACCGGCAAGAGCGCCCGCATTGCCGAGCGTCGCGACAACGCGCCCAAGGCGTAATCCGCGACACATGGCAGCTAAAAAGAGGGCGGCGTTCCAATAGGAGCGCCGCCCTAAGCTTATCCGGGAACGATGCGACCGGCGCCGATAAAGCGATCCGGTACTGTCAGGGTGCGCTCGTGGAGTTAGCGCGGGGTCAACAGGCGCGCTTAACCCGAAATTGACCATAAACGCTTGGCGCGGCAAGGCGGTTTGAGAGAACCGGAGAGACATGCCTTGCGCCATATCTTGCTTGCCGCCGCTGCCTGTGCGGCCGCGATCCCGCTCGCTGCCCAAGAGAGTAGTGTGCAGCCCGCGCTGACCTTTGAGCGCGTGTTTGCCAGCCCGAGCCTTTCCGGCCAGGCACCGCGCGGGGTCAAGCTATCGCCTGATGGAAAATGGCTGACGGTGCTGCGCTCAAGGGAGACGGACAAGGACCGTTATGACCTGTGGGGGTACGAACGCGCGACGGGTCAATGGCGGATGCTAGTCGACAGCGAAAAGGTCGGCACCGGGCGCGAGCTTTCCGAAGCCGAGAAGATGCAGCGCGAGCGCCAGCGCATCGGCAAGCTCAAAGGTATCGTCGCTTATGATTGGGCGCCCGATGGCCAGGCAATTCTCGTTCCGCTCGACGGCGATCTCTACCTCGCGCGGATCGACGGCGGCGTGCAGCGGCTGACGAACACGGCTGAAAGCGAACTCAATCCGGCGCTGAGCGAGGGAGGTCGCTATCTTTCCTTTGTGCGCGACGGCCGCGTGTGGGTCGGAGCTGTCGGCCAGGGGGAACCGCAACCAATCACCCCCGCGGGCGAGCCCGAGACGGTCAGCTGGGGCGTCGCCGAATTCGTCGCACAGGAAGAGCTCGACCGGATCGAGGGCCTCTGGTGGGGCCCCGGCGATGCGCGCCTGGCGGTGCAGCGCACTGACGAGGCCCCGGTCGGCATCGTCACGCGCACTGCTATCGGCGCGGATGCGACCACCGTCACTCAGCAGCGCTATCCCGCCGCTGGCACGGACAATGCGATCGTGCAGCTCTTCGTGATGGACCCGAGCGGCCAGAACCGCATCGAGGTCGATCTTGGGCAGGACAAGGACTTCTATCTCGGCAGGGTCGATTGGGCTCGTGATGGCAAGACGCTCTATGTGCAGCGCATCAGCCGCGAGCAGGATCGGCTCGACATGCTCGCTGCCGATCCGGCGACCGGCAAGACGCGCGTGCTCTTCACCGAGCGCGCGGCGAAAGGTCATTGGATCAACCTCACGAACAATTACAAATGGCTGAAGGATGGCAGCCTGGTGTGGTGGTCCGAACGCGATGGTTACGGTCACCTCTATCGCTGGAGGAACGGCAAGTTCTCTCAGCTCACCAAGGGGCCTTGGGTTGTCACCTCACTCGCCGGTGTGGACGAAGCTGGCCGGCGCATCTTCTTCGATGCGACCAAGGATGATCCGCTGGCGCAGCAGACCTATGTCATCGGGCTTGCCCGGCCTGGAGAACCGCGCCGCTTGACCGAGCTTGGCTTCGCCAACGCGGCGCAGATGGACCGGTCCGCGCGCGCATTGCTCGTCAGCCGCTCCAACCACACGCAGCCGCCGCAGAGCTACCTCGCGGATGATGCGGGTCAGCGGCTCACCTGGATCTCCGAGAACCGGGTGGCAGGCGACCACCCTTACGCGCCGTTCCTGGCCAGCCACCGCCCCGAGGAATTCGGCACGCTGAGGGCCGCCGATGGCCAGGTGCTGCATTGGCGCATGGTCAAGCCGGTGATGGAGCCCGGCAAGCGCTATCCGGTGTTTTTCCAGCACTACGGCGGGCCGCACGCCCAATATGTCACCAAGGCCTGGAGCAATCCGCTGGAGCAGGCCATCGTGGCGCAGGGCTATATCCTGTTCGAGATCGATAATCGGGGCAGCGCCAACCGCGGAGTCGCCTTCGAGAAGCCGCTCTACCATGCTATGGGCGGCGTCGAAGTTGCGGACCAGAAGGTCGGCGGCGAATTTCTCAAGAGCCTGCCCTATGTCGATCCGGACAAGATCGCGCTCTACGGCTGGTCTTACGGCGGTTACCTGACGCTCAAGCAGCTTCAGGCCGATCCCGGCTTCTACGCCGCGGGCATTGCCGGCGCGCCGGTGACCAAGTGGGAGCTGTATGACACCGCCTATACCGAACGTTACATGGGCGATCCCCGGAAGGCGCAGGCGGCGTATGACAAGGCCAGCGCACTGGAGGACGCGGGCAAGATCGCGGACCCGCTGTTGCTCATTCACGGGATGAGCGACGACAACGTGGTGTTCTCGAACTCAACGGCGTTGGCAGCGAAGATGCAGCAAGGCGGCGTGGGGTTCGAGATGATGTTCTATCCCGGCGAAACGCATAGCGTCGGCGGGCCGGAGATCAGTCCGCATCTATGGCGCACCATCATGCGCTTCCTGCGGGCGCATGGCGTGACGCCGCCAAAGTAATCCGAGCGCGCTGAGGGATCGTTTTCCTACACGCCCGCGAATGTGCCATACTCGCGTTATGGCCCAATTGGAGAATGTCTGTCCGGCGGCTCGCAAGGTCGCGTCTTTCGATCGCAAGGTGACGGGTGGACCGCGCAAGGTGACACTTTGCGAGCGCAAGGTGACGCTTTGTGAGCGCAAGGTGGCGCTTGGGGACGCAAGGTGTCGAGTCGCTGCACAAGGTGACCAAACTTTCCCTTGGACCGTGTAACACCCGGTCCATGTCCCAGCGCATCGTCCGCGAACAGCGCCCTTGCGAAACCTTGGGGGGCGTCTATCTCCGCCCCCTTGATCAGGAGGCTTTGAATTGGGTTATCGTGTTGCCGTAGTCGGCGCGACCGGCAATGTCGGGCGTGAGATGATGCAGGTGCTCGCCGAGCGCGAGTTTCCCTGCGACGAGGTCGCGGCGGTCGCCTCGAGCCGATCCCAAGGCACCGAAGTCGAATTCGGCGATACCGGCAAAATGCTCAAATGTCAGAACATCGAGCATTTCGATTGGGCGGGCTGGGATATTGCGCTGTTCGCTGCGGGCAGCGGGCCGGCCAAGGAATATGCGCCCAAGGCCGCGGCGGCGGGCTGCGTGGTGATCGACAACAGCTCGCTGTTCCGCATGGACCCCGACGTTCCGCTGATCGTGCCCGAGGTGAACCCGGAGGCGATCCATGGCTATTCCAAGCGCAATATCATCGCCAATCCCAATTGCTCGACTGCCCAACTGGTCGTCGCGCTCAAGCCGCTGCACGATGCGGCCACGATCAAGCGGGTCGTCGTGAGCACCTATCAATCGGTGTCGGGCGCCGGCAAATCCGGCATGGACGAGCTGTTCCAGCAAAGCCGCGCGATCTTCGTGGGCGACCCGCTGGAGCCGGCGAAGTTCACCAAGCAAATCGCCTTCAACGTCATCCCCCACATCGACAGCTTCCTCGACGACGGTTCGACCAAGGAAGAATGGAAGATGGTGGTCGAGACCAAGAAGATTCTCGATCCCAAGATCAAGTTGACGGCGACCTGCGTCCGCGTGCCCGTTTTCGTGGGCCATTCGGAAGCTGTGTCGATCGAGTTCGAGAACGAGATCTCGGCGGCACAGGCGCAGGACATTCTCCGCGAAGCGCCGGGGATCATGCTGATCGATAAGCGCGAGGACGGTGGATACGTGACGCCGGTGGAAGCCGCGGGCGACAGCGCGACCTACATCAGCCGGGTCCGCGAAGACCCTACGGTCGAGAACGGGCTAAGCCTGTGGTGCGTCAGCGACAATTTGCGCAAGGGTGCCGCCCTCAATGCAGTGCAGATCGCGGAATTGCTCGGACGGGAGTGCCTTAAGAAGGGGTAACGGCATGGGCGCGACGGTGGAGAAGGACGGCGGCTGCCAATGCGGGCGGGTGCGCTTCAGCGCGCGGGTCGTTCCAACCGAAGCCTACCTCTGCCATTGCCGTATGTGTCAGCGCGCGACCGGCGGCTTCGCGGCCAGCTTCGTCAACACCCAGCAGGCGAACATCACCTGGCACGGCCAGCCCGACTGGTACGATAGCTCCCCGATCGCGCAGCGACCGTTCTGTTCGCATTGCGGTACGCCGCTCGGGTTTCGCTTCCGCGAAGGCTCGACCAAGATGGATCTCACCGTGGGCAGCTTCGACGACCCGTCGCCGTTCCGGCCCAAGCATCATTTCGGGATCGAGAGCCTCGTGCACGAATCCTGGCTCGACACGGCCGCTTTGCCGCGCATTCGCACGGAGGAATACGACGTGCTGGTCCAGAAATGGAAGGCTGCCGGGGCCGAGCCGCCGCAGTGAGCACTGCGAACGAGACCTATCCGGGCTTCGGCGGCGTACCGCTGGCGCTGCACCGAGTGGGGGAAGGGCGCCCGGTGGTGCTTCTGCACGGGCTGTTCTCCAGCGCGCATATGAATTGGATCAAATTCGGTCACGCCGAGGCCATTGCTGCGCAGGGCTACGAGGTGCTGATGCCCGACCTGCGTGCGCATGCGAACAGCGCTGCGCCGCATGATCCCGCCGCCTACCCCCCAGACGTGCTGGTCCGGGACTTGGCTGCGCTGGTCGCTTATCTTGGCATCACTGACTACGATCTGGGTGGGTTCTCACTCGGGGCCCGGACTGTGCTCCACGCCGTAGCGAAGGGAGAGGCTACGCCAAAGCGCTTGATCGTGGGCGGCATGGGCGTGGAAGGACTTCGCAATTGGCAGCGCCGTGCCGATCACTTCATTGCCTTGATCGACCGGTTCGAGGCGATCACGCGCGACGATCCGGCCTTTCTGGCTGCCCAATTCATGAAATCGCAGAAAGTCGATCGCGTGGCCACGCGGCACCTGCTGGGCAGCTTCACAGATCTGCCTCACGAACTGTTGCCCCGCGTTGTCATGCCCACGCTGGTCGTATGCGGCGCGGAGGATCACGACAACGGCTCGGGCGAGGAGTTGGCCGGCGCGCTTCCCGACGCTGAGTTCGTGGAAGTGCCCGGCGGCCACATGTCGTCGATCGCAAAGCGAGAATTCGGGCGGGCTATCGCGGCTTGGCTCGGCCCCGCTAGCGCATTGGCCTGAGCAGCGCGCTCGGTTAGGAACACGCGGGTGAACAGGAGAGGGTCCATGCGTGCATCGCTCGGTTTGCTTGGCGCCGCCATGCTGGCAGGCTGTGCGACAAGCTATGAAGGCAGCACGCGATCCTCTGATCCTGCGGACGCGCTGTTCGTGGCCGGGAAGTTCGGCAACACCCTCGCTCGTATCGACCTTGCCACCGGACGCGAGACGGCTCGGGTCGAAACCTGCGCAAACCCGCATGAGCTCGCTGTGTCGCCGGACGGCCGGCATGTGGCGTTGGCCTGCTACGGCGGGGTCGGGATCGCGATCTTCCGAACCGACGATCTCAGTCAGGCGGGCTACATAGGCCTTGGCGAAGGGGCGCGACCGCACGGGATCGTGTGGCACGGCGATGGCAATATCTATGCGACGGCCGAGGGCCGCCGCTCAATCTATCGCGTGACCGGCCCGGTCACCGCCACGCCCCAAAGTGTCGAGTTCGCGACTGGCAAGCTCGGCAGCCACATGCTCGCGGTTGCACCGGACGCGCGCCACGCCTGGATCACGGACTTGGGATCGAAAACCGTAACGTTGGTCGATCTCGTCACTTACCGGGCGCCGCGCTCGGTCGAGGTGGGGATCGAGCCAGAGGGCATCGCTCTGGCGCCAGATGGGACGACGCTTTGGGTCAGTGCGCGCGGTTCGGACAAGGCGTTCGCGCTCGATCCGATGACGCTTGAGATCAGGCGGGAGGTTGCGGTGGGGGACTTCCCGCTCCGGATCGCGGTGCGGCCGCAGGGCGACGTGGCCGTGACATCGGATCTTGGCGATGCGGCCCTGTCAGTCATTGACACGGCAACCGGTATCCGGACGCGCACCATCGCGCTCGACGATCGCGCCAATGCCCAGGCCCGCCAGCAGGTCACGATCATCTGGTCGCCGGATGGCCAACGCATCTATGTCGCCGAGACGGGGTCCGACACGGTTGCCGAGGTCGATTACGCCAGCGGCAAGGTGCTGCGCCGCTTCACAGGCGGTGATGGAGGCGACGGTCTGGCGATCGTGAGCATGCGAGGCGATGGCGGCTAAGCGCCCGCTCGAAATGGTCGGCTGGCGCGAGCTGGTGCATCTGCCTGAATTGGGCTTGCACGCGGTTCCGGCCAAGATCGATACGGGGGCGCGCACTTCCTCGCTGCATGCCACCATCCTCGAGGAATTTGATCGCGAGGGCGAGCGTTACGTACGCTTCGCAGTCGACTTCCCGCAGCAGCAAGTGCGCCAAGTGTGCGAGGCCGTGCATATCGACTGGCGCGGCGTGACCAGCTCGAATGGCGAGACCCAGCTACGACGGATCATCAAGACGCCGCTGAAAATCGGCAATGTCCGCTTCCGGGCCGAAATCAGCCTGGCGGACCGGTCGGACATGCGATTTCCCATGCTCATCGGGCGATCATCGCTTAGGAGGCGCTTCGTGGTCGATTCCGGCCATAGCTGGCTCCAGTCGCCCGGTCGCGCGCCGGTGGCGGGGCTGGAACTCTCGAAAGTTTCCCGATGAAAATCGCCATGCTCGCGCGCAATCCCGCGCTTTACTCGCATCGTCGGCTGGTCGAGGCGGCCGAGGCGCGGGGCCACACGATCGATGTGTTGAACACGCTGCGCTGCACGGTGCATATCGCCACCCACCGGCCGAAGGTATTCTACAACGGCGAGCCGATCCCCCGCTACGATGCGGTCATTCCTCGCGTCGGCGCCTCGGTCACGCAATATGGGCTGGCGGTGCTGCGTCAGTTCGAAATGAGCGGTGTCTGGCCGCTCAACGAAAGCGTCGCCATCGGCCGCAGCCGTGACAAGCTACGCTCCATGCAGATACTCGCCAAATACGGCCTGGGCCTGCCGCTGACCGCCTTTGCTCACGATCCGCGCCAGACCAACGAGATCATTAGCGCGGTCAAGGGGCCGCCGGTGGTCATCAAGCTTCTCGAAGGTACGCAGGGCATCGGTGTAGTCCTGGCGGAGACTGAGGCGAGCGCCAAATCCGTGATCGAGGCCTTCCGCGGCGCCAATGTGAACATTCTGGTGCAGGAGTTCATCAAGGAGGCGGGCGGCACGGATATCCGCGCTTTCGTGATTGGCGGCAAGGTTGTGGCGGCGATGAAACGCACTGGCGCGCCGGAGGATTTTCGCTCGAATCTCCACCGCGGCGGCAGCGCTGAAGTTATCAAGATCACGCCTGAGGAACGCTCGACCGCGGTCCGCGCCGCCAAGCACATGGGCCTCAACGTCTGCGGCGTCGACATGCTGCGCAGCAATCACGGCCCGGTGATCATGGAGGTCAATTCCTCCCCGGGCCTCGAAGGCATCGAGGAAGCGACCGGCAAGGATGTGGCCGGGATGATCATCGATTTCATTGCCGCCAACGCGAAGGTCGGGAAGACGAAGACCAAGGGGGCGGGCTAGCAGCTACCTGAAGGGCGGCTCGTTGAAGGCGCGGAGCTTGCGGCTGTGGAGGCGCGGGCCTTCTTCGCGCAGGAGGCGGCAAGCGGTGACACCGATTTGGAGGTGGGCGGCGATCGCCTCTTCATAGAACTTGTTCGCCTGGCCCGGCAGCTTGATCTCGCCGTGCAGCGGCTTGTCGCTGACGCACAGTAGTGTGCCGTAGGGAACGCGGAAGCGGTAGCCCTGGCCAGCGATGGTGGCGCTTTCCATATCGACGCCGACGGCGCGGCTGAGGCTCATGCGGCGCGCCGAACTCGTGTAGCGCAGCTCCCAATTGCGATCGTCGGTGGTGACGACGGTCCCGGTACGCATCCGCTTCTTGAGGTCGCTGCCGTGCTCTCCGGAGACCATCTCTGCCGCCTCGGCCAGCGCCTGCTGAACCTCTGCGATCGCAGGTAGCGGAATTTCCGGTGGCAGGACCGGATCGAGGACGTGGTCGTCACGCAGGTAAGCGTGGGCGAGCACATAATCGCCGATCCTTTGCGTGGGGCGCAAACCGCCGCAGTGGCCGATCATCAGCCATGCCTCGGGTCGCAGCACAGCCAGATGGTCGCAGATTGTCTTGGCATTGGAGGGCCCGACCCCGATGTTGACTAAGGTGATGCCGTCGCGATTCTCACCGATCAGGTGGTAGGCCGGCATTTGATGCCGACGCCAGGCCGTGTCCGAGAGCTGTCCGCGCGCGCTGTCCTGCCGCTCGGTGAGATAGAGCCCGCCTGCACCAGCCAACGCCGAATAACCGGTCTGACCAAGCTGGCGGCCTGCCCAATCAACGAACTCGTCGACATAACGGTGATAGTTGGTGAACAAAATGAAGCGCTGGAAGTGCTCGGGCGCGGTTCCGGTATAATGGGCGAGGCGCGCCAGGCTGAAATCGGTACGAAGACCATCGAACAGCGAGAGCGGGATCGGATCCTCCGGCCCGCCGAGGTCTATTCCGTCGGCCAGCTCATCGCCGATCAACGACAACTCGGTTGAAGGGAAGTGACGTGCGATCTCATTGGGATCGACACCCGCAAGCTCAGCGCCGGCTTCGCCGTCCAGGACGTAGGGAAAGGGAATTTCCTGCTTGCCAGTGCCCACTTCGATATCGACGTCGTACGTCGCCGCGATCAGCTCGAGCTGGTCCGCGAGGTAGTCGCGGAACAGGGCAGGGCGGGTGATGGTGGTAGTGTAGGTTCCCGGCGCGTTGAGCCGACCGAACGCCCGCCCGCGATTGGCGCGCTGTTCCCCGCCAAGATAGCGCAGCCGCAGCTCGGGGTAGGCATAGGCGCCGCCCTGGCGGCGTTCCGGCGCCGGCAGGCTACGGTCACGCCCAAAGGCGATCACATCCTCGCGCAGCCTGCCGACGGCGGCAGTGTGCAGCTCTTCCAGCTTGTCGAGGATTTGATCGATGGATTGCATGAAGGCGCCTTACCTGCGGCTCTGTTCTAATTTGACGACGCCCTGCCACGGCTGGGCGCCTTTGTAAAAAGGGCGCGGGAAGCCGAAGCCGCCCGCGCCCTCCGATTTGCTTTTCACCGCTGAGCGGCGGATAGCTTATGCGGCGTCCTCGTCACGCTCGAACAGCTCGGCGGGGATTTCACCCGGCTCGAGGTTCGGGTCGATGCGGTTGGCAGCGGCCTGTTCCTCGGCTTCGGCCTGATCGTCGGCGAACATCTGGGCGAGCACGTCAACGCCCTGGCGCTGCAGCTCGGCCTCGTCGTCCGAACGGGCGACATTGGCCTTGACCTTGACGTGCACTTCGGGGTGCAGCGCGACGGTGACTTCATGCATGCCGATGGTTTTGATCGGCTGGCCGAGGATCACCTGGCGCTTGTCGATATCGAAGCCCTGCTCCTTGAGCCCAGCGGTGATGTCGCGCACGCTGACCGAGCCATAGAGCTGGCCGGCGTTGGAGGAGGCGCGGATCAGGACGACCTCGGCGCCATCGACCTTCTTGCCTTCGGCTTCGGCGGTGGTGCGGCGTTCGGCGTTGTCCTTTTCCAGTCGCTCGCGGTTGGCCTCGAAGACCTTGCGGTTGGCGTCGTTGGCGCGGAGCGCTTTCTTCTGCGGCAACAGGAAGTTGCGGGCGTAGCCGTCCTTGACGGACACGACATCGCCGATGGTGCCCAGCTTCTCGATACGTTCGAGGAGGATGATATCCATGTTCCTTCTCCTCCTACTTCACGATGTACGGCAGCAAGCCGATCTGGCGCGAGCGCTTGATCGCCTGGGCGAGTTCACGCTGCTTCTTGGCGCTGACGGCGGTGATGCGGCTGGGCACGATCTTGCCGCGCTCGGAGATGAACCCCTGGAGCAGGCGCGTGTCCTTATAGTCGATCTTGGGCGCATCCTTGCCGGCGAACGGGCAGGACTTGCGGCGGCGGAAAAACGGGCGGGCCATCAGTCGCGCTCCTCGCGTGCATCGCGACGCTTACGGTCGCGCTCGTTCTTGCGCATCATCACGCTCGGGCCTGTCTCGTGCTCATCGACACGAATGGTCAGGTAGCGAATGATGTCTTCGTTGATGCGGGTCTGACGCTCGAGCTCGGCTACGACGGAGCCCGGCCCCTCGATGTTGAGCATCACGAAATGCGCCTTGCGGTTGCGATCGATTTTGTAGGCGAGGTTCTTGAGGCCCCAGGTCTCCGTCTTGGTGACCTTGCCCTCGTTCGCTTCCACGATTTCGGTCGCGGTGGCGGCCAACTGGTCGACCTGAGCTTGGCTCAGATCCTGGCGCGCCAGAAAGACATGCTCGTAAAGAGCCATGTTTCCGGTCCTTTTTACTTGGCCGATCGCTGGCCGATCCGCGGGATTGCGGGGCCCCTCCGGCTTTCTTCGCATCCTTCGCCGTGGCGAGGGAAGCGAGGCACATAGCGGCATGAGCGTGAAAAGCAAGCTCTCACCGCCCTGCAGCGTGGACCGCTGACCGGGCTGTTTTAAAAAACTCCGCCTTCCCCCTTTATCGTTCCCGCACAATCTGTTGCGCGGGAAAACGCCGCTCAAGGCGTAACCTTCCTTTCGGGCCCAAGGGGCCGCCTGCGCGGTGCCTCGATATGAACGCAATAATCGGACATCGGCCGGGTATAGGCGAAGCACAGTCATGTAGGACAATCATTTCTCGTCACCGGGCGCTCCCATCGCCATGGCGCTCCTCGCGTGAGGCCCCTTCTGCCAAAGGGCAGTTTACCTTGAGCGGCTGGCCTGTCAGCGAGCCGGCGAGTGGGATTGCTGACGATTCGTTACGCGGAGCGCATGCCATCCCCGAAGTTGGAGGATTTGGATGCCCGGCGGACTTGTAGCCCTTCTCGATGACGTATCGGTAATCGCGAGAGCGGCGGCAGCATCGATCGACGATGTTGGAATCGCGGCGGGCAAGGCGGGAAGCAAGGCGGCCGGCGTGGTGATCGACGATGCCGCGGTTACCCCCTCCTACGTCACGGGTCTCGAACCGGCCCGCGAGCTGCCGCTCATCTGGGCGATCACAAAGGGTAGCCTCAAGAACAAACTGCTGATCCTGTTGCCCGCAGCCATAGTTCTAAGCGAGTTCCTGCCCTGGGCGGTCGTCCCGCTGCTGATGCTCGGGGGCGGTTTCCTCTGCTACGAAGGCGCGGAGAAAGTCATCGAAAAGCTGGGCGGGGCCAAGCACGGCAAGACGCTCGACGACCCCATCGAGGATCCGGTCGCGTTCGAAAAGGCTCGTGTAGCCGGCGCAATCCGGACCGATCTGATCCTGTCGGCCGAGATCATGGCGATCACACTCAACGAGGTCGCTGCCGAGAGCCTGCTCACCCGCGCGGCGGTGCTGGCAGTCGTCGGCCTGTTGATCACGGTGGTGGTTTACGGCGCGGTGGCGCTGATCGTGAAGATGGACGACGTCGGGCTGCATCTCACCGAGCGGCCCTCGTCCGGCGCGCAAGCGCTCGGCCGCGGGCTTTTGCTGGCGATGCCACGCGTGCTGATATTGCTTTCAGTTGTCGGAACCGCCGCGATGCTGTGGGTCGGTGGTGGGATCGTCATCCACGGACTGCACGAATTGGGCTGGCATCAGCCCGGCGACATCGTCCATGCCGCTGAGGAAGCGGTGGCGCATGCGACCGGCACGGCCGGCGGGGTGCTGGGCTGGCTTACCAACGCGGCTCTCTCCGCCATGGCAGGGTTGGGATTGGGCGCCGTCATCGCTTTTGTGCTCCACAAGGTCTTGCGCGTGGGTGCTGACGCCCACTGACCATGGGGCGGCAGGCCACTTTTCGCTTGCCGCCTTGCCGCTAAGTTGAGAGGTTACCCTTTGCATCACTGTTCGCCGGGCTTAGCGGAGGAGCGGCGCACCGAGGACGACGCGCGTTGGGGGTCAATCGCCTGAACTGGTGGGCCGCGTTGGTGCTGGCCGTTATCTGCACCGGTTTCGCTTGGTCGGACCAGGCATCGGCGCGCCCGATTGCTTTAGCCACGGCGACATGCGTGGGAGGTGCGGATAGCGCGGAGGCGGCGTTTGGGATTGACCCCGACGATCTCGAATGCACCGGCGGCCGGTTCGACCTACGCGACCGTTTCGTCCGCGGCCGCGTAGAACTCGCCAAGGTTGGTCTTCCGCCCCCCGACCGGCTGATCTGGCAAACCGATCCCACCAGCTTCGATGCCATGCTGATCCGGCTCGATTACGCTGACGGCACGCAAAGCCTGATCGATGTCGACGGCCAGATGGCGGTCCGCAATTGGGACGCCAATGGCAATTTCTGGGTCCCCATCCAGCAAGACGGAACCGCCCTGACGGCTATCGATGTGGTCGTCGAACGGCCCCAGTCGGATACTGTGTTCCGGCGTATGACGCTTTCGGGCTTCGATGACGCCTCTGCCAAAAACTACAGTCGAACGCTGCTGTATGTGATGGTCTGCGGCATCCTGCTGGTACCGATCATATACGATTTGCTATTTTTCCGAGTGCTGCGTGCCCGCTTCATGCTGTGGCATTTGGCGATGACGGCAGGCACGCTGCTCTACGTATTGTTCAACTCCGGCCTCATCCTCGTCATGGTTCCGGACATCCCAAGCCTGTACCGCTACGCCGGCGTTTATATCGCGATGTCGGTGACGATTATCGGGCTCGCCCGGTTCTCGGTTCTGGTGATGGAGGAAGGCACGGTGCCCGCCCGGTTGCGGCAGGCGCTGACCTGGTTCGCCGTGGCCAATCTGGCAATCGCCTTGCTGATCCCCGTGGATAGCGAAGCGCTGCGAATGCGCATCGTCGACCTTTATCTCTTATCCGCCCTTCCGGCCATGGTGGCGCTCATCGCCGTGCTGGCAGCGGCGTTGAAGCGAGGCAGCCGGGCGGCGGCATTTCTGACGGGCGCCTATGCCGGCCTGATCGTGGCCGGGGCGGCGCAGGTTTTCGCGAGCCTCGGTTCTTTCGCCATGGCCGAGATCATCGACGAATCGATCTATATCGCACTCGTCATCCTGGTGCTTGGCACATCGGCCGGTGTGGGCGATCGGTTCCTGGTGATCAAGGGAGAACGCGATCGCGCTCGCCTAACGGCCAGAAAGTTGGGCGCAATGGCCAATAGCGACGGTTTGACCGGGCTGCTCAATCGCCGCGCGTTCGATCAAAATCGCCGACTTGCCAAGGGCCGTGGACTGCTCGTTATCGATATCGACCGCTTCAAGGCGATCAACGACACCTATGGCCATCAGCGCGGTGATGCCGCCCTGTGCCATGTTGCCCGCGTGGTCGAGCAGACCATGTCAGGACGGCCGGGCGCGCGAATCTTCCGCTTGGGAGGTGAAGAGTTCGCCGTATTGTGCGATGCCACCGATGAAGCCGATCTCTCGGCACTCGGCGAGACAATCCGCCGGGCGATCGAGCAAAGTGCGGACGATGATGACGCCTTCAACGTGCCGAACCTGACCATCAGCATCGGCGCCGTGCTGGGCGAAGGGCAATTGATGCATGTCGCCTTTGCCGAGGCGGACGGCGCGCTTTATCGGGCGAAGCAGGGCGGTCGCAACCGCTGCGAGATCGCACGACCCGGCTTCAGCTACGCCTGATCACGGCAGACGGGCGAGCAGCTCCGCTGCGAAACTGCTGAGCGTATCGTCACGCGCGCCCATGATCACCATGCGGTCACCGGGCCGGGCGAGCTCAACCAGCCGGTCTCCCACCGCCTCGCGCGCCGGAATATGCTCGGCATGTCCGCCAGCCTGCTCAATCAGGCGAACAATGGCGCCGCTGCCCTGGCTGCGATCGACGGTGCCGCCGAAATAGACAGGATCGCACAGGAGCACCCTGTCCTCGGCGTCCAGCTCGCGAGCGAAGGTCTCCGCCAGTTCGGCACCCATCTGGCGTAAAGGTCCGTAGCCGTGAGGCTGGAAGAAGGCGAGCACGCGACCCGGGTGGGCCTTTAACGTGCGCAGGGTCGCGGCGCATTTCTCCGGATTGTGGCCAAAGTCATCGATCACCGTGACGCCCGCTGGGCTGGTGCCGACGATATCGAACCGGCGGGCGAGACCCTGGAAGTCGGCCAGCGCTGCCACTGCGACCGAGATGGGCACGCCAGCCGCCGCCGCACCGGCGATCGCGGCGAGGGCGTTCGAAAGATTATGCCGTCCGGGCAGTGGCAGGCGTAGCGGGTGCTCGCTGTCTTCATGACGGTCCAAGACCAGCGCTGCCTGGCGCGTCGGGCCCTCGGCAATGCTGCCGGGCGCTATGCCGATCTGAGCGCGAGGCTCATCGATACCGAAGGTGATCGTATCTTTGGCGTGGCGTAGCAGGGCCAGCGCCTCGGAATCGTCGGCGTTGATCACCGCTATGCGGCTGCGCTCCAGATAGGCGGCGAAGAGCGCGCGCAGCTCGTCCATTCCCATGTGATCGAGGCTGACATTGAGCAGCACGCCGACCGCCGGGCGATAAAGCGCGATCGAGCCGTCGCTCTCGTCCACCTCGCTGATATAGAGGCTTTCGCCGCCCACGACCGCGTTGGCCACAGGTCGTTCCGGGGTGACGAAGTTCTTCATCACCGCCCCGTTCATGATGGTGGGATTGCGACCCGCGGCGTGGAGGATCCACCCGAGCATTCCGGTGACGGTCGATTTGCCGCTGGTGCCGGCGACCGCGATGCCCGCGCCGCTGGTATTGAAGAGGATCGAGTTGAGCTGGGCGCGGGTGAGGCGCAGGCAGCCCAGCTCATTCGCCCGCGCGATTTCGGGCACGCTGTCTTCCACTGCTGCGCTGGCCACGACGATTTGATCGGCGCTGGTGATGCCGCTGCCATCCTGCGGATGCAGCTCGAACCCGTCCCGCTTGAGTGCTGCGAATTTTTCCGGCGTCCTGCCCTGGTCCCGGCTGCGGTCGGAGCCGGCAACTCGCGCCCCGCGCCCCTTCAGAATCTGCGCGAGCGGCAACATGCCGGAACCGCCTATGCCGACGAAGAAGAAAGGCCGTGCAAGCAGTTCGGCGGGAGAGGGAAAGTCGCTCATGGAGGCGCGGCGCTATTGCGTTGCGGCGCGGCTGGCAAGGTTGCTAGGGAGCCCGGCGTGACCCGACGCATCGCCATTTGCGCCCCAGCCACCCCCATAACTCGCGAGCACGCGGAAGCGGTTTCGGCGCTCGCCGCTGCGGAGTTCCCGGAGCTCGACCTTCGGTTCCACGAGCAGTGTTTCGTTCAGGACGGTCACTTTTCCGGCGATGACGCCATGCGGTTGGCGGCGTTTCTGGACTGCGCCAATGACCCCGGCAGCGAGGCGGTATGGTTCGCAAAAGGTGGATATGGCTCGAACCGCTTGCTCCCGCAGGCGATCGAGCGCCTTGGCCCAGCGGCGCGCGACAAGGCTTATTTCGGCTACTCCGACGCCGGCTTTCTGCTTGGCGCACTTTACCGCGAAGGCATCGGCCACCCAATGCACGCCCCCATGGTCATCGACATCCGGCGATCCGGCGGCGAGGCGGCCGTGAGGCGCAGTCTGGCATGGCTAGCGGGTGACCGGGGCGGGGTCGAGCCGCATTGTGATGATCACCCCTGCGCCGCCTTCAACCTGACCACCCTGGCCATGCTGGCGGGCACGCGCTTCATGCCCTCG
>ERZ1066120.1248-NODE-1248-length-16673-cov-6.010350_pt1 | contig 16673 bp, 16 predicted proteins | sample MGYA00382767_ERZ1066120 | MGnify/ENA primary metagenome ERZ1066120 (study PRJEB33369, sample SAMEA5778350) | biofilm metagenome | biome: Industrial cooling water; feature: Water cooling tower basin; material: Biofilm | place: United Arab Emirates | collected...
AAAAAATCAGAGAAAATTTTACAAGTTTTAAACAAAAGTAAATATATCTTGTTAAGAAATCAAGATGATTTAACAGAAACTCAAAATGAGAAGCTTAAACAAATTAAAAAGCAAGCTCCAGTTTTAGGAAAAATGCACGAGCTAAAAGAAGAATTTAGAGAGATTTTAGAAAAAAACACAAGTTGGGCCAGAGGCTTAGATAATTTAACTGATTGGTTGCTCACTGCTTCAAGCTTATTTCCTAATAGCTGTAAAACCCTTCAAAGGTGGTTTTTAGAAATTATGGGATATTTTGAAAGCCGCATTACACAAGGCGTTGTTGAGGGAATTAACAATAAACTTAAATTAATTAAACGCTCGGCATACGGATTTAAGAATTTTGAAAATTTTAAGTTAAGAAGCTTATTAAATTGGCACTTTAGTTATTAGTTTAGCATATTTTAGCTCGTAGAGCCATTTATTCTTTCTCAATAAATTATGTCTATTCTTTATGTCACCCAACCCGATGCAACCTTAACCAAAATTCATGAAGCTTTTAAAGTCACAAAAAAACAAGAAGATGGATCTTGGAAAAAAGAAACTGTCCCTGTTCAAACTCTTGAACAAATTGTTTTAATGGGTCATCCTAGCATTACAGGAGAAGCTCTTTGCTACGCACTAGAATTAGGAATTCCAGTTCACTATCTTTCCTATTTTGGTAAATATTTAGGAACAGCTTTACCTGGTTATTCTCGTAATGGTCAATTACGACTGGCTCAATATACAGCATATAATGATCCACACAAAAAATTAGCCATTACCCAAGCGATCGTCACTGGTAAAATCCATAATCAATATCATGTCATCTATCGCCATGGACAAACCGAAAATCCTTTAAAGCTGCGAAAAAAAGCAGTTAATCAACAAACAACAGTTGCTCAAGTCAGAGGTATAGAAGGTCTCGCAGCGAGAGAATATTTCTCAGGTTTATCTGCTATCCTCTCCCCCTCATTTGAATTAAAAGGAAGAAACCACCATCATCCTGATGATCCAGTTAATGTTTTACTGAATTTTGCCTACGGGTTATTGCGAGTTCAAGTTACAGCAGCAGTACACTTAGCAGGATTAGATCCTTATATCGGTTATCTCCACGAAACCACTAGAGGACAACCAGCGATGGTTTTGGATTTAATTGAAGAATTTCGTTTTTTGGTGGCAGATAACTTAGTGTTGTCAGTGATTAGCCATAAAGAAATTAAACCCGATGATTTTCAAGAAAGTTTAGGAACATACCGACTGTCAGATAGTGGACGGAAAACCTTCCTCCAAGCCTTTGAACGCAAAATTACTTCTGAATTTAAACATCCTGTCTTTGATTATCGCTGTACCTATCGACGCGCGATCAAATTACAAGCACGTTTGTTCAGTCGTCATCTCCAAGAGGGAATTCCTTATAAACCCCTAATCTTGCGCTAAATTATCATTATTTTTCTATAAATTGCTTATTTTGTCTCAATCATGACAACTTTGTTCTACCTGATTATTGATGACCTTCCAGACACCAAAGCAGCAAATAAGCGACGAACCCGTCTGCATAATTTATTATCGGGGTATGGGAAATGGACACAGTATAGTGTGTTCGAGTGTTTTCTGACCAATCTACAATTTGCCAAACTTCAACAACAAATTGAGGGGTTAATTAAACCGAAAGAAGATTCAGTGAGAATCTATGTTTTAGATGCAACGGCGGTTAAGAGAATAATTACTTATAACTCTCAGAAGCCTCGACAGGAGAACGTACTAATCTTATGATGAAATCGAAGACATTTTTGGTAGGTCAAAGCGAGTTCAAAATCACCGTCATGTTGCCAAAAAGCCGCGAACCTTGAAAATTGAATACTTTTAGATTTTTGCACTATCTTTTTTTGGCTTAATCAAGAGGAGTGTTCTCACTCAAGAGTTTTTTTTTCTCCCCTGCCAAAAAAGGGGTCTAATATCCGTATTCAACTAAGTTTTAGGGCGCGGTCTTTCCTATTAATGAATCCTGTAAACGGGATTGAAACTAAAAAATTAAATTTCGATAATGTCTTGGACGCACCTTTCCTATTAATGAATCCTGTAAACGGGATTGAAACAGAAACTACCAGACAGGGATTATCTGAATGGGAGAGCTTTCCTATTAATGAATCCTGTAAACGGGATTGAAACGCAACAGCTAGTTCTTTGGCATATATTCATTGGCGACTTTCCTATTAATGAATCCTGTAAACGGGATTGAAACGCCATAAGCAATTGTCCTGTGGCTATTGGGCTGATATCTTTCCTATTAATGAATCCTGTAAACGGGATTGAAACAAACTCATCTTTTTTTATTTTAAGCTTAATCAAGCACTTTCCTATTAATGAATCCTGTAAACGGGATTGAAACAGATCAACCAAACTGTTCCGCCAGAAATGGCAATTCACTTTCCTATTAATGAATCCTGTAAACGGGATTGAAACTTTTTGATTATTCGTACAACCCTATAGAGTTTGCTGCTCTTTCCTATTAATGAATTCTGTAAACGGGATTGAAACAAATAATTTTATCTTCATCAATATAATCTTTTTTAGCTTTCCTATTAATGAATCCTGTAAACGGGATTGAAACTCTTTATAAATAGTAATCATATTTATTTTTTATTTTCTTTCCTATTAATGAATCCTGTAAACGGGATTGAAACTTTTAGCAACTTGCTTCCAATATTCATCTTCACGCTTTCCTATTAATGAATCCTGTAAACGGGATTGAAACCGAATAATCTTAGGCAACCTGACCCTTAATTCTTTACTTTCCTATTAATGAATCCTGTAAACGGGATTGAAACAAAAAATGAGCTACAGCTTTTCTCACCAAAATGAGGTACGATTGAAGAGACAAATTAACTGGAAAAATCAATGAAAGCTTATCCAGTAGAATTTAGACAGAAAATTTTGGATTGCTATTACAATGAGCCAATATCCCAACGACAATTAGCTAAAAGGTTTAGAGTAACTTTAAGCTTTGTGGAAAAATTATTGAAACAATATCGCACGACTGGGAAGATTACTCCAGAAACCCACCGGTGTGGTAGTCGTTTAAAGTTAACAACTGAGCAAATATTGTTGTTGAGTGAGTTAGTGGAGAAAAACAACGATGCTACCCTAAAAGAATTACAACAATTATGGCAAGAGAAAACGGAGATTAGAATCAGCATAGCTACAGTTGACAGAATGATTAAACGACTCAGAATAACTCGAAAAAAAACTCTACATCCACCCGAAAAAGAAACGGACAGAGTGCAGACATTGAGAAAAGAATATTGGCAGAAAATTCGGGATGTAGCTGAAAAGGACTTGATTTCATTAGATGAATCTGGTTCTAATCTAGCAATGGTAAGAAACTATGCTCGCTCGTTAAAAGGTACTAGAGCTAGAGGAAAGCGTCCTTTAAAGAAAGGGCGCAATGTTTCAACTGCGGAAGGCAGTCGCCCAGAAGATTGCCAACTTTCAAAGTCGGCAAGCGGCGCGACAATTACTGCAATAACTCCTCAAAAAAACAAGAGCGACAATTAATATATTAGGTGCCGAAGAAGGCATTATTTTTGAAGCTTTTATCATTCGTAAATTAGTACCGCTTTTATGGGAAGGAGCGGTGATAACGCTTGAGAATTGTCGAATTCATTTTAGCGATGAGATAGTAGAAGCTGTTGAACATAAAAGGGCTAAACTTCTTTATCTTCCGCCTTATTCTCCCGATGAAAGCTCCCATAGAGAATTTCTGGTCAAAAGTGAAATCTATCTTACGACAACTCCAGCTACGAACTTATCGAGAGTTAGATAAAGCCCTAGAATACGCTTTTAATAATATTTCTACAGAAGACCTTCATCATTGGTTTACTCATTGCTGTTATTGTACTTCATCTTTATGATAAAGGCAGTATAAAAATTAACTAATCAATAATGGCTTGACAGTTGGAAGAAAAATTTTTTGATTTCACCTGTAAGAATTTGCTCTGTTTTGGCCAAATAAATAATAAGCACTACTGTAAACAGAGGACAGAAAATGGTGAAATCAGAAATTTTTTGGCTTACGAGTGTAAGAAATTTTGCCTTTTTCGGGAAAACTATTATAGGATGATCCGAGGAAGGAACTTTGAGCAAACGAACAGCAAACGTATCTCATTCGGTTAAACTCACTCAAAAGCAACAATTGCTTAGTGAGGTGATCGAACAAAATTGCTCGTATCTTCAGCAAATTACTCAAGTCTATGTTAGCCGAGTGATTAAGCGGTTTGGCAATAAGTTTGAGCTAACGGCTAATCCCCATACGATAGAAACAGTGACACAAGAAATTTTCAACGACACTGTTGAGACTGCGCTAAAAATAGCTGACAAATTTGATATCAATCGTTCTCCCCAAGCTTGGTTACTAGGGATTGCTGCTAATAAAGTCAAAGAATGGCAAAGGGATCAAACTTACAAAAGTAACAAAGTTGTTTCTCTTGCTGAATTGCCTCAAGCTCGCCAGCTTAATCAACAATCCAGTTCAGATAGATTATCTGAAGAAGAAATTTTAGGGCTATTGTACCAATCTTCTGAGTTATCTACACCTGAAAGTCAATTAATGTTTGAGGATCTCCTGTCACTGGTTAATGATAGCGATCAAGAGATACTCAAACTCGTTTTTGTCGATGGTAAGAGCGGAAAATCTCTGGCTGCATCTTTAGGAATCACAGAAGGAGCCGCTAATACCAGAAAACACCGTGCTATAGAAAGAGTCAGAAAAGCTTATTTCCGAGCTTATCAAGAACAGAAGGAGGGTAAATAATCATGAAAAAACCGAAGATTGACCTCTTTCGTGAAAAAGCTATTCATCGCTATATCAAAGCTCTTGACGAGGGCGATATGGAAGGCGTTGCTGAAATTTTAGAAATGTGCCTCGATGACCCTGAATTAGAACGAATTATTACAGAAATAAATCTGGCTTATCACGAAGAGGAGCAACTCAAGCCTATAGCAATAGATGCTCAATTAATCAGAGATTTAATCCGTCAGCATTTACACAGTGCTTTTACCAGTCAAGATCAGTCTCAATCCCTAGAGCTTAAAGCATTGCAAGCAGAAGAAAAACCCTTGACGGTTGGAGATGTGGCCAAGCGATTAAAACAAACTAATGTGCCATTGGAACAAGAAGTCCTTCAACAGTTATTAAAAAGTTCTGTTCCTCTGCCAAAATCTCTCAGTATTCAAGCCATTAAACAGTTAGCGGCTCAATTACAGATAAAAGTAAGCGATCGCTTTTTAGATATCTTCCGTAATACGGCAATCATGCTTTCAATCGGACAAAGCCACACTCAAGCATTACAAGCAGCGCGTGAACAAAGCACCCGCTATACGACCTCACCTAATTCATCTAAACCCGTTAAGAAAACACGAAAAATGGAGAACGAGCAATGATTTCTGAACATCGTCGCCAAGAAATTTTGTTGGCAGTACAAAAAGTCTATCAAGATGCAGAACTAAATTTTGATAATTCTCAATTTGGAATTGTACCCTTATATGACCTGATCAGAACTTACCCAATACGAGTAGCTGAGTTACAAAATATGACTCCTCAACGAGTGGCTGATTTTCTGGAATCTGAGACAGGACAAAAGCTTTTTATTTCAGATAACCAAGAGCGACCTTTAGCTGGGTATTTATATTTGCAGGAGTATCAAGGCGCATTTTGTGGTTGTATTTTAGTGGAAAAAACCCCTAAATTAGCTCCTATTAGCCGCCGTCGTTTCTCCGCCGCCCATGAATTAGGTCATTACATCTTACATTTTCTTCCTTTGCTCTTAGAGCATCAAATAAATCATTCACAAGAGCCATTAATCTTTACTGAGGGACTATACGTTAATAAAAAACTAGAAATAGACGAGGATGAAGAAGATAATCAGGACAATTCGGCTCAATTAACTGGGATAGATGCGGTTGTCGAATTATTAGAGATTACACCAGAGGAGATGGAAGAAGAAGCGGATTGTTTCGCGGCTGAATTATTAATGCCAAAGACGACTTGCTATACCTTAGCCCAACGCTATCAAGGTCGTTTTGGAAAAAAGCGATCGGTTTTAGCGGGACGATTAGCCAATGAATTCTTAGTGAGTAAACAAGCAATGGAACGCAGACTTAATGAATTGCAGTTACCAGAAAGTTTAAATAAGGAGCAGATAAAACAATGGGTTTAGACTTTCTCAAATACTACTCTGGCTGTCGTCTTGAAAGAATTGATTTACAAAAGCCCCTGTTGGATGAATCCCTTGAAATAGTTCCAGAAGACCAAACCGAAGAAAAAGTTATCTTAGATTATGAAACAATCAATTGGCAGCCCATCACTATCAATCTTTCTCCTCATTGGCAACCGAAAGATTGGTCAGATTGCCCCGTCCGTTTTATCGATGGTAAAGATGTGGGACAAACGATCGCTTGGGTGCGTGCGCCATCAGGTCAGTTAGCCCCGATTCGACTCTCGCAAATTGGCAGTATTTCTATGAATGTAGAAAACGGAGAATGCCGTAGAGAGTTTCATGTTGTCGAACGAGTCGTATCAATGGAAGTAGATTTATTTCCTTGGACAGAAATAGAAAGTTTCGCCGCCGCTTTGCAAACGCATGGATTTCGTCTGCTCACTCGGATAACGACTCGCACTCCTGATGAGGTTTCTACTTTCGATTTTGACACAATGCGGAAAGTGGCTCAAAACCGTACCAGAATTGAAATGAGGGCTTTAGAAGAAGCGGCGATCGCCTACCAGGCTCAACAACCAACTCTTGTTGATGGCCCCCTCGAACCCTGTAAGGGAGGTTTCGCTCAAGTTCAATCGCCTGTAATTGGGGTAATCAAAACCCCTCGTAAACTTCATTTATCTCCACAGGAAAAGCAACTGTTATATCAGCTAGAAGTTGGTCAACGTACACCCGTGTTTTGTCTCCCCGACGAGAGATTACCCGTCGTGACTTGGTATCTCCGATTAACGGGAAGTAACCAAGTAATGCCAAGCGGCGGTATTGTGCGAGTCGAAGTCTGTCAAAAATGGTTTGAGCGATATCATCCACAAGATTGGGATTTTGTCAATAAACTTTCTCATACCCTGCACGAATACCGTTGTCGAGAGCATAGCTACGATCGTACCGCTATTTCCCTACATCCAATCATGCGCGGTGAGGAGAGCTTAGGATCGCTCTTTGACCCTACCAGTACCCTAACCCATCGTTTTTACCGTTTAACGCAACTATAAACTAGGAGAATTATTAATGATGAGCAATGAAATTACTACTCGTCCCTTAAACTTGAATGGAAACGGAAGTCAGGAAGTCACTGGACTAGAAGGAACGAGGGAAGACGTCGATAGCGAGATTCCAGGCTCTACCAATACCAGTCCTGTGCAGATTTTAGGGAAAGTAGCGTCACCTCCCAATCGGGAAGCGACCTCAGAGCAGTTTCAATTCTGGGTTAGACGAGGCGAACTCGTTGAGAAAACTCAGATTGTTCGTACCGAAAGTCAAATCGGTAATGAAACCATTCAGTTTTATGCCGTAGTTGATGAAGTCTATCGCCAAAGCCGCAAAAAAGATATTGGCGAAGAATATGACGCTTTTGATGGCGATGTGGACTACAAGCCTCCCTTTGCCGCCGAAGGGGTAACGTTTGCAACCGCCAGTATCTTACGAACTCAACCGCCTGTACTCGCCCCTCCCTTCGAGCAAAGTTCTGTTTTTATGGGTGGGGAAGCTGAAGCTGAATATGCCTATGGGTTCGATGAAATGAAAAAACCTATGACAGTTGGTCGCCTACGCAATGGGGGTAGTCATTATGCTGGGTTAGCCAAAATTGACTTAGCTTATCTGTTAGGTGACTATAGTGGCCATTTGAATGTAACGGGGATGACGGGTGCTGGAACAAAAACCAGTTTTCTCTTAACGAGTGTCAAATTACTGCTCCATGAAGCACACCGAAAACAGCACAAAGAACCTCTCCATATCGTCCCAATTATCCTCAATGTCAAGGGCGAGGATTTAATGTGGATTGATCGTCCCAATAAAGATTTTGAAAAAGAATGCCAAAAATATCAAGAAGACTGGGATACATTGGGAATTCCTCCAGAACCTTTTAAGGAAGCGCAATTTTTCACTCCAACTGAGCCTAACAGTAAGGGCGCACCAATTATCGATGGTTGCAATGCAACGGCCTATTCTTGGTCTTTGTCTGATGTTTTAGCTTGTGGACTGTTTACCTACCTATTTAGCGATGATGCGCTGAGTCCAGCCATGACTTTTTTAGTCAACGATCTGATCGCTTTTCTAACCTTAGATAATGGACAACCTAACTTACCACAAGAAATACAAACATGGAATGATTTAGTAACTTGGATACGTGAACAAGCAACTACGTCTGACGCGGAGCGACAAATCCGAAATCATCAGACTGGTACATGGCGCGCTGTCTGCCGCCGATTATCCGATATTCTAATTGAAGGCGAAAGCATCTTTCCTCGCCATGCTCGTGCTGGAAACCCATTACAGGTTACACGCTCTCAAACCTCACCCCCCCAAGTGATTGACATTCATTCCTTACCAGAATCTTTACAGCGTTTCGTTGTTGCTGCTATTTTTGAGCAAGTCAAAACAGCCCGAAAAGGTCGTGATGCTATTCGAGGGTTACGTTACCTGTTGGTTCTCGATGAATTGAACCGCTTTGCTCCACGCCAGAGTAAAGATCCCATTACTCAGCTTTTAGAGAATGTAGCAACCGAAATGCGGAGTCAAGGAGTCATCCTGCTAGGCGGACAGCAATTCGCCTCTCAAGTCTCTACCAAAATTGTGGAAAGTGCTGCGGTTCGAGTATTGGGACGTACTGGGGTGGCAGAATTGCAAGACAAGGTTTGGCAAGGCTGGGATAAATCGGCTCGCCAACAAGCCAGTCTTCTTAAGCTCGATGAAAAACTGATCATGCAGACGACATTTCGCCAGCCAATGTTTGTTAAAATCCCTTTTCCTACTTGGGCAATGCGTCGAGAAGATATTGCTACAAAACCACTAGCACAATTACCAGAGGTTTAATTATGCGGATTTTACATACTTCTGACTGGCACTTGGGCAGTCGCTTATATGGTCAATATGATCGCACCGAGGAATTATTTAATCAAGTTGAATCTATCTGTCAACTTACTACAACACACAAAGTTGATGTTCTATTGGTGGCGGGGGATATATTTGTTCGTAGCTCACCTGAATTGACAAAACGCTTGGCAAAGGTTTTATCCCCCTATGTTCAGAATGGTTTGCACGTCATTCTCGTTCCTGGAAATCACGATAATCATCCTAACCGAGAACATTTCCATATGATGCAAGCCCTTCTTACCTTAGAGCAAGGAAAAAGCGCTCGCGTTCAGATCATCCAAACTCGTTCAATTATCACCATCAAAGGGGTTCAATTTGCGATTATTCCCTATCCTAACCGAGAATTGCTAGAACCTTACCGCTCTGATGCGACGGGAAAAACAGAGCGTAACGTCGTGCTGAGTAGTGCCTACGCCAATTTAGTCCGCTCAGTTATCGATGCTCTCGACCCCTCTATACCCGCCGTTTTTGTTGCTCATATCAATGTGGCTGGAGTCACCACTCCTAGCGAGAGAGAATTGGGCTATGACGAGGATATTCGTCTAGGTAAAGTCGATTTACCGCTCACATCCAACTTAGCTTACATCGCTCTCGGTCACATTCACCAACAACAATCAATTAAGCATCCTATACCTTGCTGGTACAGTGGCAACATTGAACGGCTAGATATGGGTGAACGTAACGATTTAAAAGGTGTTCTATTAGTAGATATTCCCGAAAACGGAGTTGCTACCGTCACAACATGGGAACAAGATGCAACTTGAATACTGGACAAACGCTCGTTTTAGGAGATTAGAATGCTTGTTACTGACCTCGCAAAGCTCTCTAATTTTTATATCGACTTAGAGAATGCTTTTGTCAAAATTTGTCTAGAACTTGAGCCTGAAGATGATTCAGTATTTTTACAGCGTCAGGTGCGCGACTTAGCTTGTAAATTTAACTTTCGCTTGCTTGATGTTAGTTTTTCAGGACAAGGGTTATCCAGAACAACAACAGATTTACCAAATCGTCCCCAAGATTATGCAGGAACTGTACTAGGTTATCTAAAAAATAAATACGCTGCTCAACCTGAATTCTTAACCGAACTGGAAAAACGAACCCTTGAATTAATACATGAGGTAAATAATGCTCTTACAACGGATTGAACTAAAAGGTTTTTTAAGCTACTATGGACAGAAAACTGAAACAGGAAATATTGAACCTGTTGTCATAGATTTTAGACAATCACCTCTCTGGCTTATTCATGGCAAAAATGGCACGGGAAAAACTTCACTTTTTGATGCTATTACGTTTGCTCTTTATGAACAACATCGTGGTAGTGGTAGCAGAAACCATAGTCCTAAATACCTCATTCACCATGAAGTCGATCAAGCAGAAATCAACTTAGAAATTGAGCTAAAAGGTCAGCGTTATCTCATACAGCGCACTATCACACGAAATCGCCGTAAAGTTAAAGGTAAATATAAAGAGGAAGCTACAAAATGGGGAATTGTCCGACGTTGGACTGGTAATGACTGGCAAGCTGTATCAGACCAAGAGGGTTCGATTACCGAGTGGGTAGAAAAACATCTCAAAATGAACTATGAAACCTTTGTCTCTTGCGTTGTTTTACGTCAAGGCGAAGCAGATATTTTTCTAAAAGCAAAGCCAACTGAACGGAGAACTCGTTTACTGACACTTCTAGATCTTGAATTTTACAAAAACTTAGGCGATAAAGCCATTCAGAAGCGCAATGAGTGGAAAAAAGAACAAGAAAAAATTCAGCAGGATATTAATAATTTAGATGAAGTGACTGAAGAAAATTTAAAATATCAAGAACAAGTTATTACCCAAATCAAGCAATTATTAGCACAAGGTCAACAATTTCAATCCGAGAAGAGCAAAGAACTAAAGAATGCTCAAGATGCGGCTGACTATCTTAAAAAAATTTATGAGAAAAAAGAACAGCAGAAGACTGATAGAAAAATTTTGGATCAAGCTAAAACAATCCAGGAAAATATCAAACTTTATCGAACAATTAATAATGTTATTCAAAAATTTGATAGTTTATGGAAAGAGCGTGAGCGGTTAGCCGAAGAAGAAAATCGTATTCAAGTAATAAATAAAAATCTGGAGCAACATAAAGTTGATTTGGCAACAAGACTACAACAGTTAGAAGTCGCTAAGAAAGACGAAGACAATCAAGCAAAGTGTTTTGATTTAGTAACTCAGCGATTAGAGCAACTTAAACAACGTAAGCAGGATTTAGCTCATCAATTAAAAGACTTAGAGCAAGTTGAAAGATTAGAAAGACAAATCAAGCAAGCAGAAGAACAATTAAGACCTCATTTATATATCTTGAAAAATTCACAAGATCTCGAGCAAAGCTATAAACGCTATGAGCAGATTGCTGAAGGAATACCTCTATTACAACATTTAGACAACGTTCAACAAGAACTGATTGAAATAAAATCCCAATTAAAAATAGCCGAAGAGACAGTTAATATTTGCCAAAAACACGTCAAAGTTTATCAGATAGAAGAAGAAAATTTCCAAAGAAGAATAGAAGCTATCAATACAGATTATGCCCAATTAACACAAGATTGGCAGCACTATCAAAATCAAATATCTGTACTCAAAAAACAACTAAAACACCGAGAAAGTATTTCTCATACCAAAGAATGTCCAACTTGTGGGAGCCATTTAGACAATGAAGAAATTCAACAACGATTAGTACAAGAGAGTCAATCTTGGCGAGAAGAAATATTCCACATGGAGCAGAAGCAAGAGAGTATTAATCATCAAATAACTCACCTAAATCAAGAGAAAATGGAAGCTGACCCAGAGCTTAAAAAAGCCACTGAAAAAAAATTAAAGGCTGAAAAAGAACTTATTAAAAGTCAAATTCAGTATCAATCTATTGAAACTTCTTTAAGGCAGCAACAGCAAGACATTAATGTAGCTCAGGAAAAAACAGGAATTTGGATTAAAGAGCTAGATAAATTAGCCAACTTAGAAGCCGAGTTACAAATACTTCTAACAGTTCCAGTGCAGAGACAAAAACTGTTAGAATCTCAACTCATTGAAAGCACTATAAAAGTACAACTTGAGCAATTTTATAATGAACTTAAGCAATTACCCCATTTTTCAGATACAGAAAGACAACAGCTTTGCTCAGACCAGGAAAATATTACTCAAATAATTAATGAATGTCAAACAGAAAAGCAAATACTTGATGGTGAACTTAGGGAAACTAAATCTAAGTTTGCCAACTTAAATCAGCAGAAGACAAAGCTAGAAAGTAACATCAATTTCTGTCAAGATCAATTAAGTGACCTAAAAACGCGCAAACAACAAGCGAAACAGAAAATAGAACAACAAAAAAATGCACTACCTCAAGACTGGCAAAATCATCGAGCTTGTGAAGATAAGAAAGCCGTAGAAGCACTATATCAAGAATTAGAAAGTTTAAGCAATACTGAAGTAGAAGATCAACAACTACATGAGGCTCAAAATCGTGCTAACCAACTAATTGGAGAAATTCAAACACTACAAGAATTGCTAAATCAGATTCCTCACAAACATCATCGTTTTATAGCTGATGTTCAGGCTGAATTTGCTGAACTTCAAGTAATTATCGCCAAACATGACGAACAACTTATGACAGAACAACGAAAATTACTTGAAATGGAAAGTCAAAAAAAACGATATGATGAACAACAATCTAAACTCAGTCAAGCCAGCAGAGAATTCAGTTATTATAAAGAACTAGCAGAGACTTTCGGAAGCAAAGAATTACAAGCTAAGATTATTCAAGAAGCCCAAGAAAAAATTAAAATTAATGCTAATCAGACCTTACAGCGTCTCAGTAATGGACGATGGCAAATAGATATTGAAGAAAATGACGAACAAACAGAGTTAAATATTGTCGCACGAGATTTAAGTCAATCTGGAACTCCTGTTCAACAGTTTGAATATTTAAGTAGTGGCGAAAAATTTATCGTTGCTGTCAGTTTAGCTGTGGCTATTGGTCAATCTATTTATGGTGGACGTACCGTTGATACACTAATAATTGACGAAGGGTTCGGTACTCTTGATGATGAAAAACGTCCCTTAATGGTCAATGAAATCCGCCGTCTTAGTGAAGAAGTTTTAAGGGGAGGAAGAGTGATTATAGTTTCTCATCAAGCCGACGTTTGTGAAGAATTTGACAGCCGTTATTTTGTTTATAAAGATGATAACAAATATGCTCAAGTTGAACTAACTACGCTCTTGGAGATCGCCCAGTAAGCAATATAGCCAAAGTCCGTCAGTCAGGCAAATACATCGCTGAACTATCATTCGGCTTTGCGTGTAAGTACCGCTCCGTCGTCGCCACGCTCGAATGCCCCAACGTTGTTTTTTAATGATACGGCGACCACCGAGATCTACACTATGGGAAGCGTGGGCGTGTCTGAGCCAGTGGGGACTTACATTTCCCTCTATTCCCGCCCGTTTAGCCGCCGCCTTGACGTTGATATTTCTAGAGTTCCCAAAACCTTTAGTAAAAAGAGAAAAAGTGTCAGTTAAGTTAAAAGAACGCTACTTTTGGGCATTCTAAGCTTAGGTTGATTTTATGGAGAAATAAGTTATGGCAAATAATGAACCTGCTTTAGCAGCAGCAACAGGTTATGATGCTGTCGCAGCGACAAAAGTAACGGTGGTGGGTATGGTTTGGTTGTGGTACAGTTTTTTGCTAAGGTGGCTGGCGCAGTTATCGGAGCCTTGGCGGGGTTAGCTGGATATGAGAGCGATCGTGTTGTTAATGCGTAAACAACCGTTTGTCGGTTTATTTATTTTAAATAATAAGGGGATTGAGTAACATATGAGCCGTTTTGTACGCTAAGATTATGTGCTTTACACAGAAAGTGTTTTGCCTGTCAGTTAAAATGTTATATTAACCTCAGAAAGTGTACTTTTCGAGTCACCCCGTTATCACGTCTCTTTTTGTGTTTAACTCATGGAACTCTCTTGAATTCTAAGGAGTAATAAAACATTTAAAGCTAAGATAAAAAACTTAATAGTTATAATGGCATAAAATCAGCTATCAACCTAAAGCGAAACTTATCCAATTTCTCAATAAAATTGATATTTAATACTACTCAAGATCGGTCGTAGCCCTTAAAAATAAGCCAGTTAAGGAATCAGGACTAAAGGGAATTACTTTTTGTATTTTTTATTAATGATTTAAAAATATGGAATCAAAACTTGTCGAGTTACAAAACAGTTTAAAGTCTCTATCGAACAAGTTTTCACAACTTAGTGAACAACTATCCGAAGCTACCAAAAAGTTAAAAACTTCTTTGATTCCTCCATCTTTTGCACTGGCTGAACAAATTGTTAGCGAACGACAACGTTTTGAAGAACTCCGTAATCAAGTTGTGCAACTAGCACAATCTTTTGAAGTTATTATTACAGATATCGAGAAAATCATTTCAATCCAAGATATAGAAGTGATTTTAAACGCTATTAGTGAAGCAGAACAAACAGAGAGTAAAACCAGCAAGAAAGCTTTAGATATTTTAAAAAAGATTTCTGAGATTTGCTACATTGATAGAACTGATTTCCATCCATTACAGCAATGTCTAGCACAAGCAAAGGAATAGCAGAATTCGCTCTTGAACTGGCAGCAAAGTGGCTTACATCCAGAAGTAAAACTATTAGTAGCAGATGAACATCCATTCGTCCAACTGCTAACACTAATTTCACTGCGAGAGTCTCCAGATTACCAACGCCTGGAAAACTTGCAGGCCGTCGTAGCACAGTCATTTGGAATGCCTGTTGCAATAGCTGCATTGACAGGAAAACTCATCTTTCCATCAGACTCAAAATCTGTATTTGTAGAAACAATAGAGTCAATAGAAGCAACTGTAGATCACAATGATAAGGTAATCTTAGAATCTGAAAAAATTCAACTAAAAGACTCTAATATTCATTCATTGGTTCGAGAAATAGAGGTGTTGGAAGTCAATACAGTTGATGCAATTAATAGTACAACTTCTCAAGAAATAGAAGACCCTAATAACCAAATCCAGACTCAAATTCAGAACCAAGCTGATGTTCCTACTCAAATTCAGACAGATGCTCAAGAAATAGTAATTTCGTTACTAGATAGCAACCTTGAAGAGAGCCAGAATGCACTTCAATATTTAATCTGGCAACTAATTTATGAAGACAAGGGTAGTCTAGCTTTTAATCTAGCGCATTGCCTGGAAATAGAATTTCCAAACATTCGCTTCCAACTGCCCTCTTGGATAATTCGAGCGGTAATTTTAGGGGGTCATGTACGTTATGAAGTAGGAATTGGGGAAATTGTTAATATCCTTATGGATGATTTTGCTAATTTTAGTGAGAGCTTGTTTACTGGAGAAGATGAGTGGAATCAGGCAATTAGTTTACTTTTAGCTGCTTCAGCACTTCGTCCAGCTTTGCTAGCTCCCAATACTAATGCTTCAGACATTCTCAACCATCTACGACTGGGAGGGGGTCTAAGCCAACTCTTTGAGTATTGCCGAGCGATCGCAGATTACGGAAGCCAACGCTACGCACTCAATACAACAGCCATCAAGACAGTCAGAAGTCAGCAAGAGTGGGATGCTGACATGGCTATTTTGTGCCAACAAGTCGAGGAGTGGTTTTCTCATGCTCCCCTGCTTGACATGATTTATGGGATTGCCAAAGTAGTTTGGACTGAGTGGCTCCAATCTAATAACCTAATTTACTCTTTATTATTGCCGGTTAGAAAAAATGATACCAATGGAGTAGCGGTAGTTCAGCAGTATGTATAGCGATTATCTTCTGAGTCTCTAATTAATGCAGAAGTTAAGCGAACCCAAAAAGAGATTGGCGGTCTTGTAGGTGGTAATGCCATTACAGGTACTGCTTTAAATAGAATTCGCCTGCGAGTGGGTGAGGCTGTGAATTTCGGACGGCGATGGTTGCAACTTCAAGAGTCGCGTCCCGAGCGAGAAAACGACTTTTCTCAAAAGCAAGCCAAGCAGCTCAAACAAGATTTGTCTAACCGCCACATAACTATTTTGGAGGAACTCAATAATTTGGCTGGAGAAATTTCATCAGCATCGGGATTAGTTAAAGCAGGTATCTCCTGCTGCCAAAGAGCTGTAACCGATATTCAGACTCTGTTCGCTCCTAGCGTTCCCTTACCGATTAAAGAAGCCGCTCCAAAACATCTCCTGTACGCGGATCTGCTAAGAATACCCGCGCTTTCTTTAAACACTAATTGGGAACTGGAGATTAATGAAAATTCGATTATTAAAGGAAACCAGAAATCAAATTGAACAAGCAGTTGCTTTGGGAATTCTGAAAGAAGCTGACAGATCTGATTGTGCAGCCAAAATTGCAAATATAGAGAGAGAAGTTGAAACAACCCTACGGTTTGATCTAAAACATGAGAACCTGGAAGATATTAAAGCAGCCTGACGGGGTGACGAGAAGCTCAAAGGGATTGCTGTATGATGTTCATGGCTCTCA
>ERZ1066120.1253-NODE-1253-length-16569-cov-12.661197_pt1 | contig 16569 bp, 16 predicted proteins | sample MGYA00382767_ERZ1066120 | MGnify/ENA primary metagenome ERZ1066120 (study PRJEB33369, sample SAMEA5778350) | biofilm metagenome | biome: Industrial cooling water; feature: Water cooling tower basin; material: Biofilm | place: United Arab Emirates | collected...
AGTTGAATCAACAACGCGCCGAAGCCGAAATTTTAGGCGGGAAGGTTGCAGATAAAACGAAAGCCAAGGGGAACACTAAAAAGGTAGGGACGCAAAAGGGGAAGAATACATCGACAATTCCAGGGTTGGATGTAGATTAAATTAAGTAGACAAAACCCAGGAGTAGAAAATGACTATTCAAGAACAGATTACAAAAGAGCTGGAAAAATTACCCGAACCTTTATTGCAGGAAATTTTAGATTTCGTACAATTTTTGCAAACAAAGCAACAGCAAGTCATAGAATTACCAAGAAACCAGCAGCCACAACAAAACTTAAACGATAATTCTCAACTACCTTATCGCCCAGCTTCTGGACGTTCTATTCTCAGGCACGCAGGTAAATGGGCTGGCGATGATTTAGAAGAATGCCTTCAGTCAGTTTATGCAACTCGTGGCAAAGCTAAATTTGATGTAGAAAATCCTTTTGACTGATGTATTTACTCGACACAAATCATTGTAGTGCTATCATTTTGGTCGAACCAAATGTTATTCGTCGCGTTGCTGAAGTCGGAGAATTTAATATTGCAACCTGCGTCATCGTACAGGGCGAACTTCAATACATGGTAGAGAAATCCCAACAAAAGGAAACAAACCTAGCACGATTAACAGAATTTCTCGAAGATATTCGCATCTACCGAATCGATGAATTCACCGCTACTATATATGGTCAACTGAAAGCAGCTTTATCTGTTGAATCTTGGCTATCCTAAAAATTTTCTGCTCTCGCTCAGGAGGTGACAGCATTGTGGCAGATACCGTACCAATAACATCAGCCGAAGTGCGATCGCACCTGATTGACGCGCTACAACTCGACCTTGTAGGACCCACACCCGACGATCTCGACCATGCAGAAGAAATTCTTGACCAAGCCCCATCTAAGTGGTATCTTACGGGTTTTCTCGTCCCCTACGGTGCGCCGCTCGAACAGCGCGGAGATGACACTGGCAACGATGAACTAGACGAAGTTGGTTCTGTCAGGGCGGGTGACGATGAAGATATCCCCGAAAAAACTTTTGCTCGTAAGGCTTTTTTCCCTTCATCGATGGGGTTAAGCTTGCTCGTGGCTGAAAATACCAGCCACCTCAATGTCACTGTCGAGTGGGGCGATTATTTCCCTTACAAAGACGATCCTGTTGTACTTCAGGATGATGTTGGTGGGGTAGGTGTCCCACCTGCCGATGAAATACAACAGCTCTTTGCCCCAGAAACAGAGGAAACGGGCAAGATGCCCATTCCCCAAGAGGAATCAAAAAATGGTTTATCGGGATGCTGGAAACGCAGCCCATGCCAAGCAGAAATAACCGTTCCCCTGCAAGCAAATGGCACTCCTACACAACTAGAACTGAGTTTGGGCTTAGGCAGTCAGAAACAGTTAAACATTCCCCTGCATCAAAGCCAATCCCCAACAAATATTCCAATTCCAAATAGTAACGGTTTACAACTGGTTGTCTCTGTCCGTCCCATAACTGCCACAGAACTCGTACCTGCTCTTACTCGTTCTGTATCCGTATTTTTAGTCAACAATCGCCTCCCCTCCTCCGACAAAAAACAGCGCGACCTCACTTATATTTTTCAAACCAGTATCACCATCCACACGCCAGAACCATTAGTCCCGCGTCCCAATCTACGGGGACGGGGCGATCGCGATTGGGATGAAAATGTTGCCGACCTGCAATACCGCGACGATTACGAATACGCTGTCGGTCATAACGTCTCGGCGATCGCGATGACAAACCCCGATGGCAGTTGTCATCAAATCCGTACCACTTGGATACCAACGGCTGATGTAGAAAAAGTCATACCCGCCTCTGTCAAAAATACCGAATTAGGTATGGAAGCGATCGCCGCCGCACCAAATTCAGCAGCACTGCAAAATCTTCTCGTTCCCATAGTTGCAGCTTATGCCGAGTGGATTGACGCGCAACAAACAAAGTGTCCGACCCAACCCGAACGTTTAAGTGTAGCCCGCGATCTGTTGCATCGAGCCGAAATTGCTAAAAACCGCATCGATGCAGGCATCAAAGCCCTAGCTGACCCGCAGATATTTACAGCTTTCCAAATTGCCAACCGCGTGATCGCCAAAGCCATCCGCCAACGGGCAACTCACGGGAAAAATATCGCTGCCGAATCAGTACCTGCCCCACAATGGAGACCCTTCCAGTTGGCATTTTTGCTGATGAACTTAGTGGGAATAGCCGAACCCACCCACAACGACAGAGAATTAGTAGATTTGCTATTCTTCCCCACAGGTGGCGGTAAAACCGAAGCTTATTTAGGACTAGCAGCCTTTACCCTCGTGTTGCGGCGACTGCGCTACCCAGGCATCGAATCCGCAGGTGTCAGCGTTCTGATGCGTTACACCCTGCGCTTACTCACCCTCGACCAACTCGGACGCGCTGCGGCAGTAATTTGCGCCCTAGAGTTGGAAAGACAGCAGGATACAAGATTGGGAACCTGGGCGTTTGAAATTGGGCTGTGGGTAGGACAGGCGGCGACTCCTAACCGCATGGGAAAAAAAGGAGACAGCGACGAATACAGTGCGCGATCGCGTACCATAGCTTTTCAAAATAACGATCGCAAACCTTCCCCAATACCTTTAGAAAACTGTCCTTGGTGCGGCGCTAAATTTAATCGCAACTCATTTCAATTGTTGCCCAACCCAGACCAACCCACAGACTTACGGATCGCCTGCGTTAATCGCCGCTGTCAGTTTCGAGGCGATCGCGCTTTACCAATCGTCGCAGTAGACGAACCAATTTATCGCCGCTTGCCTTGTTTTATCATCGCCACTGTCGATAAATTCGCCAGTTTACCTTGGGTCGGAGAAACGGGGACGTTGTTCGGGCGAGTCAACCGCTACGACAAAGATGGTTTCTACGGCTCAGTTCACCCAAATCGCGGTAAACCCTTGAGCGGTTATCTACCGCCACCAGATTTAATTATCCAAGACGAATTGCATTTAATTTCCGGTCCTTTGGGAACGATGGTAGGGCAGTATGAAACGGCAATTGATGTTTTATGCAGCCGAGAGATTGACGGCAAACAAGTCAGACCCAAAATAGTCGCTTCTACTGCGACAGTGCGTCGTGCCAACAGACAGATTCAAGCATTGTTCGGTCGTAGCGAAGTCGATATTTTTCCCCCACCAGGACCCGACCGCCGCGACTCGTTCTTTGCCAAAACTGTTCCAGCGACCGAGAAAAATGCCCGTACTTATGTCGGGATTGCCGCCCAAGGACGCAGCTTAAAGGTAGTCTTGTTGCGTACCTACCTAGCTTTATTAGGCGCAGCCCAAAAACACTGGCTGGCGGCGGGAGGGAAGAAAAACCCCGATAACCCAGCCGACCCATACATGACGCTTTTGGGTTACTTTAACTCCTTGCGCGAACTCGGTGGTAGCCGCCGGATCGTGGAAGACGAAGTAAACTCCCGCCTCGTTCGCTACAGCCAGCGGCGGCGAGTCGGTGAAACTGCGGGTTTATTTGCCGATCGCAAAATTGACGACGAACCGGAAGAATTAACCTCCCGCGTTAGTACCAGCGAAGTTGCCCAGACAAAACAAAGGATGGAATCGACTTTCAGTTGCGATGACAAAATTGATGTCGTGCTGGCGACAAACATGATCTCCGTAGGTCTGGATATTACCCGCTTGGGATTAATGGTAGTTCTCGGTCAACCCAAAACCGCAGCCGAATACATCCAAGCCACCAGCCGTGTCGGACGGGATGAGGAACGACCTGGGTTAGTGGTGACGCTGCTCAACATTCATCGCCCCCGCGATCGCTCCCATTACGAACGCTTTTTTGCTTGGCACTCGACATTTTACCGCGCAGTTGAAGCGACTAGCGTCACTCCCTTTTCTCCCCGCGCCATCGACCGAGGCATCGCCGCCGTTACCGTCGCCTTAGCGCGTCTGGGTCATTCTGGGATGACAGCACCACCCCGCGCCATTGACATCATTCAACACCGCCAAGATTTGGAATTTGTGGTGGAGGCGATCGCGCGGCGGGCAGAAATGCACGACAAAGAACTGGATGCCACCGAAGCCGAAGCACTGCGCCAAAAGGTGAGAAATCGAGTCAAAGACTTACTCGATGTCTGGGAGCGCATTGCAAATGGAAAAATTAGCCTCCAGTACCAGCGGGAAGTCGGCGAAGCACCACCGCTGTTATTCGATCCCCTCGACCCAGAATTAGACAACCAACCCCTAGAAGCGCGAAAGTTCAAAGTCCAGCGCAGCCTGCGCGATGTCGAACCAACAGTCAACCTGTGGATCGTTACCCCTGATGGATTAGAGGTAGAGTCGGAAAAATGAAGAAATCAAAAGGGCAAGTGCGACAAAGCCAAATTCTCTCTACTTTCGGGCCTGGGGCGATGGTGGATTTACCGGATTTTTCTGTCCTCATAGCGGGTTTAAACCACTGGCGAGGAGACAAAAGACGCATCTATGAAGATCGTCTAGCGGCTAGGGTAGCAGAGATTTTAAAAGTAAAGCATATCGCTCTATACGCGCCTCCCGTAGACGAACAAGACCCAAAAGCACCACGCACGGGAATTAACGTTTTCATGTTTCCAGCTTGGTTCTTGGCACAAGTAGAATCAACTTGGTCTGACAAAAGCGGCAAAACTTATCGTACCCGTCCCCTGCTGCCTTGGGGTAGTTTGGTCGAGGGGAAATATCTCAATCCAAACCGCAAGAAAATACCTGTTGTCCCAGTGCGGTTCGTTCAAGCCTGCGTCAAAGGGCATATCAGCGATATCGATTGGTATCGCTTCGTCCACAACGATGCCGATACTAAGTGTCGCGGTCAGCTCTGGCTCGACGAAGGCGGTTCCGGTAACGACTTCGCCGATATCTTCGGGCGTTGCGAAGCTTGCTTTGCCCGCCGTCCCCTCGCAGATGCCACAGTTCCTAACGGTAAAGTCTTGGGTCCGTGTCAAGGACATCGCCCTTGGCTGGGTAAACATGCTAAAGAACCTTACTGCATTCGCGAAAAAACTGGCAATCCCGAATACAACCGCTTATTAGTTCGTTCTGCTAGCAACGCCTATTTTTCTCAAGTTCTCAGCGTAATTTCTTTGCCCGACTTAGATGCAGCTTTGCGAGATGCAGTTAACTTAGTTTACGAAGATTTTCTCCAATATGCAGAAAGTGCGAGCGATGTCAAGAAGGAGCGCCGAAAACAAAAAGTCTCTACTGCTTTAGAAGGCTTGAGCGACGAAGCTGTATGGCAGGAAGTTCAGCGACGACAAAGCGGACAGGTAAATGAATATAAAAGTATTAAACAAGTAGAAATCGAGACATTGCTCTCCAGTCCAGTTGAGGTAGGGGCGGACGTACCGGAAGGTGACTTTTACGCGCGATCGCGGCAGTTAGATCGTCTCCAAGGAGCTTTTTCTTCCCGCATCGAACGGATCGTTTTGGTACATCGCTTGCGCGAAGTCATCGCTCAAGTTGGATTTACGCGCTTTGAAGCCGAAATGCCCGATATTGACGGGGAACTCGATATCAGCGTGCGGCGTGCCGATCTCGATCTGGAACCTACGTGGGTTCCAGCAATTGAGAATCGCGGCGAGGGTGTATTGATTGCTTTCCGTCCTGAAGCGATCGCCACATGGTTACAGCGAGATGCAGTTAAAAAGCGCGGGCGAGAACTCTCTAGGGGCTTCGATCTTTGGTGCGCTCGCAAAGGAATCGACCAGGAAAAAGTGAAATTTCCTGGATTGCCGTATATCATGTTGCACTCTCTATCGCACTTGTTAATTACGGCAGTGGCTTTAGAGTGCGGCTATGCTGCCAGTTCCATCCGCGAACGCATTTATGCGGGCGATGCTGGCTATGGCATTCTTTTGTATACGGGTTCTTCCAGCTCCGAGGGAACTTTAGGCGGACTAGTAGAAGTAGGAAAACGAATTGAATACCACTTGGAAGTCGCACTCGAACAAGGCAAGTTATGTTCTAACGATCCAGTTTGCGCCCAACACAAACCGGATAACGAGCAAGAAGAGCGTTTGCTACACGGTGCGGCTTGCCACGGTTGTCTGTTGATTGCCGAAACATCCTGCGAGCGCCGCAACGAATTTCTCGACCGTGCGTTAGTCGTCTCTACGGTTGAAGGCTTGGGAGCCGAATTTTTTCCCCAATGAGCGATCGCAACGGCTTTCTTCAACTCAGTCGTCCAGCCTTGGTGAAACTAGCAACTGCTTTAGAAACAGGCAGGCTTGCGCCTCCTTTTTCGCTCTCGGCGATCGCCAACTACGTACCAGCAGCTTTAAGTCCAGAAATCGTTGACGAACTCAACCGCTTGAGTGGGGAAGGGGTACGTGGTAAACAGATTGCTTACACTCTGCGCTTGCTAGCAGCCGAACGAGGTGCGTCTCAAGCAGTGCGCGATCGCGTTGAATTGGTATGGACTGGTCCAGAAGTCACGGGTTCCCAAAGCCGCGATACTAGTGTTGTCGTGCGCGAACTTTTCAGTACAGCTAAACATAGCGTCCTCATTTCCAGCTTTGCGATCGATCGAGGTGAAAAGGCACGGAAATTATTTCAAGTACTGCAAGAGCGCATGGATGCTAATCCCCAACTTAAAGTACAGATGTTTCTTAACATCCAACGTCCCCATCGCGATCGGCAAGCAGAATCAGTTTTATTAACTGATTTTGCCAACACCTTTCGACGGGAGATCTGGTCGGGAACGCGACTGCCAGAAGTTTTTCACGACCCGCGATCGCTCTTGATGGAAACTGACTCGAAAGCTTGCCTTCATGCAAAATGCGTCGTAGTAGACGAGGAACGACTGCTAGTCACTTCTGCCAATTTTACCGAAGCAGCTCACGAACGCAATATTGAAGCTGGGGTATTACTTATCGATCCGGTGGCTGCAAGAGCAATGCAGTCGCAGTTTGAAAGCTTAGTCGCTCAAGGCTTGCTCCACCGAATTTCTGGACTTTAAGCTTTTACTTGTTGTTTGTTTAACCAGCAGAGCGCACCACACGAACCAATTTACCATACAAAGGTTCTTCGGCAATAATTGCCTGACTAATACGAGTTGCCATTTGAACGCGATCGGGATCGTTTGTACTAACGACGATCCCTGCATGCTCAGGATTAGCTCTGTGCAGCCGAATAAAATCTTGACGATTGAGTGTCAGGACAGCGCGGTTATCGCTGATGGCAAAAGCTAAAACTGCCTCATCAGGGATGCCCAAGTTAGCATTGCCTGCTGCTTGTACCGTCAAAACATCATGTCCCATTGCCATCAGTAGCTCGCTCACTTGTCGGGGAAACTGCTCGTCGGCGTATAGACGCGCCATTCAAGCAACCTCATTGTTGGCACGGATTGCTGCTTCGACTTCCTCCGGATGAGCATCTGCATACGCCCAAGCGTTGACGAGATCGGCAGCAGTAATGTGCAGATAGTCATCCAAGAGCTGGGCTTCACTAATGCCAAGACGACGTGCTTCGACTAATAGCCAAACTGCAATGCGAGTTCCAGCAATACATGCTTCGCCACCACAGACACCAGGCGTTTTAGTAATCCCCTTAGCACCACCACTGATAGTTTTGGTTAGCCTCTGGATTATTTCTGCTTTTTCTGATGCACTCAGCGTCGAAAGTCGATTTTCAAGTTCTTGGTAAGTCATGGAAGCAAGGCGAGCAAAGGCATTGTTTAAATTGTAACTTTTTGACGGTAGCGAGAAGCAGCGATCGCCTTTGTAGTTTGAACCCAGTCCCCTGCTTTCCTAGGTAGAGTTTTCGCTGCTCAATTTCGGCAATCGTGAATCACAAGCTGGCTCTAGGGAAAGTAGGAGTTATGGAGTGGGATCGGAAGGGGGCGATCGCAAATTCTTTTATGCCATGTCAGGGATTCTCGCGCCTCAAGTCATACCCATTGGGTTTCAAAGGCATCTTCACCTTTGCCATAGATTAAATCCCCATATTCCTGCCATCGAGCTATTTCTGGTGGTGAGAGGGGAGGTGCCTGCAAGACAATCAGGTTTTCCTGCAACTGCTGTAAATTCTGAGGTGCGGTAAGTGCTAAGCGTACTGCCCCATGATTTAAAACATAACGATAACAGTCGGCGGCTGTTGGTGGTTTTTCTTGCCAGTTGGGATGCCCCTTCAACAGCGTTCCCCAGCGCGTACAGGTAAATGCGACTACAGGTATGCCTACTGTGTGGGCGCTAGGTAAAACGTTTTCTTCTGCTTTACGATGTGCCATGTTGTATCGATGCATCAATAACTCGCACTTGCCGCGTTCTATCAGCTCTAAAGCAATCGGTCGGTTTGGGTGGTGACTCCGACGTAGCGCACGAGTCCTTTTGCTTGCCAAAGCTGCAATTGTTCTAGTACTGCCTCAACTTGCTGCATATCCTCAGTTGGATAGACGTATTCGACAAAGAAGGCATCGACAACATCAATATTAAGCCGTTGACGTACCGACTCGAAGTCATGGCGTAGAGAATTTAAATCTCGTTCTTGACTACCCGTGACGACTAAAATCCGCTCCCGCTTTGTTGCCAAGAGGGATTTTAAACCAGCTAAAAATTTCTCCTGGGTGAAATCGTAAAAGAAAAAGTAATTGATTCCTGCCTCAAATGCGGCGGCGATACAAGCAGCATCCATGCCTCCAGAAGCTGCTAAACCGAGAATGCTGGCTTTGTCTCCCTGTTGCGTGACTAGCTCCACGATACTTGCTCCCATGTCAGAGATTCATGCTGCGATCGCTGCTCGTACTACCTGCTAGCGTTGCAGGCATAAAGCCAAAACCTACCAGAAATTCTAGCCCAAACCGATGGGGGCGAAAGTCACGCTCGCGCCCCTAATTTAACTCGCTCGCGTCCCTGGAAAAGTTCATGGCAAGGTCGTGTCAGATCTATGCCAAAGGGTAAGGGAGCGATCGCACAAACACCAGTGAAAGCAAAAACTACAGTAGATAAGTAGAGGAAAGTTAAAAACACGTATTACCGAGAGTATCGGCATACAAATGACGGAATTATTCAATCGCGATCGCCAATCGACAGCCAACTCCTCACCCTTAGCAGATCGAATGCGTCCCCGCACGCTCGATGAATTTGTCGGACAAGACCACGCGATCTCTCCTGGTCGTCTCCTGCGCCGTGCCATTGAAGCCGACCAATTATCTTCTGTGATTTTTGCCGGACCGCCTGGAACTGGAAAAACTACCCTAGCACGAATTATCGCCAATACCACCCGCGCTCACTTCATTGCGATTAATGCCGTACTTGCAGGAGTCAAGGAAATTCGGGCAGCAATCGAAACTGCTCAAGAGCGAGCTGCCAAACACAAACAGCGCACGATCCTGTTTGTCGATGAAGTCCACCGCTTTAATAAGTCACAACAGGATGCGCTGCTGCCGTGGGTAGAAAATGGCACAGTTATCCTGATTGGCGCGACGACTGAAAATCCTTTCTTTGAAGTCAATAAAGCCCTCGTCAGTCGCTCGCGAATTTTTCAACTCAAACCCTTGGGCGATCGCGATTTGTACCGCATTGCCGAACAAGCACTATCAGACCCAGAGCGCGGCTACGGCAAGCTCAAAGTCAAGCTAGAACCGGATGCCCTAGCTCACTTGGTCAATGTTGCTAATGGTGATGCCCGTTCTCTGCTCAATGCACTGGAGCTAGCAGTAGAAACGACACCTCCAGATCGTCAGGGTGTTATTCACATCAGCCTAGCCGTTGCCGAAGAATCGATTCAGCAGCGTGCCGTACTCTACGACAAAGAAGGCGATGCCCACTTCGATACCATCAGTGCTTTCATCAAGAGCGTGCGCGGCTCCGACCCAGATGCAGCATTATATTGGCTAGCACGGATGGTTTACGCTGGGGAAGATCCGCGTTTCATCTTACGTCGATTGTCGATTCTGGCGAGCGAGGATGTAGGACTGGCTGACCCAAATGCAGTTGTCGTCGTTAATGCTTGCGCCCAAGCCTTCGATCGCGTCGGGATGCCAGAGGGACGCTACCATTTAGCCCAAGCGACGCTCTATTTAGCCACCGCACCAAAGTCTAACAGTCTGATGGGCTTTTTCGATGCTTTGGCAGCAGTGGAAAAGGAAAGGGAAACTGATGTACCAAGTCATCTCAAGGATAGTAACCGCGACAAGCAGGGATTCGGTCATGGTGCAGGCTACCTCTATCCTCATGCCTACAGAGAACATTGGGTCGCGCAGCAGTATTTACCAGCATCCTTGCAAGGACAGGTGTTTTACCAACCATCAAACCAAGGCTTTGAAGGTAAAATTCAAGCAGCAGTGATGCGGCGGCGGGAAGCGCAACTGGCAGCAATGGTGCCGGATGCAGGGATAGCACCTGTGGAAATCCTCAGCTTTAGCCCAAGCGATCGCTCCTCCCAACGTTGGTTACAACGCACGTTGAGTCAAGTAGGCGAGCAATTAGCTGCCGTGCGCGATCGCGTATTTGAATTAGTTTCTCCCCAACGCCACCACGTCATTCTAGATGTGAATGCAGGCAGCGGTCTACTCGTTTGGGAAGCACTACGCCATGCACCAGAGGGAGGGATGTATGCTGCCGTCCGTAACCAGCAGCAAGCGCAAGCAATCCAAGAGCAGGCAGAGAAATTACCCCAGCTAATGCGTCCGGTCATTGTAGCTGCAACGCCCGTCCAGTTACCGAATAAATTAGCTTCCATTGCTCCCAATGTTTTATTTGACTCAATCGTCGGCGCAACGCTTTGAGTAACGAACTTGACAAGGTAGCAGTAGTACAACAGTTACTCCAATTACTGCAACCCTTGGGAGTATTGGTGTTAGCAGAAAATCTCACTTGCCATACACAACGGTTGTATCGCCTGCTTGATGCTACTAAGCTAGATGCCGAGCTTTCTGAGCGTTTAGCAATGGCAGAAGAGGAAATCTACGCTAATCCAACCGATCCGATGGTGAATTGGGATGTGGAAGATTTACGCTTGGCACTGACGGCAGTAGGGGTAAAAGTCACGATCGCGGTCGAGCATTATCCGACTCAACTGTACGTGTCGTCAGATTTATTCAATCGCTGGTTTAGTGCTAATGCTACCGATCCAAAGCGACTTGCCTATGTCGAGTATCTAGCGCGTCACTTGTCAGCGCCAGAAATTAGCCTTGTTCGTTCCCTCTTTGAACGCTCCCTGTTGAATCGAACCATAGATTGGTCTACTACAGTTGCTTTTATCAAAGCGATCTCGCAATGAAGAAATCAAGCAGCGATCGCACTCCATAGAATCGGAAAGAAAACCGCGATCCCTCACACGGAATTAACGAGCGTGCCAACGAGCGCGTTACTAGATATCTTCCCCAGCTTGTTGTAAGACCTGTTCGTAGAGTGTAGCACTCACCCAATATTGAGCCACATTCATCATGCGATCGAGTATGGGTTTGACTTGAGCTATGGTCTGGTTGCTTTTAGCTAACAAGAGAATACCCAACGTCCCCATAACTTGTAAGCCAAGCCCCTGCGCCACTTGTCGAGCTTCACGCTCATCTAACAAAATTCGCCTTTCACTAATTTCAATCGCTAGTGCAATCGCTTCCCTTTCTCCATCATCCAGTTCCGCAGGAATGGTAGAGGCTATGGTAGCTACCGGACGAACTTGTAACCACCCAGAGGCAATCGCTTGTAGTACAAACGGAGTACCTGAGAAGCCTAAACCAGTAGTTTCATCATAGACTGCTTGAGGAATCACGATTTGGTCAAATGTTGCTTGTAAAATATCGAGACGAGCAATCGCCGCAAAGTTAATTAGAGGCGTCGCATTACAAATAACTGTCACAGTTGCTAATAACCTGCTTCGATCGTATCGATATCCTCAGCTAAGTCTGTTTCGTTGTAATGACGCTCTATGTGATGTTGACCCAATAATTGTTGAAACTCCCACACTGATACATTAGCTAAGCGACGAGCTTGACCAAAGGTAAAAATCTGACGCGCATACAGCTTGAGAGCGATTTCTTTTAAAATTGCTCCTTCTCCTTGATTGAGAGTATCTGGAGAGATTTCTATTCCAATTGAATCTACAAAGTGACTCATCTATGGTTTCTACTCAAAAGCTATTTTGGGGGTAACTTGTCTATTTCTACATCCAATTCTAGAACGCGATCGCGCTCGTGGGAGCTGCGGTTATTGCTCGCTGCTTGTATCTCCTAACATCCCCACCGATTCAGTGTGAATTTTGGTGTCAATAAAAATAGCCGATCGCAAAACCTTGATAGCATGGCGATCGCTTCTGTACGTTGCCTGGAGCTAGAAGACATCAAGCATTCTCCTACTAGTTTGCGATCGCTCTTCCAGTCGTCACCTAAGTCAGTAATTTTAGCAACGACAAGTGGAGATCGTTAGCACAGATGGGGATCGCCTTCATCGTTTGACTGGAGATCGCCCTACTTGCCTGGCAGCGTTTTCACTGTTGGATTTGGGCGATCGATAATAAAATCATAAAGCTGACTCTCAAGAAAACATGGATTACCCAGTGGGATGAGAAGGGAGCGATCGCAAAGGAGAGATCGCCACTGGAATTCCTTCTGTGTGGCAGATGAGGAGAAAAGACTTCAAAGCAGTTTTGGGTATGATATGGGCATGAAGTTTTTTATAAGCTACGCGCATTCATAAATGATAAGCATTTTAAAATTTAATCTTCCACTTTGGGGTAGTGGAGGTCGTGGGTTCGAATCCCGCCGCTCCGATTCAATCAAATCCTTGACACAGAAAGAGTTCCGGCGTTTTAGATGCTGGGACTTTTTCTTTTTATATTCTCAATAAAGGGTGCAGTTTAGGTATGTTTGGGGCAGTTTTCACCAAAAATTGAGATAGGTTTGAGATACGGTTTTTCAGCATAAGTAGCTTATGGCAAGCAATAGAGTCGCTACAGCTCAAGTGAATGAGCTTAATCGATCGTCTCAATCTATACTTTCTTCTGTCACTTCAGCCAGACTAAAATGGGTAAGAAAACCATCTATTCTTCTGCTAAAGCATGGTTAAGCCACGTCCTCCCATAACCACTGTGAGTTTTATCGATGACTACTGCAACCACTACCAAAACCTGTTTGCTGATGTGCGGAACTTTGAAGCATTTAAGTTTCTCCACATCGGGATAATTTCAGAACTGCCGCGCAAATCCCTACCTGCAATTGCCAAGACTGTTGGACTATCAAATGCTCAATCGTTACATCATTTTTTGCAACGCACTCCGTGGCAGGTCGAACAGTTTCGGGCAAGGCGGTTAAAGTTGATAAAACAATTAGTTGGCAAACGTTCAATTATTCTATGTATTGATGAAACAGGTGATAAGAAAGTTGGAAAAACCACTGATTATGTGGCCAAGCAATACATCGGGAATTTGGGTAAAACCGAGAACGGAATTGTATCAGTGAACGCTTATGCAGTTGTAGATAACATCACGTACCCATTGCTGTTTAAGATATTCAAACCACGCTCTCGATTGCAACCAGGTGACTTGTATAAAACTAAGCCTCAATTAGCGGTGGAAATTCTACAAGAACTTGAGAAATGGCAGTTCCGCTCTTGTGCTAGTACTGGCAGATAGTTTATATGTAGAAAGTGGGGATGTAGTTCACGAATTACAACACTTAAAACTCCGATTTATTGTTGCGATTCGTAGTAATCATAGTGGATTGATAGCACCAGGTCAGAAAATTCGTTACAACCGTTGGCGTGCATACGTTCAACCGCTCTCTCATCGACCCGATGAAACCCGCTAGAGAGCGCGAAATTGTCTGTGGCAAATCCCGTTCAATTCGCTCAGAGCGAAATCAGTAAAACAGACAACCCAACCGCAAATCCGCTTGAAACTTGGTTGATTATGACTAACTACCATTCATCTTGGCAGTTACACCTCGGAAAACGCGCTTATCCTTCGAGGTTGGATTGAGTATGGATTTAAGCAGGTAAAAAACGAACTCGGTTGGGCGGATTTTCGAGTCACTGACTATACTAGCATTGAACGGTGGTGGGAAGTAGTTTTCAGTGCTTATTTATTAATTAGTTGGCACGCTAATGACTTCCGCACCAAAGCTCAGTCTCATATTACTCAATCTACTTCAACTTCAACGTCTAAAATTCCGTTTGAGGAGCATCCGCGTTGGGAAGCTGGTACAAACTGGAAGAGTGCTTTGAACAATTTACGTTTACTAATTCAGCCGTTTATTTTTTGGTGTTTACTCCAACTGTGGTTGCAAGTTTTTCCCATTCCAGGACTTAAACGTGGCTTCTTCAAACTGATGACTTGTATGAATGACTTTCGGACTGCCCCAATTACTTATGCTCAGCTCAATTCAGCTTGACTTTTATTTTAGTCTCACCGTAGTGACAGAAGAAAGATGAATATTGCCAGTGGTATAAAAATCTATTTTCAGATGTGAGGAGCTTTGAGGCATTCAAGTACCTTCATGTAGGGTGTGTTTCTGATTTAAAACGGAAAACCTTATCAGAAATAGCGAGGAGCGCGGGATTAGATAACCAGCAAGGATTAAATCATTTTTTAACTGACTCACCCTGGTCGGTGTCAAAGCTAAGACAATTGCGGTTAGAACTAATTTTACAAGTGCTAAAAGGTAGACTAATCATTTTAATTATTGACGAAACAGGGGATAAAAAGAAAGGTAATAAAACAGATTATGTGAAAAGGCAGTATATCGGAAACTTGGGGAAAACTGAGAATGGAATTGTAGTTGTAACCGCGTATGGTGTGTTCTGCGGGATGACCTTCCCACTATTGTTTGAAGTATACAAGCCCCGTGAAAGATTACAAGCACAAGATCAGTATCATACCAAGCCAGAAATAGCAGCAAGGCTGATGAGAAGACTAGAATCAATGGGTTTTAACTTCAACTTAGTCCTAGCGGATAGCTTATATGGAGAGAGTGGGAAGAATTTTCTATCTGTCTTAGATGAACTTCAGTTGAACTATATAGTAGCAATTCGCTCAAACCATTCTGTAGAGCTACTTCCTCGACAATATATTCAGTATTTAAACTGGCATAAGTTTCAAAGGGTATTTTCCGATCTTAGTTCAGAAAATCGGTTTATTCGAGAAATCATCCCAGGAAAACGTGGGGAACTCAGATATTGGCAGATTACCACAGACACTCTCGCCTTACCTGATAACTCTACTTGGTATGTCATGAGTAAATATCCAGATATTACACCAACAGAAGTGGGTAACTTCTATGGGCTAAGAACTTGGGTTGAGTATGGGCTGAAGCAAAGTAAGAATGAATTAGGTTGGGCTGATTATCGTCTAACTCATTATCCAGATATTGAGCGTTGGTGGGAAATTGTTTGTAGTAGCTACCTGATGGTTAGTCTTCACTCGGATCAAATGCGTTCTTCTCCACCACAATCAAAATCTAAATCTAAACTTGCTTCACACCCTTGGTGGGATGATGGACTTGGCTGGAAGAATATTCTGAACAATCTCCGGTTAATTCTTCAACCTTTTACTTTATTTAACCTCATATACCCCTGGTTAACAGTTTTTCCTATTCCTCAATTGTCTAGTAGCTTTTCTAAACTTCAATCTATTGTTTATAGCCTCACCTCTCCAATCTTTATAGTCCTGACTCACCCTGATTTCTATTTTTCTTCTGCCTAGAGTGACAAACCAGGGTTAATACCCAAAACATAGTTTCTTGATTGACAGTAAAAATGCCGCTCCAAACGGAAAACCTACGACTCGGCTTTTGAACCAGCCTGCTTTTACAATTTGTGCTAGCACTCATAAAGGTTTTCCCAAAGCCGTCCTCATCGAACGCAGCGGTGCGAGAACCGATAGGATAAATTTGCGTTCGGCAGAGCGTCCGGCGTGGACGATTAAAGCTTCGATCGCCACAGATGGAACAGGAGGCGATCGCTCTCACTTCATTAACGCTTGGGTCGAAGATCGGGTTTTGAGTTTGAATCTTCGTGCTTTAGCTAGACTGCAATCTTTTCCTGACTCATATCTACTGCCAGAAAGTACGGTGGTTGCTGGTCGGATTATCGGCAATGCCGTACCGCCGATCGTAGCAAGAGAAATTGTTTTCAGTACAGTTCTTCCGTTGCTTGCCTAGGCTCAAAACTTACTTTCAATCCAACTTAATTAAAGGCAATACACTTGAGAAATTTAGAAATACCAATGACAAATCTAGATTAAGGGATAAATGGGACGACGACCAATTTGGAGGACAAAAGCTGCTGCGATTAGGCACAGAACACCCGATAGAATAAACGCCCCTAGATAACTACCCTGCCAAATTCTGATTGCCCCTGCTCCAAATGCGGCGGTAGCTGCACCGATTTGGTGTGCTGCAACGATCCAACCAAACATCACGCCAGCTCGTTCTTTACCAAAGATATTAGTAGTCAACCGCACGGTGGGTGGTACAGTAGCAATCCAATCTAATCCGTAGAACACGGCAAAGATGGAAAGTCCCAAGAAATGGGGGTCGAAACTGAACCCTCTTTTGTTACTTTTGGAGCAGTAAAATAAAAGAGACATCTAACTTGCCACA
>ERZ1066120.1255-NODE-1255-length-16540-cov-12.906460_pt1 | contig 16540 bp, 15 predicted proteins | sample MGYA00382767_ERZ1066120 | MGnify/ENA primary metagenome ERZ1066120 (study PRJEB33369, sample SAMEA5778350) | biofilm metagenome | biome: Industrial cooling water; feature: Water cooling tower basin; material: Biofilm | place: United Arab Emirates | collected...
CGGCCTCCCGCGTTGCGGCTTTGGTCGAGGAGCGCAAGCGGCTCGAGAAGGAACTTGCCGATGCGCGCAAGGCCTTGGCCCTGGGTGGCCGTGGCGCCTCGCCGGCAGCACAGGCCGATGAGGACGTCGCCGGAGTCAAGTTCTCGGGCCAGGTCATCGACGGGCTCGACGCGCGCGAGCTGCGCCCGCTACTCGACCAGGCCAAGCAGCGTATGGGCTCGGGTGTCGCCGCGATCGGCGCCGTCAACGATGGCAAGGCCACCTTGGCCGTGGCGGTCACCGACGATCTGACCAACCGCTTCAGCGCCGTAGAACTCGTCCGCATCGGCGTGGAGACGCTAGGCGGCAAGGGCGGCGGCGGTCGGCCCGACATGGCGCAAGGTGGTGGACCCGATGGCGCGCAAGCAAGCGCCGCCATCGCTGCAGTCCGCGAAGCCCTCGCGAAGGTTTCAGCCTAGATCACGCGGCAGCGGTCAGCCGCGCGGCCCGCTCGATCCGCGAATCTCCGGCTCGCTGCCTCGCGGCGTGTCGCTCTTGCCCTTGAAGTCGTCCTCGCCGCGCTGCCGGCCCTTTACCGACCCGAATTCCTCACCGGTCTGCTGTTGAGGTTTTTTCGCGGTATCGTCCTGCTGATTGTCGTTGCGCATGAAAATCTCCTTCGCGCTAACAACGCGGTCAGCTGGCGGTGGTGCCCGTGCGCAACTTGGGGCGGTAGTCGAGCGCGCCCTCACGCTCGATCTCGGCGCGAAACTCGTCACGCTTTTCGTGAATCGAGGCGATCACCGGCCCCATCGCCACGCCGATGTCGACCAACACCGCTTCGCTGAGCTGGAGCGAGCTTTCGAGCGTTTCGGGCACGGCATGGCTTGCCCCGGCGCGATACAGCTCCGCCGCGTGAGCGACGTCCCGAGCGCGCGCGACGATCAGCAGGTCAGGGTGCAGCTTGCGCAACTGGGCAACCAGCCGCCGGGCCGCGACTGGTTGATCCATGGTCAGTACGATCGCGGCTGCATCCCCGGCGCCGAACCGTTCGAGCGCATCCGGCCGCGCCGCGTCGGCGAAGGCCGCGCGATAACCTTTTCCTCGCAATTCCCTAACCAGGTCGGCGTCGCCTTCGATGATCTGATAGCGCTTTGAGTGCGCGGCAAGCATGTCGGCGATCAGCGTGCCGACTCGGCCTCCGCCGATCACAAGAACTGGCGCATCCCCTTCGTTCTCCAGTTCGCCTTCGCCGTCTTGCGGTCCATCGCCTCGCTCGACACGGCGGGCGACCCAGCGGCCAAACATGGCCAAAAGCGGGGTGATGGTCAGACCGAGCGCTGTGACCATTTGCCAAAACCCGGCAGCTTCCGTGTTGATGAGCCCGACCGAAACAGCAGAGGCGAGCACGATCAGAGTTGTTTCAGAGGGACTGGCGAGCAGGATTCCCGCCTCCGTCGCGGCTCCAGTGCGCAATCCACCGAGCTTGAGCATGCCGCTCGTCACAACGGATTTGATGATTAGCACCAGCGACAGTGCGATCATCACCTCCGAAAGGCGCGACCATAGCACCGCGAGGTCGAGGCTCATGCCGACCGTAATGAGAAATACGCCCAGAGCGAGGCCACGGAAAGGCTCGATGATCGCTTCGACCTCGGTGTGATAATCGGTCTCAGCGATCATCAGCCCCGCGACCAGCGCGCCGACGATAGGGGATAACCCGACCGCGGCGGTGGCCAGTGCCGCGACGATCACGACAATGAGGCTTGCGGCGAGGAAGACCTCCGGGCTCTTGGTCCGGGCGGCCTGCGCGAACAGCGGCGGAAGCAGGAACTTACCTGCGACAACCAGGCCAACCATCACTGCTGTTCCGGCGGCCAGCGTTTCAAAGAAACTCGCCCAGTTCGACACTCCGTCGCTGGCGCTCATCGCGCCCAGCAGGAATATGATCGGGACGATCGCGATGTCCTCGAACAGTAATGTGCCGAGCGCCGCTCGGCCGACCGGTGTGCGGTGGTCTGATATGCGAAGCACCAGTGCAGTCGAGGAAAGAGCGAGTGCAAGGCCCAGCGCCAGCGCTGTCGGTGGAGAATTGCCGAGTGCTATCAAGCCGAGGGCAATCAGTGCGGCGGCGCCGAAGAGCTCCATGGGCCCGAGCCGAAAGATCTCATGGCGCATTGCTGCCAGGCGCTTGAATGACAGCTCAAGCCCGATCCCGAACAGGAGTAAAACGATGCCGAACTCGGCGAAAGGCTCCAGCCCCTCACGGTTCGAAATCGTGACATAGCCAAGCCAGGGTTGTTCCGGGACTAGCCGGCCAAGCCCGAAGGGCCCCACGGCTACGCCGATCAAGATGAAGCCGATAACGGGCGTGATGCGAAAACGCGCGAACAGCGGGATCACGACGCCGGCCGCACCCAGGATCACCAGGGCGTCGGACAGCATCGATCCGGATTCAAGCTCCAGTGTCATGACACGGCCCTATCGGGATGCCATGATCAAGTCACTGCCGACTGGGCTCAGGCCCAGGCCGCCATTTCCTTTTCGAGGTTCTGGACGATTGCTTCGAAGAACTGTTCAGTGGTCAGCCAGCTCTGCTCGGGCCCGATCAGCAGGGCTAGGTCCTTAGTCATCTGCCCGCGCTCGACGGTGCGGATGCAGACCTGCTCCAGCGTTTCCGCGAAGCGGACGACGTCCGGTGTGTTGTCGAAGCGGCCGCGATACATCAGGCCTCGGGTCCAGGCGAAGATGCTGGCGATGGGGTTGGTGCTGGTCGCCTTGCCCTGCTGATGCTGGCGGTAATGGCGGGTGACGGTGCCGTGCGCGGCCTCGGCTTCCACGGTCTTGCCGTCGGGGCTCATCAACACGCTGGTCATCAAGCCCAGGCTACCAAAGCCCTGGGCCACTACATCCGACTGCACGTCGCCGTCGTAGTTCTTGCACGCCCACACGAACTTGCCGCTCCACTTGAGCGCAGAGGCAACCATGTCGTCGATCAGTCGGTGCTCGTAATGGATGCCCTTTTCTGCGAACTTCTCCTTGAAGCCTTCGGTGTCGTAAACTTCCTGGAACAGGTCTTTAAAGCGCCCGTCATAAGCTTTAAGGATGGTGTTCTTGGTTGAAAGATAAACGGGCCAACCGAGGTTGTAGCCATAGTTGAAGCTGGCGCGCGCGAAGTCGCGGATGCTGTCGTCGAGGTTGTACATCGCCATCGCGACGCCCTCGCTGGGGAAATCGAAGACATCGAGGTCGAGCTTCTGGCCGTCTTCGCCCTCGAACACGAGGCGCAGCTTTCCTGGGCCGGGGATTTTGGTATCGGTGGCGCGGTATTGGTCGCCGAAAGCATGGCGGCCGACCACGATCGGATCGGTCCAGCCGGGCACCAGCCGCGGCACATTGTCGATCACGATCGGTTCGCGAAAGACCACGCCGCCGAGGATGTTGCGGATTGTCCCGTTGGGGCTCTTCCACATCTTCTTGAGCTTGAATTCCTCCACCCGCGCTTCGTCAGGCGTGATGGTGGCGCATTTGACGCCGACGCCATACTGCCTGATTGCTTCGGCCGCCTCGACAGTAATCCGGTCTTCCGTCTCGTCGCGCTTCTCAACCGAAAGATCATAGTATTTCAGATCGATGTCGAGATAGGGGAGGATAAGGCGCTCACGGATCCATTCCCAGATGATCCGCGTCATTTCGTCGCCGTCCAGTTCGACGACGGGGTTGGCTACCTTGATCTTCTGCATTGCGGTCCTGTCCGGCTAAAGTTTGCGGCGCTTTAGCAGAGGGTCCGGCCGGTGCAAGGCGACCGGCCAGCGGTCGGGGTAGGGCACGCATTCGAATGCGGTATGTTGTGAAGCTGTGGTTTGGCCCTAACGATACCCGGAGGCGGGACACACCGCCATGAGGGAGGAAGCCGCAACATGGCAATCGCACCGTCGATCACGTCGAGCACGGATTCGAATGCTCTTGAGGACAGCGGCTCGCCCGTCCACGCCCCCGGCCTCAACTACTTCGTCTTCGCGCTGTTTTTCATCTTCGGCGGCATCACCAGCCTGAACGATGTCATCCTGCCCAAGCTGAAGGAGCTGTTCACGCTCAACTACACGCAGGCGATGCTGGTGCAGTTCTGCTTTTTCACCGCCTATCTGGTGATCGGGATCCCGGGTGCGCAATTGGTGAAGCGGGTGGGCTATATGCGCGGCGCGGTGGTGGGGCTGCTGACCATGATGGCCGGCTGCCTGCTGTTCATCCCGGCCAGCCAAACGGCGACCTATGGGTTGTTCCTGTTCGCGCTGTTCGTGCTGGCAAGCGGGGTGGTCGTGGTCCAGGTCGTCACCAATCCCTTGATCAGCCTGCTGGGGCCGCAGAAGACCGTGCACAGCCGCCTGACCTTTGCCCAGGCCTTCAACAGCCTGGGAACCACGATCTTTCCGCTGGTGGGATCGGTGATCATTCTCGGCAGCCTGGCCGGAGTGACCGCGGCCCAGCTGTCGGGCGCCGAACTCGATGCCTATCGCAGCGCCGAGAGCCAGGCGATCGTGCGCACCTATATCGGGCTGGCCATCGCGCTTGCCGTCATTGCGGCGGTGGTGTGGATGTTCCGCGACCGGCTCAAGGGTGAGCGGCATGAAGCAAGCTCGCTTGCCGGCGGGTTCGAACTGCTCAAGCGCACACGCTTCGGCTTCGGTGCGCTGTGCATCTTCCTCTACGTCGGCGCGGAGGTCGCGATCGGCTCGCTGATCGTCAACTATCTGATGCAGGACAGCGTCATGGGCCTCGAGGAGCAGGCCGCGGGCAAGCTCATCGCCTATTACTGGGGCGGGGCCCTGGTTGGCCGGCTGATCGGCTCGGCGGTGCTGCGCGTGATCAGCCCCGGTCTCGTGCTGACCGGCGTCGCATTGGGCGCCATCACCCTGCTTGCCATCTCGACCAACACCGGCGGCGTGGTGTCGGGCTACAGCCTGCTCGCCATCGGCCTGATGAACTCGATCATGTTCCCGACCATTTTCTCGCTCGCCTGCGAGAAGCTGGGCGCTCGGGCCGCCGATGGCTCGGGCATCATCAACATCGCCATCTTCGGCGGCGCGGTGGTGCCCCTCCTCACCGGAATGCTCGCCGATGCCAGCGGCAGCCTCGCCACCGCCATGATCCTGCCAGCCCTGTGCTACGCCATCATCGCCGCATTCGGCATCTTCGCTCGCCGGCCAGCATAGCCAAGGCAAAGAAAAACCCCGCTCAGCCAAGGCTTTGCGGGGCATTCTCGTCATCCCATGGTGGGCGTACCAAGGATTGAACTTGGGACCCCTACGATGTCAACATAGTGCTCTACCACTGAGCTATACGCCCCCGTGGGAAGACAGGCGGGCCACTTAGCGAGGCTTGGCGCCTACTGCAAGTAGTCCGCTGATGGGTCAGAGCGATGCAGAGAGCCGGTCACCCAACACTCGCTCCACTTCCAGGACCAGATCCTTGAGGTGGAACGGCTTAGACAAAACTTTCGCCTGGGGCTGCTCGCGGCTTGCCTTGAGAGTAACCGCCGCAAAGCCGGTGATGAACATGACCTTGGTGTCCGGGCTGATCTCATTGCATTTCTGCGCCAGTTCGATGCCGTCCATCTCGGGCATCACGATGTCCGATAACAGCAGATCGTAGTGGTTATCTTCCAACAGCGGCAAGGCCGCCGTACCGCGGTCAACCGAATCGACGGCAAAGCCTGCGTTGACCAGCGCTCGCTCGAGGTAGGTACGCATAGCGGCGTCATCTTCGGCGAGGAGAATATTTGCGCGAAAGGCCTCAGTCATGGCCCTCCCATAACGCATTCGGCTTAAGAAATCTCCGTCCCGGAGAAAAAATCCGCTCCCGCTTCGAAGCCTTTGACTTCCTCGCCGCGAGGCGCGAGCGTGCACGGCAATGAGCGGCATCGGCGAAATAGCGGGTAAGGGCAGGGGCGGGGGACCCGCAGTAACGTTACGCCGGGGCGGCAGCCTGGGTGGACAGGAAAAACCGGCCTTCACCTTGTCCGTGCCGGAGGGCCTCCCGGCGCCGATCCTTATAGCTGTCCCGCACGCTGGGCGCGATTATCCCGTGGAAGTGTCGAATGCGATGCGGAACCCCGAATGGGGGTCAAGTCGGCTTGAAGATCGCTTCGCCGATCGATTGGGCGAGGCCGTGGCGGCTGCCACAGGCGCGGCACTGCTGGTCGCGCATGCTCCGCGCGCGATGATCGATCTCAACCGTGCACCTGATGATATCGATTGGAGCATGGTGGCCGGGGCCGCTGCGCGGCGCACGCCTCACTCATTGGCCAATCGTCGCGCGCGTAGCGGGCTAGGTCTGGTGCCGCGCAGGCTGCCGGGGCTGGGGGAGGTTTGGAAAACCCGCCTGACCCTCGCAGAGCTAGACGAGCGCCTCGCCAACATTCACCGGCCATATCATCGCGCCGCAGGCGAGATGCTGGAGAAGCTGCGTGACCGCTGGGGTGCTGTGCTACTGATCGATCTCCACTCGATGCCGCCGCTCCGCCAAACCGGCGCGGATGTTGATGGTGCTGACTTCGTACTGGGCGATCGCTTTGGGTCATCTTGCGCGCCAACACTTTCGGCCCATGCGTTACGCCACATAGCCTCTGCTGGGCGGCGCATTGCGCATAACCGTCCCTACTCCGGCGGTTACGGCCTCGACCATCACGCAGCGCCGCGCCGCGGTCTTCATGCTCTGCAAATCGAAGTCTGCAGAGCCAGCTACCTCGACGCGCGCCTCGATCAGCCTGGCCCCCGACTGGCCGCGGTGGTTCGCGTGCTAACCACGCTCGTGCGTTCGCTCGCCCATGAGGTCGCCGTGCTCGGCGATCCTGTCGCCCACCACCAAGCCGCTGAATAAAAAACCACCTCGTGCATTCGCACGAGGTGGCCGAGGTTCAGGGAGGAAGTGCACTCGCGTGCACAGCCGGGCAGGCCATGAGGGTAGCGCTGCCCGGTATGGTTAATTTGGCGTCTCGACCGCCTTCTTCAAGAGCGGGATACCCAAGATCACCCGCCAGGCCGTGCTAATGGCACGGCCTGGCGCACCGCGGGCGACTACTTTTAAGACGCTGCAGCAGGCTGCTGAGCGTCGGCTGCTCCTACAGTCGGGCCTTTTCCTTGGGCCACCTGTCGGCCGAAGATTTTGCGCATCTGATCCAGCGAAAACAAATGGGCATATATCAGCGGAAGCAAGCCGTTCTTGCTCCAGCTCTCCAGCTGCTCAGCCGGTATGTCGCGCAGCTTTTCCTGGTTAACCATCTGGAACCCGCGATACGTGTACGCTTGATCGGGCTTATCATTGAGCGTGATCGCGATCTCGCCGTCCATGAGCAATTCGTGTTTCTTCAGCTCGTCAATGAAGGCCTTGGTGCGCTGACCGGCCTGCTCGAAATTGTCGCAGAACTCGAGAATCCGCTGAGTGTTGGGGCTGGGTTGTCCGTCGTCCCCGAACAGCGGTTCGCCATCGGAAAAAGCGCCCAAAGCCTCTGAGGTGGGGTCGAAGCACAGCGATAGCTCCTCGGCCTCAGGTGTCAGCTTGGCCAGCATGAAGGGATAGCGGCGGACGTAAGCCGGCAGATACACTGGATCGCTGACTTTGCCGTCGTTCCCCACGTATGTGTTGATGCCTTCGTTGAGCCCCATCAGAGCCAGCGGCAATGGGTCCTCGCCCGAGGAAAACACGATGGGCAGATCACGCTGCGCCTCGATAAATTCATCGACCGTCAGCGGGATGGCATGAGCCGTCCGAAGGAACTCGGCAGACTCAATGCCTCGCGTCCGCCACCTGGCGTGATCGCGGCTGTTGAGCGGCATCAGGTCATTGTAAAACAGGGGCAGGGTGGGCTGCGGCGCGCTGGCCATGAAATCTCTCCGGAGAATCGTGCAAATACGGTCGGCCCGCAGCCCGACAGGCGCGGCGCGAACGCCGCGCGCCTTAGGCGGTCGTTCCTTGCGGCGCAAGCGCGACCAGCTTCCCAGGGTTAAGCAGGCCCTGCGGATCGAGCGCTCGCTTAACGCTCCTTAGCACCGCGAGTTGTGCCGGATCGCCAAGCCGCTCTAGTTCGTCTCGCTTCATTTGGCCGATGCCGTGTTCGGCGCTGATTGAACCGTGCCATTGGGTCACCAGGTCGTGGACGTAGGCGCTGACGATCTTGCCCTCGGTTTCCTCCCATTCGCCACGAGTGGCGCCGGGTGGGGCGATGACGTGGAAATGCACGTTGCCGTCCCCCAAATGACCGAAGGCGACGGCGCGGGTGCCAGGGAAGCGCGCTTCTACATCAGGCACGCCGGCCGCAACGAAATCGGCCATGCGGTCGACCGGCACAGAGATATCGTGCTGCATGGCGGGGCCCACGGCCCGCTCGGCTGGAGCGATCTCGTCGCGCAGTTGCCAGAAAGCCTCTGCCTGGGTGTCGTTGGCCGCGATCACGGCGTCGGCAACGAGCCCGCTTTCCATTGCTTCCCCTAGAATCGTCTCGGCAAGCTCGCCAAGCCGATCAGCCTGACCATCGGGCGCAGCCAGTTCGATCAAGGCGTGCCAGGCATGCTCGTTAGCGAGCGGAGAACGCGCGCCAGGTATGTGCGCCAGCACGGCCTTCAAAGCCTGTGCGGGTAGCACCTCGAAGCCTTCGAGCACCTCGCCCGCTGCCGCTTCGCACTGCACCAGCAGCTTGCGGGCGTCGGAGATTGAAGAAAGGCCCGTCCAGGCGACGATGCGGCCGCCTATCTCCGGCAACAATCGCAAGGTTGCGGCGGTGACGATGCCGAGCGTTCCCTCCGAACCGATTAGCAATTGCTTGAGATCGAAACCGCGATTGTCTTTCTTGAGCGGGGTCAGCGTGTCGATCACGCTGCCGTCGGCCATCACTGCTTCCAGCCCGAGGATCTGCGCTCGCATCGTGCCGTGGCGCAAAACCTGGGTGCCGCCGGCATTGGTGGAAACCAGCCCGCCTATCGTGGCCGAACCTTTACCCCCCAGGGTCAGTGGGAAGCGCAATCGATGCCTTGCCGCAGCTTCGTGCAAGCGCTGCAGCACAACCCCCGCTTCGCAGGTGACCTGTTGCGCGAGGGGATCGAGCGATCGGATGCGGTCCATACGTCGCAGCGAAAGCAGTACGGAAGCGCCGCTGGCATCGGGCGTGGCACCACCTGACATGCCGCTGTTTCCACCCTGCGGGACGATTGGAATACCGTGCTCAGCGCAAAGCTTTACGAACGCCGCCACCTCGTGAGTGGCTGCCGGCGAAGCCATACCCAGTGCCTTGCCGTGGAAACGCCCCCGCCAATCCGACGTCCAGGGGGCAAGCAAATCTCGGTCAGTTGTGAAGCCGCCCGCTCCCAGCAGTTCACTCGCCTGGCTCAAGAAACCGGTTGGTGTCGTCATGCGACCCTCATGCCACAGGAACGCTCGAATACGCTATCTCAGCTATCGGTATCGTTGCCCTGACGGTGGGGGCAATTAAGGACATATTCAATGAAGATCAGTGACTGTCGGGAGGCGGCCACTGGTTGCCTTGTTTTTCGCCCACGAAAGAGCCGACATCCCCTTCGAGCTATGTCAGCCGTCCCAGCCTTATTCGCCACTCTGCTGGCGGCGTGGCCCGCGCCGGTCGCGGCCGAGACGGATGCAATGAAAGAGCGGCCGTTTCAGGCAGCGCCACACAGACCCACACTTGACGATCCGCTAGCCGTGTGGGTCCGGCTGGCGCGCGAGTTTCGTGAGCGTGATGCAGCGCAAGTCCGGATCGAACAGCACATCATCTGGCGCGTGACGCCGCTTCCCGGTCCCGCGCGACAGAGCCTGACCGCTGACGACCCGCGTTCGGTTCGCGCGCCCCGGATGAGTGAGCGCAAGATGAGCAAATGTATTGCCATGTCGGCGATTGCGGGCGGCCGCCCCCAGGCTGGGTCACGTCTACTCTTGTTCCTCCGCGATAGGCGAATGATTGCGGCCAATCTGGAGAAGGCTTGCTCGGCACGCGATTTTTATTCCGGATTTTACGTCGACAAGCCAAACACGGACGGGAAATTGTGCGTAGGTCGCGATCGTATTCTGGCTCGCAACGGGGCGCGCTGTGAAATCGCGTCGTTCCGCCTACTCGTAGCGGAGGACTGAACGCCGCCGCTTGCGGGCGGCTTCCTTGACTTTTTTTCGATTTTCGCAGATGGGCCCGTCCGCTGACCGCCTCTCCGGGCGCGGCACGCGCTACCCCGTGCACTCTCCCGCCTTTAGCAGATTGCGACTTTCTCCGCATGCCATTCGCAGACCTCGGTCTATCTCCCAAGCTTCTCCAGGCCGTCGAAACTTCGGGCTACACCGAACCGACTGACATCCAGCGCGAGGCGATCCCAGCAGTGCTCGGGATGAAAGATATCATCGGCATCGCGCAAACGGGGACGGGCAAGACGGCAAGCTTCGTGCTGCCGATGATCGATATCCTCGACCATGGCCGCCGCCGGGCGCTCATGCCGCGCAGCTTGATCCTGGAGCCGACGCGGGAGCTTGCCGCCCAGGTTGCTGAAAACTTCGAGAAATACGGCAAGAACCACGACCTCAAAATGGCGCTGTTGATCGGCGGCGTGCAGATGGGCGATCAGGTCAAGGCCCTGACTGCCGGGGTCGATGTGCTGATCGCTACCCCAGGTCGGCTGATGGATTTGTTCGAGCGCGGCAAGATCCTGCTCAATGGTTGCGACCTGCTGGTGATCGACGAGGCCGATCGGATGCTCGACATGGGGTTCATTCCCGACATTGAGTTCATCTGTGCCAAGTTGCCGGAAAGCCGGCAGACCATGCTATTTTCCGCCACCATGCCCCCGCCGATCGAGAAGCTGGCGAAGAAGTTCTTAAAGTCGCCGAAGCGGATTGAGGTCAGTCGCGCAGCATCCAACAACACGAACATCACCGCGTTCAAGGTCAAGACCGAGAGCCGCAAGAAGCGCGAGACGCTGCGCTGGCTGCTGCAAAACGATCTTGTTGAAAGCGCGATCATCTTCGCGAACCGCAAAACCACCGTGCGTGAGGTCAACAAGAGCTTGCAAAGCCATGGCTTCGCGAGCGGCGAAATTCACGGCGACATGGACCAGGCGAGTCGGATCAAGGAGCTCGACCGCTTCAAGGCCGGAACGATCAACATCCTGGTCGCCAGCGACGTGGCTGCGCGCGGGCTCGACATCAAGGGCGTGAGCCATGTCTTCAACTTCGACGCGCCTTGGCATCCGGACGATTACGTCCACCGCATTGGGCGCACCGGCCGCGCAGGCGCAAAGGGGCGAGCCTTCACGCTGGTGACAAAGGAAGACGTCGAGGCGATCGAGAACATCGAGAAACTGACTGGCAGCGCAATACCAGTGTTCGCCCAAAAGGACGTCCGCGTGGAGCTCAAGCCACACGTGGACGAGCCGGAACGGAACGAGCAGAGCAGGCAATCGGAAAGGGAGGAGCGCGAGCGGCGGGCCGCTGCCCGCGAGGATCGCGGCTCAGAGCGCGCGCCGCGCCGCGAAGCGCGCGACATACGCCGGCATTCGCCGCACGACGAAAGAGCATCTCGTGGAGAGGCCGAAGCCCCCGTGCCGGCCGGCGAATGGAACGGGCCGCGTCCCGACTTCCTGAGCGTCTCCGCGCTCGGCTGAGGCGCCCGGCTTTAAGAGTTTCTTTGCTATGATCGGGGCAGTGGTGGAGCGTGACTGCGCTGCTCGCCCAAGCCCTGCTGGTTGTCCAAACGCTGCTGCCCTTGGCGGCCGTATTCGCGCTGCTGGCAATTGCGACCAAACGCCGCGCTGTCCTGAGCGCGCTACGCCGCTGCCGCCGCGAAGCTCTTACCAATGCCGGCCTGGTGGTGGTCAACTACATCCTGCTGGCTCCACTGATGCTGGTGGCGGTGTTCGCGGTTCGCGATGTCCTGCCGGTGCCAGCTCCGCTCGCTTCGGCTTGGGGGGCGACCCCCTACATGGTTCTTCTCATCCTGGCGATCCTCCTGATCGAACTGGCCGCCTATTGGCGCCACCGCCTCGAGCATCATCCGGCGCTGTGGCGCTTCCATGCCACGCATCATGCTGATGAGGAGCTCCATTGGCTCTCGGTCTTGCGAAAGCATCCGGTGAGCAAGTTCATGGAGATGCTGATCGACACCTTGCCGGCACTTCTGCTCGGCTTACCAGCGTGGTCGATCGTCGCCGCGCAGTTGATCCGGAGCTGGTGGGGTTACTTCATCCACGCCGATGTGCCCTGGACGCTGGGTTTGGCGGGGCGTTGGCTGATGTCCCCGGCGGCACACCGCCTTCATCATATTCGCGACGAGAGGCTGATGGGCAGCAATTACGGCAATATGCTCACCCTTTGGGACCGCGTGTTCGGCACTTGGCGCGATCCCGCACCGCATCTGGGTTGCGCAACAGGAATTGCGGAAGGCACGCGTGGCCTATGGGGGGAACTCGCCCGGCCGTGGGAAGCGCGCTATCGGTCCGGTGGGCGGACGGAAAACAGCTCGCGCGAGCTGGCCTAGAGCATTCCGCCCGCCAGTGCGTCGATCGCGCCCTGCAGGATCACAGCAGCGGCATGGCTATCGATCACCGCGCCCCGCTTCTTCCGGCTGGTGTCCTGAGAGATCAGATCGCGCTCGGCGCTTTGCGTGGACCAACGCTCGTCCCACAACAGCACTGGCAAGCTTAGCTTCGTGGACAGATTGCGGGCATATGCGCGGCTCGCTTGCGCGCGCGGCCCCTCGCTACCGTCCATATTGCGGGGCAGGCCGATCACAACGCCTTTGATCGTTCTTGCTGCGACGATTTCGCTCAGCTTCGCGGCATCGGCTCCGAACCTGCCGCGCGCCAGCGTGCCAAGCGGCGTGGCGAAGCGCCAACCTGCGTCGCAGCTCGCCATTCCGACTGTTTGCGTTCCCAGATCGAGGCCCAGCAGGGCCCCGCCGGACGGCAGAAGCGTCGCGAAATCGCGTGCCGTCTCGACTATGGGCGCGCCCGCGTCCATGCGCCCACCCGCCGCACCACATCCGCCTGAAGGTTTTTCCAGAACAGCGGAATGTCGTACACGTGATAATTGTTGCCCGGTAGCACACCGGGGCCCAGCTGGGGCGGGTCACCCACAAGCAGCAGGCCGCGCTCATCGCAGCGTGCCGGTACCGCACCCGAGACGAGGTCCCCGCCGGACAAATCGTCGCGTGGGACCAGCGTGCCCAGGTTCGCGCTTGCCGGCGCGCGACCATTTACAGTTCCGGTCAGCGGATTCACGCACAGGATTGGCCCTTCGCCCCGTGGTCGTCCGTTAAAGGCGGGGGTCCGCGAATAGCGTGACAGCAGCAGTTCCGGATCGGCTGGCTCGGCAAAGCTCGACCAGGTGACTATACAACCTGATTGCGAGGGGGTGGCGCAAGCCGGCAGCTTCAGCGCCGGCAAGTCGTGCTCAATCGAGATGGGCCAGCCCACGGCATAAACCGCGGCAATTCGCGATTGCAGCGACCCGCTCGCAGCCTCCGATTGCAAGAGACGCAGAATATGGAGCGCCCCCTGGCTATGGCCCGCGAGCACGATCGGCCGATCGGCGGGAACGCTGGCGACGAACACTTTGAACGCCTCGCGCACATCGGCATAGGCGGCGTCGATGGCCTGTTGCGCCTCGGGCCTGTCAGTCAGGAAGGCGCCTGCCACGGCTTGGCGATACTTCGGCACCCATATCTCATCAGCGCGGTTGAACGCGCTGGCCATGCCGCGGATAAAGAGCCTGGCCCGGTTCTCCGCCACCCGGTCGCCCAGGGTCGCATTCCAGTTGGCCGCTTCAGTCAGTGCGAGCGGGATATAGCTGGTGGGATGAACGAAGAAGACAGCGAAGGGCGGCGCCTCGGCAGCGCTTGCAGCATCGCCCGGGCGCGAGCCCACGATAGCCAGGGCATCCTGCGGCAAGCTGCGTTCGGCTGCCGGACTGTCGGGGGAGGGAGAGCGGATTGCCGGATTGTCAGCAGGGTCGGCGATGGCGGGCTCGTACCGCGCAGGGTCGGAAACGCCGACACCGGGGCGCGAGTACCACATCGCCGGGTCATTGTAGGCGTTCGCCGCCAGGGGGGCCTGTTCGACGAAGGCGCCACGCGGCACGAATGCGATCTCCGTGGCCTGTCTCGACCAAACGGCGAGCGCAATAGCGCCGACAAGCAGGACGACGATAATACCCGAAACGATGTAGAGAAACTTACGCGCCACCGGCCGCCTGAAGCATGTTTTCGCTCTTTTCGCCCTCGGCGTTCGTCTCGGCCCGCCGCTCGAGCGCGACTTTGATCATGGCCAGCAGCGGGTCGGCCAGCAACAGGCCGATCAGCCCGAACAGAATGCCCATGATAAGCTGCATAGCCAGAACTAGCGCTGGGGCCAGATCAACCGTCTTTTTCGCGATCATCGGCACGACGATGTAGCCATCGAAATTCTGCACCAGCAGATAGACGACGATCGTGTAGACACCCATGTCGACGCCGCCCGAAAATCCGACAAGCACCATCAGCATACCGGAGATGATCGCACCAAGATTGGGCACGAAGGCGAGCAGGCCGGTGAGGATGGCAAGCAAGGCAGCCATGGGAACCGGCGCTCCCACTACCAGCGGTGCGATCCAGGCCAACATTACGTAAGTAAACGCAGCTTCGAAAGCCATCCCGAGAAGCCGCCCGGCCATGAGCCGGCGCATGGTGTAGCCCATCCGCTTGACGGTCTGGTAGAAGCCGCTGCGCTTTTCTTCAGGCAGCATCCAGGCGACGCCGCGCTCGTATAGTTTGGGCTCGAGCGAGATGTAGATGCCGATAATGGCGATCAGCAGGGCTGTGGTGAGCCCGCCAACGATCCCACCTACAGCGCGGGTGACCGTACCAAGGCCGCTCGACATCGTTCCGGCCAGATTGTTGATCTGGTCGGTGCTGATTTCGAAGCCCTGCGAGCGCGCCCAGGCCACCAGGGAGGTGAGCTGTTGCTGGATGATGGCGGGAAACTGCGCCGCTTCTTGTGAGATGGTGGAGCCCGCGAAGCGGCCAAGCCAGGCGAGAAAAATCAGTGTCGCCAGTAGCACGATGCCGACCCGCCAGCCGCGCCCGATTGGCAGGACGCGCCCGAGCACCCGGGCTCCACCGTCGATCATGGCAGCGAAAACCATGGCGCCGAAGATCGCGAGCAACGCGCTCGAGAGATAGACCGTCAGCGCGACCGCGCCGATGGTGATCGCCCAGACGAAAGCGCGCTGGTATTCCTGTCTTATACGCGGATCGGCAATATGCGCGGGGCTCGTGCCGAGCCCTTTCCCGCTCGGCGGTGTCGCCGTTGCCTCATCAGCCACCGTAACCTCGCTCACGTCAGCGTTCCGCCGGGCTTGCATTACCCTCAGCGATAGCTGGGCGCAGCGTAGTAAAGGCCCGCCCGCCGCGAAGCGAGGTGAACCAGCTTATCGGGTTAATGTTGGTGCTCCCGTCGAGCGAGAAGGTGATGAACTCCGCCCGCCCGCCGACGTTCGATAACGGTATCGGGCCGCCGAGACCCTTCTCGAAGGTGGAAGCGCGGCTGTCGGCGGAATGGTCGCGGTTGTCGCCCATCACGAACACAGCATCATCGGGCACCGTGATTTCAGCGAAATCATCGAAGGGCTGGGTCACGTGATCGATGACGAGATAGGTTGCCCCATTGGGCAGCGTCTCACGATACACCGGCATCCGGCACACCATGCTGCCGTCGGGCTTCGTCACGCGCATGCCGGGATAGCTGTATTCGTCGCACGGACTGTTGAGATCGACCGGGATTTCAATCGCGGGCTCGACCTGCTGCGGTACAGGCTTGCCATTCAGGATGATTTGGCCGTTGCGCACCGCGATCCGGTCGCCGGGAAGCGCGACTACGCGCTTGATGTAGTCCTCGTCCACATGGGGCGGCACGGGGATGACGATGTCGCCATATTGCGGCGTGCCCGGGAAGATACGCCAGTCATCGCGCGGCGCCGGATGGAAACTGAGCGAGGTCCAGTTGTAGCCGTAGGGGTATTTCGTCACCACCAGCCGATCACCCACCAGCAGATTGGGCATCATCGATTCTGACGGAATATAAAAGGGCTTGGCCAGGAAGCTGTGAAACGCCAGCACCGCCAGGAGCATCAGCGCCAGGCCGCGGATTTCCGCCACCCAATTGATTTTCTCCTTGTCCTTCTTCTCGGGCTCGGCGCTTTCCGGCTCGGTGATGGGGGCCTGGTTCATGGAGCCTTGGGTCACGGGGGCGCTGTCGCTCATAGGGGGAAGGCCTCGATGATCACGAAGGCCTGAGCCCAGGGGTGATCGTCTGTGAGGGTGAGATGGATGCGCGCCTCATGCCCCGGCGGAGTCAATTCCGCAAGGCGGATTGCGGCTCCGCCCGTCAGCGCGAGCGTCGGCGCCCCGCTCGGCGCGTTTACTACGCCGATGTCCTTCATGAACACCCCGCGCCGAAAGCCTGTGCCGACTGCTTTCGAAAATGCCTCTTTGGCGGCAAAGCGCTTGGCGTAGGTTCCGGCGCGGGTGAACGGGCGC
>ERZ1066120.1256-NODE-1256-length-16525-cov-12.039769_pt1 | contig 16525 bp, 15 predicted proteins | sample MGYA00382767_ERZ1066120 | MGnify/ENA primary metagenome ERZ1066120 (study PRJEB33369, sample SAMEA5778350) | biofilm metagenome | biome: Industrial cooling water; feature: Water cooling tower basin; material: Biofilm | place: United Arab Emirates | collected...
TCCTGTCACCCCTGCCACTAAGCTTACCAATCCGGCGCAGCATATCGCGAGTCTCTGCGCTACATCGTGGCTGTCTCACCGCACCGGCGAGGCGAAGACTTCCGCCATTTCGACCGCCCGCTGCTCGCGTGCACTGAGTTCAGCGGCAATCCCGATCGCAACCGCCTTGAGGCCATCTTCTGCCGTCACTTCAACCGGAGCGGCTCCTCGAACGGCTTCGGCGAAGGCGATGTGCTGGTAATACGTTGCGCCGTGGTGCGATCCGGCAGCAAGCGCTCGCTCGTCCACGGCGATGTGCGTCCGCTCAGGTGTCTTGGGCCCTCGCCAATCGACCCGCGGTGAATACACCAGGTCACCGGGCGGGATGAGCACCTCCAGCCGCGCTGCGTCGCCGGTTGCCACCATCTCCTCCTGATGTTCTGCGCCTTCAGCGAACATGCACAGGTCGAGCATCGCGCGCACCCCATTCGCGAAATCGACCGTGGTGAAGCTGTTGTCGACGATGTCGGGTCTTTCGCCGTCATACCGCTCCTCGAGATGGTTCACATCCATCCCGCCCGAACAATAGACCCGCACCGGCTCGGACTGTACGATCAGCCGCATCAAGTCGAAGAAGTGGCAGCATTTCTCTACCATCGTACCGCCTGTCCACCGGCTGAAGCGGTTCCAATCACCGACCTTCGGGAGGAAAGGAAAACGGTGCTCGCGCATCGAAAGCATTCTGAGCGTCCCCACCTTGCCGGAATGGAGTTGCTCGATGAAACGCGCAGCCGGCGGCATGAAGCGGTATTCCATGCCGGTCCAGAATACGGCCTCGCGTCGTTCGGCTTGCTCGACGATCCAGTGGGCGTCCTCCATGGTGGTTGCGAGCGGCTTCTCGCAAAGGATCGCTGTACCAGTGGCCAACAAGGGTTCGAGCACCGCGCGATGCGTATAATTGGGCGAGGCGACCACCACGGCGTCGCACCCTCCCTTACGGGCAAGCTCGTCTGCTGAGCCGAAGACGTTGACGTTGCCGGCTCGGTCACCCAGCGTGCTGCGTGCCCATTCGAGCGAAGTTGGCGTCGGGTCGGCAATCGCTACGATATCGGCATCGGGAAGCAATGCTATGTTGCGGATGTGCTCAAGCCCCATCATTCCCGTGCCGACGATACCGTAACGAAGGGTTGAACTCATCGATGGATTCCCAGTTGTGACGCCGCCCATGGCCAGGCTTTTCCCCGAAAGCCAGCCTCGACCGCTGGGTGCCGGCGGTATCGAGATCTCTTCGCTCGCTTGGGGCATGTGGCGCTTGGCGGGCACAGATGTCCAGCCGGTCCGGGCCCTCATCGACGCCGCCCTGGAAAGCGGCATCACTCTCTTCGATACGGCCGACATCTACGGGTTCGGGTCGCCGCTCGGGTTTGGCGGTGCCGAGGCACTGTTCGGCCGCGCGCTGGCGGAGCAACCCGCCTTGCGCGACCGGATGGTCATTGCGACCAAGGGGGGGATCACTCCGCCCGTGCCCTATGATTCCAGCGCCTCCTATCTCGAGGCAGCGTGCAACGCCTCGCTTGCTCGGTTGCGTGTCGATGTGATCGACCTCTATCAGGTTCACCGGCGCGACTTTCTTACGCATCCTCAGGATGTCGCAGGCGCGCTCGCGCGGCTGGTCGAAAGCGGCAAGGTGCGTGCGCTCGGCGTCTCGAACTACAGCCCAGCCGAGTTCAGTGCGTTGCAGCACTTTCTCGATGTGCCGCTCGTTTCCACTCAGCCCGAATTCTCCCCGCTGAGGGCCGCTCCACTTTATGATGGGACGCTCGATCAGGCCATGGCGGAGGACATCGCCGTGTTAGCCTGGTCCCCGCTGGGCGGCGGCCGGCTTCTCGACCCGGCCCAGCCCGCCGCGGCACTTTTGGCAGAGCAAGGGGAGGCTTTCGGCGCGGATGCGGTGGCCGCCGCGCTCAGCTGGATCATGGTCCATCCAGCGCGGATCGTCCCAATACTCGGTTCGCAGAACCCCGATCGCATTCGGGCTGCTGCAGATGCCTTCAAGGTCGGCTGGACTCGCGAACAATGGTATGCAGTTATGCAGGCCGGGACGGGGGAGAAGCTGCCATGACCCCATGTGAGATAAGCTGGTTCTCGGCCTTGTGCGACGACGACTACGAGTTTCTCGGCGTTCCCGATCCGCTGTTGCGCTCCAGTTTCGAGCATTGCCGCGATATCGTTTTGCAGGCCGAAACGGCGGGTTACGATAACATCCTGCTGCCGTCGGGCTACGCGCTTGGCATCGACACCACTGCCTTCGCCTCCGCCATGGCGGCCCTGACCCGCCGCATTCGGCTGCTGATGGCAGTGCGGATCGGGGAAAGCTGGCCACCGCAACTCGCGCGCCAGATCGCAAGCATCGACCGCATGCTTGGGCTGGCCGGCAGCGGGCTACCGCGGCTAACGGTCAACATCATTTCCAGCGACCTGCCGGGAGAGACGCTCGACAGCGCGCCGCGCTATGCGCGCACGGTCGAGGCGATGCAGATCCTGCGTAGCTTGCTGAATGGCGAGCATCTTAACCATGATGGGGAGTTCTGGAAACTGGATCTCGATCCACCAGGAATAACCACGTCCACTGGCCGCTGTCCGCCGCTTTACTTCGGCGGGCTGTCGCCAGCCGCGCGCGAGGCGGCGGCCCAGGGGTGCGATGTCTATTTGATGTGGCCGGATACTCTGGAGGGGGTGCGTGGGATTGTTGCCGACCTCCGGGACCGCGCAGCTCGGCATGGCCGAATGCTGCGGTTCGGATTTCGAGTTCACGTCGTTGTCCGCGAAACCGAGGCCGAAGCGCGCGCCGCAGCCGACCGCCTCCTTTCCAGGCTCGACGCTGCGACTGGCGAAGCCATCCGCGCGAAATCGCTCGATAGCCAATCCGCGGGCGTTGCCCGGCAGGCGGAATTGCGCGAGGCGGCCGATAAGCAGGAAGGCTACATCGAGCCAAATCTGTGGACCGGGATCGGCCGCGCTCGCTCCGGCTGCGGAGCTGCGATCGTCGGCGATCCGGACCAAGTGCTGGCAAAACTGGAGGCCTATCGCGCCGAAGGCATCGATGCCTTCATTCTCTCGGGCTACCCGCATGCGGCAGAGGCCGATTTGTTCGCCCGGCACGTGCTACCGCGTATCGATCACGCGCCGTTGGCCATGGCATGAAGGCCGGCGCGGCGCCTCCGGCGCAGCCGCGCGCGGGCAGAGTGCTCAATACCATCTCGGCGCCGCGGGCGTGGTTGCTGTTTGGCTTGCTGTGCGCGGCGGCGATCTTCAACACGATGGATCGGCCGATCATCGCCATTCTAAAGCCCGATATGTCGGCAGAGTTCGGTTGGGACGATGCCGATTTCGGCCGGCTGGCAGCGATCACGCAGTTCGCAGCAGCACTCTCTTTCCTGTTTACCGGCTGGCTGGTCGATCGGCTCGGGGTGTGGAGGTCAATGATCGCGGGCGTGACTGCCTGGAGTCTTGCCGCCATGTCGCATGGCTGGGCTTCGGCGGGCTGGCAAGTGGTGGCAGCACGCATCGGGCTAGGCGCGACCGAAGCAGTGCAAACGCCGCTGACGATCAAGACCGTCGCCACATTGTTTGGACCCAAATTGCGGTCGCTGGCAATCGGCATTGGCACGCTGATCGCTGCGCTTGGGACGATTGCATTTCCCTTTCTCATCCCTGTGATGGCCGCCAACTGGGGCTGGAGCGGGGCGCTGATTTTTGCGGGCGCTGGCGGTTTCGTGATCTTGGCGCTGTGGTTGCTCGTCGCGCGCGGCATCGTCTTCGACGACAAGGCAGAGGATCCCGCGCTGGATTTTGCCGACGACGGCCGCCCCTATGGCCCGGTGCTGACCGAGCGCCGAACCTGGGCGATCGTGATTGCCAAGGCGTTGTCCGATGCCACCTGGTGGCTGCTTAATTTCTGGCTGCCGGACTTCTACCGCCGGGAATACGAGCTAACGACGGGCGAACTGGCATTGCCGCTGGCGATCGCCTTTGCCGGTTCGGGCCTTGGCGCCTTCTTCGCTGGGTGGGTTTCGAGCAAGCTGATCATGCGCGGTTGGGCGCCGGCCCGTGTACGCAAACTGGTGATGCTGATATCAGCGTTGATCGTTCTGCCCGTCCCGCTGGTGCTTCAGCTCGATAGCTTCTGGGCCATCGCCATCATGATGGGGGTGGTGCTAGCTGGCCACCAGGGCTTCTCGCTGAGCATATTCGCGACCATCACGGATGTCGTGCCGCGCTCGAAGGTGGGACGCGTGACGGCTTTCGGCGCCTTCTGCGGCAATATGGGTGGCGTGGCGATTGTGTGGATCACCGGCGCGGTGCTCGCCGCGGGCGGCAGCTATCTCCCACTCTTCGTGTTCGCAGGGGTGTCCTATCTGCTTGGCTATGTCTGGATCCGACTTATGATGCCCAAGGCGCCTGTTGACACTGATAGCGACGGGGGCCGCGCCGCAAAAAAAGCTTTCGCGCCAAAGTGACGAGGCGGTGTAAATAACATCGAGCAATTCGGGAGGAGACTGCTGCGATGCCGACCAGAATTACAGAGGCACTTGCTGCCTCCACCGCACTGACGCTCGTGCTCAGCGTCACCCCACTAGCAGCGCAAGATAGCTCGACGACAGTAGCGAATGACAACCAGAATTCGGGCGAGATCATCGTCACCGCGCAAAAGCGCGAGGAGCGCCTGCAGGACGTGCCGATCGCGGTTACGGTGCTAGGCGGGGAGCTGATCGCGCAGCAGGGCGGCATCAATCTCGAGAGCGCGCAATATCTGGTGCCGACGCTGAATTTCCGCAAATCCGGCACGAGCATCAACCAATCGCTGTTCCTGCGCGGGGTGGGAACGTCGACCTTCTCGATCGCCGGCGAGCCGTCCGTTTCAACAGTCGTCGATGGCGTGGTCTACTCCCGCGCCGGCGAGGCGTTCAGCGACCTTGTCGATATCGAGCGCATCGAGGTGCTGCGCGGCCCGCAAGGCACGCTGTTCGGCAAGAACGCGTCGGCGGGGGTGATCAGCATCGTCAGCCGTCGCCCGGGCAGCGATTTCGGCGGCTTCGTCGAGGGTGGTGTCTATTTCGATAACGGAACCGAATATCGCGCCCGCGCCGCGCTCGATATTCCGATCGGCGCTGACGCCGCGACGCGCATCACTGGCTTCTACAGCGATTACGACGGCAATATCTTCAACGAAGCGCCGAATGTGAACCGCCGCGTTAACGGGTTCGAGCGCTGGGGCGTACGGGGCATCTTCGTCGCTGACCCGTCCCCTGATGTGACGCTGACCTTCATTGCCGACTATCGCAAGGCGAACGACGATTGCTGCGCCGAGCTCATCGGCACAGTCCCGACCAACCTGGCTGCGCAAGTCCTGCCGACGCCGCAGGGCAACGAAACCCGGCTGGTTCGCCAGAACCTCGTCACCGCCACCAACGAGGAAAGCTATGGCGCCTCGTTCCAGCTCGATGCGACGCTAGGCGACCACACCGTCACCTCGATCACCGCGTGGCGCCGCTACGACAACGAGGAAATTCGCGACGGCGACTGGCTCCCGCGGCCCTTCGCGAATGCCGGTCTCAATGAGCTTCACGACCTCGGGCCGCAGCAGGGCGAGACCTTCAGCCAGGAGCTGCGCCTGACCTCGCCGAGCGGCGGGCTCCTCGAATATGTTGGCGGCTTCTTCTATAGCTGGGCGGACACCGAGCGAACCTTCACCCGCAACGACATTGTTTGCGCTCCGGCGCAGGCCACGCTGACAGAATGCAACGCGCCAGGAATCACGGTGACCCGGCCCACTGGTTCGGCGACCTTCGGCTCGACTTTCAAGAACATGGCGGCCTTTGCGCGCGTCACAGCCAACCTCACCGACAGCTTCCGCCTCCTCGGAGGTCTGCGCTTTACGCATGATCAGCTGGACGTGTTCCACAGCCGCGTCAGCCCGCTCACCGGACCCGGCATTCAGCCGAATTTCGACCAGGGCGTATTCGACCGCTACGTCCAACTTGTGGCATCGGGCGTCGCCCCGAATGTCGCGCAGACGCAGGCGGTGAGCGCGTCCAACGGCGTGCCGTGGCGGGCGCGGACGACCAATGACAACTGGTCGGGGATGCTGGGCGCGCAGTTCGATCTGTCACCCTCGAACACCATCTATGCAAGTTGGACACGCGGCTACAAGGGGCCGGCGTTCAACGTGTTCTTCAACCTGGCGAGCACCGGCACCAATGTGATCGAGCCCGAAACGGTCGACAGCTTCGAAGGCGGGATCAAGAACACGCTCCTGGGTGGCCGCCTGGTGCTCAACCTCGCCGGCTATTACGCGAAATACGACAACTTCCAGGCCAACAATCCCGATGTGGTCGCAGGTGTGGTCGTCACCCGTTTCACCAATGCGGGCCGCATCTCGACACGCGGCGCGGAGCTGGACATCATCTGGAACCCGGCTGACGATGTCTCGCTGTCGGGCGGCATTGCCTACACGGACGCGCGGGTGGACGAATTCCGCCAGCCGAGCGGCACAGTCACCGGCGTTATCCCGCCGGGCACGCGCCTGGCTTACGCGCCGGAATGGAAGGCCTCGCTAGCCGGCGATTGGCGCATTCGGACCGGTGGTGCGATCGACTTCGGCTTCAACGGATCGGCTTCGTGGCAATCGGAGCAGATCAGTCAGTTCGACGCCAATCCCGCCATCCGCGCTGCCACTACCATAGAGGAATACGCGCTGGTGGATCTCGGCCTGTCGGTGATCGACAGCCGCGACCGGTTCCGGGTGACGGCACAGGTCAAAAACCTGTTCGACGAAAGCTTCGCCGCAGCGATCACCAGCGGCGGGCCGGGCGGCAGCTTCCGCTACATCATCCCTCGGGAAGCGGATCGATACTTTGGTGTGACTGGGCGGGTGAACTTCTAACCGCTCGCTCGCAACTGCCCTGCGAGAGCCATGCTTGCCAAGCGGGCCCACGCACCGTAAGGACCCCCCGCTTTCCGACATCGGGAATCTTTGCCTCGCTGCTCCCGGTCTTGATCCGGGGCGGCGGTGAACCCATTCCCGAAAGGCGGCAAGCAAGCTTCGTTGCCGGAACGAGAAGGACCCTCCGCCATCATGGCCGAAAACAGCCGCAAGCCTTCGCCCGCCGAGTTTTTGAGTCAGGTTCGCGCCGAAGGGCGCAAGATCGTCTGGCCGACGCGCGAGGAAACGGTGAAGACGGCGATTTTCGTCTTCATCATGATGTTGATCCTCTCGCTGTTCTTCCTCGGCGTCGATTCGCTCTTTGGCACGATCGTGGGCTGGCTGCTCGAACTGGCCTGATCGAAGCCGCATCATCAATTACGGCCGAGATGGCCGGACAACAGGGTAAGTCATGGCACGCTGGTACATCATCCACGCCTACTCGGGCTTCGAGAACAAGGTCCGCGATTCGATCCTCTCCGAAGCGGAACGCCTCGGCTTGTCGGACGGAGTGGAGCAGGTAGAAGTGCCCACCGAGACGGTGACCGAGGTCAAGCGTGGCAAGAAGGTCCAGGTCGAGCGCAAGTTTATGCCCGGCTACGTCCTCGCCAAGCTGAACATGACGGACGATGTCTACCACCTGATCAAAAACACCCCGAAGGTGACGGGGTTTTTGGGGACCAACAATAAGCCTCAGGCGATCAGCGAGCGGGAAGCCGCGCGCTATTTTGGCGGGGTAGAGGAAGCCAAGGCCGCACCCAAAAAGCAGGTCAGTGTCGACTACGAGATCGGCGACCAGGTCAAGGTGCTCGACGGCCCCTTCGCCAGCTTCAACGGGCTGGTGGAAGAGCTCGATTTCGACAAACAGAAGGTCAAGGTTGGCGTCTCGATCTTTGGCCGTGCGACCCCAGTTGAACTGGACTTCGAACAGGTCGAACTGGCGAAGTAGCAAGCTTTCTGAGCTCGCACATGTGAGCTGGCCTGCGGGCTAGTTCCGCGTGTTTAGCATCGCCGGGGGGCGATAGCGAACGCCTGCATTCATCGAGCATCGATGAGACGAGCGGAAGGCTGAATGTCCAGTCGCGATCACCGCCCGTAAGCGCGGCAGAACACTTCGACCGCGGCTTCAACGCGATCGCGGTCGCGTTGGGGGTCGACCTTGGCGCCGAAGCGGCGTTCTAGGTCACCCATCCCCTTGCACATGCTGGCGAATTGTTCCGCCGCAAGGTCGAAATCCGCGATCTCGACATCGCCGGCGTCGGCCAGCGCGCGCAGGAACTGGGCGAAAGCCTTTTTCATGCGGTGCGGGCCGGCGGCAAGGAAGGCGTCGCCGATCTCGGGCTCGGCCACAGTCTCGGCTGCGATCCGCCGTTCGAACTGGATCATCTCCGGCCTCGAGAGGAAGGCCACCATTCCCGTGCCGATACTGCGTAGCCTGTCGCGCAAGGTCGCTCCCGTGCTGGTGTCGATCGAGAAATAGGTCTGCATCCGATTGCATTCGGCTTCGACCGCGGCGGTGAACAAACCGCGCTTGTCACCGAACTGATTGTAGACCGTAACCTTGGAAACACCCGCGTCGGCAGCGATCTGCTCGATCGACGCCGCAGCAAAACCGTCGGTGAAAAAAGCCCGCGCGGCCGCAGCGACGATCGCCTCCCGCTTGGCGGCGTCGACCGGCCGACCTTTGCGTGGATGGGCACTGCTTGACAAAGTGAACGACTCCGTTCAATTAAACGTTCGCGTTCAATAATGAGCCTATCGGTTGGGGAAGGCAAGCCGTGCCATGACGTGGATCGCGATCCGGATGCTTACGGGCGATGCGCAGAAATTCTACGGCATCGTCTTCGGCATTGCCTTTTCGACGCTGCTGATCACGCAGCAGCTTACCATCTTCGTCAATCTGATCGAGCGCGGGGCCAGCGGCACTTATAATGTGCCGAGCGCCGATGTGTGGGTGATGGACGAGGTGAGCCGCACCACCGATGTCGCCTATCCCATGCCATCGACCGCGCTCGACAAGGTGCGGAGCGTGCCCGGCGTGGAGTGGGCCGTGCCGCATTTGCGCGCCACCGCTTCGGTACGCTCGGGCGATGGCGATCTGGAGGGCGTGTCCATCATCGGCGTCGACGATGCGACGCTGATCGGCTTGCCCCGCCGCATGGTGGCGGGCAGCGCGGATGTGCTGGCACAGCCCGACAGCGTGATCATCGACGATGTCGGCGTGACGCGGCTGTTCGACGATGGCAGCAATCCGATTGGGGCGCGGCTGGAGCTCAATGACCAGCGAGCGGTGATCCGCGCCATCGCCGACGCGATCCCCAGCTTCACCAGCCAGGTCACGCTATACACGAAATACAGCCAGGCGCTCCGCTATGTGCCGGGCACGCGCAATCGGCTATCCTTCGTGCTGGTAGGCGCGGCCGACGATGTCACGGCGCAGGAGCTTGCCACTCGCATTCACGCCGAAACCGGGCTGCGCGCCCGCACCCGCGACGAATTCGCCGACGATGGCGTGCAGTTCATCATCGAGAACACCGGCATTCCGCTGAATTTCGGGATCACCGTGGCGCTGGGCTTCATCGTCGGTGTCGCCATTGTGGGCCTGACTTTCAGCCTCTTCATCCGCGACAACATCAAGCAGTTCGGCGCCCTTAAGGCCATCGGGGTCACCAATCGCAAGATCCGCAGCATGGTGGCCGCGCAGGCCGGGCTGGTCGGGCTGATCGGCTATGGGCTGGGCGTGCTTGGCACGGTGGTGTTCATCTGGAGCTTCTCCGGCGATCCGACCTTCAAGGGCTTCTATATCCCCTGGCAGATCCCGCTCATCAGCCTTGTGGCCGTGACCGTTATCCTGGCGCTGACGGGCTGGCTGGCGCTGCGCAATGTGCTGCGGACCGAGCCCGCATCGGTGTTCCGTTGATGGCGACGCAACTCGACACCAGCGCCATCGGCGGTTGTGGCCCGGAAGCGGCGATCTGCACGCGCGGCGTGACGCGCGACTTCAAGGCCGGACAGAACACCATCACCGTGCTGCACGGCATAGACCTGGACGTGCAGCCGGGCGAATTGACCTATCTCGTGGGCGAGAGCGGGTCAGGCAAGACGACGCTGATCTCGATCATGTGCGGCATCCTATGGCCGACGCTGGGCGAGGTGAAGGTGTTCGGCACCGATATCTATGCGTTGGGCGATACCGAGCTGGTCGAGTTTCGCCTGCGGAACATCGGCTTTATCTTCCAGCAGTACAATCTCATCCCCTCGATCGATGCCGCGAGCAATGCTTCGGTGCCGCTGATCGCGCAGGGCATCGACCGCGGCGAGGCACGGGAACGCGCTATCGCCATGCTGGAAAAGCTGAACATCGGCGACCAGGCGGGCAAGCTGCCCAACCAGCTATCGGGCGGGCAGCAGCAGCGCGTGGCGATCGCGCGCGCCCTGGTGCACGAGCCGCGGCTGGTCGTCTGCGACGAACCCACCGCCGCCCTTGATGCTGCATCGGGTCGCAGAGTGATGGACCTGCTGCGCGCGGTCGCGGTCGCCAAGGATCGCGCCTGCGTGATCGTCACCCACGACAACCGCATCTTCGACCTCGCCGACCGCATCCTCGTGCTCGAGGATGGCCGCGTCACTCACGACGGCAAGCATATGCCTGAAGGACACTGACATGAAGCTCGACTGGAGAAACCTCAGCTTCTCGCGCCAGACCCTACCCATCATAGCCATCATCGGCCTAGTGGTCGCGGCCTTCTTCATCATCGGCGGGCTACCCGACCGTCGCCTGACCGAACCGGCCCGCGAGCCGGCGCGCGCTCCGGCCGCCCTAGCAGACAAGCCGCGCGTGGCGGGATCGGGGGTCGTCGAGCCTTCGAGCGAGCTGATCCAGATCGGCTCGGCGCTGTCGGGCCTCGTCACCAGCGTCGCGGTGGAACCTGGTGACCGGGTGACGGGCGGCCAGGTGCTCTTTACCGTTGACGCGCGCGCGGCGCGGGCACAGCTTCGTGAGGCCGAGGCGGCGATCGCCAGCGCGCGGGCGGGCATTGCAGAGGCGCAGAGCGCGCGGGCAACGGCAGGTCGCCAGCTCGCGCTTTATCGCAGCATAGCCGATCCGGCTGCGGTAAGTCGGTCGGAGGTCATTCGCGCTGAAGGAGAAGCCTCCGCCGCGAGCGAACGATTGGCCCTCGCCCGCGCCCAACTCCAGGCCGCGCAGGCTCGCGCGGCCAGCGCCCAGACCGAGATCGAGCGCCTGACAGTGCGCGCGCCGCGGCCGGGCGAAATCCTGGCGGTGAACATCCGCGCGGGCGAATATGTCAGCACCATGGGCGGGGCGAATGCGCCTGCCTTCATCGAGATGGGCGAGACGCAGCCGCTCCATGTGCGCATCGATATCGATGAGGAGCAGGCTCCGCGCGTTGCGCTCGGCCAGCCCGCCACGGTGTCGCCGCGCGGGGCGGCGGAACGGCAGGTTAGCGTCCGCTTCGTGCGGGCAGAACCGCTGGTGGTGCCCAAGCGCTCGCTGACCAACAGCGCCGCGGAGCGTGTGGATGTGCGCGTGCTGCAGGTGATTTACGAACTGCCCGAAGCGAACGGATTGTTCCGCGTTGGCCAGCAAGTCGACGCCTATATTCCAGCGCAGGCTGGCGGCAAATGAGGCCGGGGCCGCTTCTTGCCGCGGCGAGTGCACTGACGCTGGTTGGCTGCGTCGCCGGGCCTGTGCCAAATATCGCAACGCCGCCACCGGAACTGCCCGGCAGGTTCCTTTACGCGCCTGAGGGCGGCACTGCGGTCGCGCTCGATGCGCTACTGCCCGCCAGCGATCCGGCCTTCGCAGCGCTGTCCGCGCAGGCCCTTGCCGCCTCGCCAACTCTTGGCGAAGCGGCCGCGCGCGTCGAGCAGGCACGAGCGGGCGCAAGCCGAGCCGCGGCCGAGCGCTTGCCCAATGTAGGGGCCAATGCCGCCGTCACCGGATCGCGCACCAACCCAGCGCAATTCGGCGGAACGCTGCCGCCCGGCATCAACGTGGACGCCGAGCGGGTCAGCTATGCAACAAACCTGACCGCGCGCTGGGACCCGGATATCTTCGGGCGCTTGCGGGCGCAGGAACGGGCGGCGCTGGCGCGTACAGACGCGGCGGATGCCACCGCGCGCGGTGTGCGCCTGGCACTTATCGCCGAGATCGCGGCTAGCGTTGTCGATTGGCGCACCCTCGCGGCGCGCGAAACTGCGCTGCGTGAGGATTTGGACTCCGCCGAAAGCCTCGCACGACTTTCGGAGGTGCGCGAGCGAGCGGGCCTCGCTCCCGATTTTGACAGGGTGCGAGCGGAAAGCTCTGCCGCGACGTCGCGAAGCCGCCTCGCTGCGCTCGAAAGCGAGCGGGTCAGGCTGATAGGGAGATTGGTGACGCTAACCGCGCAGGATGCGGCGGAGTTGCGAAGCGCGCTCGCGCTTACGCCTCCGACCCCGTCCGAGCCCGCAGCGCCACCCGCCGCGCTTCCGTCACAACTCTTGGTCAATCGTCCCGATGTGCTGGCCGCCGCCGCCGCACTTGCAGCCGAGGACGCCGAGCTCGCCGCCGCCGCGCGACGGCGCTTTCCGGCCTTCGATCTGTCGGCGACGATCGGCCTGCTCGCTTTTGGACCGGGCAACCTCTTCGACGCCGAGTCTGTGGTCGGCTCGCTGGCAGCATCGGTAGCGGCCCCGCTGCTCGATTTCGGACGTATAGAATCGGAAATTGACGGTGCCGCGGCCGAGAAGAAAGCGGCCTTCGAAGCCTATCGCGGGGCGGTGTACGCGGCATTAGGCGACGCCGAAGCGGCCTATGGTCTCGTCGCTGCCAGCGAACGCGAGGCCACCGCCGCCGCCGAGGAGGCGGCAAAACTCAGGCGCGCTGCGCAGCTAGCCGAAATGCGCCAGCGCGCCGGGCTCGCCGACTTCCTCACCGTGCTCGAAGCGCGTCGCGCCGCCGATGCAAGCGGTGAAAGAGCCGCGTCCGCCCGTGGGCGGGCTCTGAGGGCACGGGTGGTGCTGTGGCAGGCCCTGGGTGGTGGGGGTCGTTAGGGGCGCCATGGAAGAGGCGCGTCGCGCCAGCCTCCGTCCGACCGAGTCGACTGCTATATCAGGTCTGCCAAGAGTGTCTGCCGAACCGAACTGCTACAGGCCGGCCCGGCCGCTTTTGCGACTATCGCTCGCAAGCAGCCGGCGTATCGGTGGAAATGCGGCTGACTTGGGTAAGCGATGTCCGCAGCACCACGCCGGATAGTTTGCAGCGCCGTAACTGGAACCGGACTTTCCGCTCGCGAAAATCGAGTGAAACCTTGCGGAAGTTTTCCATAAGATCCGTGCCCAGCAACAGGGCCGGCTGCTGATCGAGACCGAACACCCCAAACGGCGGTATGTCGGCAAAAGCGATCGGCACGTTCTGCAATATGACTCCGCCGATTTTTAGCCGTCCAATCCGCGCCAGCTGCAGTTTCGCGGTGGTGCCTGTGACGCTGGTAACTTCGATCTGCTCCAACTCAGCCGGGTTCTTCCGGAGCAAACGATCGCGCAGTGCCGAATTGCCGATGGTGATTTCCGAGCCGGTATCGACCACAGCGTTGAGTTTTTGCCGGTCGGCGCTGACTTCGGTCAAGATGAGCTGTCCCTTTCGCAACCGCGCGGTAACGACAATCATGTCGTCATACCGCGGCAGCGGCGTGCGGCCGTCATCGACGGTGATCTGGCGCTTGTCGAAATCGAGCATCAAGCGCTGCTCGACCAGTGCGTCCAGGCCGATCATGCCTTCAGCGCCCAAGTCTCGTTCCCGCAACACCGGCACCTCGAGATCTGCCACTCGGGTAGGGCCGAGCTCCAGCTCTTCGACCAGCACCTGGTCCACGATTTGCGAATCGGTGACTGAGTTCAGTATGACACGGCGGCCCGCCGGCAACTTCAGGCCGGCTGCAATACGCTCGCCCACAACCGAAGTGTCCGCACCGCTATCGACCACAAAGCGATAGGGCCCGGTACCGTTTACGCGGACTTCGACCGTCATTCGGCTGGAGACTTTTCGGCCATCGATCTCGGTGCCGCCAATGGCGAGCGTGTCGTCAAGCTGGGCAGGGGGCAGGCTTGGCATCCGCGCGGCCGCGGCGTCGACACGGCCAACCGGGGCAACAGGGCCGGCACCGGCCGCTCGATCCGTCGTGGCGCTCGCAAGCCAAGTCGCGGCGGCGATCGCCAAGACTGCGCGGGACATGCGCTTGACCTGCGTCATAAGCCGCAATCTACACCCCACCGGTTCCGGTTGCAATTCGCGCCGATTTCGCTATGCGCGCGCCTTCCCACGCAACAGCAGTGGGCCAACCGTGCGGAAGAGGTGCTACTAGGCACCTTGTTCGACCGCTTACCATGAGCCGCCTGCCGAAAGGATGCGGCGACAGTGAGAAAGGAGGCCAGCGATGGCCAAGAAGATTACCGGCTATATCAAGCTGCAGGTGCCTGCCGGCACCGCCAACCCCAGCCCGCCAATTGGCCCTGCATTGGGTCAGCGCGGCGTCAACATCATGGAATTCTGCAAGGCTTTCAACGCGGCGACCGACAGCCTCGAAAAAGGCATGCCGATCCCGACGATCATCACCGTCTACGCGGACCGCTCGTTCAGCTTCACCACCAAGACCCCGCCGGCGACCTTCCTGATCAAGAAGGCCGCCAAGCTGAAGTCGGGTTCCAAGGAGCCGGGCAAGGTCAAGGCTGGCACGATCAAGCGCAGCCAGCTCGCGGAGATCGCCGAGACCAAGATGAAGGATTTGAACGCGAACGACATCGAGCAGGCGACCAAGATTATCGAGGGCTCCGCGCGCTCGATGGGCCTCGAAGTGGTGGAGGGTTGATCATGGCCAAGCAGACCAAGATTCAGAAAGCCCGCGCCGAGCTCGACCGCGAGAAGCTCTACACTGTTGATGAGGCGCTGAGCACGCTCCGCACCCACAAGCGCAAGTTCGACGAGACCGTGGAGGTCGCGATGAACCTGGGCGTCGACCCGCGTCACGCCGACCAGATGGTCCGCGGCATGGTGTCGCTGCCCTCGGGCACCGGCAAGGACGTCAAAGTCGCGGTGTTCGCGCGCGGCGATAATGCCGACAAGGCGCTCGCCGCAGGAGCGGACAAGGTCGGTGCCGAGGACCTGATGGAAGACATGCAGGCCGGCAACCTCGACTACGACCGCGTGATCGCAACGCCCGACATGATGGGTGTGGTCGGCCGCCTGGGTAAGGTGCTCGGCCCCAAAGGCCTGATGCCGAACCCGAAGCTCGGCACGGTGACGCCAAACGTGGAACAAGCCGTGAAGGACGCCAAGGGCGGCCAGGTCGAATTCCGCGTGGAGAAGCAGGGCATTATCCATTCGGGCATCGGCAAGCTGTCGTTCTCCGACGATGCGCTGAAGGCGAACTTCAAGGCGCTGACCGATGCGGTGGTCCGGTCCAAGCCTTCGGGCTCGAAGGGCAAATATGTCCGCAAGGTCACGCTGACCTCGAGCATGGGCCCCGGCCTTAAGGTCGATCTCGCTGAGGTCGAAGGCGCGTAAGCACCTAAAGCGACGAACAAGCAGGGGGGCTGCCGGGGTGATCCGGCGGCCCCTTTGCTTTGGGAAAGCGGTTGAAATTGTGACCGCTTCGGCCCAAGCGGCGCGGCCAGAGGAGAGTCCACCATGCGCACCATCGACCATTTCATCGCCGGCGGAGCTGGGGGCGGGAGCGGGCGGACGCACCAGGTGTGGAACCCTTCCACCGGCGAGGTGCAGGCCGAGGTTGCGCTGGGCGATGCCGCACTGCTCGAGCGGGCGGTGGCGGCGGCCAAAGCCGTGCAGCCCGGCTGGGCGGCGACTAATCCGCAGAAGCGTGCCCGGATCATGTTCGCCTTCAAGGAACTGGTCGAGCGACACCGGGGCGAGCTCGCCGAACTTCTCGCAAGCGAACACGGCAAAGTGATCGAGGATGCGCAGGGCGATATCCAGCGCGGGCTCGAGGTGATCGAATATGCCTGTGGCATTCCGCAGGTGCTGAAGGGTGAATATACCCTCGGTGCCGGGCCGGGCATCGACGTCTATTCGATGCGCACGCCGCTCGGCATCGGCGCCGGCATTACGCCGTTCAATTTCCCCGCAATGATCCCGATGTGGATGTTCGGCATGGCGATCGCGGCCGGCAACGCCTTCATCCTCAAGCCCAGCGAGCGCGACCCCAGCGTGCCGGTGCGCCTGGCCGAGCTGTTCTTGGAGGCGGGCGCGCCCGAGGGGCTGTTGCAAGTGGTGCATGGCGACAAGGAAATGGTCGATGCCATTCTCGACCATCCGGACATCGCTGCGGTCAGCTTCGTCGGTTCCAGCGACATCGCGCATTATGTCTACCGTCGCGGCGTCGCGGCGGGAAAGCGCGTGCAAGCGATGGGCGGGGCCAAGAACCACGGTATCGTTATGCCCGACGCCGATCTCGACCAGGTAGTGAACGACCTCGCGGGCGCGGCCTTCGGCTCGGCGGGCGAGCGCTGCATGGCGCTGCCCGTGGTGGTGCCGGTGGGCGAGGA
>ERZ1066120.1259-NODE-1259-length-16487-cov-4.949428_pt1 | contig 16487 bp, 6 predicted proteins | sample MGYA00382767_ERZ1066120 | MGnify/ENA primary metagenome ERZ1066120 (study PRJEB33369, sample SAMEA5778350) | biofilm metagenome | biome: Industrial cooling water; feature: Water cooling tower basin; material: Biofilm | place: United Arab Emirates | collected...
CGGTAAAGGTGCAAAAACGGCGAAAAAAGCAGCCACGCGCCCAGCGAAAACGCCAAAACAAAACGCGCGAGCGGCCAATTGTTGGCGCGAATCGCCCCGAATCCACACACGAGCGACCACAGCGCGAGCGCCGGAAACAGATAGCGAATCTGTTGGCTCGTCAGCGCCCAAAACGCCCACAAAAACGCGAAAAACCACAGGCAAAATACCAAGCTGCGCGGCTTGTTTTTGACGAAAAGCGCCGGAACGCCCAGCGCCAGAAACGCTGGCCCGATGAACGACGACAAAAACAGGCCGCGCACGTCGAAAAATCCGGTGTGCGGCGGCGCGGGCGGCCCCGGAAGCAGCGGCCAGAACGGTTGGCCTTTGGCGACGCCATCGAAAACGCCGACCGAAAGCGGCGTCATCGAAAGGCGCCAGGGCAGCAAAACCAAATCGGCGATTGAACGGCCAAAACCGAACTGTGCTTGATCGGCGGCGTAAGCCCGCGCCATTTCCAAAGTCCAGCCCTGCCCGCCAAAAACTTCGTAGGCAAACGGAAAAACCGGATTTCCGACCCAAATTTCGTTGCGAAGATACCAGGGCAATCCCAGAACGCAAACTGGCAACGCGAACCGCCAAACCGACGCGAAACGGCGCGCGCGCAGCGCTTCGACGAGCAGCCAAAATCCCAGAAAAATCGTGATGAGCCCGCCAAAATATTTGGTTCCCAGCGCGAAACCGCAAAACACGCCGCTCCAGAAAAATCCGTTTCGCCAGAGCGCAAGCTGCGGATTTTCGCGGCCTTCGAGAAAGCACCAAACCGCGCCCAGCACAAACGCCGTGAAACCCAAATCCACGTAAGCGGTCGAGGCTTCGACAAGCGCAAGCGGCATCGAAACGAACAGCGCGGCGGCCAAAAATCCGGCTTTTCGCTGCCCGAACCGCGCGCCGAGCGCCACCAGAAGCGCGGCGCACAGCGGCAGCATCAGCCAGTGAAAAAGCTTGGCGAAAATCGCGCCGCGCCACGCGAGGCCCGCGCCAAATAGCATTTCGAGCGCGAACGGAAAGTAGGCGTGATGATCGAAGCGCAGCTCGATGATGCGGCCTTCGCGCAAATACTGCGCGGGCACCGCGAGATGGTAAACCAGCGAATCGTAATCGTTGCCCGTCGGCGGCGCCAGCGTGAGGACGAACGCCGCCGCGCACACGAGACACAAGTAAAACGCGAACGCTTTTTCGGCGAATGCAGCGCCGCGAAACGCGGTTTTGAGGCGCGAAAACGGGTTTTGCAATTGCCGCGCGCGCGCCGCAATTCCCGCCGCGAAAGTGAAAACAAAAACCGCCGCGCAAACCGCGCCGTTAAACGCGAAGAGCGAACCAACGGCCCAAATCGCAAACCCGCAAAAGCCCAGAAAAACCAGCGCGGGCAACGCCAACGCTTCGGCGAAACCGCGATTTTTGGGCGCAATCGCCAGGCTCCACGCGCCCAGAACCAACGAAAAGAGCAGAAAAAGCGCGGCGTCTACAAAGTGCGACATGGGAAAAAGAGTGTTTTAAAAGTTCCACAACTCGATTTGCGCGACGCCAAAAGCAAACGTGCCAAAACACAGAATCAACCACAGAGAAAAGGCAATTTCTTTCATTTTTCGGTAAAAAACCCGTAGGGGCGATGCTTGCATCGCCCTCTCGAAAAACTCTGATTTCAAACGGCGGGCGATGCAAGCATCGCCCCTACGGTTCGGCGTTGCAGGTTTTTGGGCGTTTTCAAACAGACCGAGTGTTAAATTCCATTTTTCAGCGTTGCAGATTTTCTGGCGCGGGTTTGTCGGCGTTTTCAAACATATCGAGCATCAAATCCCAGTAGCCGCGTCCGGTGAGCATGAGGTCGATGATTTCGCGCACTGCGCCGCGTCCGCCGCGCGCTCGCGTGACGTAATCGGCCCGCGACATCACCACAGGTTCGGCGTCGGCGACGGCCACGCGCAGCCCGCAAACGGTGAAGGCGGCCAAATCGGGAATGTCGTCGCCGATGAAACAGCAGGCATCGGGCGACAGGCCGAGTTTCGATTGCAATTCGAGAATGGCGGCGGCTTTGTCTTCACACGCGAGCAGGCAGAAATCGAGTCCGAGTTCTTCAAAGCGTTTTTGCGCGACTTTGGAGGGCCGTCCCGAAATCCACGCGACTTTGATTCCGGCGCGCCGCGCCGCGACGAGAGCGAATCCGTCACGCACGTAGAAAGTTTGAATCAGCGACCCGTTTTCATCGAAGGAGAGGCTGCCATCGGTGAGAACGCCGTCGACGTCGCAGCAAAGAAGCTGAACCTGCCCCCAACGCTCCAGCGGAAGTTCGCGGCGCGAAGCCATCGAAGCCGAAAGCCATCCGGGATTTTGGTGTGGAGTGCCTGAATTTGCCATATGCGCGCTCAGTTTGGCCAAATTACGACTTTCGCGCCGTTTTTGCGCCCGCCAGTTTCGCGTTTTGCGCCGCGCAAAACGCGCCGAGCGCCAGCAGCAACATCCAAATCGTGGCGCGCCCCAGATTTTCCGAGAGTTTGTGACGCGCATCGAAAGCCGTTTGCACCCCCAATTCGCCTGAAGAAAGCGCCTCGCCGCGCGCCCTTTTTTCGATGAAAGAGAGGATTTGAGGTTGCGCCGCGCGCGTTTGCGGCAGCAAAACGAGGTTGGAAAACAGCGAAACCGCCACCGCACAAACCGTGAAAACTCCCTGCCATTTCCAAGATTTCGGCGCCGAAAAGCCGCGAGAAAGCAGCCAGCCCGCCAGCATCAAAAACGCGCAGACCGTCGAGACAAACGCGAAACGCGACAAAATTTCGCCGACCATCAGCGGCGCGAGAGTGGGCGCACTGTTTTCGCGCGCCACGCGAAACATCATCGGCGCAGCGACGGCGCCAAAAAACGCGTAACCGCCAAGCCAAACGCCCAAACCGAGCAGAAAAAGAAAACGAGCGATCACAGCTTTCATGGAAAAGAGAGGGCGCCCATCGAGCGAAATCGCAAACGAACATTTCGCAGCTTCGCAGACCGGGCGATGTTGGAAGAATCGCCAGTTTGACGAATGCGTGATTGATAATTTCGCACGCAACAAAAAACGGAGCCACAATTGTGGCTCCGTTTTTTGTTGCGTTCTGTGCTCCAGAAAAGAAACTTCGCAGCGCACAGAACCTTTTTTGGCTTTTAGAAGCGCCGAACCGATGTGGCGCCTCCGCTGCCTCCCGCGCTCCCTCCGCCAGCGACTCCATTGCGCGGTTGAGCGCGAATGATGAGCTTGACGTTGTCGGTCGCAATACGAACGAAGTAGCCACCGAAGGGGCGCATCGTCGAGTCTGCTGCCGAGAGTTCACGAGGACGCCCCAACGGATCGTTGGTGAAGATGCGGTAGGTCAGCTTGCCTGCGCCGACGGCTTCAGCGAGGCTGTTGTAGAAGACCCCATCGGCTTCCACTTGCACCTGGAAGAAATCGGCACCACCGTAGAGGTTCGGATCGAACGGGAAACCGATGATGTTGTAGCCATTTTGCAGGTTCGACCCACCGGTTTGGGCTTCGAAATTCGGGTTGCGAGTCAATTCCACTTCATACGAGTCACCCGAGAAGAGCGTCGATTGAGCGGGAATCTGCATCGTGATTTCGTTGTTACCCGTAGCCAGCAAGTAACCATAGCCACGCACCATGTTTTCGCTACGCGACATTGCGATCCAATCGGATCCGGGGAACGCACCACTTGAGAGAAAGAGGTTGCGCTGGCCCGCTGAATTGAATCGGTAGAGCGTGTAGTTGCCCTCTCCAAACGCTTCACCAACGGTGATATTTCCGTTGAAATCGCCGAACGGAGTCGAAACCAAGTTGCGGCTATTCGCAGGGAAAGTCGGGCCAGTAATGGAAGCACTGGCCACTTCAAAGTTGGTTCCTGTGGCGCTGAAAGTGCCGTCGAAAAGGTCATCGGAGCTGGAAGACGTGCCGTTGATGGTGAAATTGGTCGCCGGATCCGGATTGGAGTCGGCTTGTCCCACCAAGGTCACGCTCTGCACGCGATTCCAGTTTTCGGGCGTGAAAGTGAGGCTTTGCGAATTGTTGGAATTTCCACCCACCAAAAGCTGCACTTCGTTAGCATTGGACGAGGTGAGGTTTACAGTGACATTGCTATTGGGCTTCACGAGAAGCGAAACACCCAAAATATCAATGCCGCCCGCTTCAGTTGTGCGAAGTCCCTGAGTGTCGCTGAGCACAACCAAACCTTGTCCCGAAGGCACAACCAACTCGAAGGTTTCAGAATCGGATCCGCTTCCCATTGAGAAGGCCGTCTCGCTCACGAGATTTCGCAGCGAAACACGCGCTCGGTAGTTCCCCGGAGTCAGACCAAAGAACGTGGCATTGCCATTGGAATCGGTGACCTTGCTGAAATTCGAGCCAACGAGGTTGCCCGACGTGTTGAGAATATCCAGCGTGGCGCCGCCCAATGCACGAACGTTACTTCCGATGCGCAGAACCGTTGTCGCTCGAAGTTCCTGGCGAACCAGATTGATATCCGGCGCACCTGAAGTCCGCAAATTGGAAACTTTGGCTTCAACGAAAGCCGAAACACCCTCCAAAGTGGCTTGCACACGATAGGTTCCCGACTTCACTCCCGAAAGCACGTAACGACCTTCTGAGTTGGTGATAGCCGTGAATTGATCGCGCAATGCCTTGCCTTTTTTATCGAGTAGCAGCACACGTGCGCCCTCAACAGGAGTGCCATTGGCCAGCACTCGCCCAACGAGCCTTGTCGCCCTCAAGTCAAGGTTGACGACACTCGGAGAATAAGCTCCGTTTTTCACACGGAAGCTTTTCTTCACAGGTTTGAGCGGGCGGCCCGCTTCGCTGTAAGAGGCTTGCACCGTGTAGGAACCATCAGCGGAAACCGTGATGAAGTAGTTGCCATTTGAATCGGTCGTCGTGTTTCCTTGGGGATTACGACTTCCGCGCAAAACGTCGATGCGGGCGCCAACGGCAGGATCGGAACCGTTGATCGTGACGCGTCCACTCAGGCCAGCAAGGGAAATGTTGATCGTGGACGCCTGGGTTACACCAGTGCTATTGATGGTCGAGACCTGTGTCTCTCCCTGAGCATTGATGCTTCCAAACGAACGCGATGCGCGAACGATATAACCATTTCCAGAGCCATTGCCTGCCGGCATATTGAGGAATGTATATTGTCCGCTCGAGTTTGTTGTCGTCGTGCGAAGTGCGGTATTGGGTTGATTCGCGTCGAAAAGGCGAACTGTGAAACCAGCGGCATTGCCTCCATTGAAAGTGACGCTGCCACTCAGCGCCGACGATTGCAAGTTGAAGTCGCCCAAGTTGATGGTGCCATTGGAAGAAACCGTGACCTCGAAATTTTTCGAGACAGGTGCCAAAGCGAGTCCATCTGCACTGTAACTTGCGGTAACGGTGTATTGACCCGGAGCGATTCGAGCGTTGCGGTTGCCTGCGGTGAACACGCCGTTAGCTCCCGAAGTCGCACGCAGAGATTCAACTTCGACCCCATTGGAGACAAAGCGAATTGTTGCTCCTTGCAAAGGAGTGCCGTTGAGAAGCACACGACCAGTGGATGTAGCGACAGGAACATCGATGTCGAAGTTTTCGGTTTGCACCAAAGCCGTCGCAGCGTTCACTGTGATGTCTCGGGTCAACTCACTGTCAGGAACGCCGTTGAGATCGGTGCCCGAACGCACGACAACTAACTTGTAGTTGCCATCGGGAACAAAACCAATCGAGTAGGCGTTGGCCACCGTTTCGCCGGTGGTATCAGCACGCTCGATTCCACCAAACGCAACAACTGCATTGGTATTGGGATCGCGCAATTCGACACGCAAACCATTGATGGGTTGGTCGTTGATGCGCACTGCACCTCGTAGAGTTGCGATCAGTGCTTGCAGGTTGAACGTGAATTTTTCAGATTCAGCCACAGAAGACAAGTTAGAGAGATCGCGCTCTGCCACAAGTCCACCGAAGCCTTCGACTTCACTCGCAGGCACTTCGCCACGGAGTTTGTAGTTGCCGTTCGGAATTCCTGTGAGGAAGTAGCGTCCCTGTGCATTTGTCGTCGTGGTCAATGCATTTCCAGAAGCGTCCTGAATAGTGGCTCCATTGGAATCGACAACGCGCACAACCCATCCTTGAGCAACACGTTGAGAAGCTCCAGCACGCAGAGAGAAGACTCCCGAAATCGTCTCACCACGAGTGATGACAACGGGCAAATTGCTGTTATCCGCTGCGCTGTCAATAGGAGCGTCAGGGTAGTTGGCAATGTTGAGTTCGGCAGGTCTATTGGTGTAGGTATCGTTTACGACGAAAACACCATCGGGCACAACTTCCACATTTCCTCGCCGCAACTTCCGGTCTCTCAAATCACCCAGTCCAATGACACGACGTGCATAGCTGGGGTCATTGCGAATATCGGTTTCATCGTAGCGACTTCCGTCCAATCCAGCGAGATCGCCAGTTAAACGACCATCTGTATCGCGGCCAGCAACGGGATTGATGACCAACTGCAAGCGCACATTGGACGGTGCATCGCGGAAAGCAAATTCGCCGAGTGCGTTGGTTGTCGCCAACTCAACATAGTTGCGGATACGGTCAGAGGCGCCTTGATTGTCAGCCAACTTCAGCATCACTTGCAAACCGTTGACAGGCTGATGCAAATCACGATTGAGCGGATTGGCGTTGGCTTGAGCGGAAGCCACAATGCGTCCCGTCACAGCACCAGGGCCGGAACGGTCAACTTGAATCGTGGCGAGATCTTCCAATGTGTTTGGCTCCACATAGAGAGTCAAAGAGCTGTTGCCATTGTAGAACTCGTTGTTGACATCACTATCAGGCAAGTCATCGCCAGAAATTCCGCCCACCACGCGTCCGGGAAGCACGGGCGATACGGTGTAGCCAACACCTGCGGGCAAACCACGCAATTCGTAGTTGCCGTTTTCATCCGTTCGCACAGCATAAACGCGCTGATTGTCACCAGCACCGCTGGTAACCACCAAAAGAAAGTCAGCGACAGGAACACCTGTTTGATCTACGACTTGTCCGCGAATACCACCTGTTTTGAACCAAATGCGGATGCCATCAGCCACATCGCGGCGGACATTCAATGGCTGAATTCCTACAGGATCGGGAAAACGCTCGAAACGACGGTTGATTGCATCAAAGTCGAACGAGAACAGAACAACGCGTGATTCAATACCCGAGCCATTGCCTCGCTGCTTGATGATATTTTGTCCAATAGGCCGTGCACTGTTACCACTTCCCACTGTGTAAGAAGGGAAGATTTGCACGCCCTGACCAGCAGTTACTGGCTGGATGGTATCCATCAAGTTGCCGAAACGTAAGTCATGGGAGAAGCTGCCATCGCGGAATTCTGGAGCATCAGCATTTTCTGGCACGATGCGCGGGAACTGCAAATTACTAAATTGCGCTCGACGCCCCGGAGGAATTTGATCGTAGACCAATTCAGCGAAGGCGTTATTTCCTGTTGCTGGCAAAACCGCAGTGGCTTCTCCAGAGAAAGTTTTACCCGCAGGTGCAGCATACAATTCTTCGTTTCGGAATGCGTTAGTGCCATTTGCTCCTTCTCCAAGAGCTGTGAGCACGTTGCGGCCCGACAAAAACAAACGTCCTCCCGATTGCAAGTAAGCTCGCAACTGTTCTTGAACAGCCCCATCTTTGATGGAACCAGGAATCTCGAACTGAACTTCGCGCACTCCGACGTTAGGCGCTGCCCAAAGCACCACGCGCTGCACATCGGCAAAGGCCTTCGAGCGAGCACGAAACTGCTTGGTCTGATCTGCGGGGTCGATGTGGTAAACGAGCGGAGGATTGTAATTGGTGCGAAGCAGATCCTCATTCAATGGGCCTCGCGCCAAAACTCGCCAAACATCGACATTATCGAATGTCGTAGGAATGGAGCGAGCCACGATGACTCCGTTCACCAGGATTGATCCCGAAGTGGCACCGACAATATTCGCCTCGCTCCAGTTCGTCAGGTAGTGGCTCTCGACAGGTTCTTGCAAAAGCCCCGTGCCATTACCACGCGCTACCACAGAAACACTTTGACCTGCCGTTTGATCGGAAACGAAAAGATCGCGTTCGGTCGAAGGTGTGAAAGGTAGAGTCGAAAAGCCCCAAATGAACTTATAGGTGCTGTAATTGCCAAAAACTAACGAACCAGAGGATCGATCTTGGACTCGAACACCTATGTAGTAGTCTCCAGGCGTATTTGGGGCGCGGATTGTTTTAGCCGCATAGTAAATTCCGTCTCCAGCAACCGCGTTGGGCTGGCGCTCTCGAGAGGAACCTGCGTCACTCAAGGTGCCTGTCGACGGATCATCAGATTCAATCGACATTCCTGGACTATCGAAATCGAATCCAGAGACTGCACTCCAAGCGCTGACGCTTTCACTTTGCGTGATGCCACGCAAATCACCGTTGATGGGATTTCGAGTGCGAGTGATAAATCGCGATGAGCTATCAGCGTTATAGAACGCGAAGCTGACACGCCCAATACCACTGCCTCGTTCACGCAATGTCAAGGCAAGCTTGACTTCTCCACCAGGACGCAAACCTCCTGCGTAAGTGCGAGGGCCAATGTCAGGGTTTGAGCTAAAAACTTGCGAGTTGTGAGCGGGCGAAAGCATGGGGTAACCATTGGCTCCCGGCTCGATAATAGGAGCCTCGACGTCAAAGGCTGCTGTTACCCAAATGTCAGATGTTCCACCCAAAGACACTGCAAAGTTGTCGTTAGCACCAGAGGGGTTAACCAACTCGTTTGAGGTATTTGGAGCGTTGCGTCGATTTGATGCGAATGCGAGCTGCACACGAGTTTGCAACGAGACGCTACTGCCACCACGCCCATAGGAAGGCTCGACATCTGCCGAACGGTCTTCTACAACTCCAGCCCCAGACAATTCGCTTTCCGCCAATTTATTTGGCGAAGACAAGATATTGGTGATAACGCGAGCCTCGCCGCTCGACTCCACCAAGTCGAGAGGCGAATTATTGGAATCATCCTGACCGTAACCCACAGAGAAGTTGCGGTTGAAGTCGAAGTAGGAAGGCCCAGTCAAACTGAAAAACTGCTCGTTTAAGTTAGGAAAAACCAGCCAGTCAGCGCGATTGGCCTGACCATCAATGCCAGACGGATTGAAAAAGTCAATGTCCATGTCCGGCGTTTGTTCCAGAACATAGCGATTGATCGAAGTGCCCCCGTAAGAGGCGACATACATCACTCCGTCTTTATCGAAACGGATGCCTTCAGGAGATTTCAGATTTGTGTGCTGTCCTGAACTGTTGTCATAGACAGCGACTTGAAAGCCAGTGGCCAATCCTTGCTGAGCTGTATTTTGAACGGTTTGTGAGCTGTTGATTTCAAAAGCAAACACATCGTGCGACACACTGGAAGAAACGTAGAGATCGTCTTCTCCATCGCCATTGATGTCTGGGCCAAAAGCCAAACCTGTCGGCCCGTCTAAGGCAAAAGGAACTGGACTTTGAGGATTGGGACTCATAGGATCCGAGATCGCTGGAAAGCCAGAAGTTTTGATTTCACCAATCCATTGACCTGCCGAGTAGGAGCGAGCCGGATTTTGCGAGTTATCCGTGAAACTCACAAGAGAATAGACGTTGATTCGATCTTGAGAGAAGTTACTCACATAGAGACGAGTTTGGTCGGGACTGACCACAATGCCTTCGTTGTTGACGTTTCCCTGAGTGCCCAAAGGATTTGTGCCAGGTTCACCAAAAGTGAAAGCCGAGTCGGTGCCGCCCGCTCGACCTGCTGGAGCTCCAGTTTCAGCCGAGTAACGCCGCACAGCCACAGTGGAATCGTTTCCTGAGACTGTCAAGAGGTAGGAATTGAACAGATCCTGATACACAGCGATACCCGAAGGAGCCGGCACTGCGCTATTAGTGACTGTCTGTGTGTTGGACGGAGTAAATTGTCCTGTTCCAGTTGATATCGCAAAACTGCTGGGTGCAGCTTCGCCTGTTTCGGCATCAAATCGGTCAATGCGATTCAAGTTACGATTGGCCATGAAGACATAATCTTTGTCAAAACCACGATAGAAGGCCACGCCCTCGGGATTTTGAGCGGTAATTCGTCCCGATTCAAGGTTGAACAAACGAGCCGGATCAGTGCCCTGAGGCGGAACACTATAAACCAGCTCATCGCCATTGACGTTGTCTGCCTGACCGAACTTCCCAATGTAAAACAAAGGGGTGTCAAAATCTGTTTCTGCGCCACGACCGATGATCATGGAATCAACGTTGCGCACCCAGATATTTCGGTCTCTTGTGGTATCGCTCCCATCAACTAACGAATTGCTCTGGAACGAAAGAACTTCTCCACTGGAGAGGCCAACGCCAAAAAACGAGTTTGATACACCCGATTCCGAGAGCGTGGGATAATCGTCATTATCGCTGGCACTACCGTTGGCACGGCGCGTGGGATCGGTGATTTGTGTGGCCCGTGTGCCCGAAGTGCGAATAGCCCAAATGCGCGTGCCTTGTGCACCACCACGATTGGAAGAAAAGTAGATGACGTTGGGTTGCACCAAAGAGTAAGCCGGATTTTTGTTGTCCGATCCACCCCCAGAGTCACTGTCTTCTCCTGTTCCCGTCACTTGATCAGGAATCAAAGTCGCGCCCAAGGGAGAAACACGGTGGATATTCCAACGCCCACCAGAAGGCCGGCGCATATAGGCGATTTCCGTTCCGTCAGGACTCCACGCAGGAGCCTGTTTCTCACCAGACCCACTGGTAATTTGGGTCAAGCTGGACGTGGAAGGAATCCCGTTGCTAAAGGTCAATGAAACACGAAAAATCTGTTGACCATTGGCCGAGTTCGAGGCGAAAACCAGTTCACGGCCATTGGGACTCCAAGAGGGACGCGATTGATCGTAGTTGCGCAAGCTCTGAGTTGTTGCAGTGCCGGTGATTTGATACACGCGCAATTGTGGTGCGCCATTAACCTGCTGGAAGCGCCCCACCCAAATGTGGTATTTTCCATCGCTGCTAAGCCCGCTGGCATCTAACACTCTGTCATTATTTGCGTCCACGCCGTTTGATCGAAAGGCAATGTATTCACTGTTGGGAGAAAACGCCGGATCTCGCTCATCAGAGGCTGTGTTTGGCGTTAAATCCACTTCAGACAAGTTGAAACCGCTTCGACCATCGCCAATATTCGCCATTGGCCGAATAATCGCCCCGCCACCCGCTTGTGTCAAACGGAATTTACCGTTTGATGAAGCGCCAGATCCCAAAACTTGCGCGCGAGCGCCGCTTTTTTCGGCTTTGACAGCGTTGGTGGCAGAGTGGGTTTTTGCTGCCGATTTCATCGGCACCGGTTGATTTTTGGGGGAAACAAAAGAGAATTTTCCGCCCGTTGCGGCCAGCGTTACAAAAGCGCCAGTCAGAAGGCAGGAAACCGCAGCGCCCAAAAGGACGTGCGGTCGGAAGTGTGCCCGGCGCTTATTTTGGCCTGGCGGCACAGAAGTGAATTGCGAATTGTTCGGCATCATTCAACTATCCAGAAATACGGACTCAACTATTATGCTCGCGCACAACTAACCATCAATTCGGCCAGTTGGCACTTCGCCCAAATCAGGGAAACCTCTGTAAGACAAGAACTTCGGAGTTTTGTTGCGCTTTTGCAAATCAACTCCTCGAAACGTTAACCCGTCCCACCAACTTTCACCCTTCTTTTAGCAAAGCGACTTAAAGAGTCAAGTCACTTACGGATGCAACTTTGTCAAGTTCCTTGAAATGTGACGAAAGCGCTTCAATCTTTTCGAGGCACTTCGCTTTTTTCCAATGGAAATGTGTTATTGACCGCTAATTCAAGCGGGTCTGGAAATACTCCAGCGTTTTGGCCAATCCCTCTTCGAGGCCGATTTTCGGCTCCCATCCCAAAACCTCGCGGGCTTTGGAAATGTCGGGGCGGCGCTGTTTGGGATCGTCCTGTGGCAACGGCTCGAAGACGATTTCCGAGTCCGAATTGGCCAGTTTTTTCACGAGGTGCGCGAAATCCAGAACGGTGAATTCGAGCGGGTTGCCGATGTTGGTGGGCAAATTCTCGTTCGAGAGCATCAAACGGTAAATGCCGTCCACCAAATCGGTGGCAAAGCAAAAGGAGCGCGTTTGCGAGCCGTCGCCGTAAACCGTCATCGGTTCGCCGGTGAGCGCCTGACGCACGAAATTGGGCACGATGCGGCCATCTTTGAGGCGCATTCGCGGGCCGTAGGTGTTGAAAATGCGCACGATTTTGGTGTCGATGCCGTGCATGCGATGATAGGCCATCGTGATGGCTTCGGCGAAACGTTTGGCTTCGTCGTAGCAGCCGCGCGGCCCAATCGGGTTCACGTTGCCCCAGTAATCTTCGCGCTGCGGATGCACGAGCGGGTCGCCATAAACCTCGGAAGTCGAGGCCAGCAACAATCCGGCGCCTTTGGCGCGCGCCAATCCGAGCGCGTTGTGAGTTCCCATCGCGCCGACTTTGAGCGTTTGAATCGGCAGTTCGAGGTAATCGACCGGCGAGGCGGGCGAAGCGAAATGCAGGATGAAATCGACCGCGCCATCAATGAAAATTCCTTCCGAAATGTTCTGCTTGCGGTAGGAAAATCGGGGGTTGTTGATGTGGGCGATATTGTCGGCGTTGCCGGTGATGAGGTTGTCCACCGCGACAACTTCGTGGCCTTCCGCCAAACACCTATCGCACAAATGAGAACCTAAAAAGCCGGCTCCGCCGGTAATGACAATGCGCATGAGAGAAGCTGCCAACGACAATTTTCGCGGGCAAACGCGAATATGTCGAAAGAAATGGGCGCCTGCTATTTTAACACGCGCGCATATTTGCTTTTCAAAAACAAAACGGCGAAACCCCTTGGCCCCGCCGTTTTCTCACACTTCATTTAATTGCGCTTAAAATTTCAATTCGCTTGGCGCCGCGCCCGCTTGCAGTTGCGAGAGCATCGCGTCGAATTTTTGGCGGTCGAGCGGCAACTCGACTTCCTGACGCGTGAATCCCGCCAGCGAGATTGCGTTCGCCATTTCGAGTGCGCGCAGTCCCTCGCGGCCATCGGCGACCATCAATGATGGGTCTTTGGCGCGCACGGCTTTGGCAAATTCGCGCGTGACTTCGGCGTGATTTTGCGGTTTGGCTTCGTATTCGATGTCGCGCCACGCGCCGCTGGGCCGGTCGAAACCGCCCGTCGCGGTGCCGAGATGCTGCGAAATCGGCTGTTCGAGTTCGTAGAAACGCAGCGAAGCGCCTTCCAAAACCAAAACGCCCTTGTCGCCCGCGATTTCGACGCGCTCGGCAGTGGGAACTTCGGCGGTTGAAGCGTAAAAATAGCCGGTCAAGCCGTCGCCGAAATCGCAAATCGCGTGGGCCGTGTTTTCGACTTCGATGGTGTGCAAACGCGTGGTCGCAATCGCCTGAACGCTTTGCGGCGCGCGTCCGGCCAGCCACACGAATTGGTCGAGCGAGTGCGGCGCCTGATTCATCAAAATGCCGCCGCCTTCGCCTTTCCAGGTGCCGCGCCACGCGCCCATGTCGTAATAGGCTTGCGGGCGATACCAGGGCGCTGTCATCGAAATGCGGTGCAATTTGCCCAGCGCGCTGCTTTCGATGAGGCGTTTCATGTGCACGCGCACCCCTTCGAGGCGCTGCTGAAACATCACGCCGAGCATCACGCCGCCTTTGTCGCAGGCGGCAATCATCGCGTCGGCGCTCGAAACGGTGACGGCGATGGGTTTTTCGCTGAGGACGTGAACGCCACGCGCCGCCGCAAATTCGGCGACGGGCGGATGGAAAAAGTGCGGGGTGGCGATGATGATCGCCTCGACATCGCCGTTGGCGATGAGGTCTTCGGCGGTTTCAAACGCCTTCGCGCCGGTTTCCTGCGCGACCTTTTGTGCGGTTTGGGCGTTGACATCGGCAACGGCCACGAGCTGCGCACCTTCGATGTCTTTGAACGAGCGCGCGTGATTGCCGCCCATTCCTCCAACACCGATGACTCCAAAACGGACTGGTTCCAAAATGAGAATCTCCTGTTCGCGGACGCCGCCAAAACTTGCGGGCAGCGCGCGAATTGTAGAAGAGACTTTACTTCTCCGGGCCGCAGCGGACAATCGAAAAAACTGGATTTCGCGGCGAAAACTCCGAAAATTTGCGCCTTACACAGCGGGCCACAAAATGTTGGCGGTGCGAAAATGCTCGTCCAAAACCGGCACGACCTGAGCCGCGAAAATATCGAAAATATCGCGGTTCCAAAAGCCGCGCGCGACTTCGGCGCGCATCACGTCAATCGCGTGGTTTTGCGTGAGCGGCGGGCGGTAAGGCCGCCAGGTGCGCAGCGAATCGTAAACGTCCACGATGGAGAAAATCGAAACCAAAAGCGGAATTTGGCCGGTGCGCAAACCATCGGGATAACCCGAACCGTCGCCGCGCTCGTGGTGATGCCGGATGATCGGCAAAACGGCTTGAAGCGCCATCACGTCGCGGCACATCCGCTCGCCCAAAACCGTGTGTTCCTTGATAATCTCCATTTCGCGCGGCGTGAGCGGCTGCGATTTTTCGAGAATCGCACCCGGAATGGCGACCTTTCCGATGTCGTGCAAATAACCCGCGCGCTCCAACGAAAGCAACTGATAATCGTCGCAGCCCAGCGCCGAGCCGAGCAGCACGCTCATCAGCGAAAGGCGCTTGCAATGCCCGCGCGAATGGCGCTCCTGCTCTTCGATGCCTTCGGCTACCGATAAAAGCGTGGTGAGCGTGTTGCCGATTTCTTCGCGGTAGCGCCGCAAACGCAAAAGTCCGGCCACGCGAATCACGAATTCTTCGCCGCGCACGGGCAATAAAAGAAATTCGTCGGGCGAAAGCGGGCCAGCGAGCGGCACCTGATTATCGGCCAGCCCGCGCACCATGTCCTCGATGGGATTTTCGGGGTTTTTCACCAAGGCCGAATCGACGGTGAGCGCCACCGGAATGCCTTGCAAATCTTCGTGGCTTTTAATCCAGATACACAACTCGATGCCGCTGCCATCGGCCAACTGCGAACCGCAAATGACGGCATCGAAAAGGTGGCGTTCGAGGTGCGTTTTGGCTTCATCGGTGTAGGCGCAAATGCGCACAGCGTGTCCGCGCCGACCGAGCGTGTTGGCGGCAAAAGTCAAAAAATCGCTGTTGCCGTCAATCACCAAAATTTCGCCGGGCCGGTGTGCTTGCATGTGGGTTTCAAAGGGCTGTTTACAACGTTTTGCCTTTTTTTGGCCACGAACCACCAAAAAATCTCAGAAACGGCAACCCAAAAACAAAAAACGCCCGATTCAAAAAGAGAATCGGGCGTTTTTGCGTTTAGCGCCAGCGGGAATCGAACCCGCCTTACCGGCGTGAAAGGCCGGCGTCCTAACCGATAGACGATGGCGCCATTGGAATTTTCCAGAGGAAAAAGCGGGCTTCCCCAAAGGGTTTCCCGCAAAGGCAGAGAGAAAATATAACGGCGCTCGCTCCAACGCGCAAGCCCCCTTTTTCAAAACCTCGAACGCCCCAAGGGAATTTCCACGATTTTTCCGCGCGACAAAATCTGATGGAAAGTGCTTCAAACCCAACCATCGGGAATAATCGCGGGGTCTAAATCTTTGATTCCGCGTTCCAGAAGCGTTCCGGTTTGTTCGGAAATTGGCTTGGCGCGCGGCATTTTTTCGAGTTTCTTGATGTAAAGTTCCACCGAACGTAGCGCCTGCGCGCGCGACATCCGCGCGAAATCGGGCGCCTGTAAGCCCAAACCGCCGTAACCGCCGCGAATTTCGCGCTCGAAATGTCGCGCGAATCGCGGCGCGACCGTCGCCGAAAAATAGAGCAACCGAATGGTTTGGTGCTTTTTCTCCACCCAGAAGGGCCGTTCTTCGGCGGGCAAATCCTTCATCTGCGTGAGGCGCACCAGCCACGAATAATACTGGCGAATCAGGCCGGTGTGCGGGTCGGTGATGTTAATCGGAATGCGCCACTGCCCATCCCACGCGTGCGTTTTGCCTTCGAGCGCGGGACGATAAAAATTCTCTTCCATCCACTGCACTTTGCCGCGCAGCTCGGCCAACGTCAGCGGCGGTTTCGTGGCGTGATAGCCAGTTTTGACGCTCCAGACCGCGATTTTTTTGCCGCCCACCGCGCTGCTTTTCGGGACGAAATCGGCGCCGCGTCCGCGCGTGTTGCGCTCCCAGCCGCCCTGATCAATCGTGGCGCCGTTGTCCACGCCGGGCGCTTGCGCTTCGTAAGCCCAAATCGTTTTGGCGCGCGGAAAAATCAACAAATACTGATCCATCGTGACTTCGCCGCCCGAATAGCAGCCCGTCACGAACGCATCCTCGATTTGCACCGCTGCGCGCGGCAAAGCCCGCGAAAGTTGGAGCAGCGGCCCCAAACGCAAACTGCCATTATCGTCGCCCCAAACGCCGT